>Ga0209697_10004742_pt1 | contig 17396 bp, 15 predicted proteins | sample AliMusrvi5mmetaG_FD_184115 | JGI IMG/M metagenome (GOLD analysis project Ga0209697, IMG submission 184115) | Freshwater lake bacterial and archeal communities from Alinen Mustajarvi, Finland, to study Microbial Dark Matter (Phase II) - Alinen... | ecosystem: Environmental > Aquatic > Freshwater...
TCGCATCTGCTGCAGCTTTGTCCGGAAAAACTGTTGTCTCATCCGAAACTTTCACCTGCCTGTACGGTTGGCCCCGCGACCACCACTCCGAAGAGCAGACGGCAGACCTCAAACTTTTGGCCGATGCCCTCTTTGCCAACGGAGTGAACCAGATTATCTGGCACGGGAAGCCACTAAATCCTGCCGGACTCGATACCGTCAAATTTTATGCCTCCGTCCATGTTGGCAAAAGCGGCACATTGGCTCCTGAACTTCCTACCTTCAACAACTACCTCTCAAAAGTATCAGGATTCCTGAAAAAAGGAGTGCCTGTCACAAAAGTTGCGGTATACCTTCCCACCGAAGACAGCTGGATCGCAGGCGAACTTCCTGCAGAAAAACAGCTGATATGGTCCTGGGGGGAATATGAACAACGTTCGGCCTATCTGCCGAAAGAGCTCAAAGCCTGGCACCCCATGTGGATCAACGGAGAATTTCTTCAAAAAGCCAGCTTCCGCAACGGACAGCTAACCGTGGGCAATCTCACTTTTGAAGCATTTTATGCGGATGTAAAATACATGGACATCACCTCCCTGAGAAGACTGGTCGACCTTGCAAAAGCAGGACTTCCCGTTTGCCTGAACCAAATTCCGGCCGAGCCGGGTTTTCATACCAATCCCTCCGAATATAAATTGTTGCTGGAGGAATTGAGCCAATTGAAAAATGTAAAAAATTCCTGGCAAGGGATATCACAAATCCCTCCGTTGGTAACCGGAACTGAAAAGACCGACTTCTGGTGCAAGGAAACAACCGAAGGTCTGACCTTCTTTTTTGCAAACCCACTTGCACAAGGTCTCACATTTCCCTTGGGATACGGACAATCCCTCCACAACAAAACAGAGATCCTCCCAATAAAAATTAACTATGGTGGAAAAACCATTCCATTCCTCCTCGAATTTCATCCTTATCAGTCGATTCTGCTGAAGGTGAATAAATCTGGCATTCTCTCCAGGGAGGAGATGGATTTCATTCCCAAAACCCCCGTTTTTATACCAAGAGCCAAAGTCTCCAAAGAAAAATGGGAAATTGACACCAACAACAAATAATTTTTTCATCCCCGGTCTGGACTGCATGTTAAAACAATCAGCCGACGATAAAAAACCTATAGGTAGAAAAAATGGATAATGAACGGAAGGCAATGGAAGCCAAAGAGGCATACGACATCTGGGCCGATCAATACGACACCAACGAAAACAAAACCAGAGATCTCGAAGGCAATGCCCTGAAAGAGGTACTGTCGGGAATCGATTTCAAATCCTGCCTGGAGATTGGCTGCGGAACCGGAAAGAATACGGATTGGCTTCTATCCAAAGCCAATAAACTGGTTGCTGTTGACCTGTCAGAAGAGATGCTCAAAAAAGCCAGTACCAAATTACACAACAAAAATGTGGCATTTCATTTGGCCGATATTCGAAAAGAATGGGACTTCACATCGGAAAAATTTGACCTGATTGCCTTCAGTTTGGTTCTCGAACACCTCGAAGACCTGGATTCCATCTTCAGGAAGTCACAATCCGTAGCAGCATCAAAAGGATACCTTTACCTCGGCGAACTGCATCCGTTCAAACAATATTCCGGTACAAAAGCAAGATTTAAAACAGATGAAGGGGTGCAAAAAGTCGTCTGTTACACGCATCATCTGTCAGACTTTTCGAACGCTGCCAAAAAAAACGGATTTGAAATCGTGGACATCAATGAACTCTTTGATGACTCTGACAGAACCAATCCACCAAGGATTCTCACCATGCTATTTCAAAAATCAGTATGATCAAACATCTGGCCCATGTGGCACTGCTGGTCGACGATTACGACCGTGCCATCGAATACTACCAGCACACTTTGCACTTCACCCTCCTGGAGGATACAGTCCTTTCTCCGACCAAACGCTGGGTATTGGTTGCTCCCAAAGGGGCAAATGAGTGTTCCATCTTACTGGCAAAAGCCACGGATGACGAACAAAGAAGCAGGATAGGCAACCAGACAGGCGGAAGAGTCTTTATGTTTCTTTACTCCGACAACCTGCAGAGGGATTACCAAACCTACCTCGACAACAAGGTAAGGATTGTTGAACCACCAAGAAAAGAATCCTATGGAACTGTCTTTGTTTTTAAAGACCTGTATGGAAATCTTTGGGATATGATTGAACCTGGTTAATCCGTTTCGCCGTTTAATGGTAGGGTACGAATGGTCGTCTATGAATTCGGAAAGACTTTGTTCGCATTTCATTTTTATCCGCTATTTTCATCCTAAATTTAACAACTATGTCCGATACCCTCGAAATCAAAACCGCCATTCAAATTCAGAAATCTCCGGAAGAGGTATTTGAAGCCATTGTCGATCCTTCAAAGATGTCCAACTACTTCATTTCGAGTGGAAGTGCCAGAATGGAAGCCGGCAAAATGATCAACTGGAAATTTCCCGAATTTGACATCAAGTTCCCCATCCGGGTGGGTGAAATTAAGCCAGGACAATACATTTCCTACTTCTGGGACATTGACAATCAGGAACTGCTGGTGGAGATCATTCTTACACCTGTCGGCAGCTCGGACACATTGGTCAGGGTAACAGAGAAGAGCAGAACGAACGATGAAGCCGGGATAAAGTGGCTGGTTCAAAACACGGAAGGCTGGGCTAATTTTCTCGCCTGTCTCAAATGTTACCTCGAATATGGGATCAACCTAAGAAAGGGAGCCTTCGACCACCTGAAAATTACCTGAAAAAATAGCATGGAAAATTCTCCCGAAATCTTCAGTCAGCGGATAAAGGCCAAAGCAGTTGAACTGGGTTTTGATGCCTGCGGAATATCCAGGGCCAGAGAGTTGGGGGAGGAGCGCAGTCATCTCCTTGATTGGCTGGAGTCTGGTTTCCAGGGTACCATGGGATACATGGCCAACCATTTTGAGAAAAGGTTGAATCCAGCACTGCTGGTGGAAGGAGCAAAATCAGTCATATCCGTACTCCTCAACTACCACTCGACCCAAAAACAGGAGGATCCCGATGCACCGGTCATTTCCAGTTATGCCCTCGGAAAGGATTATCACCATGTTTCGAAAGACAAACTAGCCAAATTACTTACTTTCATCCAGTCGGAATTGGCTCCCTGCGAAGGACGGGCATTTACCGACTCTGCCCCCCTGCTCGAAAAAGCTCTGGCCAAAGAGGCCGGACTGGGCTGGATTGGAAAGCATACGTTGCTGATTCATCCAAGGATGGGAAGCTTTCTCTTTATCGGAGAACTGGTTTTGGATCTCGAATTGGCTTACGATGAGCCATTCGGGAACAATCTTTGCGGTTCCTGCACCCGGTGCATCGACAGTTGTCCGACGGGGGCCATCATCGCACCCCTGCAACTGGATGCAAACAGGTGTCTCTCCTATCTCACCATTGAAACAAAAATCGACATTCCGGAATCATTTGCAGGAAGTCTGAACAACAGGTTGGTAGGCTGTGATATCTGCCAACAGGTATGTCCCTGGAACAGTCGGGCACAGCAAAACAAGGTAGCAGAATTTCAACCAAACAGGGAAATGGTTGAAATGAAAGCCGCAGCTTGGAATTTACTGGACAAACCTACATTCAACAGGCTTTTTAAAGGCACTGCCGTCGAACGAACCGGATTTCTGCGCATGAAACGAACGCTGGGCCATCTCTTTGGGAAGAAATGATCCTATCTTTGCAAGGACAGATTTTTTGTACATGTTTATCTCTCCGGAGTAGGAATGATTCGTAGATTTATTCATTCAAACTCAAAATCTGTCCGGTTCCAAAATCGAAAATCAAAATTCGAACATGCAATGATGCTGACAGAACAACACTGGACCTCCTTCGACGGACTCGATCTATATGGCATCCTGCACCAACCAGACACGGATCCAATGGCCGTGATCGCATTCATACATGGCCATGGTACCCATTGCAGGAGATATGATGAATGGTTCTCAGATTTTCTCAAGGATGGATTTGCCGTGATCTCCTTCGATCTTCGCGGACACGGCCGGTCTGGCGGTAAACAGGGAACCATACACAGATACAACGAATACCTGGAGGATACAGCGCTCCTGATGCAAAAAGCCCGGGAAAATTTTCCCAGCATTCCGATTGTTCTCTACGGCCACAGCATGGGGGCCACCATTGTTCTTTCCCATTTGCAGGGAAAAAAAGAGCTGCCCCAACTTGCCATTTTGGCCTCTTCGTGGCTCGAACTCGTTCAACCACCGGGAAAATTCAAGAGTCTGGCCATCTGGCTGGCAGATACCCTGATTCCGCAGGTAACCATCGGAACCGGACTAAAAGCCAAAGATTTTGCTCCTCCTGCAGGAAATGAGGCTCCCAAAACCAAGGACCCACTGATGCACAAAAGAATTTCGGCGCGCTGCTTCAGGGAGGTGCAACGAGCCGGTAAAAAGATCATGGCAGAGAATCTGCCCGACCAAATCCCCATGTTGTTTATGCATGGCACCGACGACAAGGTATCGACACCTGCTGCTTCAAAGGCTTTGGCCAATTCACTTTCCGGTATAGTCACCTACCGGGAGTGGGAGGAAGGCCCGCACCAGTTGCATGCCTGGGATCAAAATGACCTTGTGACAACCTTTACCCTGGATTGGATAAACAAACAGTTATGATAAAATTTCGCACGGAAGTCGCCGTAACAAAGGCAAAAAAGCCAATCACCTACCGGCAGAATATTCTGATGGTCGGATCTTGCTTTACAGAGAACATCGGGAATTATCTGCAAAATCATTACTTTCCCGTCTTGACAAATCCTTGTGGTATTCTTTACAATCCGGCTTCCATGGCTGGTTGTATCGATTTCCTGGTAAGGGAGAAGCAACTCCTCGAATCAGATCTTTTTTACGCCAACGGTTTATGGAACAGCTATTATTTTCACAGCCGGTTCTCTCATCCCGATCTGGCTACTGCCCTTGCAGGGATGAATGGTTCCCTACAAACCGCTGCGAATCGGTTGAAATCTGCCTCCCACCTCTTTCTCACCTTCGGCACCTCCTGGGTCTACAGAGAAAATGAATTCAAAACCATCGTCGGAAACTGCCATAAGCTCCCGGCTTCCACCTTTTCGCGCGAACGGCTTTCCGTCGATTGGATGGCAGAGCTTTGGGAAGAGCGGCTCAACCAGCTTTTTGACATCCATCCGAATCTCCAGGTGGTTTTGACGGTAAGTCCCATCAGACATCTCAAAGATGGCAGTTTCGAAAATCAAGTGAGCAAATCCGGTCTCTTCCTGTTGGTGGAAAAACTGATCTTGCATTTCGGAACCGACAAAATTGCTTATTTCCCCTCCTATGAACTGGTGATGGACGAACTTCGTGATTACCGGTTTTATGCGACTGATATGTTGCACCTGAGCGAATTGGCCATCACTTTCATCCAGGAAAAATTTAATACTGCCTTTCTGGACCGTGAGAGCTGTGAGATGCTAGATGCCCTGAAAAAGATAGTTAAAACACTATCTCACAAGCCTTTTCAACAAAATAGTACAGCCTATCAGGAGGTACTCATCAAGTTGGAAGAGGAGGTAAAAAGCCTGACAACCAGCCATACCGGGGTAAATCTTAATGATTTAATAATTGAAATCAATCAAAAAAAGGGTTCATAACTTTTTTTTAATCATACCTTTGTCTATATTTAAGCAATCTAGCGCTGATCTTCAACAGCATTCCGTCACTCAATTCTAATTGTTCGAAAATATGGGATACCTGAATTTTGATAAAGATAAACTGGTCAATTTATCCTATTCCCTGGATCGCGAAACCTTGCGAACCAACCGGGGAGGTGCCTATTCTTCCACAACACTGGCCGGGTGCAACACACGAAAATATCACGGCTTGCTGGTGGTTCGGCTCGATGAGCTGGATGGTGGCAAGCATGTACTCCTCTCTTCACTGGATGAATCCGTCATTCAGCACGAAACCCAGTTCAATTTGGGAATCCACAAATATCCCGGAGATTTCTATGAACCAAAGGGCCATAAATACATCCGGAATTTCGAATTTGATACCATTCAAAAACATACCTACAGGGTAGGAGGGGTGATCCTTACCAGAACCCGGTTACTCGTTGAACAGGAAAATACCCTTTTGGTCAAATACACACTTGAAGAGGCCAACAGCCCAACCAAACTGCGATTCAAACCATTCCTTGCTTTCAGAAATGTTCATTCGCTCAGCAAGGCCAATTTGTATGCCAATCCAAAGTTCTCACAGGTTTCAAACGGGATCCGGATGAAACTCTACGAGAGTTATCCCGATTTTTTCATGCAGCTTTCAAAGGAATGCGATTTTGTTCCGGTGCCCGACTGGTACAAAAATATTGAGTACATCAGGGAGCAGGAGAGAGGTTATGAATTTCAGGAGGATCTTTTTGTACCAGGTTATTTTGAAGTCTCTATCAAAAAAGGCGAGTCCATTATTTTTTCTGCCTCAACGATCGAACAAAAACCGGCAACCTTTTTTAAAAGATACGAAAGCGAGAAAAAATTACGCATTCCGAGAGACTCTTTTATCAATTGCCTATTAAATTCGGGAAAGCAATTTCTTTGGGAAAGACAGGACGGCGTCGATCTGATTGCGGGTTACCCCTGGTACGAGTCCATTTCAAGGCAGACCCTCACAGCCTTGCCCGGGATTTTCCTGTTGCAGGGAGACGTGAAAAATTTTGAAGCCGTCCTCCAAACCAACCTAAAAAGGCTGAAAGGCGGACTTCTTCCCAAATACGCTGGACAGGATAGTTTTTACGATGCTGCGGATGCACCTTTACTTGTTTTCAATGCCCTGCAAAAACTCACCCAGTTCAAATCGGCCAACGAGATCTGGTCCTCCTATGGTTCGGCCCTGAAAGAGATACTGAACAACTACCGAGCAGGGACCGATTTTAATATTCACATGCAGGAAAACGGCTTGATTTATGCCAAAAAAGAGGGAGTTGCCCTTTCCTGGATGGATGATTACAAAGATGGAAACCCTGTCACACAGCGAGGTGGTTTGGTAGTGGAAATTAATGCTTTGTGGTACAATGCGGTTTGTTTTGCACTCGAACTTGCTGCGGCATCCGGCGACAAGGCTTTTATCAAATCCTGGAAAGAGCTTCCTGCGCTGATTTCTGAATCTTTCCTCTCCAATTTCTGGAGCGAAGAGCGCGGAATGCTTGCAGACTATACCGATGGGGATTACAAGGATTGGTCGGTTCGCCCCAATATGCTTCTGGCTGCGGCCCTGGACCATTCACCCCTGACACGATCCCATAAAAAAATGATTGTTAGCTTGGTCAGAAATAACCTCTTAACACGTGTTGGTATTCGGACTCTTTCCCCCGAAGACGTTTCCTACGAGGGCGTTTCAGGCATGCGTGCCAACGACTTTTCTGCCGTAGCACACCAGGGAACGGTCTATCCCTACCTGATCTATCCTTTTGTAAAGACTTATCTTGAAGTTCACAAGGCTGGCGGACTATCCTTTGCAAAAAATTGTCTGGAAGGATTCAAAAATGAGATGTCGGAGGATTGTATCGGTACGCTCTCTGAGGCTTACGATGGAAATCCTCCTCATACGGCAAGAGGCTCCATTTCTCAGGCAAGCAACGTAGCCGGAGTGATTATGGCCTTTAACCTGGTTGAGAAATTTGAAGCAGAACATAAAACAAATGCTAACTAAACCCAAGCTATGAAGGTATTGATGTTTGGATGGGAATTTCCCCCTCATATAAGCGGTGGATTAGGTACAGCAAGTTTTGGTCTGACCAAGGGTTTGGCTCAGTTCGATGACATTGAAGTCCTTTTCGTAGTTCCGAAAGCCTATGGAGATGAAGATGATACGGCCGTAGAGAAAATAATCGGAGCCAATGAGATCACCATCACCCGTAAACACGTAAATATTCATCATTCAGACAAGCAAATCGACTTGTCCGAAGTTCGGTCAAATCTGGTCCCCTATACCGAACCCGAAGAATTCTGGCAACTGACGCAGCAGCGTTTTTCCTCTTCAACACGGTTTGTACAGACAGATGCACAAGGTAAAATCCCCTTTTCAGGAAAATACGGAGCAAACCTGCACGAAGAAATTGCCAATTATGCCATTGTCGCAGAGTACATTGGTCGTGAATATGAATTCGACGTCATTCACGCCCACGACTGGTTAGCCTATCCTGCAGGCATAGCAGCCAAGCGGGTGAGCGGTAAACCTTTGGTCATCCATGTGCATGCAACGGATTTTGACCGAAGTGGAGGCAGTGTCAATCCAAAAGTATATGCCATCGAACGGGAAGGCATGGAAGTGGCCGACCAAATCATTACCGTCAGCAATCTGACCAGAAAAATTGTCATTGAAAAATATGGCATCAGCCCAGATAAGGTTACGACCGTCTACAATGCCGTAGAACCCGTTGAAAATAAAGAAAGTATGCCCTTTAAAAGAGGGATTGACGATAAAATCGTTACTTTTTTGGGACGTATCACCATGCAAAAAGGGCCCGAATACTTCATAGAAGCCGCCTACCAGGTGCTCAAACGAACAGACAACGTAAGGTTTGTGATGGCTGGCAGCGGCGATATGATGGAAAAAATGATCCGAAGAACAGCCAGATTGGGCATCTCCGACAGGTTTCACTATACAGGATTTCTTCACGGAGATGATGTCTTTGACATGTTCCGGATGAGCGATGTATATGTGATGCCCTCTGTATCTGAGCCTTTTGGCATCTCACCCCTCGAAGCAATGATGACCGATGTGCCTGTCATTATCTCCAAACAATCAGGAGTTGCTGAAATTCTCACCCATGCGATCAAGGTGGATTTCTGGGACATCAATGCCATGGCAGATGCCATCTACGGGATCATCAAATATCCTGCCCTGCACACCATGTTCAGAAAATATGGCAGGGAAGAGGTGGATAGCTTGCAATGGAAACATTCTGCTGCCCATGTTCGTGAAGTATATAAAAAAGCAATCCGATAATATTACATCGATAATAGTACACCCCATGAAGACAATCTGCCTAAATTTCCAGATTCACCAGCCCTTCCGCTACCGCAAGTATCGTTTTTTCGATATCGGAAATGATTCCTATTATTACGATGACTATGCGAATGAAACGATCATGCGAAAAATCGCTGATCATTGCTATTTGCCGGCTAACAATATTCTCCTGAAACAGATAAAAAAGTGCAAGGGAAAATTCAAGGTCTCTTTCTCCATTTCAGGAGTAGCCCTGGATCAGTTCAGACTTTATGCCCCAGAAGTAATTGATTCATTTAAGGAACTCGCCGCAACAGGTGCCGTGGAGTTCCTGTCCGGGACCTATGCAAATTCTCTGGTGTCGCTGGTAGATGAACAACTGTTCACAAAACAGGTCAAAGCGCACGACGATCTGATCGAATTGTATTTTGGTCAGAAACCAAAAGTTTTCAGAAACTCAGAGATGATCTATTCGGATGAACTGGGTGACCTGATTTACAGAATGGGATTTGAAACTGTCCTTACCGAAGGAGCAAAACACATCCTTGGCTGGAAGAGCCCAAATTACCTCTATTGCAATGCCCTCAACCCAAGGCAGAAAGTTTTGATGCGCAACCACCGGCTCAGCGATGACCTCTCCTTCCGTTTCTCCAATACTTCCTGGAACGAATATCCACTTACCGCCAGTAAAATGACAAACTGGCTCGTTGATCTTCCCAAGAATGAAGAACTCGTGAATATCTTCCTCAATTATGAAACATTCGGGGAGATTCAAAAGAAAAAATCAGGAATTTTTGACTTCCTGGAGAGCCTCCCTGAAATGATCCTCAAAACCAAAGAACTTACCTTTTCTACCCCCAGCGAAGTGGTAAAAAACCTCCAGCCCGTTTCGGCGGTACATGTGCTGCACCCCATCTCCTGGGCAGATGAGGAACGCGACCTTTCCGCCTGGTTGGGAAATGAACTTCAGAAGGAGGCCTTCAACCACCTTTATGCGCTGAAAGAGAGAGTAAAAAAATGTACCGATCTCAAAATCCAGAAGGATTGGCTCTATCTTCAGTCAAATGACCACCTTTATTACATGTGTACCAAGTTTTTCTCTGACGGGGAAGTTCACAAATTCTTCAACCCATACGGAAATCCTTACGAGGCCTTCATCAACTACATGAACGTTCTGAGCGACTTTACCCTCAGGCTGAATATACTGGTGCCAATCGATGAAAATGAAGCCGAATTGACCAAATTGAGAGTAATCATCGAAGAGAAAACAAAAAAACTGGTACAGGTCGAACAGGAATTAAACAAGATGAAGGAACCTGTTCCAGTTGCCACAAAACCCAGGACCAAAGTCGTCAAGGAAACTATAATCAAACCAAAATCTGTCAAAAAACCGACCTCCAAATAGTCGGCTTAATGTGAAGAGAATGTTATAAATACGCTAAACTTTACACTATTTGGCGTGAATTTATACAATATGTTCCCCGAAATTGGTATCATTGCGATTCAATAAAATTGAGAACATTGAATTGTCCGTTGAGCTAATTTATTTGACAGAATGGAAGAGACCTACTTTAAAAATCTGAGACAACCCGAGAATAGCAACCCTACCTGGAAAAAAATCATCGTTGAATCGGCCTTGCCAACCGAACTGGCTTTTTTGCGCACCATGTCCCGAAACCTTTGGTGGGTATGGAGCGTGGATGCACGAGCTCTTTTCAACGAAATTGATCCCCTGATTTGGGACACTTGCGAACACAATCCCATCATTTTGCTGGAACAGACCAGCCACGATAGGTTTCTGGAGCTAAAATCAGATGAGTCGTTCGTCCTCAGGATGAAATCGGTGGAAATTCAGTTCAACAAATACCTGAAGGAACGTAAAAAATTACGCGGACCAAAAATCGCCTATTTCAGCATGGAATTTGGCCTGCATTCCAGCCTGAAAATTTATTCCGGCGGATTGGGTGTCCTCGCAGGTGATTACCTCAAGGAGGCCAGCGATTCAAAAGTCGATATGACAGCGATCGGTTTGCTTTACCGTTATGGCTATTTCAAACAAGTTATCTCATCAAATGGTGAGCAACTTGCAGTTTACGAACCCGAACATTTCTCCAAAATACCCATCCAGCCAGCTCTCGACGAGAAGGGCGATTGGATCTCTGTCGAAGTCCAGTTGCCCCACGGAGCCGTTTACGTCAGGGTTTGGTATGTCTTTGTCGGCAATGTTAAACTTTATCTGCTCGATACTGACTCCGAACACAACCAGGAACAGGACAGATCCATCACCCACCATTTGTATGGCGGTGACAACGAAAATCGTCTGAAACAGGAGATGATCCTCGGTCTGGGCGGCATTCGTGCCCTCGAAAAATTGGGCATCGAATTCGACATCTACCACTGCAACGAAGGCCATGCTGCTTTCATCGGGCTAGAGAGAATCGGACTGATAAAAAATAAATCCGCGCTGAATTATTCGGAAGCCAAAGAGATTGTCAGGGCCTCTACCCTCTTTACCACCCATACACCGGTACCTGCCGGTCACGATTCTTTTCCCGACGAACTCTTCAAATCCTACATGAATCCCGTTGCACTGGAACTGGGAATCAGTATGGAGGAGTTGATGTTGCTTGGAAAAGCCGACAGCGCAGAAGGACGATTCAACATGAGCTTTCTGGCTGCCAACCTTTCACAGTCCATCAACGGAGTCAGTAAACTTCACGGTGATGTAAGCAAACAATTGTTGAGTGAACTCTACAAGGGTTTCCTTCCCGAAGAACTTGACAACATTGGCTACGTCACGAATGGGGTCCATTATCCAACCTGGGCTGCTCCTGGATGGAAAGTGGTACACGATCAGATCCTCTCGGCAGAAGAGATGGCTGAAGATATCCACGAGTATGAAGAGGGCGGAGAGATGCGCGCCTGGAGAAATATCTACAAAGTTCAGGATAAATTGGTATGGGATACCAAATCCAAACTGCGTGAACAGTTGATTGAATACATCAAAAGAAGATTTACAGATATCCACATTCAGCGGAATGAAAACCCAAAATACATTTCCGAGGCCATTTCCAAGCTGAATCCCAAAGCTTTAACCATTGGTTTCGCACGTCGTTTTGCTACCTACAAAAGGGCACATCTGCTCTTCAGGGATCTGGACCGACTCGCTAAAATCATCAACAATCCGGATCGTCCGGTCCAATTCCTCTTTGCAGGAAAGGCTCATCCAGCCGATAAAGCGGGTCAGGATCTGATCAAATACATCATCGATATCTCCAAAAGACCGGAATTTGTGGGCCGTATACTTTTCCTACAAAATTACGACATGAACATCGCCAAGATGCTCGTGCAGGGTTGCGATGTCTGGATGAATACACCCACCAGACCACTGGAGGCATCAGGTACTTCCGGCGAAAAAGGAGTGATGAACGGAACTCTCCACTTTTCCGTCCTGGATGGTTGGTGGGTAGAAGGTTACAAACAGGATGCCGGATGGGCCCTTCCACTGGAAAACTCTTTCGACATTCCTGAATTGCAGGATGAACTGGACTCAGAGGCCATCTATGGAATCCTTGAGAACGAGATTGTTCCAGCCTACTATTACCGGAATGACAAAAATATTCCTGTACTTTGGGTCGATTTCATCAAGAATACCTTTGCCGAGGTAGTTCCACTCTTCACCACCAAAAGGATGATGAAGGACTACTTTACCAGATACTACTTGCCACAATCCCAGCGTACTACCCTGCTGAAATCTGACAATTTCAAGCTGGCAAGGGAACTCGCTGCCTGGAAAGCCAAGATTGTAGATGTTTGGAACACCATAGAAGTGAAAAATATTCAGATTTCGGACGGGATCACCAATACCTATGAAATGGGGAAAGCCTACCCGTCTAAAGTCACCCTCGATTTGAAAGGTCTTTCACCGGAAGAAATCGGGGTAGAATTGATCGTTGCAACAGGGACAGATCAACCCCGTTTTGTGGCAAAATACGACTTTGTGGTGGAGAATCAAGGAGACAACCTGGCACACTACCTACTCCAGCTAACCCTGAAAAAACCAGGTAGCTACAACTATGGACTGAGGATCTACGCAAAAAACAGTGCGCTGCCAAATCGGCAAGATTTCAGATTGTTGAAGTGGCTCTAGCCGAGAAATTACAATTTATTGTAAAGCAGTTTGTTGAGTAAATCTTCCTTGTATTTGGTGGATACCTTCAACAGTTCACCCGTCCTTAATTCTACCAGTCCTCCCTGTGCCTTGATGTAACGTACCACATTGGCCAGATTGACCAGATGACTTCTGTGAATCCGAATAAATCCCAGGGGAGTAAGCAGATTTTCGAACTCCAGCAGGGTGCGGCTTACAATCTTTTCTGCCTCGTCCCTGAAGATGATACGGGTATAGTTCCTCAATCCCTCACACCTGACGATCTTATCAACATCAATGATCGCAAACCCGTTGAGTTCAGGCAAGGCGATGGTCTTGGCCCCGTGTTCCCCACTGGCCATAATATTGGCCTTAAGTGCGTTAACAGCTATTTTCGAATCCACTTTCCTGGTCTTGGGAATCCGGTTGATGGCTTTGGCTAACTCCTCAACATTGATGGGTTTTACCAGATAATCAAAAGCTGAATATTTGAAGGCCTTGATGGCATACTCACTGTAGGCCGTTATAAAGATGATCTTGAAATCTATTTTCTTCAATTTATCCAACAGGTCAAATCCTGTTCCATCCGGCATACTGATATCCAGAAAAACAACATCCGGATCTTTCTGTTCAATCAGGGCCAAACCCTCCTCAACCGAACTGGCTTCGCCCAACAATTCAACATTCGCAATGGTCTTTTTCAGTATCTCTCTCAACAACATCCTCGAAATTGAATCGTCGTCTATTATTAAAGCCTTTATCATAGTTCAAAGTGGTATATAATAAATATAATCGTAAAGATAGTGCGTTTACATAGATAATTGATCTTCATAAACACAAGCTGACTCCACATAAACAAAGAAAACCCAAAAAGGATTTAAAGAAATGAATGTTTTTTTTAAAAACCTTAAATTAGTTATTATTTTAGATCTTTGTAAAAAAAAATATGGCCTCTATTCTTTGCCTGGAAACCTCTACTGAAGTGTGCTCCGTAGCACTATCCGTCGACGGAATTGTCCGCGGGGAACGGGAAGACAAGAGTGGAAGGAACCACGCTTTAATGCTCACCTGTTTCGTGGAAGAGGTCATGAAAAAGGAGGGTATATCCTTTGCCAATTTAGATGCCATAGCCGTTTCAGGCGGGCCTGGATCCTATACCGGACTGAGAATCGGTGTATCAACAGCAAAGGGATTGTGCTACGCCGCAGGATTACCCCTCATCGCCATCCCTTCCCTGGAGGCAATGGCTCACAAGGTAATCCACGATGCTCCGCGCTATGGCCTGCCGGCCGATGAATCCATGCTCTATTGCCCAATGATTGATGCCAGAAGAATGGAAGTTTATGCTGCCATTTACAACCAACAGATGCACATCGTTAGAAATATACAGGCAGACATCGTCGACCACCTTTCCTTTACGGACCTACTGCTGCATCAAAAAGTAGTTTTTTTCGGAAATGGGGCCGATAAATGCAAGTCCAGTATTCAACACCCAAATGCCCTTTTTCTGGATCACATTACCACCTCTGCCTCCTACATGGCCGTTCCCGCGGAAACAGCCTTTCAAACTTCTGCATTTGTGGATGTTGCCTATTATGAACCCTACTATCTCAAGGATTTCGTGGCAACCATTCCCTCCAGAAATATCTTTCATTCATCCGCTCTTCCCAATCGCCCCACAGAATGAAAAAAATTCTGATCATCACCTACTACTGGCCACCTAGTGGCGGTGCCGGCGTACAGAGATGGTTAAAATTCTCAAAATATCTGCCCGACTTTGATTGGGACCCCATTGTCCTTACCGTGGATGAAAACCTGGCCTCCTACGCTCAGCTGGATCCATCCCTCCTGGAGGAAATTTCACCCAATCTGCGCATATACAAAACCAAAACTTTCGAACCCTATAACTTTTATAAAAAAATATCCAACAAAAAGGAGATCCCTTACGGAGGATTCTCCAACCAGAAAAAAATTACCCTCTTCGAAAAATTTTCCCGACTTATTCGCGGAAACCTGTTCCTCCCAGATCCCCGCAGGGGATGGAACAGATACGCAATCAAAAAAGCTCTTGAATTAATCAAAAGGGAGCAGATTGAAGTCATTATCACCTCTGGTCCACCTCACTCTTCTCACCTGATAGGAAACAGGATCAAGAACATAACGGGGATCAAATGGATAGCTGACTTCAGGGATCCCTGGACCGACATCTTCTACTACAAGGAGTTGTACCACTCAAGACTGGCTACCTGGATAGACAGGCATCTGGAAAAAAAAATCTTGTCAAATGCCGACCAGGTCATTACCGTCAGTGAGGAAATTAGGAAATTGTTCCGTAAAAAAATCCAGCACTCCCAAGATAAAATTGCAGTCATCCCAAATGGATACGACGAAGCCGATTTTGAAAAAGGGATCGCCGTTTCCAATGAAAAATTCACCATCACCTACTGCGGAACCATTTCCACAGGCTACAAGATCGGAAATTTCGTGGATGCCATCTTCCAATTGCCTGAATTGGTGAAAAATCAAATGACCATTCGTTTTGTCGGAAATGTTCCAGATGAAATATTGCAACTGTTTGAAAGGAAAAAACTTCGAGCCATGATTGATGTAATGGGTTACCTCCCGCATGAACAGGCAGTCGGTCAGATGAAAGGAGCCTCACTCCTGCTGATGGCCATACCCGACTCTCCAGATAACAAAGGAGTTGTTACCGGCAAATTTTTCGAATACCTGGCTGCCAACAGACCCATTCTGGCCATTGGTCCACTAGGAGGCGACGTCGACCTGATGATCAAAAAGTGCTCCGCCGGAAAAATATTTTCCTACGAAGCCACCGAAGAGATGAAACACTTCATCCTCGAACGCTTCGAATTGGATCAGAATAATATGAATAGCGGCAATACCACCGGAACTGAAAAATACACCCGTAGAAACCTTACCAGGGAACTGGTCAGTTATCTTTGACAGGTATTTAAACCACCATGAGCGAAAGAAAACCCAAAAGAAAATCCATCCTGTTCGTTTACACGAATTTATCCTCTTTCGTAAAGAACGATTATGAGATTCTCGGCACCGAAAACAGGGTTGAGAAATACCACTTTTTACCAGTCAAAGGCCTCTTCCAAAATGGATGGCAAATCGTGAGACAGTTTTTCTTCCTTTTGTTCTTCGGATGGAAATATGACCTGATTTATTGCTGGTTCGCCGATTATCACACCTTTTTACCTACGCTTTTCGCTAAACTTTTCAGGAAAAAAGCCATCGTAGTGATTGGCGGCTATGATGTTTGCCGTGTCCGGAAGTTGAACTACGGGGCCTTTTGCTCTCCCCTCCGGGGATGGTTCTGTGCCAATTCGATGAAATTGGCCACCTGGATTCTGCCTGTCTCCAACTATGTCGACAGAAAAGCAGGAGTAATTGCCCCACACACCAAACGCAGGATGATCTACAACTGCGTTTCGCTTGAATCGGAAACAATATTCTCATCCGTCAAAACCGATACCATCCTGACCGTAGGCCTGATCAACAACGACCGTACTTTTTACCTCAAGGGGATTGATACTTTTTTTGCAACGGCGCGGTTGCTTCCTGGGTTTAATTTTCAAGTGGTCGGCATCAATCGTTCAAAATTGTCTCACAAACTGGGAAATCTACCGATTAATGTAACACTTTTCGAGAAGGTAAAGCACGCTGAACTCATTGAATATTACAAAAATGCAAAAGTCTATTGTCAACTTTCACGCTCCGAATCTTTTGGGCTTTCTATTCTGGAGGCAATGACCTTCGGAGAATTCCCAGTGGTTACCAGAGAAGGCGGAATGCCTGAAGTGGTCGGAGACTTCGGAACCGTGGTGGAAAGAGATCCGCAAATGATAGCCGATCTCATTGAACACAGAATTCTGAGGGATGAAATTCCAGCTGAAAATGCCATTCGCACACACATTGAAAAATTTTTTACACGAAAAAAGCGGTCCGATTCTTTGCTCCATCTGATCCATGAAAATCAGGATTGAGCAGTTTAGACAACAATTTTACAATTCCACCAACTACGGCCAATAATATATCTTTGCATACACGTCTTTCTAAATAAAAAATATGTACCACGGCATTGCCTGTAAGATATGTGGAAACGTCAAGGACAACCAACTCCACAGTGCCAAAGAACGACTGCTAAACCTGAGGCACGAATTCCAATACCTGGAGTGTTCCAGCTGCTACAGCCTTCAAATTGTCGAAAC
>Ga0209697_10004744_pt1 | contig 17391 bp, 18 predicted proteins | sample AliMusrvi5mmetaG_FD_184115 | JGI IMG/M metagenome (GOLD analysis project Ga0209697, IMG submission 184115) | Freshwater lake bacterial and archeal communities from Alinen Mustajarvi, Finland, to study Microbial Dark Matter (Phase II) - Alinen... | ecosystem: Environmental > Aquatic > Freshwater...
CACCCGTGACAAGAACTCGACGACTGCTCCAATCGTTCATCTCAGGATCCTTCCCGGGCTTGCCGCAATTGTTCTTTCTGACCGACATCGATCCAATCGTCCGAAATCCTGAAGGAACTGACATGGTCCCCTATGGCAATGGCTTGTTCAATCAGGGACGTGATGAGAAAGTGTTGATTTTGCGGAACCCGACCAATCACATCAGGTTCCAGTGCGTAGATGCCGGTGTTGATCAGGCGCCCCAGCACCGGTTTCTCTTCTAAACGCAAAACTCGGTCACCCTCGACCTCGACACAACCGTATGGAATGGTGAAGGAGTATTCCCGGACCCCGACGGTTATCTTACACCTGCCCCTTGCATGCGCCTCCAACATTGCGCCGATGTCGGCCTGCGTGAGGAGATCGCCATTCATTACCAGCAACGTTTCGGTCGGTTTCGCAGGCAGTAGTGAAAGTGCTCCACCCGTCCCCAGTGGCTCGTCTTCCTGCAGGTACTTAATGTTGCAACCGAAGGTTGCCCCGTCGCCAAAATGCTTGCGTATGGCATCACCGAGATAGTTCACTGAGAGGTAGATTTCCCGGATCCCGTACCCGACAAGGTGTAAAACGAGACGTTCGAGAATAGGCTTCCCGGCCACACGGATCATCGGCTTGGGAGTGACGTCCGTAAGCGGACGAAGCCTTTCGCCACGTCCCCCCGCCATGATGACGGCCCAGTTCGTTCGCTTTTCGATACCTAACAATGCGTGCAGCGTGTGCACCCCGACGACCCTTCCCGCCTCGTCCACGACCGGCACCTGTTCGATGCGCCGTGATCGCATCAAATCCAAAACATCGGCACGGCCCGTCATCGGCGACACGCTGGTAAAGCCTTGATGCGCGTGCGGCAGCACAGGCGATGCGAGCGTTGCGCCAGCCAACAATGCCCGCCGAATATCGCCGTCTGTCACAGTGCCCAGAAGCCGCCCGTCCGCATTCACGACCAACGCAATTTGCAGAGCCCTGCGGTCAAGGGTCTCCATCGCGTCCCGAATGGTCGCCCCTTCCAGGATCGATATATCACGCACGTCTTTCATCGGCATCCTGGTGACCAAACCCAACTTTAGGCTGATTCGCGATACCCTAAGAGCCATGTTGGCGTTCGCCCCAAACTGTTGCTACGGTCTCTGCATAACTTAGCGTACGAGGCATTGTCCGACACAACCAACGCGACCTTAAAATCCAGGGCTACCGTTCCGATGCCGCGCTTGAACTTGAAGAGGCCATCGTCAGGCGACCGAGTTCGGCCGCCGCCCAGATGCACGCCCTTCAGCCCGGATTGTGCCGCACGCTCAATTGCGGCCTGAAGAATGCAATTCGTGAGATAATTCGCCGAATCGGGTCGCCGGGCGGACAAGTGGTAGTGCCCCCAACATGGCCCGACAAGAAACACGGCACCCGCCGCCAACTCGCTTCCGTCCCGTACGGTCGCCAACTCAACCCCGGGTAAGGAGCGAAGGGCCGCAAAGTAGTTGCGGGAGAACAGCAATGAGGACGATGCTTGCAACCGACCCATAGCGTCGGCGTACAACGACTCGAAATCCTGCCACCCGCGAGGATCATTCCAGACAACTTGTACCGAGTCACGCCGTCCTTTACTGACCATATTGCGGTGACTTGATCCAACCGACCGCCAGGCAGCATCCAAGCCTTGCCCAAGTTCCACGAATACCGTTTCCCGATCAGGAATAACGCGCGCGTCATTCGGCAACCACATCTCATTATTGATCATAGGATGCAGGCGGAAGAAAGCAGCCACGATTCCTTCCTCGGCGCTTGTACGCCGCCACTCGGCCCAAGCACGTTCCAGGAAATCACGGCTTGCTCCGGGCGTAGCCAATGGCCCGCCGTAGCCATTGCACGTTTGAATATCGTAGTAGACAATACTGTTCGCCTCAGATCCAGCAGATGGAATCGCGGAACGAAGCCCCGAAATAAGCAGCAAATTCTCGTCCTCCGTGATGGCGGCGCAATAGGCTTTCCCGTCTCCGTTAGCCACGTGAAGAGTGTGATACTCAGGAAAGAAGTAGACGTCGCGAGAAGCATTGGGCAGTTGTTGAAGTGTTGCGTCCCATTCGACCGCAGTGAGTTCATTCCGGATCTGCATAGGACCAACTCATGGCGAGCAGAACCGCTTCCGAATTAGGCTGGCTCGGTCCGGCAGACTTGCAAGCACGCTAACGATGCGTTGCGCCGAGTGTCCATCTCCGTAGGGGTTCTTCAAACCTGAGAGAGAATCGCGAAACGCTGGAGAAAGGGCTTGCTCGATGCCCTGCAACAGCGCCGCCTTCTCAGCAGGGACTTCAATCACATTTGCCGCCTTCTGCCGACCTTCCTGACGGCGGCCGATATTCACAACCGGCAGCGGAATGGAGGGTGCTTCTACTAGTCCGCTAGAGGAATTTCCAACCAAAGCTCCCACTAAACGCAATAGTCCGCGATATTGGTAACTGCCTAAACTTTCGATGAACAATATCCTGTTGCATGAATTCGCCAAAACTTCAAGCTCGTTGCGAATAAGTGTGCCGCCCGGATCCGGTGCAGGGCTGGTGATGATCACATGTCCCGCATATTCGCGAAGCGTTCCAGTCAGTTCCCGCACTTGTCGCGCCATGTCCTCCAACTCCAGAGTGACCGGATGAAACGTAACCAACAGGGTATCATGGCCTGGCATGAACCCCAAGACTCGGGCCAACTCGTCGGCAGATGCGTACTTGCCGCGAACGAAATGGTCCAGCGCTGGCTCGCCGACAGGATGAATACGCCACGCCTCCTCGCCCATCTGTTGGATGCGTTCAGCCGACTGTTTTGTACTCGGAAAATGAAGATGCGCCGTTTTGGTTATCGCGTGGCGCACCTGGTCGTCTATCGCGCCTTCCGTCACGTCTCCGCCGGAGATGTGTGCCAGTGGAGTTCGCGTGACTATGGCGGCGAGCGCAATCGCCAGATGCTCGTAGCGATCGCCATGAACCTTGGCGAAAAATTCGCTAAATACAGTTACAGCGCGGCCCGCAGCGCGGCCGTGAAACACGTCGCCATCCTCTTCTTCCAAGAAAGGCATCCTCGTGGCGATCGGCCAACCGTCTTTCTCGATTTCTTGCACTGTATAGCCGTGTCGCCGACTTAGATGCGACCCCCCCACGCCCAAGACTGTCTCAAACCGATTATCCGCAAACAAATCATGAATCAACCAATAGGACGGTCCGTAGTCGGACCGTGCCGTCGTGATATAGGCGACCTTGATAGTCATCGCGTATCCGCTCCAGGAACGACAACTCCTTGAATGGCAACGTCCGCCGTGCCCCCGCTCATCGTCGAGACAACGGCCGTGCATACCGGCTCACTTCTTGGCTTCATCCGTTCCAATACCTGTTGCGGGATTGTTCTTACCTGTCGACGCAATATCTTGCAACCTCTGGGCGGCAATGGCATTGCCGGGATTCAGCTGGATCGCCCTTCTCCAGTGCTCACAAGCCCCCTGCACATCGCTTTTCCGCTGGAGCGCATCTCCCATAGCTTCATGCGCGAAATCAAAGTGCGGGTACAAGTCTAGGACATGTCTAAAATCAGCAATTGCTTGATCCACGCTGTATTTCCTGAGATTTGGATTGTTTCGAAAATTCAAGTCTACAATGGCGCGTTCGCGAAGTTCCGACAAGTACTCAGCGTCGAACTCCGGACTCCTGATGACGCTATCATGCAGGCTGGTCAATGGATTGAAATCACCCAACTGAATGTAACCGTCCCGCAGTGCCGTGTTGTACATCTCGGTATGAGGTAACGGGGTTGCAATGAAGAAGAACGTCCAATCGAGTTCCAGACTCTTGGCGAACTCTACTGTCTGGCAGAGAGTGTCCTTAGTCTCACCGGGATAGCCAAGAATGAAGAACCCCTTGGCCAGCATTCCATTGTTCCGGATCGCTTTGACAAGCCCCGGGACACGCTTGAGATCGACCGGCTTGCGCATCAGTTTGCTGACCACAAATTGGCTTCCGCTCTCCACGCCAAGAGTCACCGAATAGCACCCCGACTGCGCCATGGAGGCCAGGAGGTCCTCGTCCAGGCTTGAAACTGCCATGCCTGTGGGCACAGTCCAAGTTATCCCGTAGCGGCGCGCCTTCAGGCCACTGAATATTTCCATGGCGCGTCCTTTGTCTGCGGTAAGATTGTCATCCTCAAAGTGAATCTCCCTGACCCCATACCTGTTGACCAAGACATCGATTTCCGCCAGAACGTTTCCGGCTGACCGTCGTCTCTGTGCCGCCCCCCAATGATTCCCAAGCGCGCAGAAGGTGCACTTGAAAGGGCATCCGCGCGAGGTGATTACTTGCGTGAATGGCCTATTCATGAATCGGTCGTGGGCATATCCAAGATCGAGGTATCTGCTCATCCCCACAGAATCGCGATCAGGGAACGGAAGAGAGTCAAGGTTCTCGATGTAGATAGTCTTATCAGTCTTGCAGATGGCATTTTCCGTGCGGTAGCACAACCCATCGACCCTCTCAGTCCCACGGCCGGTTTGAATAGCCAAAATGAGGGATGGGAAGCTCGCCTCCCCTTCACCGATAATGATGAAGTCTATGGCCCCTTCGGCAGCCATCATCTCGCGACAAGCGGCTCCCGCATGCGGCCCACCGACCACCGTTGGAGTTTGAGGAAAGATCTTCTTTGACAGTCTGCAGATGTTCTTGGCGTCAAAATCCTTGGCCGAGAAGATACAACTGACTCCAACTATGTCGGGATGCCACTCCCGAATTTTGGCCGATATTTCTTCATCTGAGAGTCCGTATCGCAACATTCCACCTTCATAAGCGCGTTCACCTTTATCAATTCCCTCGATGAGACAATCCAATATTGCCACTTCATACCCTATCGCCTTCAGAACGGCGGCGAGATATCCCAAGCCGAGCGGGAAGAATGGGCTCACGCGCATCTTGGATGCGGAGTATTCTTTCGGACGTGTCACGGGCGGGTCAACCAAGAGTATCCGTTTTATTTCATGCATATGCCGATCCATTCCTGAAAGTGCTCAATCAACATGATCTCAGTTGACCTTGGTCACCCAACTAGGCGCAGATCATTATCCCCAACCGGTGACCCCGCCTGAACCGCACGGCGAAGGACTTTGCCTGTGAGGCAGGTCGCTGCTTCAGGCGGAAGGCCATGCAAACCGCAGCGCAGCGACTCCATGTCTTCGTCAACGAGCATGTGGCCCGCCGGAAAATCCCTGGCGTAAAGCAGCGTCCGCAGCACAGCCGCACGTGTACCCATCTCACTCGACGCGGGCGCTTTCACGCCTGTTCCCAACATCGACTCAACCTTGCGGACCGTACGGACCAACTCGGCGAATTCATCCGGCTCGGACGATGCCGAATGATCCGGCCCCGGCAACGCATGGTCCAGGGTGATATGTTTCTCCAAGATGTCCATGCCCAAACCGACGGCAGCCGTGGCCGCAAGAGAGTTCATGGTATGATCGGACAGTCCTACAGGCACATCAAACTCCCGCCTCAACGTAGTCAGACAACGGAGGTTCATTTCCTCTTCCGGCGCCGGGTAGGCGCTCACGCAGTGCAGGAGCGCAAGTGGGACTGTGGCGCGGGAATGGATCGCCTCCACAGCACGCCGCACATCCTCAAGCGTGCCCATTCCGGTGGAAAGGATGAGCGGTTTGCCAAGCCCACCGAGTTGCCGTAGAAATGGCAGGTTGGTGAGTTCTGCGGAGCCAATCTTGACCGCCGGAACACCCAACGTGCAGAGAAACCTTGCGCTTTCGATCTCATCAGCGGTGCTCAGAAAGACAAGCCCTCGCTCCTCAGCATGCTGCTTTAACTCACCATGCCATTCGAAACGTAACTCCAAAGGCTTTATCAAGGCAAACTGATCGCTTTCGTCCGGGCACTGAACCTGCTGGTAATGGGCTTTTCTGGCGCCGGGTTTAACAACCTTTTCGGTGATCCAAGTCTGGAACTTGACAGCATCCGCGCCCGCATTGGCGGCGGCGTCTACGAGGTCATGTGCCAGTTTCAACTGGCCGTTATGATTCACGCCGGCCTCAGCTATTATGAAACAGGGTTGGCCGATTCCGATTTCGCGTCCATCAATGACAAGCCGGCTCATGGTTGTCCCCTGGAGCAAAATAGGCGTTCCGCGGTCCAAAGATCCAGCGGTGTGTCGATATCAAGAGAGCGTTCTTCGGGCATCACGTATCCGTACATCTCCTCACCGTAGAACGTTCGAGTTTCAAGAATGACTTTCCGCCTCGTCAGATAAAGCGCCCCATTCTCGACATGCGCCTCCGGCAAATCCTGTCGCCTGGGGTATCTTCTTTGCAGTTCCCGCCAGTCGGAACTCAGAAAACCTGTCAACAGGCCGTTCTCCGCACACTTCAAGGTTGAAAAGGGATGAACCCTTGCCGCGCATATACCTAGCACCGTGTCGGCGCCGGTAGTCCGCGCTACCTCCACCGCACCGGCAATGTCTTCAGCCGTCCGCAAGGGCGACGTGGGTTGAAGCAGCAGAACATATTCCGGCCGATATTTTTCGTGGGCGTCCAACCACTGGATGGCGTGGATAACAGGATCAATACCCGGTGTGTTGTCTTGCGCTAATTCCGGCGGTCGGATGAAAGGGACATCTGCATCACACTCGCGAGAAATAAGGGCTATCTGCTCATCGTCGGTCGAAACCACCACCCGATCCAGGCATCCGCTTTCGCGCGCCGCCATGATTGACCAAGCGATCAAAGGTTTGCCATTCAGAGGGACAACGTTCTTCCGAGGAATACCCTTCGATCCGCCTCGGGCGGGTATCACAGCAAGAATCTTACAACTGGGTGGTAACGTTTTCAGATAGAATTCTCTCTGTTATGGTGTGATAAAGGGCTGGGCAGACTTCGTCCCCGTTGATTATGCATCACGTTTTGGCGGCCTAATAACCGCCTCAAAATAGTTCTGTCACACTATAACCACGCCGTTATGAGGCGTGACGACCCACAACACCTCACACAGTGACGTGGCTAGAAAAAGAAATCAATCCATTACTTCATCCCCGTCATGAGTTTGACGAGAGGATTGTCCAATACTGACATGGCGGTGTCACGGAGTTTCTTGGCGCGTTTCACACGGCCGAGAATAAATTCGGACTCCGCTTCAGAACCGTTAGCCTCCAGTGCGGTCTCGGCCTGCTGAAGCTCCGTCCCCAATACGTTCATCTTGTTCCGGACCATGGTCAACAATCCCTGGTGAAGCGCGGAGGCAATGTCATCCGCTGTCCGGTAATAGATTTTGCGATCCCCCGATTTCCAGGAGCGTCGCAGGAGGCCGAGAGTCTCAAGCTGGCGGGCGGCGATGCTGATCGCCGCCTTGCTCAGGCCAAGATCCGTGGCGATGTCTTCCAGCGAACGTTCGGTCGGGGAGAGGTACAAATGCACCAGAATCTGGCCGACAATCCGGCCAAACCCGAGATCCTGGGTCGTTCGCCCCCCGGCTTCCGTCAATCGGTGCCGCACCATTTCTGTGGATTGAGTTGTGCTCATACGAGAATTTACAATTCTGTAAACAATCGAAAAGTTATAATACTCAGAGGTCTATGTCAAAACATTAGAGAATAATTGTTAACTTTTTTGAAAACAACAGCAGTAATTTCTCGACAAAGGAGCTGTATTATTAAATAAGGAGGCCATCGGGGAAAGATGGTTATGATCAAAGGTATTATTTTGGCGGGAGGATCCGGAACGAGGATGTTCCCATTGACCAAGGCGATCAGCAAGCAATTGCTTCCCATCTATGACAAACCCATGATCTATTACCCGTTGTCCGTCCTGATGTTGGCTGGAATCCGGGAGATCCTGATTATCAGCACCCCCCACGACCTTCCCTTGTTCAAGGAACTTCTGGGGGACGGCACCCAGATCGGGCTTGAGCTAAGTTATCGGGAACAGCCAAGGCCCGAGGGGCTCGCCCAGGCATTCATTATCGGGCGTGAGTTTGTCGGAACTAACCCTGTGGCCTTGATCCTCGGCGATAATGTATTTTACGGAGACCATTTCTCTTCTCTTTTAAAGGAATGTGCCAAGTTGGAAAAAGGGGCCCAGATTTTTGCCTATCCTGTGGCTGACCCGGAACGTTATGGAGTCGTTGAGTTCGACGAGGATGGCCGGGCGCTTTCGCTTGAGGAAAAGCCGGTAAAACCGAAGTCGAAATATGCCATTCCCGGGCTCTATTTTTATGACAACAGGGTTCTCGATATTGCCGCCAAACTTGCGCCGTCTCCCCGTGGGGAACTTGAGATCACGGATATCAACCTCGCCTACCTCAGGGCGGGTGAATTGAAAGTACATCCGCTGTGCCGGGGCTTTGCATGGCTGGACACAGGCACGCACGACTCCATGTTCCATGCCTCAAGTTTTGTGCAAACCATCCAATTGCGGCAGGGGTTTAAGATCGCCTGCATCGAGGAGATTGCCTACCTGCAGGGTTATATTTCACGGGATCAACTCAAGGCGATGGGGCAGACCATGTCCAAGAATGAATATGGCCAGTATCTTATGCACATCGCTGAGGAGTTTTAGTCATGGCCTTGCAGGTGATTCCCCAGACAATTCCTGAAGTCAAATTAATCATTCCAGATGTCTTTGGTGATCCACGTGGTTTTTTCCAGGAAACCTATAAAGAGGGGGCTTATCGCTCGGCTGGCATCACTCTCTCGTTTGTACAGGATAACTGGTCAAGATCGGCACGGGGCACTCTGCGTGGCCTCCATTACCAATGGCCTAACCCACAGGACAAACTGGTTTGGGTTGCCCGGGGAGAAATCTATGATATTGCTGTGGATATCCGTCGGAATTCGCCATCCTTCGGAAAATGGGTGGCCGCAGTCCTGTCGGAATCAAATCATCACCAGCTTTTCATTCCCGCCGGGTTTGCGCATGGATTCTGCGTGTTGAGTGATGAGGCCGATTTCATGTACAAGTGTAGCAACACCTATTCCCCTCCGGATGAGAAAGGCATTCTTTGGTCCGATCCAGCCTTGGATATACCCTGGCCCATCCGTACTCCTATCCTTTCTAAAAAGGATGCAAGCCTGCCCCTTTTATCCGGAAAGGCGAATCATGAATTGCCGGGATAATCCCTAGCAGTTCAAGATAAGCAGGATCCAGAGCGCTCCGATGCGAGACAATCCCGCAAAGCGGTTTCCCATGACGGAAGGGTGATGCCAAAAACCTTCTGCAGTTTGGCGCAGGACAAGACCGAGTAGGCGGGACGCCGGGCTGGAGTGGGGTAGTCAGCGGTGGTAATCGGCAATACGGGAAGTCCGGACGTTATAAAAGCCCTGGCAAATCCGCACCATGAAGTTTGGCCGGAACAGACACAGTTATAGATTCCGCTGACTTCGGCCAGGTTGAATTTGCCGTGCCGGTCCAGGGTTTTCGTCAAAGCGGCAGCGGTAGCCTCTGCCACGATCCGGCACCAAGTCGGACATCCGACTTGGTCATCTACGATACGAATGGGTTTTCCTCCATCAGCCAACCGCCTGATGGTAAGCAAAAAATTCTTACCCCTCATTCCATAGATCCAGGCCAACCTGAAAATCAGATGAGGCACGCCAGATTTCTGGACTGCCAGATCTCCTGCGAGTTTGGTCTGTCCATATACACCCAGTGGGCTTGGGGTGTCCTCTTCGGTATAGGGCACTTTACCCCCGCCATCAAAAACGAAATCGGTTGAGTAATGGACGAGGCCTGCGCGCAACCGATTAGCCTCCTCTGCAAGGATGGCCGGAGCGTCGGCGTTGAGTTTTTCACAGATCGCACTGTCCGATTCGGCCTTGTCCACCGCGGTGTATGCGGCGGCATTGACGATCAGATCCGGCTTGGCATTCCGAACCGCCCGAATAATGGAGTCAGGCGATCTGAAGTCGATGGCAGGATAGCAGATGGTTGAAATCCGCCCTAGCGGGGCCAGTGTCCGCTCCAATTCGAATCCGACCTGGCCATCATTACCAATAAGAAGAATGTGCCTCATGCGTGAATTCAAAAATGTGACACATCGGACCCCATGTCAAAGATATTTGTATGAATGAGCAAACTTTTTTTCAGGAGTGGCAGGGCTGGGGCCGATGGTGATGCGTTCGAGGCTTATGGCCACGGGCCGACAATCCCTGGAGGCAATAGGACTTGGCCGCCGCCAGATCCAGGAAAACCCGGATGCTGATGTGTTTGGCCCGCCTGATATGGAGGGACATCAACTCGGCGGTGAAAAGGGTGGCCGACCGGGCGACAATGGCGATTTTGTTCCGGCACAGGTATTCGATGCTTTCGATAGTCCGTGCGATGTCCAGAATGTCGCCCGGCTTCCGTGACTGGAATACGGCATTACGAAAGTCAATCAGCGCTGTCTGATCCGGCCGGCAATGGGGATCTTTCACGAGCCGTCTGACGAAAGCAACGCACTGCTCCGCCGTCACCTTTCCCCTCGCGACAATCGAGACATGACTTCCACAATCGTTGATTTTGTACGTCAATGACATAGACGATAGAATCCAACTGTTTATTCTCTGATTATGAGGAAAATAAAACAGGTTTTGCAATCGGGAGAACCCTGATTGTTAATCAGGGTTTTCCTGTAGGGTAACGAGTACATCCGTTTTGCAGTTCACAGGGAACCCCCGATAGAGATACCATGCTCCCCTATGAGGAGTTCCGTCATCCTTCATGTTGATATGGACGCTTTTTTCGCCGCCATCGAGGTGCTGGATCATCCCGGGTGGAAAGGGAAACCCCTGGTGGTGGGGTCGCCGCCGGACCGGCGGGGTGTGGTGTCCACCTGTTCCTATGAGGCCCGGAAATTCGGGATTCATTCCGCCATGCCTTCCCGTACTGCCGGGAAATTATGTCCCCATGCCATCTTTGTTCCGCCCCGTATGGAGCGGTATGCTGACATTTCACATCAGATCATGGGGATTTTCGAGGAGTTTACCCCACTCGTCGAACCCCTCTCATTGGATGAGGCCTTTCTGGATGTCAGCGGCGCTTTCCATCTTTGGGGTGACGGCGTGGCCATTGCGAAGGAGTTGAAAACACGAATCCGGACACGGATCGGCTTGACCGCCTCTGTCGGGATCGCCTCCAACAAGTTTCTGGCCAAGATGGCCAGCGATTTGAACAAGCCCGACGGCTTGACAGTGGTTCCCGTCACAGAGCCGCAGATCAAGGCATTTCTGGCGCCGCTTCCCGTCGGCAAATTGTGGGGCGTCGGAAAAGTATCGGACGCCAGGCTTGAGAAAGCCGGCATCAGGACCATCGGCCAGCTTCAGGCGATGGATATCCGGGCTTTGGAGCGTCTTTTTGGAAAAGCCGGTGCGCAGGATATGGCGGACCTGGTGCGCGGCAGGGATTCCCGGCCCGTCGTCACGGACTGGGAGGAGAAAAGCATCTCAAACGAACATACCTTTGACCGGGATGAGCCCGATCAGGACCGGGTCCGCCAAAGGTTGCTGGAGTTGACTGAGGAGGTGGGCGGACGCCTGCGGAAGGCTGGAAAATTTGCGGGAACCGCCCAGATCAAGGTCCGGTTCGGGGATTTCTCGACCATTACCCGCCAGATGTCATTCCGGGCCGCGGTGGACAGCGACCGGGTGTTGATTTCCACCGCATTCTCCCTGTATGACCGCGAACGGATTTCCCGTCCCATCCGCCTGATTGGGTTTGGCGTCAGCAAACTGGCCGGCTCTTCCTCACCGGCGCCCGTACAGGCTGAGTTATTCACCGACCCCAAAGCCCCGCAGGAGGACGCCCGGAATAAGAAACTGGATCACGCCGTGGATGCGTTGCGTAAGACTTTCGGGAGCGATGCCGTCAGGCGGGGTGGTCCTGGGTGAATGGTCAGTCTGTCGGGTCCTTGTCATGTGGGTTGCATTTTACGTTTCTGGGTTCGATTGACAACCGAATGTCCTGATTCTTTCTGGATCATTTTCAAGCGCTCAAAGAGTGCCCGCGTATTCCCTTTTGTTTCTGTTGCGATTTGGTTTTTGATTAACCAGAGTTCAGTAAGGATTTCATCTTTCATGGTGAGTCTCCCATTAGTTCTTCGGGCGTGCAAATCTCAGGACAGGCATATCCATGGATTGCACAAACGGATCGAATCAAAGGTTTGGTTTCAGCATTGTCTATATGAGGACAATTCCATGTAACCAAATAGTCCACATTGTGTACGGCGGCGATGGCAACATGGACGGCATCGTCTATAGCTTTTGCTGGCAGAGCGCCTTCATTTACCAGTGCATCAACCAAGACGAGAGCGGATTCCGTCATCTCAAGAATGGGTAATCCTTTCACTGCAACATGTCGCATCTCCGCCGCAGTCGGATCTCCCCGTGAAGCTTCATCAAGCACGAGGGGCGAAATGAACGACTCAAACCGTGTGCGGCAATTATCCCACCATTCACGTGTGATTTGCTGGTGTGCTGCCGTAACTAATCCTGCTGATGGGCGAGCGGTTAAATAGCTGATCACCGATGTTTCTATATAAACCGTCTTCATGTTTAAAAACTACCACTCACATGCAGTTTTGTCACGTTCACGCATTGGCCTGATCCCGTCTGCGTGTTATGACAACACCTTGGGGGCACTTAGGCGTTCCACGCTTTGACCTGCTCCATGAGCCGGTCAAGGATGTCGGTCTCGGGAACGGTTTCGACAAAAGTCCCGCGCACGTAAAGCGCGGCCTTGCCTTGGCCGCCGGCGATGGCGATATCGGCCTCGCGTGCTTCACCGGGACCATTAACCAGGCAACCCATGACGGCCACGGAAGGATGCGGTGCGGCGGGGTTGTCTCGGTAATAGGTGTCCAGCGCCGATTCCACCCGTTGGGCGAGGGAGACCACATCAATCTGGATTCGTCCGCAGGTGGGACAGGAGATCACGCTTGCGCCGGGTGGGCGCAGGCCGAAGCACCGGAGCAGTTCAAGGCCGACCCGGATTTCCTGAACCGGGTGATCCGTCAGGGACACCCGCAGCGTATCGCCAATCCCCTCGGCGATCAGCATGCCCATCGCCACGCTCGACCGGATGGTTCCATTCAGGAGCGTCCCCGCCTCGGTGACCCCGAGATGGAGCGGGTGATCGGTCATCTTTGACAGCAGCCGGTAGGCTTGCAGGGTGCGTGGCACATCGGAGGCCTTCACCGAAATCTTGATCCAGGGATGTCCGGCATCCTCCAGGATCCGCACATGGCGCATGGCGCTTTCCACCAGCGCCTCGGCCGTGGCTCCACCGTATTTCTCGAGGAGATCTTTTTCCAGCGAGCCGCCGTTGACTCCAATCCGGATGGGAACCTTGCGCCCGGCCGCGGCCTTGACGACCTCCCTGACCCGGTCCAGTCCCCCGATATTACCGGGATTGATTCGCAATCCGGCAATGCCGGTGTCCAACGCGATCAGAGCCAGCTTGTGGTTGAAATGAATGTCGGCGATCAGGGGGATATTGATCTCCCTACGGATGGCGCCAAGAGCCTGCGCGGCCGCCTCGTCAACCACGGCGAGCCGCACGATGTCGCAGCCAGCCTTCTCGATATCACGGATCTGGGCGACGGTGGCCCCGACATCGCGCGTGTCGGTCTTGGTCATCGTCTGCACGCTGATCGGGGCATCCCCTCCGACCGCTACCGCTCCGACGTGGATCTGGCGTGTGGGACGGCGTGTGATGGACAGGGCCGGGTGCATGTTATTTCGGGGTCGTGCCGGACGGGCCGGCGGGTGTGGGTTGAACCTGTTCCACCCCGGGAGCGGGCTTTCCCAGCCATTTATTGGCGAGGCCGCCCAAGGGGGTGAAGCGGAGCGCATCCCGATACGTCAGGAGCGCAAAAACACCGATGAGCAAAACAGCGAAGATGTTTGTTGCGACGGCGATCACCTTGGGGGGGACGCGCCGGCGGAATATCATTTCCAGCAGGCAGAAAACGATGTGGCCGCCATCCAACACCGGAATGGGCATGACATTGAGAATGGCCAGGTTGACGTTCAGGAACCCGGTGAAGAACACCGCCACCATGAGGCTTGCCTTCACGATGAAGTAATAGCTGATCAGGATGGCGAGGGGGCCACCCACCTGCTTGGAGGTCGCCTTCGACTGGCTGGGTGTGGTCAGGGCCTGCAGCGTTTTGAAAATGGCCATGGAATGGGCCTTGATCTGGGACATGGGCGTCGGATGGACGATCCGGTCGAAATCCACCTCAGTTGGATTGAATTGCACGCCGATGCGGACAAGCCTGGCGCTTTCATCATAATCCGGAGTCACCATTCCAGTCATCACCACATCATTCCGCTTGAACGTGATGGGTACCATTTTGCCCTTCCGTTCCGAGACCAGCGCGATCAACTGGGCGCGGCTGATGATCTCCTGCCCGTCCAGCCCCGTGATGATGTCGCCCCGTTTGAGTCCGGCCCGGTCCGCGCTCATCCCCGCATCGGCGGAGAGGATCATGCAGAGGCTTTTACCGTCCATCTTGTATAAAGACTCCTCGCCGGGCATCGTCAGGGCCAGGTTTCCGCCTTTTCGGCTGACCACGACCTCGACGGTTTTAAACCGGGAGCAGGCCATCAGGAAATCCATCCAGTTTTGCACGGCTTCACCATTGACGCTCCGGACCTCATCCCCGATCCGCAATCCGGATGCGTAAGCCCCGCTGTTGGTTGCGACATAACCGACCAGTGCGCTTTCCTCGGCCGGGGTGGCCGGTTTGCCGACAATGAATACGATCCAGGCCAGGATGATGGCGAAAATCATGTTTCCAACCGCGCCCGCGGCGGAGACGATGATCCGTTTCCATGCGGGCATCACAGGCAGGGGGGCCGGGGCCTCGGGTTTCGGGTCTGTCTCCCCCGTGGATTCTCCGGAGCCCTGGACCAGGTCCATTCCCGAGGGATCGAGTTGGGGCAGCGAGACATATCCGCCGAAGGGAATGATCCCGATCTTGTAGACAATGCCATTGACCTTGCGTTTCCACAAAGCCGGACCGAATCCGATGGAGAAGGTCTCCACCACAAACCCGCATTTCCGGGCGGCCAGAAAATGCCCGAATTCATGGACGAAAATGGTCATTCCGAAAAGGACGGCGACGATGGCGATGGTCAGGATCATGGTCAGCATAAGATCAGGCTTTCTTACGAGGGAAGGAGGTTAGGCAGAATCGGACGGCTTCCTGCCGTGCCCAATGGTCCGCCCTGTTGATCTGGGTTAAGGTCGGTCGGTCGACGACGGTGTGCCGGTTCATGACCGCTTCAACCGTGTGCCAGATTCCCGAGAAGGTGATATTCCCGTCCAGGAATTCAGCCACGGCGATTTCGTTGGCGGCGTTGAGTACACAGGGCAGGGTGCCCCCGGTGATGGCCGCCTTTCGTGCCAGTCCGAGGCAGGGGAACCGGACCGGATCCGGCGCCTTGAAATGCAGGGAGCCCAGCGCGGCGAGATCCAGGCGGGGTAGCCGGCCATCCAGACGGTCGGGCCAGGTGAGTGCGTGCTGGATGGCGAAACGCATGTCAGGCGGGCTGAGTTGGGCCAGGACGCTCCCGTCCACAAACTCCACGAGTGAATGGACGATGCTTTCGGGGTGGATCACCACGTCTATCCGGTCATACGGGATTCCGAAAAGCCAGTGCGCCTCCATGATTTCCAGCCCCTTGTTCATCAGGGTGGCGGAATCCACGGTGACTTTTCGGCCCATGTTCCAGCGGGGATGTTTAAGCGCCTCCGCGGCGGTGACGGTGTCGAAATCCAGATCCTTCCGGTCGGCAAAGGGGCCACCCGAGGCGGTGAGGATGAGCCGCCGGATGGAGGATGCCGGCTTGCCCTCCAGGCACTGGAAGATGGCGCTGTGTTCGCTGTCCACCGGCAGAAGCCGGGCCTTGTGCCGGGCCGCGCAGTCCATGACCATCCGGCCGGCGGCCACCAGGACTTCTTTGGTGGCGATGGCGACATCCGTTCCCTGACGAAGGGCGGCGAGGACCGATTTCAGCCCCGCCATCCCCACCAGGGCGCACAGAACGATATCGGCTTCAGGCAGGGCCGCCAGTTCCTCGACGCCTTCCTGTCCCCCATGGAGATGGAGGCCCCGGGCAAGGTTGGCGCGGGCCGCCTCCGCGGCGGCCGGGTCGGCTATGGCGATGTGTTTGACCTTGAATTCAGCGGCCTGCTCCAGGAGCCGGTCCGCACTGGTGCGCGAAGCGATCCCCACGATCGACAGCCGCGATGGCAGGGCTTTGGCGACCCGGAGGGCGTTTTCGCCGATTGAACCGGTGCTGCCGAGGATGACGACTTTTTTCTTAACTGACATGGGCAAACCATCGCATATAGAAATACAGGGCGGGTGCTGCGAAAAGCAGACTGTCCAGAACATCCAGAATACCGCCCATGCCCGGACAGATACAACCCGAATCCTTGAGTCCGGCCGACCGTTTCAGGAGCGACTCGACGAGGTCGCCCATCACCCCGATGGCGGAGAGCAGGACGGCCAGCACCCACGCATGGGGCCAGGACAGATGGAGCATTCCGAAATCGGCGGCCGGCCAGCCCGGTTGGGGGGCGCGCCAGAGCCAGTACACCACCAGGCTGGCGATGATACCCGCGCCGAACCCGCCGGCCAGCCCCTCCCAGGTCTTACCGGGGGAGATGCGGGGGAACATCTTGTGGCGGCCGAACATGCTCCCCACAAAATAGGCGCCGATATCCGAAGACTTCACCACCACAACCAGATAGAGGACGAGATCGCGGGCCGTTTCGCTGAAGGGGGCGCTCCACGTTGTCGGGGTCCACCGGAAACAGAGTTTCATCATGAACATGAGGAGCACCGGGACATAGGCCAGTCCGAGCAGGGTGCAGGCGATGGTCGGCAAGGGCTGGGGATTTTCTTTCTGCGGGAACTGCCTGACGAAGATGATGAATATGACCGTTGTCATCACCAGACCGGGAAGTTCGCACCAGGCGTCCGGCGCCGTCCCGTTTACCAGCACGCCGATATTCAGGCTGAAATAAGAGGCGGCAAGGAGGGCGACCCCGGAGACGATGCCGACGTTGCGGAAGGCGGGGACGCCGGTGTTCTGCTGGATGTTATAAAATTCGATCAAAGACAGAACGGTCAGACCGATCAACACAAGGACACCGGCGATGGAGGGAATTTTGAAGAGCAGGAGACCCGCCCCACCCAGCAGAATAATGGCGCTCAGGATGCGTCGCAGCAGTGTCATCATAAATCCCCCTGTCATCCGACCAGTCCATAGCGCCGGTTACGCCGGCCATATTCCTCAACCGCCTTGAGAAGGTGTTCCTCCCGGAAATCGGGCCATAGTGTATCCGTG
>Ga0209697_10004750_pt1 | contig 17381 bp, 9 predicted proteins | sample AliMusrvi5mmetaG_FD_184115 | JGI IMG/M metagenome (GOLD analysis project Ga0209697, IMG submission 184115) | Freshwater lake bacterial and archeal communities from Alinen Mustajarvi, Finland, to study Microbial Dark Matter (Phase II) - Alinen... | ecosystem: Environmental > Aquatic > Freshwater...
TGCGACTCCCCTCTCCCCTTCTGGGAGAGGGGCAGGGGGTGAGGGCTTTTCGCACGGCCCCAGGCTCCTTCCATCCCACCCTTACACAATACGCAGCCCACGCGCCACACGGCTAATAAATCGGGAGAATTCAGTGGGCAATTCGAGATACAATCCATCCTACTTTCGGTCCATGCTTCACCCACCTCAGGACGTATGGTGCGTGGAGCGAACCGGCCGGAATACGCTGAGTCGAACCCCTGGGAACACTCACCCCCATTCTGGATCGGTTCGCGTAAGGCATCATTTCACGGTTCGTGCTTCACCCGCCCTGCTCACGTCCCACTTTCACGGGTTCTCGGGACTTTGATTGATGTGATGGCAATCTCGGAATCGGATTGTCGGGAAAATCCGGGATAGGGAGCGCGGATCGACGGTGCGACGGAAAACGAACCGTTCTCAGAAAGATCGCATTACCGCCACGTAGAGTCAATAGTTCAAATCCTTTTTTGTCTCCATGTGGCAATGTCGATAACGATCGGGCAGTTCGTCCATGCCCCCGTCCAGTGGGGCAAGCAGGTCCAGGCAGTCTACCAGGGCAAGTCCATGCGGCATTCTCAGCCACTTATTGACATTCTCCCTACTTGTGATATAACCAAAAAACTTGTACCTTCGAGTGGTGGATGGCCCGCATGGGCGTTCGCCCATGTCCTCTCGTCAAAACATACCATTCGCATGGTTTACGACAGCCATACCACTAACTGGCATGGTACCGCTGCGTCCGGTTCCACGTCTTCCAGCCTGTTGGGACAGGTGAAGGCCGGCGAGTCGGACGCCTGGGGGCGGCTCGTGGAACTTTACGGGCCCACGGTCTACCGTTGGTGTCGACAGTGCGGGGTGGCGGCCGACGATGCGGCCGATGTCTGCCAGGAAGTCTTTTGCAGCGTGGCGTCACACGTTGGGCGGTTTCGTCGCGAAAAGCCAGGCGACAGCTTCCGCGGTTGGTTGTGGACTATTACCCGCAACAAGGCCCAGGATCATTTCCGCCGCCGAGCAGGCGAACCTAACGCTCACGGGGGTAGCGAACACCGCGATTTCATCGCGGGGCTGGCCGCTACGACCTCGGAAGCCGCCGACTGCCCCGAGCCGCCGGCCGACCACGCCCTGGTGCGCCGGGCCTTGGAGGCGGTTCGGGAGGAAGTTGAGCCTTCCAGTTGGCAGGCATTTTGGCGGATGACCGTGGAAGGTCACTCGTCGGCTGAAATTGCCCGGGATTTAGGGCTGACGCCAATCGCGGTTCGGCAAGCTAAGTACCGACTGCTGCGGCGTTTACGACAAGAGCTGGAAAGCTGATTGAAGAATTCTCTCCTTTGCGCGTTGCGCCCCAGCGTTGTAAGGAGAGAGGGATGCCCTGCGGAATTTTTGGATTGTCTCTCTTTAAGGAGCCCGTTGTGATTGAACCGGAAAATAACGCCCTGTCAGAGAATCTGCCCGCGAGTGTCAGCCTTCAAGGCATCCCCGGCCCTGGCGGCGTCGTGGTGGACCAGTACATTCTCTTGGAAAAGCTGAGTTCCTCTCGCACGGGGCTGATTTTCAAGGCGCAACATCGCTTGATGGGCCGCATCGTGGCCGTCAGGTTCCTCTCCGAGGAAGCGGCGGCTTCAAAGATGCTCGCCGCACGATTCCACCGTGCAATCCAGATCCTGGCACGTTTGGAGCATCGCAATCTGGTGAAGGCTTTTGAGGCAGGCGAACAGGGCGGTGCCCATTACCTGGTCATGGAGTACGTAGACGGGCAGGATCTCCGCTCGATTATCAAAGAGAAGAAGACACCGCTCGGTGTGGAGCAGTCCGTGCGTTACACGATTCAGGCAGCGGCGGGCCTGGGCGCCGCGCACCAGCAGGGAATATGCCATCGAAACATCAAGCCCGGCAATCTGCTGGTCGACAGCAAGGGGCTGATCAAGATCGTTGGGTTCACGCTGGCCCACGTCGAGGCCGGCGGCGCAACCAGCGAGGCAGGCGTGGACGACAACCTCACTCGGCAAGGCCAAATGATCGGAACCTACGAATACATGTCGCCGGAGCAGGCAATGGACAGCAGCAGCGTGGACCGACGCGCGGACATCTACAGTCTTGGCTGCACGCTTCACATGCTTCTGACCGGTCGGCCGCCCTACGTGACCAAGCCGGGCATGCAGCAGGTGCTTGCCCATCGCATGCAGCCGATCCCGTCGCTTCGTCAGGCTCGGCCCGAGGTTCCCGAGGCACTGGATCGAGTCTTCCAGAAGATGGTGGCAAAAGCGCCGGACGACCGCTACGCCTCGATGGAAGAGGTCATGACCGACTTGGAATCGAGTTTGACGGGGTCTGCCCCCGTGGCTGAGACCACGGCAGACAACTTGCGGGCCATGCTTGGTCTGTCTGCAAATTCCGCCCGCCCTGACGCTGCGGAAGCAGTCGCTCTCAAGCCGAAGCCGCGCGAGGCCAAGCCAGCGCCTCGGATGGTGCCCATCGTTGTGGCTGGGGTTTTGGCCCTGGCGGCTTTCGCGTTTGTCGTTCACTACTTTCAAGACAACCGGATCCCGCAGGTTGCCAAGTCGGCTGCAAGCAAGACGGACGTGCGGCCCGCAACCAGACCATCGAGCTCGCCGACCTTTGGGGAATCCCAACCGTCCTTGCCACGGAAAGACACTCCTCCAAGCTCGATGCTAGAACCGCCGTCCCCAGACCAAACGGCCGTGAAGGATCCAGTTCCGCCCCCAAAAGAAGAGCATCCCGACCCCAAGCCGGATCCGGTGCCAAGGCCAGATCCGAAACCAGATCCGAAACCAGAGACAAAGTTAGAACCAAAGCCGGCGGTGCCGGAAAAAGTGTCCCCCAAACCCCTCCCCGTGCCGGATGAGGCGGCGCGCCAACGGGCGTCCAAACTGGTAAGCGACATGTTCCAGGAGGAAATTGAAAACGCGCGTACCCGTGCCGAGAAATCAGCCCTTGCTCGCAAAATCCTGCGTCAGGCGAATGATCTCAACGACGATCCTGCCGGGCGGTATGTCATGTTGGAAACGTGCCGTGCGCTGGCGCAGGAAGCCGTGGACACGGCAACGGCCATGGAAGTTGTGGACGCCGTATCCCGCGATTTTATCGTCGACGCCTGGTTGATCAAGGCAAACGTGCTGGCTGATTTGGCGAAAGACGCCAAGAATTCGGTCCAGCATGGGGCCTTGGCCCAGCATGCCTCAACCTTAGCGCAAAAGGCGATCGAGGCGGGGCAGTTTGAAACCGCTACGCAGTTGAGTGAACTGGCTGTTGCCGAGTCAGTCAAGGCGCGAGACCCTAAAACCAGGACACAAATACGCGCGGCGGTCAAGGAAATCGACAAGGCCGTGGCAATGCACCGCCAGTATGAGGATGCCAAGGAAAAGCTCCGAGACGAGCCGCGGAACCCCGAGGCTAATCTCGCTGCCGGACGCTACGAATGCCTAGTTGTGGGTAACTGGAAGGATGGGCTGCAAAAGCTGATGGCTGGCAGCGACGAAACCCTGCGGGTGTTGGCCGCCAAGGATCTTGCCGAGTCGGATGACCCGGAACAGCAAGCCGGCATTGGCGACGGCTGGTGGGAACTTGCCAAGCAGGAGTCGGAAACTATCTCGGTCCCCTGTTATCGCCGTGCGGCGATTTGGTATAAAAAGGCATCCTTACACGCTACCGGCCTACTCAAGAACAAGATTGAAAAGCGGCTCGAAACGATCCAAGGCATCGCACCCGCGCCTGCGAGTTCCTAACTCGATCCCCATTGTCGCAAGCGGGCCTCCCGCCGAAATCGATAAATTCTGCGACCAGACCAAACGTCACCCCAGCATGAGGATGATTCCATGAACCAGAACATCTGTCCTGACGAGGAGCAACTGCGGAATTACGTCCTGGGCAAGCTGCCCGAAGACGAGGCCGACGATACCGAGCGGCACATCCAGGTCTGTCAGGCGTGCGAAGCCACCGTTGATAGTCTGGAGACGCAAGTCGATAGCCTGGTTGCGCAGATTCGGGAGCCTTCATCCGACGATCCCTACCTTGCGGAACCACAGTGCCAAGAGGCGGTGGCCAAAGCAAAATCGCTGGCGGGACAGGTTCTCACCGCCAAGACCAACGTAAATGACACTGCCTCGAAATTCACCCACGTTGCCGATCAATCATTGTCCAAAACGCTGGGAGAATACGAACTGCTAGCCAAGCTGGGCGAAGGCGGCATGGGAGCGGTCTACAAGGCCCGGCAGACCCGGTTGGACAAGATCGTCGCCATCAAGGTTTTGCCCAAGGAGCGGACCGAAAACGCCCAGGCCCGGGCCCGCTTCGAGCGGGAAATGAAGGCCGTCGGCCGCGTCAGCCATCCGAACATCGTCCAGGCCCACGACGCCCGTGACATCGAGGGCACCACGGTCCTGGTGATGGAATACGTCGACGGTCTCGATTTGGGCGAAGTGGTTCGCCGCCTTGGGCGTCTCGGGGTAGCCGATGCCTGCGCGATCATCTACCAAGCAGCATTGGGCCTTCAGGGCGTCCACGAAAACGGCCTCGTGCATCGGGACATCAAGCCCTCGAATATCATGTTGGCTGGAAATCAGCCGCGGTTAGCTATCAGCAGTCAACGCTCAGCGGCCGGTGGTCAGCCGCCAAGGGCTGTAAGCGGTTCGCTGACGGCTACGGTCAAACTCCTCGACTTGGGCCTTGCCCGGCTAGGCACGGAGCATCCAAGTTCGGGCGAGCTGACCAGTTCGGGCCAGGCGATGGGCACGGCCGACTACATGGCCCCCGAGCAGGCATTTGACAGCCACACGGTCGATATCCGTGCCGACATTTACTCCTTGGGTTGCACGCTCTACAAGCTGCTAGCCGGCCAATCGCCCTTTAGCGGATCGGATTACGGCAACCCGATGAAGAAGATGATGGCGCACATCGAGAAGTCAGTCCCGCCACTAGGCCAGGCGCGCCCCGATGTACCCAAGGATCTCCTGAAGTTGCTCGATCGTATGTTGGCCAAGAAGCCGAACGATCGGTTTGCGACCCCGGCCGAGGTGGCCGAGGCGATTGCTCCTTTCGCCAAGGGCAGCGACCTGCCGCAATTGCTCAGAAGGGCCGAGCAATCCAGTGGTGAGGGGGCCAAGGGTGATATTTCGCTTTTGGGCACCGACCCGCAGGCGTCTTCCGGCATCGTCGATACCGATTCAGCACGGCGGAATCCCACGAACCCCGTCACCCGATTCATCAAGGAACGGATCGGGATGCGAGGAGCCATCGTCGCCGCGGCCCTTTCTGCCGTTATGCTGTTTGGCATCGTTGCGATTATCGTCACTGACCGCGGCACATTGGAGATCGACTCAGCCGACCCGAACGTCAGGGTGGATGTGAAGCAAGGCGGTAAAGTGGTCGAGGTGGTCGATGCCCAGTCGGGTTGGAAGATCCGCCTGAAGTCGGGTCAGTACGAATTGGCTCCGCAGGGCAGCACGGACCAGTTTCAGCTCGATCGAGACACGGTCACCGTCAGCCGCGGTGGCGCGATCATCGTCAAGCTAAAGCTCGTCGATCCGCATTTCGACCCGCATTTCGACAAACACTGGGCTCCCGGCCCGGCCGAGAACGTCCTGCCGGGCCTGGTCGCCCGCCCGACCACCCTTCCGGGTATCGGCCGCTGGCAGGTGGATCGGAATGCGCCCGTCGGACCATTAAGCTATCAGGCCCGCTGGAGTCCCGACAGCAAGTTCTTCGCCTTCGGCAACCGGAACGACGTGCGCGTCATGGATGCCACCGGGCAACGTCTCCAGCGGCTGTTTGTCGGTCACACGGCCCCGGTTACCGCCGTTGGTTTCAGCCCTGACGGAAAGTGGCTCGCTTCGACCTCCGAAGACAAGACTATTCGTCTGTGGGACTTGACGACCGGCCAGGCGGGCAAGGTGATTCATGGGCACAAGTCGATTCCCGTAGCGGTGGCGTGGTCGCCCGATGGACGTCTTCTGGCCTCGATCGGCCAGGATGAAGATCCGCGAATACGGACGTGGAAGACCGACGGCACGCCGGCGAAGTCTTGCTGGGGAACGAACGGAGGCCCATCGTGCGTTTCCTGGAGCAGCGACAGCCAGTGGCTGGCCGCATTGGGCCTGCAAATCTGGTCGGCCAATGGCCGACCGGGACCGTTACAAGACAAATCCAATCCCTGGCCCACGGCCTTCAGCCCGGACGGCCGCTGGTTGGCCTTCGCGACACCGGCCCAGCAGGGTGCCCCCAAGGAATTGCGTCTATTGGACACGAAGATATGGAAGGCCGCGGCCACGAGCTGCAAATTCACTTCATCGCTGCATTGCCTCGCATGGAGTCCGGATAGCCACTTCGTGCTCCTGGGATTGGATGACGGAGAGTACAACGGTGGAATGATCTGGGAGGTTGGCACGGACCATAAGCAGCAGCTTAACCGTAGTACGAGCTGGGGTACCGCGAGTGCGGACTGGAGTGGCGATGGCTCGCGAATTGTCACGGTTGCCGGCGACCGGACCCTGCGGCTCTGGGAGGCCGGCAGCGGGATATGTTATCGAGAGTTCCGGCCTCAGGACCTCGGATCGCCGCGGATCGCGCCCAGTCCGGATGGCAAGTGGATCGCTTTCGTCAGCGACGAGCGGTCGGTGGTCCGTCTGTTGACCCCTGAGGGCCGGCCGGGACCCGTGCTGAAGGGGCACGAAGGCAAGATCAGAGATTTGGCGTGGAACCCCAACAAAGGCGATCATCGGCTGGCCACGGTCGCTGAAGATGGTACGCTGCGGATCTGTCAGCCGGAGGGCGAGGTCTGCCTGGTCTTGAAGACTCAGACTCAGAAGAACTTTGCGGTTGCCTGGAGCCCCGATGGCCGCCGGTTGGTCTCCGGCGGCGATGGCCAAGCGGAACTTTGGGATCTGGCCGATCTGAGCCACGGCAAGACGCTGTCCGGTGTTTCCGGCCAAGTCCATCAGATTGTCTGGCGGCCCGACGGTCGGCAGTTTGCCGCAAGAACTTGCGATGATCAGGGAGTACCGACGGTGTTGGTTTGGGATGCGCAAGGCCGCGGCGTCCCTTGTCCCAAGATGAGCGCTACCAGCTTGGCATGGGGGCCGGATGGAAAATCTCTCTGTGCCTGCAAGCAGGATAAGACCATCATCTTGTGGAGTGAAGGCGAGGACCAAGTTAAACCGCTGAGGGAATCCGAGGGTGACAGTTTCGTTAACGCCGATTGGAGCCCGGACGGCAAGTGGTTCTCCGCGGACAGCGGAAATGGCACGATCCGCTTATGGGCCGCCGAAGGGGAGGCCATGGGGAACTTTCACGGTCAGGGCGGCTGGTGGCAGCGGCGATCCTGGAGCCCCGATAGTCATTGGCTGGCCATGCTTCTGGAGGATCAGTCGATTCAACTCTGGGATCTGAAAGAAGGCACAGCCGGTGCGTTGCTGCGCGGACTGTCGACCCAGGTAACCGCCCTCTCCTGGGAAGTCGACGGCAGCCGTCTTATGGCATACACGCAAGATGGAGTACTCCGCCGCTGGGATGCGAAAAGCGGCGAACTGCTCTCCACGACCCTCATGTATCCAAGCGGCGAGGCGGCTTATCTTGGCACCGGCGGAAAGCTGGAAATCACCAGCCCCACGGTGCTGAAGAACCTGGTCTACCTGGTCGAGCAGCCCGGCGGTGGCTTGAAGGGCTATGCCCCGGCCGAGTTCGGCAAGCTGCTGGCCGACCAGATTGGCGGCCCGCAAAACCTTCCTTCGTCGCTTGCCGAAAGCACCCAAGTCACCCATCCCCAGTTTTCTCCGCTGCCAGGCGACGACGACCGCTGGACCGCCTGGCAAGACCTCTTCGACGGCAAATCGCTGGACGGCTGGAGACAGTACGATCCATCCGACAAAATCGGCCGGGTCGAGGTCCGCGACGGTCGCATCCGGATCGAAGCCCAGGAATTGACCGCCGTCGTGGCGAGAAGGCCGGTTCCCAGGATGGATTTCGAGATCTCGCTGGAGGCCATGCGCCGCGAGGGCAATGGGGATTTCGCCTCCCTGACGTTTCCCGTCGGTGGCGCGGCTGCCTTGCTCGTTGTCGGCGGCGGCGGCGATTTTTTGAACCTCTGGGCAAAGAATGCCATGGTTGAACACGTCCCTTTTGAGTGCGACCGATGGTACAACATCCGCGTGCGGGTTGCCGACGGGCGGATCGTCGCCTGGCTCGACGGCCGGAAGCGGTTTGATGTGCCGATCGGCCAGACGGAACTCGTACACTTCAATTCACGCCTGGCACCGCTGAGTGTTTATGCTTGCGGCGCGGTTGCCGAAATCCGCTCGTTTCGCCTCCGGCAGTTCAAAGGTGCGAGCACCGAGGCGCAAGCTGCGGCAGAAGCCCAATCCCAGCCCGATACGACCGACGACGCGCTCTGGACCGACTGGAAGGATCTCTTTAACGGCAAGTCGCTGGAGGGCTGGCACAAACCAGACCGTGGGGAATTTGCCGTGGGCAAGGTGGAAGTCGGCGACGGACAAATCGTGATGGATCCTGGCGGCATCGTTGCCAGCCAGGCGATGCCAAAGACCGACTATGAAGTGACGCTTGAGGCGATGCGAAAGAATTCGGGCGAGGATCTCACCTTCATGGCCTTTCCGGTGGGCGAGGCAACAACGATGTTGGCCTTCGGCAGTGCGAATGGGGGTAGCGTGGGTCTATGGTGCCTGGATGACCGCGCCAGTTGGGACAATCAGAATGAAACGAAACGCTCGATGGGCTTCGATTCCAATCGCTGGTACAAGATCCGCCTCCGCGTCATGCCCCGGCGAATCGCCGCTTGGATCGATGACGAGAGAGTTTTCGACTTGGACACATGGGGCCACAAGCTCAGCCCGTGGGTGCGAGACGTCTCACCATTTGGAATCATCGCATGGCAGGGCAAAGTCGCCTACCGTTCGATTCGCCTCCGGCAGTTGAAAACCCCAAGCCCGACGTCCGTGGTGGACGAGGCCCTGGCGACCCGCAAGGTCAAGCCGGAGCCGGCGGAATTCAAGGATCCCCTGGGAGAGACAAACCTACCTGATGCCACCCAGGAGCCCAAAAAGCTGCCCGAGTTGCTCAAATCGGGGCAATGGGTGTCGCTCTTTGACGGCAAGACGCTCCAGGGCTGGGAGCCTCAGCCGTCCGCGGTGGTCCGCGTCGGCGCAGGCTGCATGCTTCTCGATGCGGAATCGCAGGTTCTCTGGAAACACGGCTTGCCCAACATGGACTATGAGTTGGCGATGGACTACCAGCCCATCAACGCGAACCTCGGCTGGACCCACATCTACTTGCCGGTTGAGCAGCAGGGCCTCGATTATTGCGTCTGTCGAGCTAATGGCGATGCGGGAATCTTTCTCGACAACGACCGCTACACGCTCTATCCACTCTGGTGCGAGCGCGGCCAGTGGTATCACATGCAGTTCCGCATCGCCAAGGGCGGTGGGCGGATCTGGATCGATGGCCGCCCGGCGGGCAAGTTCTCCCTGGCCGATCGCGTGACGCCCGCAGAGGGCGCGCGGGCCGGCGCGCTGTTGATCCGCAGCGACGGACAGCAGACGGCCGTGAAGCGAATACGCCTGCGGCGGCTATCGCCGGACGAGGCCGAGACGCCGCCGCTGCCCGCGCCGGCGAAGCAGTTCGTGGCCGCCGCGCCGCTGGCCTCACCCCAGTCGGTGCCGCTGACAATCCGCGGCGAAGGATTCGACTTCCGCCCTGGCGGGCGACTGGTCGGGCGTCTGGTTGACCGCCCGGCACGCCTCGACGGCGTCCACACCTGGACGGTCGAGACGACCGGCCACCGCGGTCGCGTCTCGACCGTAGCCTTCAGTCCAGATGACCAACTTCTCGCCTCCGGCGGTGCCGACGGCGTGGTTCGTCTATGGGACGCCGCCAGTCGCAAATTATTGCGGATGTTCTTTGATCCCATTGCAAATGCCCATGTCCGGTCGATCGCCTGGTCGCCCGACGGCAAGTACCTGGCAACGGTAAGCTCCAATGGCGACAATGCCGGTGACACAGTACTGCGGATCTGGGATTCGCAGGTGGGCCGGGTTCTGCGGTCGAAGAGGAGCGGCGGCCTCGGCATGCCGCGATGGTCGCCCGACGGCCGCCGATTGGCCTGCCCTGGTACAAACGGCGTGTTCTGGGATTTTGCGGCGGGGGACGCGACCCCGCCGGCGTGGATGTTGTTGAACAGCAGCGTCTGCTGCTGGGCGCGCGATGGCGGACTGTTGTATACCGGCGATGCCAGCGGGGTGCATATTTGGAACCCGCGGACGGGATCCTTGCTCACCCAGTGGTCCAGTGAGAGGTCCATCCAGGCCCTGGCCTGTTCACCCGACGGACAGGTTGTGGCCGCGGCCTGGCATGAAAACGACAACACGCGGGTGACCTTCCGCGAGGCCCGCACGGGAAGGTATCTCAGCGGTTGGGGTTGTAAAGGGAATTGGCCTTTTGTCGAGTGGTTGCTCGACGGGAAACGAGTCTTCGTCGGCACCGAGCAGCGGATGAAGATCATCGATGTGGTCACGGGGCAGGCGACGGCCGAGCTTGGGCAGAACACGGCGCAACAAGCAAGCGGTTTCGCCTGCGTGCCCGATCTGCGGCGGATTGCCGTGGGTCGGCAGGACGGCTCGATCGCGCTTTGGCAGTCCGACGCGCCGCCACAGGGACCACTGCCGCCCCCGAACATCCTTGCCGGCTACGGCCGTTCGCAACGGATCCTCTCCGCATGGTTCTCGCCCGACGAGAGTCGCATCGCCTTGGCGGACCAGTCGGGCGTCGGTCGCGTGTGCGATACCGACTCCGACCAGTGCCTGGACGAGTGGACAAAAAACAACTGGGACAGCCAGTTGTGGGACGGGATACCGTTGATCCATTGGGCCGGCGACAACGCTTGCCTGAGCTTCAGCTACAACGGGAATGTCATGTTTCGCTCGCCGAAGTGGGCCTTCACGATCCCGAATTTTGGTTACACTTCGGCGGCTTGGTCGCACGACGGCAAGACCCTGGCCGCGCGACAGAAATCGGATAACTCCCTGGTACTCATGGACCGCAAGACTCAGAAGATCGTTCGCCGTCTGACCGCAAATCCCTACGCCATTGCTTGGTCGCCCGACGATAAGACGCTCGCCGTGTCCGAGGACTCAGGCTCCGGCGTGAAACTGATCCGGGTCGACGAGCAGGGACCCGAACGGTCGCTGCAAATGGCCGAGGCGGGCAAAGACGGCGTCGGTGCAATCGCCTGGTCGCCCGATGGCAAGACTCTGGCGACTGTCTCCGGCAGTCGCAATCTGGCGGTCTGGGACGTGGCTTCCGGTAAATACCGCCTGCTGGGAAAGGCTGCGCATCTATTTTTCCCTTGCTGGCTCGATGAGGGAAAGACGTTTGCCGCCGCGAACTGCGATAACGGACGGGTCAGCGTTTGGGACGCGGCAACGGGCCGGGAACTGCGGGGGTTCAGTGGTTTCGACTTGCCGTGGGGTTGTATCTTCGCACCGCGCAAGGGGTTCTTCATCGATCGTGTCCCAGGCGGCATTTGCCTCCGCAGCCTGGCCGATGGCAGCGCGCTCCGCACGATTCTCTACCTGCCCGAAAAGTGCTCCCTGAGCGTCAGCGGCGACGGTCACTGGCGGACTTCGGAGCGGAGTGTGGAGTGGCGTTATGTTGTGCTCACCGACGCCGGCCAGCAGACGTACACGGCCGAGGAGTTCGAGAAGAAGTACGGCTGGAAGAACGATCCGGAGAAGGTCGGGCCGAAGAGCGAGGGCCGGCAAGCGGCCTGGGGCGACCCCAGTCGTCATGGCACGCCGTCGAAGATGGCCGACGACGACCGCTGGACCGCCTGGCAAAATCTGTTCGACGGCAAGACACTGGATGGCTGGCGCGCGGCCGACGAGAACGGCGCGCCCTCCGATAAAGTCAAAGCGTCGGTCGAGAAAGGTTTGGTCGTATTACACGCCTCGGACGGTGGAGGTTGGCTTTGGGGCACCCATCCGATGCCGAAAGTCGATTACGAGTTTTCGATCGAAGCCATGCGCCGCCAAGGCGCGAATGATTTCGCCTCCCTGAAATTTCCCGTGGGTGAGGACGTTTGTCGCCTACAGGTCGGCGGTTGGGGTGAAGGCGACGTCGTGGGACTCGATACAATCGACGGCCGCAATGCCAATGAGAACGAGGCCACCCGGCACATCGAGTTTCAGAATGATCGCTGGTACACGATCCGCGTAAGGGTGACTTCCGAACGGATCCGTGCGTGGATTGACGACTGGAATGTGATCGACCTTGAAACCCGCGGCAAGAAGATCTCGGCTGGGATGCCGCAAGGCGTGTCGTGCGGTGTATGTACCTGGAATGGCGAGGCGGCCTACCGCGCGATCCGTGTTCGGCAATTGAAGCCAGCATCCGCTGTCGGCAGTCTTATCGGTGCCGATGGCAAATGGAACCTCCCCCCCGGTACTCCATCGCCCGCCGTCGCCCCCTTCGACGCCTCGAAAGCCAAAGCGTATCAAGTGGACTGGGCCAAGCACCTCGGCGTGCCGGTCGAAATCACCAACTCGATCGGAACAAAGTTTCGTTAGTGCCTATTCGGTCTCGTGGATACTCGCCCATCCCCGACAGTTCGTTCGGCGTTTGCTCTCTGCAACCATTCTCGCCACGGTTTCATAGGGCGTCTGGGGAATAATAACGCCCATTTGACTCGATTAGATCATGTGGGCGTTCTCTTTTTTGGGTTGGATGGGTCGCTACATTTAATAATACCGACGAACACGACAACAAGAACACCACCACCCATACCCAGAACACCTTATTAAACGGCTCTGGCTTCAATTCTAACGGCTTCCGAGCAATCAAGACGGGTCAATCATCCAACCCAATGAAAACCTCTCCTATGAAGCCCGTAAGGGTGAAACTATGCCTGACCAAGCCCCTTGGGGCTTGGGTCTTGCCCGCAGCGAAATCCGTGAGCGAAGCGAACGGGTTGAGCGAGGACAAGACGATGCTGTACAACCCCCGAAAAGGAAAAACACGACGGCAAGACTACTATAAGAAAGAAGCCCTATGGAACGGCAAGGACCATAGGGCTGTGATTCAAACAAAAAGGTATCTTATGTATGATAGTAATCAGGAGCCGCTTTTTCAAAGCGATCCGCTCGAATTTCGGCAAAGTTCTTTCAAGCCGAAAGGATGGACCGATACGGTCGAATCCTTCCTCAATGAAGCGAAGAAGGAAGCAACCCTATTGCTCCGCAATCGCCAACTGCAAGGTCATTGTTATCGATGGGATGTCGGGATCAATTTTGAGAGCGAACAATCGGCAAAGGAAATTAGCGATACATGGGCGAAGGTTCGGCGGATGTTGAAGCAAGTGGGCGTAGTTGCCTACCGCATCCTCGAAATCACGACCGATGGGAACGGGCATCCGATGAATCGTGTCCATTACCATCTGCTCGTCAAGAGCGATCACTCGAAAGCCGACTTGGAGAAGGCGATTGACCAAAGCATCCCCAAAGGTATCCCCTTCCATAAGCATGTCAAGCCCATCGAGAACGAGTGGGGCTACATCCTTTACATTCTGAAAGCCCAAGTCGAGGGTTACAACAAGCAACGGCGACGGGTCAAAGACCTCTACGCCGATGCACGGATTTTGTTCCGCCCAAAACTTGGCATCAAAAAGGTAGCAACGGTGGGGAATTTTTGGGCGAACAAGTCCAAATCCACGATTTGGTCCGAGATCAAGGACAAAGAGCGACGGATTGGCGAGAACCTTCAACGCCCCGAAGTGGCACTTCTGGTCAATTTCATCCATGAGGATTTCTTCGGGCGACAGATCGCACGCAAGAAGATTGAACGGAGCATCGGGCTTCATGCCGACGATGAGAGCATACGGCGATGGGCAGAAAAGTTGGCGGGACAAGCCACAGCCTAATACCATCAAGCCCCGTAGGTGAGCGAGAGAGCGGAGCGACCGAGCGAACAGGGTTCAAGTCGTCATGGCGGTGGAAAACGCTCCACCCCCCGAAACTCTTATACGGCAAGCGTTCTGACGGTCTATGTTATAGTGTCGTATCAATCTTTTTCGGGTAGTGCTATGCCTGTTCTTTTGACACGGGCGTTTCAAGACTTTCCCGCCCACCGTCTTTTCGTGGTCGCCGATCTTCGGGCGACCGTTGCGGCTTCGGCATCCATCATCCGTTCCACACGCCGTAGAAAATCAGGATCGTCCAACTGCTGGGCATAATCACGGGCGACGGTTCTAATTTCTTGGACCACCCGTTTCACGACATACCGACTTGGACGGTCCAATTCGGGAAGCCCAACAAGGTCTTTGGTCTGCCGACCTTCCAAGCGGGCATTGAAAATTGCGACTGCCAAATCGCCAAGCCGAGTTTGGAGCAAATTTCTAAATCTCTCGATGATCGTACCATCTTCATTATGTTCTGGGCGGGTGGGAACAAAGTCCGCATGAAGTGGAGCGGGCGGCAACAACCTTCGGCGGTTTTTTTCTTTTTCCACCACGTTCTTGACCGCATTGCTGACTGACCGCTTGAACCGAAGGTCAAGTGGTCCATGCCGACTTTTATCGTAGCCCCGAAATAGCCCACCTGGGGAGATTAGAAAATTGACCACGATATCGTGGATTTTCTCTTCCAAGTCGCCTTGCTCACGAAAACCAGCGTTGCGTAGGCAAGCGGCGATGTAGTTAGTCCATCCGCCTCGCAAGGATGCCAACCGCTGGCGGTTTTCGGGATTGCGGACCATCGGCAACACGGCGGCAAGTTCTCGGTTGAACAAGTCGTCATAAGCGGCGGGGTCAAAGTTCTCCTGTAGGAGAAGCCATAGGTGGAAGTTTAGAATCATCGAACTATCTATCCTGACGAACCGACGATTTTATCGTCTACGCTTTATTGCGGGCGGTCTATGTCGGGAAGAGCCAAGACCATGCCACACAAACGACCATCCCAATTCGGTGTCCAAATCGTCGGCAAACGCTGGCTACGGTTCATCATCGCCAAGCAACGCCAACAAGTTTGGACGGGCAATGGGTGGAGCGACAGCCGAAGCGATGCCTTGCTCTATGCCCATGTCGATGTGATCCGTGCCGATTTCAAGAACCTCAAACGGCAGCTTCGCCAAGCGGAGCAAGAGTAAGGACCGCGACAAAAAGGGTATCCGCCAAAGCACCACAAAATAGCCCCTATTTTCAAGCCCTTGATCGAAGACCACGAAGCGACGAAAAGACTTTACCCTACCTGTCATCCCCGACAACCCAAAGGACCGTTCCATGACCATCGCTGCCTACTGCCGAGTTAGCAGCCGTCGCCAAAAAGCCGACAGCCAAGTTTCCGAAATCAAGAAATGGCTTGATGCTCACTGCTACGATGAAGCCCAAGTCGTCTGGTACATTGACCACGAAACGGGCAAGACCCTTCAACGCCAAGAGTTTGAGCGGCTACAACGGGACATTTTCGCTGGCAAGGTCGCCACGGTCATCGTATGGAAGTTGGACCGCCTATCCCGTCGCCTTCGGGATGGGGTCAATGTCCTTGCTGATTGGTGCGAGCGGGGGTTGAAGATCGTGGTTATCACCCAACAGATTGAGTTGAACGGAGCGGTCGGGCGGATGATTGCCGCCTTGCTGCTGGGGCTTGCCGAGATCGAGTTGGAGTACAGGCAAGAGCGGCAGGCGGCGGGCATCGAAGTTGCCAAGCGGAAGGGCATCTACAAGGGGAGGAGGAAGGGAACGACCAAAGCCGATCCTGCCAGGGCGATGCAGTTGCGGGAGCGGGGGCTGACCGTTGCCGAGATTGCGACCGTCTTGGGAACGAACAAGCGGACGGTCCAGCGGTACTTTTGTACCGAAACCACCACCAAACAAGTTGTTGCAGAATTGAAAATTGAGAAATCAATTTGAAAAACGGCTGATCTTTGGCATGGCTGCGGGTTGCTACTGCCATCACGGGCGGCTCTTTCTTCCTAGAACTGCCTCCTGGGAATCGCAGATTCTACACCGACCCCGCCAGTCGAGCTTGGATTCCATCTACGACCTCTTCAATTTTCAGATCTGCCCCCGTGAGACTGATTGGAACTTCATCCTCTTTCAACATAGATTTTATCGCCCAGTATTTCGTCCGATTCCAGGTGAAATGCTCGATTCTCTTCGGATCATGCACTTGAATAAGAAGATAAGGTGCGGATTGCATGTGGATGAAACCTCTTACCGAAGTAATCTCGTTCCACCTGATCGTAAGTTTTTGTCGAGGAGCGACCAACCCATCGTCTGAGACGATCAGCAAATGCGGTCGAAAGACGAGTCCATAGCCACCCATGAGAACGAAACCACCGCCGATCAGGGCAACGATCCACCCGTTCAAAGGGATGACATCGAGTTGCGGCACCAACTCGATTGCGATACCTACGCCAAGAGCTACGGTCCCCGCCATGAACCACAGTAGCATCTTACGCATTGAAACAGTGATCGGCTTCTCTGTCACGGCGAGACTCCTCGATCTTGGTCGCAGAGGTCTTGATCCCTCGATACTCTGCAAACGACTTACGCACATCGTTGCGAGTATTGTATTCCATCGGGGAAAACACGTCAAGTTGTTACCCATCACAGGTTGCGACCGTTGCCACACTTTATTTTTGGACTTGCCTGGAAGTGACACTCGTTTCGCCTTTTCATTCTGACGGAAAATCGCTATAATGGGGGCGAAGGGCTTTATCAGCGGAACTATCGAGAATGACGACGGCTTTCATTTACATTCGGGTAAGCACGCCTGCCCAGCAGGTAGAGGAACAGGTGAAGTGCAATAATGCCTTCGTTGAGCAGAACGGCATTACCGTCCTTGAGCGATACGGCGATTATGGCAAGCGGCATCATGCCCACAAGCGGCATGACTTCCAGGCGATGCTGGATGCCATTTCCATCAAGAAACCCGATTTCATCTTGGTTCAACGCCTTGACCGTTTCGGCACGGCTGACTCGAACCAGTTGGGCTACTTCCTCACGATCTTGAAGCAGAACAACGTCAAACTTATCACGACCATCGACGGAGAGAACCACAGCAAGACCGATTTGCAAACGGTGCTGATGAACGCCGTTGCCGCTGCCCAATCCACGCAAGAACAGATCGACAAAGCCGAGCGGGTGCTGACGGGTAAGCGGGGAAAAGCCATTCTGGGGCAATACTTGGGCGGCAAGTATCTGGTTTACGGCTGCGACCTTGTGTGCATCGGTCGGGATGGTCAAGAAAAGTGGCGTATGGTGGAAGATGGCTGGGATGTTCGGGTCAAGTATGCCTTGGATGAAAACGGCGAATACCGAGAGGTTGAACGCTACTGCAACAAAG
>Ga0209697_10004754_pt1 | contig 17360 bp, 12 predicted proteins | sample AliMusrvi5mmetaG_FD_184115 | JGI IMG/M metagenome (GOLD analysis project Ga0209697, IMG submission 184115) | Freshwater lake bacterial and archeal communities from Alinen Mustajarvi, Finland, to study Microbial Dark Matter (Phase II) - Alinen... | ecosystem: Environmental > Aquatic > Freshwater...
GATGTCCGGCGTGAGGGAATCCCTCCAATCGGCCAGCAATGGCCCGGCGAGCACGCCGAACCAGGAGGCCAGCAGGCAGATCATCGATGGAAGTTTCATGGGGTCACTGCAAGGATTGCTGGCATGCGGGGAATATCCCAAAGGATCGGGATCGGGTCAAAGCGACAGTTTCCCCCAATCTTTCGCAAGACGGCAGAGAAACCGGATCTTGATCGCTGACGATCTCGCTTGTGGCGGGCCATGAGTTTGCATGCCATGAACGGTCAGACGCCCGGGATTTTCAGCTTCGGAAGATCGCGGTTCGTCGACCGGTACCAGACCAAAGCCAGCCCGATCAGAAAAAAGAAAATCACGGGCACCCAGGCCGCTGTAAACGGCGAAATCCTCTGCCCCTTTCCGAAGGCGACGAACAAGGTGCTGAGGAAAGCCATTGAAAAAAACAAACCGATGGCCACCGCCACCCCGCCGACTATTCCACGCCGCGAATAAACAATCCCCATCGGGGCCGCCAGAAAAACAACCACCAGGCAAAACCACGGCAGCGCCCACCGGTATTGCAGGTGCGTGCGATAGACTGCAAGCCGGTTTTCCGGAAAATCACCGTTGAACCTGAGGTAATCCCGCAGTTCGGAAACCGAGAGAAATTCGGGATTCATCGCCGAGCTCAGAATCCGCCAGGGAGTTTCACTCCAACCATCGATGTTCAGCGTGTCCTTGAACTCGGACTTCGTGATGTTGCCGTTGGAATCCAGCTCCACATACTTCGCGTTGGAGAGAACCCATCGCTTCTGATCGGGGTTGTAATTGGCCTCGCGCGCATACCATTGCTTGAGGATGTCTCCATTCTCATTCTGCTGGATGATCTGGATGTCGCTGATCCGGCCGCTTTTGAATTTCGTGTTAATGCGCCGCATGAACCATGTGCGCAAGGCCTCGCGATTCCGGAACAGAAGATCGGAAATGGCTCCCGTGCCTTTCTCCCCGCGCTTGATATCCCGCAGCATCAGTTGCTTTGCGGCGGTCGCATGAGGACCTTGCTCGTAATTGAAGTAGGTTGTCACCGCGGTCAAAACCAGCCCGACCACAATGAGGGGAACAAGAATTCTCGTCACGCTCAGCCCGGCCCCGATCATCGAAATGATTTCGTTGGAACGCGACATGGCGGCCAGGGAATAGAGCAGGGCCAACAGCAGTGCGATGGGGAGGCAGAGAACCACAAGCTGGGGAATCTGAGACGAGTAGTATTCCGCAAGAGCAGAAAGACTCGCGTGGCCCTGGATGAAATCCGGCAGGTTAGTGCTCAAATCAACAATGAACCAGATCCCGACAAACCCCAGGAAACAATAGAAAAAGGGCGTGATCGTGTTTCGAAGAACGTATCGGTCGAGGATTGTCATGCGGAAGCAGGAATACAGGTAGCCGCACAGGGTCGGCTTTCGAGCTTTTTTATCCTGATTTGCTTTCTACAGCAGATGCAGCGGGTCCACATCCACCGCCACGAAAACATCTTCTGGCATCGGCAGGGAGTCGAGAGTGGCCCGCACGAGGCGGGAAAGCTGGACGGAGGATGGTCCGCGCAGGGACACCTGGAACCGGTGATACGTTTTCGCTTTTTCGAGCGGGGCGGGGACCCCTTCGCCGACCGACACGCCGGGCGGAGCGGCGGCTTTGAGCTTCCGCGCGAGCGTTTCGGCGGAGAACTGCACGCGCTCGATCATCGTTCCGCGCAGCGTGACCATGACCATGCGGCCGAACGGCGGGTAGCCGAACTGGCGGCGGAATTCCATCTCCTGATCCATGAACCCCTCGTAGTCGTGGTGCCGCGCGAACTGGATCGAGGGGCTGAACGGCGTGAACGTCTGCACGAGGACTTCGCCCTCCATCTCGCCGCGGCCGGCACGGCCGGCGACCTGCGTGAGAAGCTGGAACGTTCGCTCGCCGGCGCGGAAATCCGGCATGTGCAGGCCGAGGTCCGCGTTGACGATCCCGACCAGCGTGACATTCGGAAAATGCAGGCCCTTCGCGATCATCTGCGTGCCCACCAGGACGTCTATTTTCCCTTCCTTGAATGCCCCGAGCGTCTCCCGGTAGGCGTCTTTGCGCGTCATCGAATCCGCGTCCATCCTGGCGATTCGGGCCTTGGGGAAAATCCGTTTCACCGCCTCCTCGACTTTTTGTGTGCCGACGCCGGAGTGGCGGATTCCGGGGTCTTTGCATTTCGGGCAGACCTTCGGCGCGCGCGACGAATGCCCGCAGATGTGGCAGCAGAGCCGTTCGGCGGCGCGGTGGAAGGTGAGCGACACGCTGCAGTCCGGGCACGTGCAGACATGGCCGCAGGCCTCGCAGAGCATCGAGGTCGAAAAGCCGCGCCGGTTCAGAAAAAGGATCGTCTGCTCGCCATTGGCGATGCGGCCCTCGATCGCCTCCTTGAGCGGGAGCGAGAGGATGCCGCCCTCGGGCGAGCGGCGGGCCGCCTGCCGGAGATCGACGACGCGGACAACCGGCATGCGTTTGTCATCGACCCGGTTGTCCAGGCGCACGAGGCGGTATTTTCCTGAAAGGGCATTGTGCCAGCTTTCGAGGCACGGGGTGGCGCTGCCGAGCAGCACGGCCGCCTTCTCGCGGTGGCCGCGCAGGACGGCCATGTCGCGCGCATGGTAGCGCGGCGCCTCGTCCTGCTTGTAGGAATTCTCGTGCTCCTCGTCCACGATGATGATGCCCAGGTTTTCGAGCGGCGCAAAAATCGAGCTGCGCGCTCCGATCACGATCCGCGCGGCCCCGCTGTGGATCTTGTGCCACTCGTCGTGGCGCTCCCCGTCGGAGAGGTGGCTGTGCAGGACGGCGATCTTTTCCTGCATGTCCGCGAAGCGGGATTTGAACCGCTCGACCGTCTGCGGGGTCAGCGCGATTTCGGGGACGAGCACCAGCGCGGTGCGCCCGTTATCGACCGCCTTGCGGATCGCGCGCAAGTAGATTTCGGTCTTCCCCGAACCCGTGACGCCGAAAAGCAGGATCGGCTTCGCGGCGGGGTCCGCCATCGCCTCCTCGACCGCTTGCAGCGCAACCTCCTGCTCGGAATTCAAAATCAGGTTCGCCGAGGATAGGAATTTTTCCGCGTAGGGATCGCGGGCAAAGACCGCGGACTCGATGACGACCAGCCCGCGCTTTTCCAGCATGCGAAAAACTCCCTCCGCCACGCCCGCCAATTCCGCCGCCGCAGAAACCGGGACAGGCGCGCCCGCTTCGATCACCGCACGTAGGGCATCCGCCTGACGGGGGGCGCGCTTTTCGAGCGCGGCCAGCTCCTCCTCCGTGACCTCTCGCGCCGCACGGACCGTGTTCCTCCGCTTTTCCGAAACCCGCCCGTCCCGCACCGCCACCGGCAGCACGCTGCACACCGCCGTCTCGACCGGGCAGCAGTAATAGTCGGCCATCCAGCGGGCCAACTCGAGGAGGGCGGGCCGGATCATCGGCTTCTCGTCGAGCAACTCCGCGATGTCGCGCAGACCGCGGACATTGGAGGAGTCCAGCACCTCGACCACCGTGGCCGTCAGCATCCGGGTCCGCACAGGAACCTTCACGCGCGATCCCACCGCCACCGCGTCCCCGAAACATTCCGGCACACGGTAATCCAGCAGCCGCCCCGCAGCCTGGTCCGGTAGAACACGCACAAACATTATGGCGAGTATCCGCATCCGCACTGGATTCGACAAGCTGGCAGAAATCCACTCGCCCGGTCGCGCCGGAACGGCTATACGGTCATCCCATGCGGCGGAACGCCCCGTAACTCCTGCCCGGCCTCCTCGCGCTGACTTTTCCCATGTTCGAACAAGCCTTCAAAAACATCGACGATGTCCTCTGGAAAGATGCCGGTTGCACCAGCGAACTCGACTACACCGAGCAGACCTCGTGGCTGCTCTTCCTGAAATACCTCGACGCCCTCGAACACGACAAGGCCACCGAAGCCGCCCTCGACGGCAAAAAATACGAGCGGAAGCTCGCTGCGCTGGAGGCGTTGAAGAAGTCGCTGCTGCACCAAGCCTTCGCCGGAGAACTCTGAATATGTCCACGCAGACGACATATCCGAAAAACATGGTGCAAAAATCAAAAAACATCGCCATGTCCATTCCGACGTGTAAAGAAAACCGGGCATTTGTTTCCATGAAACCCTGAATATGGAGCAAAAAACTAAATATAGCTCCATATTATCTCGACATGGATCCGATGACACCATATCCGTAAAACATGGATTCAAAATCCAGTAATAGCACCATGACAGGCGCTTTGTGGAAGCCGGATCAGCCGTTTGACGCGATCCCGCTGTTGCCGCCCTCCGGGGATCTGGAATCGAAGGCGGTTCTGAAGCGGTGCATTGCGGCGCGGGCAGCTTTGGGAGAGTTGAAGCAGGGGGCGGGATTGATTCCGAATCAAGGGATGCTGATCAACACGTTGCCGCTGCTCGAAGCGAAGGCGAGTTCCGAGATTGAAAATATCGTGACGACGACGGACCGGCTTTTCCAATACCGCGGCGGAGAGGAGCAGGCCGACGCGGCAACGAAGGAGGCCCTTCGTTACAGCCAGGCTCTGCTCGAAGGTTTTCAAGCACTGAAAGAGCGCCCGTTGAGCACCGGGACCGCTGAGATAATCTGCAGCACGATCAAAGGCGTCACCATGGCGGTGCGCCGGGTTCCCGGCACAAAGCTGGTGAACAGTCGCACGGGCGAAGCGATCTACACTCCCCCGGAAGGCGAGGACCATCTTCGTTCGCTGTTGGCGAACTGGGAGCGTTTTCTTCATGAAAACCGGGATCTCGATCCGCTGGTTCGAATGGCGGTCATGCACTACCAGTTTGAGGCGATCCACCCGTTCACGGATGGAAACGGCCGGACCGGCAGAGTGATCAACAGCCTATTCCTGATCCACGAGGAATTGCTCACGCTGCCGATCCTTTACCTGAGCCGCTATATCATTCAAAACCGGGAGGATTACTACCGCCTGCTGCTGGACATCACGCGGGAGGGGGCGTGGGAACCGTGGCTGCTCTATTTCATCCGGGGAGTGGAGGAAACCGCCATTTGGACCCGGAAAAAAATCGAGGCCATCCGCGAGCTCTCGCTTCAAACGGTGGAGCATGTGCGCCACTCGCTCCCGAAGATTTACAGCAGGGAATTGGTCGATCTGCTTTTTGAGCAGCCGTATTGCCGGATTCAGAATCTTACGCAGACGGGAATCGCCCAGCGCCATGCCGCCTCCAGGTATCTGAAGGATCTCTGCGAAATTGGAGTTCTCGAAGAGAAGAGGATCGGAAGGGAAAAGCTCTTCGTGCATCCGAAGCTCTTAACAATCCTGACCAAGGAGCCAAACGATTTTGCTCCCTACGCTGGCCGGAGCGAACCATAAACTGAACCCAATGAACGAAGCCGAAACCCGAGCCGAACACATTAATCCCGCATTGAAAGCGGCTGGTTGGGGCGTCGTCGAGGGCAGCCGGATTCTGCGGCGAGTAACCACAACTCCCTGACCGACGCCGTGGCCGACCTCGGCAAACCGGAGGAAATCGGCAAGGTCTTCAGTGGATTCCAGAAGTATCTCTACGACACCGCCGCATAGGCAGACCATGCGCAACAGTTTTTTCGGTTCGCGGTTGCCCGATGCAGGATCCTGTGCTCAAATGGCCGATTGCCCATGAATGTCGTCTGTGATCCGCAACCCAATTGTATCGTCAACCTTCAGGTCGAGCTTTCCGCCGACCAGGTGACGCGTGAATGGCAGTCCATTGCCAAAGATTTCCAACGCCAGGCCCGGATCCCCGGATACCGGCCCGGCAAGGCCCCGCAGTCGCTAATCGACACGCGCTTCGCGAAAGACATCCGCGAGGAGCTCGAAAAAAAGCTTCTGCGCGACAGCATCAACGAGGCGATCAAACAGAAAAACCTCCGCGTTCTTTCGGTTTCCAAAGTTGAGGACGTCCAGATCGGCGACGACAAAACCATGCGCTACCGGGCGAGCGTCGTCACGGCCCCGGAGTTCGAGCTGCCGGATTACTCGGCGCTGACCGTCGAGCTGGCGAAGAAGGTGGTCGAGGAGGCGGACGTCCAGAAATGGCTCGAGCAATTCCGCGACCCGCACGCCACGTTCGAGGCGGTGGAAGGCCGGCCGCTGGCGATGGGCGATTACGCCGTGGTGACTTACGAGGGGAAGATCGGCGACCAACTGCTTTCCGAGGCGCTCCCCAAAGCTCCCGCCCAGCTTCAGGGGCGCAGGAACGCGTGGATTTTCATGGACGAGGGGACGCTGGTCCCCGGGTTCGCCAAAGCGCTCGAAGGAATGGCGATCAACGAGGAGCGCTCGTTCGCGCTCGACGTGCCCGCGGATTTCCCGCTCGAAGATCTCCGCGGATCGAAAGTCAGCTACTCCACGACCCTCCACGGCATCAACTCGAAGCAGCTCCCGCCGCTCGATGACGCGCTCGCCGAAAAAATTGAGCCCGGCAAAACCCTCGAAGCCCTCCGCGCGGAAATCCGCGAGCGGCTCGAGAACCTCGCGGAATCGCAGTTCCAGAACGCCAAGCGCAACGCCGCTCTCAAGCAGCTTCTCGCCCTGGTGCAATGCGAGCTGCCCGCGCAGACCGTCCAGCGCGAGGTGTCGAGCATCCTGCGCGAAATCGTCCAGGAAAACCAGGTCCGCGGCGTCAGCGACGACGAGCTCCGCACCCACCAGGACGAGCTCGTCGGCCTCGCCCAGCAGAGTGCCCTCGACCGCGTGCGCGGGAATTTTTTCCTCCTCCGCGTGGCCGAGAAGGAGAAGCTCGAGGTGACGGAGACCGACATGCTGATGGCGGTTTCGGAGATGGCCCGGCGCTACGAGATCCCCGTGAAGAAGCTGGTCAAGGACCTGCAGTCGCGCGAGGGGTTCGGCCCGGTCCGCGAGCAGATTCTCATGGGCAAGGCGCTTGATTTGATCGCCGCCAATGTTACCGTGCGCGAACCGGCCGGAGAGCCGGCCAAAGCCTAAATTATTATGTTGGTTCCCATCGTTGTTGAACAGACCGGGCGCGGAGAGCGCAGCTACGACATCTACTCGCGGCTCCTCAAAGACCGCATCATCTTCATCGGCATGCCGATCGACGATCATGTCGCCAACCTCGTCATCGCGCAGTTGCTTTTCCTCCAGATGGAGGACGCGAAAAAAGACATCAGCATCTACATCAACTCGCCCGGCGGATCGGTCACGTCCGGCCTCGCGATCTACGACACGATGCAGTTCGTGACCTGCGACGTGAACACCTACTGCATGGGCATCGCCGCGAGCATGGGGGCGGTCCTTCTTTGCGCTGGCACCAAGGGCAAGAGGTTCGCGCTGCCGAACTCCGACATCATGATCCACCAGGTTTCCGGTGGGGCGCAAGGCCAGGCCAGCGACGTCGAGCGCCAGGTCGAGTTCATGTTCAAACTCAAGAAGCGCCTCAACGGTATTCTCGCTTTTCATACGGGAAAATCAGTCGAGCAGGTGAACAAGGACGCCGACCGCGACTATTACATGACCGCCGAGGAGGCGAAGGAATACGGCCTCGTCGATGAAGTCGTGAAGTCCCGCAAGGAGCTCAAAGGGCTCGACAAACCCGCAGAATAGCGATCATGGCGCGCGCGACCAACCTGACGATGTGTTCCTTCTGTGGCAAAAGCCACTCGGAGGTCCGCAAGCTCATCGCCGGCCCGGGCGTCTATATCTGCGACAGCTGCATCACCGTCTGCAAAGGGATTCTGGACAAGGAATTCAAGGAGGAGAACAAGAAGGCGAAGAGCTCGATCAGGGTTCCCAAGCCGGCGGACATCAAACACCAGCTCGAGCAGCATGTGATCGGCCAGGACCACGCCAAGAAGGTGCTGGCCGTAGCCATGCACAACCACTACAAGCGCCTGCTCCAGGAGACGCCGGCATCGGTCGGCCTGGACCCGCTCGCGGATGTCGAAATCGAGAAGAGCAACATCCTTCTCATCGGCCCGACCGGATCGGGCAAGACCCTCCTCGCGCGCACGCTGGCGAAGATCCTCGACGTCCCGTTCTGCATCGCCGACGCCACCTCGATCACCGAGGCAGGCTACGTCGGCGAAGACGTCGAGAACATCATCCTCCGCCTCCTCCAGAACGCCGACTACGACGTGAAGCGCTGCGAGATGGGGATCGTCTATATCGACGAGATCGACAAGATCGGGCGCAAGACCGAAAACGTGAGCATCACGCGCGACGTCTCGGGCGAGGGCGTCCAGCAGGCGCTCCTCAAAATGCTCGAAGGCACGGTCTGCAACGTCCCTCCGCAGGGCGGCCGGAAGCACCCGCACCAGGAATACATCCAGGTCAACACGGAAAAAATCCTCTTCATCTGCGGCGGCGCGTTTGTCGGGCTCGACAAGATCGTCCACCGCCGGCTGGGTGGGCGCGCGATGGGCTTCCACGCCCGCGAGGGGGCCGCCGGGGATTTTCTCCAGCGCGAGGCCCTGAAGAAGGTCGAGCCCGAAGACCTGCTGAGCTTCGGCCTTATCCCCGAATTCATCGGCCGCCTCCCGGTTGTCGCCACCTTGGACGAGCTGAACGAGGACGAGCTGGTCACGATTCTCACCGAGCCGAAGAACGCGATGGTCAAGCAGTTCACCAAGCTCCTCGGCATGGACGGCGTCGGCCTCAACATGACCAAGGACGCGTTGCGGGCGCTCGCTTCCGAGGCGCTAAAAAAAGGCACCGGAGCCCGGGCGCTCCGCGCGATGATCGAGCGGATCATGCTCGACATCATGTTCGATTCCCCGAGCCGCGACGACATCGCCGAGGTCACGATCAACCGCGCCGTCGTCGAAGGCAAACGCGCCCCGATCATCCGCAAGAAGCAGGAAAAAGACGCGGCCTGATTGGTCGAGCGGGTGGAGGAGGTTGTCCTTCGCGAGCGCTCCGACGACCTGTCATGTGCTTTTCTGCAACGGAAAAACGACAGAGCTTCCGGCGACATGCCGCGAGGTTTATGACTTTCTCAATTTCCACATCAACCTCCGAAGCGCGTCCCTGATCCCCCAGACATGGCCGATGCGCGGGATCAAATAGGGCGGGGCGGGAATCCGCTCAATCCCGTGGCGACGCGCCCACGAATTGAAAGCCCGGAAATTGTGCTGATAGTATGGATCCGCATCTTTGCATGCTGCTGGAGACCGAGGGTGACTCGCGTGGCTTATGTAGCCGGAGAGATTGTGATAAAGCCCGCGCTTCACCATGCAGCAAGGAATCCACCTGTCGACGTAAGAAGCCCCCAACAGGAGTTTTGGGATATCTTTTGAGAGCAGCTCATCCCAGATCTTTGTTGGTATATAATGCATATCAACCCCGCGAGCAATTTTCCCGGAGGGTATCTCCGTTCGATGAAATCCATACACGCATGCGGGATCGGGAACATCGAACGGGTTTCTCGTCAACTCGACATCGGAATTGCACCACACAAAAGCCGATCCGCTGCAGCCCTCCCTCGCCTGGAGCAGAAGATCTCCAATGGGAACCAGCGCAGGTCCACAAGGATAGCGCAGCCCATCGAGTTGATACTTGGCAATGCTTGTCTCCAGGCATTGCAAGGCGGCCGAGAGGCGGGCGCTGACATGATTGACACAAAGATATGAAATGACTTTTTCCATCAGATACCAAGACGGCGAAATCGGTGCGACAAACGGGTTATCGTCTCTCTCAAGCCGAGCCGCGATAAAATTATCCCTTGTTCTGATGTGATACTACTCGCGCCCAGTTCACTCTGGAACGGCGTTGGTTTCATGGCATTCTGTCTCCATGTTCCGGGTTGCGATCATTGGGAAGGGGGTTCTACCAGTCCGCTGTGCGGGACTGCTGCGGGCCCGTGGACACGAGGTCGTCGCCTTGGTGGGCGATGATCCCGCCCTTCGTTTGTGGGCGGAGTTTGCACACATCCCGTGGATGGCCCGCGCGGAGATGCTCACGGGTTTGATCCAAGGCCAGCCCATTGATTTTCTGTTCAGTCTGAACAGTCTCCAGGTTCTTTCCGCTGAGATTCTGAAACTTCCGCAACGTGGAGCCATCAATTTTCATGATGCCTTGCTGCCGCGTTATGCGGGATTGCAGGCCACGACGTGGGCGGTCCTGCACCGTGAGTCCGTTCACGGAATCACGTGGCATCGGATGGAGGAAGGCATTGATACCGGGCCCATTTTGGCGCAGCGGCGCTTTCCGATTTTTCCAGATGAAACAACCTTCAGTTTGAACCTGAAGGTTTATCGCGCGGCGGAGGAATCGTTGGTTGGTTTGATCGAAGCGCTGGAGTCCGAAACAGTTCAGGAAACACCGCAGGATTTGACTCGGCGCACGTATTTTTCGGCCCGGCATCCTTTTCCGGACGATGCGATTCTGGATTGGAAGCGAACCGCGGAAGAACTGGACGTGCGGGTGCGGGCTTTGGATTTCGGAACCCTGCCGAATCCCTGGCGGGGCATGCGGGTCTGGACGGGAAAGGAGTGGGTCTTCGTGCGGGGACTGGAAGTGAGGGAACTTTCCGCGGGTGTCAGGCCGGGAACTTTTGTGCGGAGCGATGACGCGGGCTGGGTGGTGGCGGCGGCGGATCGCCTTGTTTTTCTCAGCCGATTTCTTTCGGAAAGTGATGAGGCATTTGATCCACAGGCGCTGGCTGCGTCGCTGGGTTTAAAGCCCGGGGATCGTTTTCCGGAAGCGCCGGCCGGGAAACCGTTGCGTCCTCCGGCCCGAAAAGCCGCGAAGGACCCCGGGCCTTCGTTGCTGGGCGCGCTGGGTCTGACGATCGATCAGTCATGGGAGGATGGTGTGGCGATGGAAAGTTCGGATGGGACCGCGTGGAGCCGGAGGGAATTGCGACAACGCATTCGGAAAGTGGCGGATGCGCTTCGCGGCTTGGGTTTGGAGCCGGAGGAAAAAGTCGGGCTGTGCGTGCCCCGTTCTCTGGAAATGGTGGTGGGGTTGCTGGGAATTCTGGCAGCTGGCGGAGCGTATGTGCCGTTGGATCCGCAACTGCCGGAGGAACGCTTGCGGGGGATGGCGGAAGAATCGCGGCTGCGATTTCTCCTCGTCACGCGGGAGACTGCCGACCGGGCCCCTGCGTCGGGATTGCAGGGGGTTATCCTGGAAGATGCCATGGAGGGAGTTGGCGTAAGGAGCTTGGTGGACGCGGATGTGCGTGGTTCGGGTGGGAGTCTGGCCTACGTCCTTTATACATCGGGTTCCACCGGGAAACCGAAAGGCGTGCTACTCGATCAGCGGGCGGTGATCCAGTATCTCCGCGCGGCGCAACGGGATTTTCGCTATACCACGGCTGACCGCATTCTGCAGTTTGCTTCGCTAGGTTTCGACACGGCAGGGGAGGAGATTTATCCGGCTCTCGCTTCGGGGGCCACTCTCGTTCTGCGCGATGAGGACATGATTTCAAGTCCGGCCCGGTTCCTGCGTCGTTGCGTGGAACTGCGTCTGACGGTTCTGAATCTGCCAACGAGTTTCTGGCATGAACTCGTGGCTTGGTTGGAGGAAAATAACGGAGGGGTTCCGCCGCTCGTGCGTCTGGTGATCATCGGCGGGGAAGCGGCGCGGGTGGATCGGGTGAGGAATTGGATGCGACGGGTGGGGCAGACGGTCCGACTGGTGAATACCTATGGTGCCACGGAGGCGGGCATGGTGGCGACGCACCACGAGCTCACGGAGGGACAAGAATTGGAGGCCGGCCTGGTGCCCATCGGACGGCCTGTGGAAGGCGTCATCGCGCGAATTTTGGATGCCTCGCTGGAACCTGTGCCGCGGGGAGAGTGGGGAGAACTGTGCCTGGGAGGAAACGGGTTGGCGCGGGGCTATTGGGGCCGCCACGAGTTGACTCGTTCTCGATTTATTAGCGATCCCTTTTCACCGCACGGACGGCTTTTCCGCACGGGCGATTGGGCGAGATGGAATCCGCAGAATGTTTTGGAAGTCCGCGGTCGCCGGGATCTTCAATTCAAATGGCGCGGGCACCGGATCGAGCCGGAAGAGATCGAGCACGCCCTGCGGCTGCATCCGGAAATTCAGGAGGCAGCCGTTGCGTTGTCCGCCCGTTCTCTTCAGGAAACGGTTTTGACGGCGTATCTCGTTGGAAGGGAAAAAAACCTGGCACTGCCCGGCGTGCGACGGCACCTGGAATCCCTGCTCCCGGCGTGGATGGTGCCCGCAAGATTTGTGGTCCTGGATCGGCTTCCCATGACGGCCAGCCATAAAATTGACCGGGAAGCGTTGTTCGCCCCGACGGAGGGAGAGGTGAACACCTCATCAGAATCTCCGGAGTGGTCATCTTCCACGGAAGCCAGACTGGCCGGGCTTTGGGAGCAATTACTGGGCTCGGGCGAGCTGACGGCGGAGGATGATTTTTTTGAACAGGGCGGGGATTCGCTTTTGGGAATCCGGTTGTTGGGTTTGGTGGAGAAAGAATTCGGCGCGGACATTTCGGTGCGGGATTTTTTGACGGCTAGAACCCTACGATCATTGGCCCGCTTGATCGAAGCGAAGGGGCCGGGCCATCGGACGCTCGAACTGGTGAAGGGCTTCCGACATCTGGTTCCTTTGCGATGGGAAGAAGAGGCCGTCGGGACGCTCTTCATCATTCCCGGTGGATGGGGGCGCGCGCAGGAGTTGATGGTTTACGCGAATTTGGTGACCGCTTTCTCCGATAAAATCCGGGTCTATGGATTTGTTGCCAATGCGGACGGCATCTATCCCGATGTGGCCACCATGGCGAATGCGTATCGCGAAGAAATGAAGCGGCTGGAAGCAGCCGGCCCCTGTTGGATTCTGGGCGAATGCATCGGCGCGTCAGGTGCGTTTGAATTGTGTCGGCAACTCCAGGAGGCCGGGACTCCGTCGCAGGCACTTGTTCTTCTGGATGGTCTGTATCCCTCTGGACTCCGTTGGAAACTTTGGTGGCGCAATTTCACCGGCAGCCGCGAGTTCCGAAGAATGAAGGGCCAGAGCGTGAGGCGTTTGTTGCGATTGTGGCGGCATTGCGTTTCCCGTGCAGCCCCGGAATGGCCCGGAATTTTTGTCTCAGCGGCACATCGTCAAATCGAGCGTTGGCGGGCGATGGGTTACCTCCAGAGCGATCATTTCACGATAGAGAGCGAGCACCTCCTGCAGTGGCGCTACATGAAAAACCTCCAGGCCTACCGAATTCCCGACCAGAGCCTGTTGATTCCCGCGGCCTTGTTTTTTAGTGAAGAAGCGAATCGGATGCTTTCGGGGCGTTCAAGTTGGGAGCGCAAGCTTGTCGATGCGCCTGTGCGGAAGGTTTTGCGGGGAACGCATGAAGGCTACATCCGGGAACATGCGGGAGAATCGTGCCGGGAGATCCAAGCCTTTCTCAGGGGACTTAGAGCGGTTTAAATAATCATGTGGCCACTGATTTGCGAGCGCCGAGGGTTGCAGGGGTGCGGCGGCAGTAAAGCGGCTGTGTGAAAACACACTGCCCGAACTGCTGACGCAGTCCAGCAGCCCTCGCCGCCGCAAAGCAGCGGCTATAGAATTGTTTAAACCGCTCTAGGTCTTGAGCCAGAATCCGACGGCCTTCAAGCCGCGTCCTTTTCCTGGCACCGGAGCCCGCGCCGTCGCCGAAGGCAAACGCGCCCCGATCATCCGCAAGAAGCAGGAAAAAGACGCGGCCTGATTGGTCGAGGCGCTACTGGCCCTTCAGCGCGGTGACCATCTCGTCGATCTTCGCGGCCTGCGGGCCGATGTCCTCGAAGCTCTGCATTTTTTTTACGTCCAGGTCGGAGGGGAAGCTGGCCGGGTTGGTGCGTTGCGCGGGGGTGAGCAGCGCGCGGGCGGCGAGGTTCGGGTTGAGGTAGGGGAACGCGCCGGAGATTATCCGGCTGACATCCGGGCGCAGGATGAAGTTCATGAACGCTTGGGCATTTTCGACATTCCGGGCGTTCTTGGGGATGACGAGGCTGTCGATGAAAAGATGCGCCCCCTCCGCCGGCTGCACCCATTGGAATTTTTTATCCGCGTTGAGCAGGAGAGCGCCTTCACCTCCCCACACGATCCCGATGGTGGCATCGCCGTTGAGCAACGCGGTCTTCGGGCTGTCGGAATCGTAGAGTTTCACCAGAGGCAGCCACTTGGACACGAGCGGTTTGACTTTTGCCAGATTCTCGTCGGTAACCCGGTTGACTGGGATCCCTTGGGTGAGGAGCCCCCATGTCACGATTTCGCGGGCATCATCGAGGACCACGATGCGCCCCTTGAATTTTTCCCGGAACACATCGGCGTAGCCCCGGATGTCGTCCTTCACGAGGTCGGTGTTGACGACGATGCCGACGGTCCCCGCCATGTAAGGCACGCTGAACCGGTTGCCCGGATCGAACGGCAGGTTCAGGAACTGCGGCGCGATGTTTCTGAGGTTGGGAATCTTCGCGCGGTCGAGCGGGTGGAGGAGGTTGTCCTTCGCGAGCGCCCCGACGACCTGTTCGCCCGGCTGGATGAGGTCGCTGTTCGTGTCGCCGGCCATGAGCTTTGCCAGCATTTCCCCGTTCGACGAGTAGTTGGCGACCGAGACCTTGATACCGGTCTCTTTCGTGAACTGGTCGATGACCGATCGGGGGATGTAATCCGACCAGCAGAAGATATTGAGATCCTTGCTGGCGGCGGCTTTCTGCTCGGGAACGGGCGTCGGCCCGGGTATTGCCCCGGTGGTGCCAGGCCGGGGTTTCCCGCATCCGGCCAGTGCGAGCGCCGCGAACGCGGCCATCAGGGAGACATGTGGTTTCATGTGCTGTTCTGCAACGGAAAAAACGACAGAGCTTCCGGCGACATGCCGCGAGACTAGCAGCATCCCCCTCGCGCGTCCAGCCGCGCGGCCGGATCAGCCTTCGCCGTTGCGGTCGAGGCGCTTTCGCAGGGTGGCCCGGGTGATTCCTAGGAGCTTGGCCGCACGGACCTGGTTGTCCCCGGTTTTTTTCATCGCGCGGAGGGTGAACTCGCGTTCGAGCCACGGCAGAAGCTGGAGCGTGGGATCCTCGGACGCGGTTTTGAACAGGATCTCAATCGCGCTTTCCATGGTCGGCACGGCCGCTTCCTCGGAGGAAGACATCCCGGCACTCTCGTTCAGATTCTGGCCCAGCGGAATATCCTTCGGCAGTAGGACATCGGCGGTGGCGAGCACTGAGGCGCGCTGCATCGTGTTCTCGAGCTCGCGGACATTGCCCGGCCAAGGGTAGGCTTCGAGGACACGGATCGCCTCCTCGGAGAGCTTCAGCGGCGGGCGGTGCTTCTGGTTTGCGATCTTCTGCAAAAAATATTCCGCGAGCAGCACGATGTCGTCCGGCCTCTGGCGGAGCGGGGGGAGGTGGATGCGGACGACGTTGAGCCGGTAGAACAGGTCTTCGCGGAACGCGCGGCGCGCGACCTCCTCCTCGAGGTTTTTGTTCGTCGCGCAGACGATGCGCACGTCGGTGCGGAGGGTCTGGTTTCCGCCGACGCGGGAAAATTCCCCTTCCTGGAGCACGCGGAGGATTTTGCTCTGCACCTGGAGCGGCATCTCCCCGATCTCATCCAGGAACAGAGTGCCGTTGTCGCACTGCTCGAAACGCCCGATCCTCTGGCTGTGGGCCCCGGTGAAAGAGCCTTTCTCGTGCCCGAAGAGCTCGCTCTCGAGAAGGTTTTCCGGGATCGCCGCGCAGTTGATGGCGAGGAAGCTCTTGCCGCTGCGGTGGCTGTAGTTGTGGATCGCGCGCGCGACGAGTTCCTTGCCCGACCCGCTCTCCCCGGTGATCATGACCGGCGCCTCGCTGCCGGAGACACGTCCGATCATTTTGAAAACCTGCTGCATGCCATCCGACCGGCCGACGATGTCTTCCCGGTGCTGTTCGACCGTGAGCTGGGGCTTGAACGCGCTGGCGCTCTGCAATTCCGCGGACGCCTGGAGCGCCGCGTCCACGACGATCTTGAGATTGAACGGAAGCTGCTCTTTGCGCACAAAATCAAACGCCCCCATCTTCATCGCCTCGATGACCGACTGGGTGGTGCCGAACGCGCTGGTGAGGATGACCATGGCATTCGGCGAGTGCTTCCGGATCCGGGCCAGTAGCTCCAAGCCGCTGAACGGGTGCAGGTTCATCTCCGCCAGCACCAGCTCCGGCTGCTCGAGGCAAAACGTCTTGTAGGCCGCATCGGCGGAAGTTTCGAGCAGCACGCGCGCCGAGGGGCTTTTCAACTGGTTCTGTGCCCAGTCCAAAAAGTCCGTCTCGCGGTCCACAAGGAGTATCGTCTGCTGTTTCGCCATATCAAAAATCCCTCGCCGTTCAGGATGCAGCGGTTTTTGCGTTTTAAAAAGCACGATTTTTGCCTGCGGGAGGGCGCACGAAGTGGCTCGCGGGGAGTTCGAAGCGAACTCAGGGCGCTGACCGCGTCGCTGTTTGCATCTTTCGCGCCCCCCGGTCTCATGGCACGGCGATTGCTGGTTGATTCAGGCCGGGATCGATGGTTCTTTTCAACCGGGCACTTCCGACAACCAAAAATATTTTCCCAGTGAAGAAAATTTTATTTATCCAGCATGGAGAGACGGACAAGCCCGGCCTTCTGGCGGAAGCGCTCGAGCGCAGCCGGGTGGCTGTCGAGATCGCCCACCCGTATCTTGGCGAGAAGCTGCCCGCATCGCTGGAGGCGTTCGGCGGGCTTGCCGTTGGCGGCGGGGCGCAGGGCGCCTATGAGACGGACAAATATCCCTACCTGAGTCTGGAATGCGATCTGATCCGGGAGGCAGCCCATGCCGGAAAACCGGTCCTCGGACTCTGCCTCGGCGCCCAGTTGATGGCGTCCGCGCTCGGCGCTCCGGTCCGTCCCGGCGCAAGGCGCGAAATCGGATTTTTTCCCGTCACTCTCGATCCGATCGCAAAATACGACCCGCTTCTCTGCGACCTGCCGACCGATTTTGTGGCCACGCACTGGCATGGGGATTTTTTCGATCTCCCTGCGGCGGGCATGCGCCTGGCCTCATCCGCGCTCACCCCCAACCAGCTCTTCCGCTACGGATGCGGGCTCTACGGGCTCCAGTTCCACCTGGAAATGACCCCCGAAATCTTCGAGGAAATGCTCGTGGGCTCCGATGATTACCTCATCGCCGCCGGAGCCGATTCCGCCCAGCTCAGAAGGGATGCCTGGAAATTTCTCCCGCCGCTCCGCGAGACGGCGGAACTGGTCTTCTCACGCTGGGCGGCCATGCTGTGAGTCCGCAAAATTTCGCATTGCTCGTTTCCAATTTCAAATGACGGCCGCAGGTCGTTCATGCAACGTTGCGCAACGAATATACAGGTTTCCCC
>Ga0209697_10004763_pt1 | contig 17343 bp, 13 predicted proteins | sample AliMusrvi5mmetaG_FD_184115 | JGI IMG/M metagenome (GOLD analysis project Ga0209697, IMG submission 184115) | Freshwater lake bacterial and archeal communities from Alinen Mustajarvi, Finland, to study Microbial Dark Matter (Phase II) - Alinen... | ecosystem: Environmental > Aquatic > Freshwater...
GATTGAATCACGGCAATCACTTCGGAATCATGCTCCCTCAAAAAACCAGAAACTGCTGCCGTCGTTTCGGGAAAATCTGCCAGATAATTTCTAAGGTAACGTCCTTTGGGATCCGTTTCGAAAAATGTACGCCCTTTGTAAACAATGATCCCATCTTTCGAATAAAACTGATAGGAAAGATCAATTATCTTATTCAGCCAGGGTTCCACCGAGACAAACCCCTGCTGTTTGATCATCCCGGAAAGTACTTCCTCATTTTTCGCTTGTGAATCAGGATTGGGAAACAGCAGCAAACCCCGGCCGGAAGAACTCCAAGGACTCTTAACTACCACACTCTGGTGCCGGCTGACCTCCGTTTGAATTTGTGTGATGGAATGGCAAACAACAGGAAGATCGAAAAATTCCGGCATCCACTGAATTTCATTTGTTTTCATAGCTTCCTTTAAGACAGCTATTCCAGTGAGACGGCTATACAATAGCTTGTGTCCCTCCTGCCAGTTTGCCACGGCAGATCGCCTGAAATCTTCTTCGCAGCCAACAATTACCTGCCCGAATAATTTATAGGTAGCAGGACTCCAGCCCCACGGCAGCATGCTTCCTTTGGGCTGTTGCAGCCACGAAGGGTCGGATAGAACCTGCTTCAGTTGCACCATTTCCGGCAATTGGAATCCCCAATCCTTCATCTTGCTGAGGTAGGAACAATCGATTTCCCCGAGTACAAGCACCTGATCCTTTTCAGAGGCCAGCCATGCCGGCAGATACGATAGGTCTTCCTCCAGTTTTCTGAGTCTGGCCGGCGCAGTATAGAAGATAGAGCCATTTGCAATGGCCGGCTCGCACGTAGGATTGAAAAAATAGATATCAGGCAGCATTTACGCAATTTAAAAATTTGAAAATGGGTGAATTTGAAAATCTCCACTGCATTCACCATTTTTCACTTTTCATTTTTCATATTTCATTTCCAAAATTAACCAATGAAGAATAATTAATCTTGTTAATTTTGTCCTTTGAAGAAATTAATATCCAACCAATGAAAACCTCCAAATTTTTGATCTGCAGTGATCCCCTTCTCGAAGAATCGGCTGAGATGATTCTACATGCGCATCGGCCAAGATTTCTGGCTCAGGTAACTCCCATTGCCTTCGGTGAAATTGAGAACAGACCCGAGAAACCATTCGCAGATGCCTTGTATGTTAGCACGGAAGGTGCACTCGAAATTTACCGCATTGTACTCGCTGATGCTTACGACCATTCGGAGGAGGATGATATCCAGGATGAACTTTTCCCTGCTGCCGATTACTTTTGCAGGTACCTGCAACTGATGGAAAAGGAAGAGGGTTTGACCCCTGGTTTTGCGGTGAAGGATTTTAATCCCGAGTTACCCGGACTGAAGATTTTGCAGGCACCAGAATTGTGGACGGTCGTTTACAACGGCATGGTAGCAGAATTTGGTACCGAAGAGGAGATGGACGACTTTTTGGAAAGCGATCTGAACATCGAAACAGAACTATTGGACAAGGGTATCATCAATCAATTCGATTAGACGCTATAATTCTGGTTTTGAGGTAGTATTTTATAAGGGGAAATCCAATCACGGATAGCAAGATGATCAGGGTACCCAGGTAAAATCCCGAAGTCATCCGTTCTGTATCCCCAAAAATAAAGAAGGCCATGATGATGCCATAAACCGGTTCGAGGTTGATGGCCAGCGTAACGGTGAATGCTGTCAGGTGTTTCATCACCTCAACCTGGGTTGTGTGTGCAAATGCCGTACAAACCGTTGCCAGGATGATCAGGTAAAACAGATCCGACAGGGAGGGAACAATGGCCGGTACAACAATTCCCCTGCCTGAAAGGGTGATAAAAATGGAAAGTCCGGCCAATCCCCCGATCATCTCATAAAAACTGATTTGTACAGAGCTGTGTTTCGCTACCAGTTTCTTGTTCAGCACCGTGAATAATCCGGCCAGAAATGCCGAAAACAGGGAGACCAGAATCCCCAGTGCATAGCGTGTCTCAAAGGTGAAAATCAGGTATAGACCGGCTATAATGATCAGACCGACAAGGACTTCAAAAACATTGATCCGCTTTCTGTAAAAAAATGGTTCCAAAAAACTGGTAAACAGAGTCGTCGTTGCAAAACATCCCAGGGTCACCGACACATTCGACAATTTGATGGCTCCGTAAAAAGTGACCCAATGAAGGGCAATGATCAATCCGACACCAAAAAACCTGAGAAGCACCTTTCGCGGTACAACAACTGACTCATTCCTCCATTTTAGATAGACAAAGAAGGTAAGAATGGCCAGCATCATCCGGTACCACACCAGTTCGAGTGCAGGCAGCAGGATCAGCTTCCCCAATATGGCCGTAAAACCATAAATCAAGACAATCAGGTGCAATTTCAAATAGGTGGTGAGCAGCTCTTTTTTCAAAATTTTCCCATTTTTGTGCTAAAAATAGCAAGGTTTAAGATATATATTAACTTTGTAACTCCTTTTCTTGCTTTAGCCGGAAAGTGACAAATCCAAATTTTTACCAACAATGGTTTTAGACAGTATTGAAAATGCGGCTCGATACCTCCATTTGGGAGAAGGAGTTGCGAAAGCACTGCATTACATTCAAAATAACGACCTTTCCCGGGTACCTCCGGGGAGGTATGAAATAGAAGGTGAAAAACTGGTGATGATGGTGTTTGAATTTGAGGCCACCAACACCGACGAATGCAAACTGGAAGGACATATCAGGTACCTCGATCTGCAATATTGGGTAAGCGGATCCGAACTGATGGGACACGATCTTCTGGGTACCCAAAAGGTTCTCGAGGAATACGATGAAAAGAAGGATTGTGCGTTCTACAACTGTTTGGCATCCTATTCACGGCTAACACCGGGAATGTTCGTCATCTACTACCCTTCGGACTTGCACACGGCCATCGTGGATCCACTCTCTTCCGACCGTGTGAAAAAAATCGTTTTCAAGATTCTGGTTGAAGCGTAAGCCGCTTCACCTCCCTGCAAAGTTCCTCCAGGGATTCCACTTTTGTTGAGAATCCTGGAAGAGTTATTTTCCAACCTGTTGCCATTTGGGTCACTTCCATTTTCACCCATGGGTAACCATCGGCAGGGGTTGTGTGCGATAAAACCGAACCAACCGAAATGCTTGCTGGTTTATTGCTGCCCATTTCCGTTGCCGGATTATCATCAGGCGCCAATCCGACTATCTCAAATCCAAGACGTTCAAGTGCCCTGGTTGCCATTTTTCGCATGGAAGTGTCTGCCAAAAGCCGGACTGTACCAATTAGCTTCTTCCTGAACCTGAAATCTCCTTTGTCCACATCAAACTTCAGTTGGGGATTTCCGGGAAAAAGTGAATCAAAATAGCCTTTACCGGCGACCACCTCAGGAATTCCTTCCACCACCTCCTCTTCCAGCATCAGCCAGATGCGATCTGCCATCGAGAGAGCCGTATGCAGGTCGTGCGTAGAGAAGATGATGCATTTGCCCAGTTCATTTACCAGCTGATGCAAGATTCTTACGATCTCATATTTATTTGAAATATCCAGAAATGCGGTTGGCTCGTCCAGTACCATGATCCTGGTATTTTGGGCCAACGCTCTTGCGATCATGGCGCGTTGTCTTTCGCCGTCTGAGATTCTGCTTACCTGTCGGTCTTCATACCCCGAAAGTCCAACGTCCCGGATGGCCTTGGCAATGATTTCCTGATCCTTGTCTGTCAGCTTTCCAAACCAGTCGGTATAGGGATACCTGCCCAATCCAACCATCTCACGAACGGTAAGATGGGCTACTTTGACTGACTCCGTGGAGACGAAACTCATTTCCCTGGCAAGTTCTTCTGCACGGTACTTTGCCAAAGGCTTGTTATGGATCAGCAACTCACCGGATAGCGGTGGCTGAAATCCAGCCAGAGTCCGTAGCAGGGTACTCTTTCCAATGCCATTTCCGCCCAGCAGTGCCACCATTTCGCCCTTCAAGGCACGTAGCGTGAGGCTATTTTTGACCACCACGGAGGGTGTCGTTCGATCCTGGTATCCGATCGACATTCCTTGGCAAACCATGTAAACTTCCTCTGCCATATCAGATTGCCCCTATTTTTTTATTTTGAAAAATTATCCAGATAACAATGGGAATGCCTAACAGGGAGGTGACTGAATTGATTGGCAAAGTAATATCGTACCCTGGAAGCTGGGAGATAAGGTCTCCTGCCAGCATCACCACTGCGCCCAGCACCATGGTGCCGGGAATAAGTCGGCTGTGAAGGGACGAATGAAAATATTTTCTGGCCAGGTGGGGCACAATGATGCCAACAAATCCGATCGGACCACAAAAAGCGGTAATACTGCCTGCAAGGATGGAAGTGGATGCAAAGGTGAGTAAATAGGCAACCCGCAGATTCATCCCCATGCTTTTGGCATAATTTTCACCGAGTAAAAACGCGTCCAGAAATTTGGAAGAGAGGAAGGCAAGCAACAACCCGATCATCACGGCAGGGATAAGTACCCAAAGTTGGGTCTGGGTAGTACTACCCAGACTACCCATCGTCCAGACAATGAATGACTTCAGCGAAGATTCACTGCTAAAATATTGAAGCACACTCACGATGGCAAGGATGGCACTGGATATCAGAATTCCCAGGATTAAGACCGTCATCAGGTCACGCAGCCTCGCAGCCAGCAAAACGACCAGCGTCATCATGAGTCCGGCCCCCAGCCAGGCAGCCATTACGATTCCCCAGGAACCTGCGAGGGTAAAGAGAGGTGTTCCTTTGAATATCCATCCGGCAGAGAGCACAAATAGTGCAACGCCCAGGCTTGAGCCAGAGCTGATGCCCAAAATATCCGGACCCGCAACCGGATTCCTGAAGATGGTCTGCATCTGCAAGCCGGCTACCGAAAGAGCTGCCCCGGCCATCACGGCAGTTATGGCTTTGGGCACCCTGAACTGATAAAGGATGGCAGCAATCTGTGGATCCGCTGTGGAGGGATGAAAAAGGGCCGGAAGAGACTGCGAAAGCGTCAGGGGAACTGAACCTGCCAAAAGATCCAGCAGGAAGAAAATGCACAGCATGACGAGCAGCAGAAAAAATTCAGCCTCCCGCCAAAATCGATCATGCAAAACCAAAAATTTTCTGCTTCTCATTCGACACTCGTAACGCCTTGATTCTATTTTAACAGGTGCTTGTAGTAATAAAAATCCTTACCTGCAGTTTTTTTTGGATGAAGAATGGCAACAAGATCTGCCAGCACCAGATCAGGATGCACCACTCCACTTTCCCAATAATCATTTCCTCCACCCGGAGTGGATCGAAGGTTATTGTTGTAAACCTGCGATTTTTTGACTGCCGGCAACTCGGAAAATCGTTGGTCGAAAGCCATCAATTCACTGATATTGCCAACACTGCCGCAGTTGATCCAATAATCTGCCTTTGATGCACGTACAAAAACCTCCTCCAAAGATACTGGAAATGCTTCTCTGGACAGATTTTCACGCCATAAAAATTTACCTCCTGCATCTGCAATCAGTTCAGCAAGATTGGATCTTCCACCTGCGATCCACCAGGTATCCTTAAAGGGCAACCCGGTAAGCACAGTTGGTAATTCAGTTTCTTTGGAAACTTCGTTCCTGATCTTCTCGTAACTGATCCGAATATTTTCATACACCGAATCAGCCATTTGTTTCTTCCCGAAGAAAGCACCGAAGAATTTGATCCACTCGGCTTTGGCCAGCGGACTCCGTTCCAGGTATTCTCCAACCAGTACCACCGGAATGCCCAGATCGTGCAGTTTGTTTGTCTGCGCCCCAATTTCCGAACCCACACCAAAGGCGAAAACCACATCCGGTTTCAATTGAAGAATCATTTCATAATTGAGTCCCTGCTCGTTGCCGACTTCGTGAATGCGATTTTCGGCCAATCCCTTTTTGATGGCCTCGTTGGATACATAGGCACTTCCCGATAGTCCGGTGATTGCAGTGATCTCCTTCAGGGCATCCAGGAATCCGATGTGCGTCGTGGAAAGGCAAACCACCGTTCGGAGTGGTGTTTGAAAAACCTGCTCGCCTTTTAAGACATCAGGTATGTTCCTACCCTTTTCAACCAAATAATAATCAAACTGATTGTTTTTGGATTTTTGCCACGGATCCGTGACGGTCAACTTTTGAAAGGTGCCAAAATCTTCAACGGAGAAACCGGTGGCGGCAAAATTCTGTTGCCTTCCAACAGGCGAACCCGTCGATTTTTTATTTTTTGGATTGGAAATGCAGCCAAAAAAGCAACAGATCAGAAGGATAAAAAGAAGAACTCTTCCAGGCATAAAATCAATTTTTTGCAAAGGTGTAAATAATTGAACTACCTGCTTCTGATATACCTGACTTTGACAACCTCCTTTTTCGACAATGTTTCAATGCCAATGCAATAAACTGCCGATGCGAGTTGACTGCAATCCAGCTCCATCGGAGTAGTAGAGAGAATCCGTTGTGTTTCGGATAATTTACGTCCCTGCAAGTCATAAAAACTGACCCGACCAAACTCTTCCTTACCCGTATTGACCAAATAAAGCAATTGTTGCGTTGGATCATTGGGATAGTACACGGCAAATTGTTTGCTGCCAACAGGCGGAGGATCCGGTGTTACGGGAAGAAAGGAGGTAGCGCAACCGTAGGAATTGATCAAAAGTGAGGTCTTCAAGTTGATTTCCGGGACCCAGTACAAGGGTTCCCAAACTCCGTTAATGACACAATAAGCCCTGTTCAGGTCACTGCTGGCACGGGCAACAGCGTGGTCTACGGCTATGGTATCTGTCGCATTGTTGTAATTGAGATCGTACCCGATGAAATATTTGCCCGTCACCTGCAAGGGTTGATCCAGCATAAAGAAATTCATTGCTCCTGCATTCAGTGATTTAATCGATGCTTTGAGTGATTTTAAAAGGGCACCAGGCAGTCCGGTATTTGCATCGGCACCATAAATCTGAAAAACGATGTTACTGCTGCTGTTGTTGGCAGCGCTGCTGGCCTTGCCAAAAGCCACTGAAAAAGCCGAAAGGGTGGTGTTTTCCGTAGTTTTAAACTCCTGGGCATAACTTGCCAGTCTCAAAGAATTGTGGCCTGTTACATATCCCCTTCCATTTACAAGTTTGGAGGTCACATATTTTTCGTCCGGATTCACATCCGAGAACTGGTTGCACGAAGTTGGGGTAATATAGGGATCCATGGCTTCCACCCTGGTGATTCCTGAATTCAATGGATCCAGCCATTTTTTAAGCTGGCCACTGGGGACAGATGAATAATCCCACTGGTAAGCCATCATGGAAAAATAATCATCCGTCGAATGGTCACAAGTGGCGGTACCGCCGGTAAGGGAACCAATCATCAGGTTGGCATCACTGAAAAGAGGTCCGCCTGAGGAGCCGGCTTCCGTGGTTCCCAGATCCCACTTTTTGATCCACCAGAATCCATTGGGGACCCTACCTGTTGTACTATAGGAGGCAATTCCGGGAGGATTGTAATCGATGGAAACCTTTTTGACATCCCCCTTGGGGTGATGTATGGCACGAGCAGAAAGCGGGATCGTCTTGCTGTGGTCCCATCCTGCAAAATAGGGTCTGTATTCGGGTGGAGGCATCGATTCCAGTTCGACCAGGGCAAAATCGAGGGAATCAGAACGTGCACGCAGGATGGATCCTGAAAGCGTCTGGTCTGCATAACCGTTGGTACTTCCGCTCTGACCGCAGAAAGGACTCTCATAATTGAACGAAAACACGGTTTGCTGGGCATCCAAGGCTGTAAAAATACAATGTCCTGCCGTGATGAGATAAGGGGTTTTATCCCTTTTGGAATTGTTGACCAGCGTGCCGGTACAGAGATCGGTTCCGGCAATGACCAGCTGAACTACGGCCTGTTTTTCCTTTAGTACCACGGAGGCACTCTGGCAATAAACATCCATGTTGCACAGACCGGACTCGCCCAGCGGCCGTGTGCCGATGGCATTCTTGTAGCCGTGATTCACCTTTGAGATATGGAGATCGCCGGCCGCGGATGCCGTCGAAGGCTCATCGTATTCGACCACAATTTCATCCCCCTGCAACGGGAAAATAGGCAACATGCCGGAGGATTGTTCATTGTTGGCATTGAAAGCACCTCTCAGGGTTTGATGATCCGGGGAGTAGATAAATATAGAGGCCCCGGTAGGCAAAACGGCACGGTCAAAAAGCAGACTCAGCGAATAAGCCCCTTTGGAACGAATGTCGACCCGCCAAATCTTCATCCCGTCGGCATTGCTCCAGATGCCTGCATTCGCCGGACTAATATCCACATCAATGCCCTTGGCAAATTTTTGTTTCTTAAACTGATTTTTGGATTGAACCTCACTGAGCTGAAGATCGAAATTGTTGACGGGTGCCATATCGACGACAGGAACCGGCAATCCAGCACTTTTTTGCAGGCTGAAGGATGCCGGCGTGCCTCCGTAGGAAACCTGACATTTGCCTCTGTAAGCATATACAGAGGTGAAAATTAAAATAAGGAACAGGACCCGATTCGCCATCTATGATTGGTTTCTCCAAATATATAATTTATACCTTAAAGTTGATTCCATGCTATTTTTTGAAAAATCCATCGGCAAAATTCATGAAGCATTTCCAGTCATAAGGCTTGATATCGTGTTTGCCGGGTCGGATGTGATAACCAATCGTGCCGGTTACCGGCTGCTCCAACCCGGGAAATTCGGTGGCAGGAAAACCCTCTTTTCCCAAGAGTCGGTAGACCGGTGAGGCACCTACACACGAGAGAAATTCTCCTTTGGGATCGGACCATCTATCCTCCTCTGCACTGCAAACATAAAGTGGACGAGGGGCAATCAGTGCGAGCAGTTCGTGCTGATCGACAGGCAAATTCTCTTCCTTGTTGTTGTATTTTCTGAAATTCATACAAAACCAATGTGGAAAGGAGCTGTTTATTCGCTCAACAGTTTCCCCGTATATTCGTTTCGATAAGGCCGCACCACCACAACCAGATTCATTCGAGACCACCATGGCAAACCTCGGGTCGTTGATGCCTGCCCACAAGGCGGCCTTACCCAACCGGGAGTGACCCAATACAATTATTTTTTGTGCATCGATCGATTTTTCTTTCTGGAGCCAATCCATCACGCGGGAGAGTCCCCAGGCCCAACCGGCTATGCTCCCCCAGGAAGTACTGTCGCGTTTTCCAGGGTAAAGGGCATGAACGCCGTTTCGGAAGCCATCGTCAAAATCCGGATCAACCTCACCGTAATAAAGGGTAGCCACACCATAACCCCTGGAGATAATCTCAATTACCGGCCAGGAGGAGGCATCGCTTCCCCGAAGGGATTCGTTCGACCTGTTTGAGGTAATACCCTGGGCAGGATTGTTTCTGACCCAGGCATGGGTAACAGCAATCTCTGGGTCTGCAGTTACCGTATGGTTTCCGTTAAAATTATAACCCAAAAAGAGAGGTACCCTTTGGGTAGATTTCGGCAGGTAAATCAGCAAATTGAGTACGACCTCTGCCTCTTTGTTTTTCAGTTTCAGCTGAACCTCCCTTCTGGTTGCTGTTCCATTCAAGAGATCATTGTTCTGAGAGATCACGACCGCCGAAAGCTCAACTTTCCCGGCAGGGGTTTTTCCATACACCTCATTTTCGAATAAGGTCAGCAGCTCTATCCTTCTTTTTTCCCAGTCTGCCTTGTTCCGGACCGTTTTCCCATTGTTGAAAAGCAAAGGGTCCGGGAGCGTGTAGGCAGGCAATTTGGATTCATCGTAGTTGGCAACAAATGCCTGACCAAACGATGACATGGTAATGAAAAGCAAAAGGAGAAAAAAAAGTTTTTTCATTCTGGATATTTTTTTGAAGTGACTTTAGCTCACTCTGTAACATCATAAACTCTGGGTTCGACTTCGCCCCTGGCTACCATCAAGGCATTCATTGCCAAAGCCTTGAGCTCATCCTGACCGGCATACACCGAAACCGGTGCAATAAATTCAACCCGTTCGCGGATCAGCGACATCATTCTTCTGTCAAAGGCAATACCTCCTGTGATGAGGATTCCGTCCACTTTCCCCTTCAAAACCGTCGACATCTCACCGATGTATTTGGCAATCTGGTAAGCCATGGCTTCGTGGTAAAAGGTGGCCTTTTCATCCCCTCTCCTGACGGCAAGTTCTACTTCTCTTGCATCGTTCGTTCCAAGGTAGGCCACAAAGCCTCCGTTGCCGGAGATCATTGACATCACCTCCTGGTAAGAATATTGACCGCCAAAGCAAAGTTTAACGAGATCTCCTACCGGGAGTGAGCCACTGCGCTCGGGAGAGAAGGGACCCTCGCCATCGAGGGCATTGTTTACATCGATGACCCTGCCATGTTGATGTACCCCTACGGAGATGCCACCCCCAAGGTGTACGACGATCAGATCGAGCTCTTCGTAGGGTTGTCCCACTTTCATCGCGTGCTGACGGGCAACGGCCTTTTGATTCAGCGCATGAAAGATGGAGCGTCTGGTGAACAAGGGGTGGCCTGAGACCCGCGCAATGCCATCCATTTCATCCGTCACGACAGGATCGGCGATCAGGGCCAGCATGCCAGGATGCTCCTGTGCAATATCGAAGGCAATCATAGAGCCCAGGTTGGAGGCGTGGAAGCCCATTACTCCATCCTTGCAGTGCTTGACCATCAGTGCATTGATCAGGTAAACTCCTGATTCAAGCGGGTAGGTAAGTCCTCCGCGACCGATGACCACGTGGATCTCATCGAGCGAGAACCCCTCCATCTCCAATTGATGCAAGATGCTGTTGCGACGATAGGTATATTGATCCGAAATCGTTGGGTATGCCGCGAGATCTTCGATGGAATGATGCAAAGTTTTCAGATAAATGCAGATGGCATTTTCATAAATGGCAATCTTCGTTGTGGTGGAACCCGGATTAATCACCAAAATCCTAACAAGATCAGAACTATCCATAAATTAAATTTTTAGAAAACTTTTTTCCGGTAACCGGAAAAAATTGATTTTATCTTTTCTCTCGAAAACTCCGAATGCAGATTTTTCGGCATCTAACTTCAGGAAACGAGCGAAGCCAGTGCAATGGAGTATTGTTTGGTTAAGGTAGAATCGCCCCGGGAGGTCAGCACGACCGGCACCCTGGCACCTACCAGCATGGCAGCCGACTCTGCCTTGGCCAGTTTCATGTTGGTCTTGTAAAAAACATTTCCTGCATCCAGGTTGGGAAAGAGCAGGCAATCGGCATCACCGGCTACCTCGCCGCCAATCCCTTTTATCCGGGCCGATTCCGGATCGATGGCAAGATCGAGTGCCAGCGGACCATCAATCAGGCACCCCTTGATTTGCCCTCGCTCACCCATTTTTGAAAGGAAAGCCGCATCCCTGGAGGATTCAATTTGCATGAGAAGTTGCTCACTGGGAGCGATTACGGCCACTTTTGGCCGTGAAATACCCAGCGCAGCTGCTGTCTGAACCATGTACCGGATCATTTGGACCTTCTGGCCGAGATCAGGCTGAGGCAATACCGCCACATCACTGACAATCATTAACTTGTAATAATTTGGATTTTGAATCACGGTTACGTGACTCAGGATATTCCCGGGATCAAGCACTCCCTTCTCCTTGTCCAGAATTGCCTTGATGAATTGATCGGTTGGGAGGAGTCCCTTCATCAGGATGTCTCCCTCCTTCTTTCTGATCATTTCTACCGCAAGGGCGGCAGCAAGCCGGTCGTCGGGCTGGTGAGTGATTTTCAGCAGGGAAGTATCAAATTTTTCCCTGGTACAAATCTCATTTATGATGTCTTCATTGCCAATCAGTGTGGCATGTATCAGGCCGGTGGTTACGGCACGGTACGCGGCTTCCACGGAATGCTGGTCGTTGGCACTGACGACTACCAGGGTTCGTTTGGGTCTTTGAAGAACCGTCGAAAATAAATCCGCTAAATTCTTTATCATCAAGGTCTGTATTTGGTCTGGTGAATAGCTTTTGACTATCCTCGACACAAAGGTAATATTCAATGATTCACAAAGAAATTTACCTGCCAAATAATTTTCCATTCACGTCAGCCTCATCCGGTTCAGACTTTTGGTCGACGTTTCGATTCCTGCGGAAAATTTATTTAATTTCGGCTATAATTCTTTGTGTATCAATGGCAATCATCAACTCTTCGTTGGTAGGCACGACCATGACCTTGACCCTGGCATCCTTCTTACTGATGGTGCTCTCGATGCCTCTCAGACCCTTGTTAATCTGCTCATCGAGTTCGATTCCCAAAAATTCCAGCCCTTCACAGATGCCGCTTCTGTTGGTATCGGAATTCTCCCCTACTCCACCCGTAAAGAGGAGCAGATCGACTCCACCCATGGCAGCTGCATAGGAACCAATGTACTTTTTGACCCGGTAATCGAACATCTTGATGGCCAGCAAGCAACGCTCGTCTCCCTTGTTGGCAGCCTCCCTGATTTCCCGCATATCGGAAGATAAGCCGCTGATACCAAGTAAGCCAGAGTGTTTGTTGAATAGAATGGAAGCCGATTTGGTGCCTATTTTTTCCTTGTCCATGATGTAGGTGACGGCACCCATGTCTACGTCCCCCGAACGGGTACCCATCACGAGTCCCTCGAGCGGTGTAAATCCCATGGAAGTATCTACGGAAATACCATCCTTGATGGCACAAACCGATGCTCCGTTACCCAGGTGACAAGTAATGATTTTCAGTCCTTTGGGATGAACACCCAAAATTTCGCAGGCTCTTGCTGAAACATAACGGTGACTCGTTCCATGGAATCCGTACCTACGTATGCCGTATTTTTTGTACAATGCATAGGGAATGGCATACATATAGGCGTGTTTGGGCATAGTGGTATGATAGGCAGTATCAAAAACTGCCACCTGAGGTATGGAGGGAATCAGGGACCTGATTCCATAGATCCCCTTGAGGTTAGGCGGATTGTGCAAAGGCGCGAGCTCCGTGTATTTTTCAAGTGCATCAATCACCTCCTCATTCACAAGTTTGCTCTCTGTAAAAAGTTCACCCCCGTGCACCACCCTGTGGCCTACCGCGCTGATCTCCTCCAGAGTTTTGATGCATCCGTGTTTGGCACTGGATAGTACACCCAGAATGTATTCGATTCCAATCTTGTGATCCAGAATTTCACCTTCAAACATCACCTTCTGCCCGTTCTCCTTTTCGTGTTTCAGGAAGGAGCCCTTCATTCCTATCTTCTCAACAATTCCTTTGGCAATCAAGGCGTTGTTTTCAAGGGAAAAGAACTGATACTTGATAGAGGAGCTGCCACAATTGAGTACTAATATTTTCATTTGTTTCTATTTATTTTTTTTCTGGACCAGAGGTATTCGCCGTTAGGTTGGATTGGTCATCCGACGATTTGCCCATCCGGTGCCGGGGAGCTATTGAAATTTTATATCCGCTCGGAAGTTAAAGTAGTGGAACCGATGACCTGACCTTGTTCGTCATATTTGTAAAAACCCCAGCAAACGTGTTTGCCGTAACGCTTGGCCCGGTTCAACTTCTTGATGACCGGTGAGGCCATGTACATCGGATCGCCAAATTCGGAATAAAGGTTTTCCATCCAGCGGTTGATCTTGTCTATTCCAAGAATGTCGGCCAGTTCGAATGGACCAAAGCGCATCCCGAATCCAACCTTCCAGACCGTGTCGATGTCAGAAAGGGAACCGACTCCTTCCATCAATACTTCACACGCCTCGTTCAGCAGGGCGGTGTACAATCGGATGGAAATAAGGCCGGCAGATTCTTCCACAGGAATAGCCTGTCTGTTTACGAGTTTCACAAAGGTGAGTACTCTTTCGTACACTTCATCGGAAGTGTAAAGCCCTTTCACCACTTCACAGATTTTTGCTTCCGGCGACTGGACAAAGAAATGGAGGCTAACACATCTCTCCCTGTGTTCCAACTCAGAAGCCAGTTCTGTAATGATGATGGTCGTCGAGTTGGTGGCGATGATGCAGTCCGAACCAACCACCTTTTCCACTTTCCTGAAAACCTCTTTTCTTTCCGTGATCTTCCGGGCACTTGATTCGGCACGAATGGCTTCTATGACAAAATCACACTCCTTCAGATCCTGGTAATCGAGGCTTCCCCTGATGCGTGAAAGAATCAGCTTTTTTTCGCCCTGAGTCATTCCCCAGTTCTCGATGCGTTTATCCAATACTTTTCCCAGTTGCTCGTAAGCGAAATCTATCTTCTGCTGGGTCAACTCGATGAAGACTACCTCGATGCCGTAGGAACTGGCTATTCTGGCAATGTTCTGACCATCTTTGCCGCATCCGATGACCCCGATCTTCGAAAACAGAGTTCGCTGTTGTTGCTTTTTACTCAGACCGAAATCTTCGATCTGCTCTATGATCATATTTTCCATGGAAGCAATTTAATCTTGTTTGAAAAATAATAGGTTTGAAATGTTTTTACCCGGAATGGATGCATTTTAACCATTAAAAATATTTAAGTATCCAAAATCTTTCGAATTTCAAGCCTTTTTCTCACCTGCCTGGTTGGCCGTGATGGCAACCATTTTGACGATATCACTTACGGAACATCCCCTCGAAAGATCATTGATGGGAGCTGCCATTCCCTGCAGCACAGGCCCAATGGCCTCGGCACCTGCAAGTCGCTGAACCAGCTTGTAACCGATGTTCCCCGATTCGAGTCCCGGAAATACCAGCACGTTGGCGCGACCTGCGACCATGCTTCCGGGTGATTTCAACTGACCAACCTCCGGCACCAGGGCTGCATCCAGCTGCATCTCCCCGTCGATCAGCAGATCCGGGTTCATCTCCTGCGCAATCCTGGTGGCATTGGCGACCTTGTCGACCAGCTCATGCTGGGCACTTCCCTTTGTTGAGAAGGAGAGCATGGCCACACGTGGCTCGATGTTGGCAATTGATTTGGCGGATCTGGCGGTGGTAACCGCTATTTCAGCCAATTGGGAGGCATTCGGATCAGGCATAACCGCACAATCCGCAAAGACCAGCATCCCGTTGTCGCCAATATTCTTGTCTTTGAAAATCATAAAGAACAAACCGGATACAACGGTAACACCTGGCAGCGTTTTCACATACTGAAACGCGGGTCTCAGCACATCGCCAGTCGCATTGATGGCTCCGGCTACTTCGCCGTCTGCATCTCCGGCTTTGATCATCATGACCCCAAAACAAAGGGGGTCATTCAGCAGATCATAGGCCTTTTCAATGGTCAGTCCTTTGCTCTTGCGAAGTTCTACCATTATTTCGGCATATTTCTGACGATTTACATCCGTTGTAGGATCCACGATCTGTGCCCCTGTCAGGGAAATTCCCTCCTTTTTGGCAATCGCCTCAATCACGGAAGGGTTACCCAGAAGGGTAATCCTGGCTATCTTTTCCTGAAGAATCTGTGCAGTTGCCTTCAGGGTCCTCAACTCGCTTCCTTCCGGTAAAACAATGTGGTTCTGAAGTTTTACGGCATTTACCTTGATCTTTTCCAGCAAATCCATTTGAAGATTATTAAATTTTCGAACTATTTTTTTTAAAAGTGCAAAATTAAAAAATCTTGTCCTAGTTACCTAATGATTCGGCTGATTTTCTTTTTCGCGGGATAAGAAAAATAACGTTTCCATCTTCTGGTAGAAATGGCTCATTCATTCAGCGAAATATTTCAGGAATTCCTTACCAAATCCATGTTCGATTCCCTACAATCTGTCATTGGGCAACCAGTGTGCGGAAAAAGATTTCTGTTTTCTACAAGACTATAACCTGAGAGAAAAGAAATCAATTCGACCTGTTTTCATGGATAAAATAGTTTTATTAATTTAACCAAATTATTTGACGCTATTACGAGATGCCCGAATCGACATTTTACTTTAATCCATTAGCATTAATCTCCTTTTCTTCATTCCTTATAATGATCGTGTTGGCATTTATGCTCTGGCAAAGATACTACACAGTCCAAACAAAATATGTCGTATTGCTTTTTTTGGCCAATGCCATTTATTCTTTCTTCTATTCCTTCGAAATCTCCTTCAAAACCATCGAAGAGATCACCTGGTTTTACCGTTGCGAATACCTGGGCATTCCATTTTTATCCACTTTTTACCTGATATTCGCACTTCATTTCAGCGGCCGCGAGAAGTGGCTCAATCCAAGAACCTACTTTTTTATATTTGTCATTCCGGTAACCTCGTTGCTACTGGTATTCACGAACGAAACCCATCATCTCTTCTATGTTCAGGCCACGATGAGTTCGTTCGGACCGTTTCCTGCCTTCTCCTTTACTCCTGCTCTCTGGTATTTTGTTCAACAGGTTTATGTTATACTTACCATGTTGTTCGCACTGATCATTCTGGGTATTGTATTGAGAAATTCAACTTCCATCTACAGGAGACAAATTCTTTTCCTGCTATTGGCAACCACCTTTCCTTTTGCCGGCTATCTGGCCTACCAGATGCACCTCATTCCATTCGGGATCGACCCGGTCTCCTTCACTTTTACCCTGACGGGGATATTCGTCTACATCGCACTGGTTCGGTTCAAGCTTTTTGAGCTTGTACCAATTGCCCGAACAAAATTATTTGAGAAAATTCAGGAACGTGTACTCGTGTTCGATTTGCACTACCGTCTCATAGACTTTAACCAGACCGCGGCGCTTCATTACCAGTTGACGAACAAGGATTTGGGAAAGGGAATTCCTGCCACAATTGCCAGCTGGCCGGAGATGCTTCACTTCATCCAGCACAACCAGACCGGAAAAATTGAATTGCAGCATGTGGAAGGCGGAATCCGCTGTTTCTTCGACATCCAAATTCTGGAACTGGAAGATTCCGGCAACGTCAAACAAGGCAAATTGGTGGTCGTCAAGGATGTTACCGACATCATCAACAACGAAAGGGAGCGAATTTACACGGCATCCAAACTGAATGCAGTGCTCCATGCCATGCCCGACATCATCCTGATCATTGACAACAAAGGTACGCTTACCGATTTTTTTGCAACAGAGGGTGAGAATCTCTTCCTGAATAAGGAGGAGGTAGTGGGAGCTTCACTCAGCCACTTGTTCAATCCCGACGAAGAGATCATCCTGAAAGGGCTACTGGCCGACTGTTTAAAGACCAACGAACTGATTACCCATCAACTTGAAATGAATTTTCCGGGCGAACTGAGACACTACGAGGCCAGACTCTCCAAGATAGATGACTTTCACGTATTGGCCATTGTCAGAGACGTTTCAGAATCATTCGACATGAAACAGGATCTCCTTTATCAGTCCGGTTTTCAGAAAATCCTGATGAA
>Ga0209697_10004767_pt1 | contig 17340 bp, 17 predicted proteins | sample AliMusrvi5mmetaG_FD_184115 | JGI IMG/M metagenome (GOLD analysis project Ga0209697, IMG submission 184115) | Freshwater lake bacterial and archeal communities from Alinen Mustajarvi, Finland, to study Microbial Dark Matter (Phase II) - Alinen... | ecosystem: Environmental > Aquatic > Freshwater...
TGCCGATACCGAACGCGAGCTTGCGTCCCTGATAGGGGCTCAGCGTCTGGCCGGGCTCCAGCGTCTCCTTCAAAATCAGTTCCGGAGTCTTCGCCGCCACCACTTCTATCTCCATACCGCCCTCGCGAGAGGCCATGAAGACGTTCTTGCCCGTAGCACGGTCAAGCGTGATGCCGAGATAGAGTTCCTTCTCGATCGGCAGCGTCTCTTCGATCAACAGCCGTTGCACCACCTTGCCCTCGGGGCCGGTCTGGTGCGTCACCAGGGTCATGCCGAGAATCTGCTTGGCCTTCGCCACGGCATCTTCGCGGTCCTTGGCAACTTTCACGCCGCCACCCTTGCCACGGCCGCCGGCGTGAATTTGAGCCTTCACGACCACGCTTCCGCCGAGTTTCACCGCGGCTGCCTCCGCCTCTTCGATCGTGTACGCTACTTCCCCGCGCGGAACGGGTACACCGTAGCGAGCCAAAATTGCCTTGGCCTGGTACTCATGAATTTTCATAGGATTTCCAAAGGGATTAAGTCGAATTATATCATGCAGCCCTACCGCAGGTGCTCTTGGCAGTCTCCGGCGTGGCCGGCACCGCGCGCTAACATGTTATTCAGCATGTCTTCCCGCATCTGTCTAGCCCTCCTCACCGTCTCGGCCTTCGCCCAAATGCCTGCGGAGATGGAAAAGAAACTCACCTCCAAAATTGAGGGCGCCCTGACGAAGAGCGGCGCGCCGAGTGTCTCCGTAGCCGTTGTCCAGGATGGCGTAGTGACCTTTGCCAGGGCCTTCGGCAACGCCGGCATCGCCACCAATCGCGCCGCCACCCCGGAAACCCGCTACGCCGCCGGCTCCATCAGCAAACAGTTCACCGCTGCCGCGCTGCTCCTGCTGCAGGAACTGGGCACGCTTTCGCTCAATGACAAAGTCTCCAAATACTTCCCGCAAATGACCCGCGCCGGTGAGATCACCCTTCGCCAACTCCTCAACCACACCGCCGGCTACGAAGACTTCGCCCCGCAGGACTACATCATCCCCGAATGGACCAGGCCTACCGCCCCCGGCGCCACCCTCGACGTCTGGGCCAAGAAGCCCCTCAACTTTGACCCTGGTACCAAATGGCAGTACAGCAACACCAACTATGTTCTCGCCGCAGCCATCTTCGAAAAAGCCGCAGGGCGTCCCCTGATGGCCTTTCTCCGCGAGAAAATCTTCGCTCCGCTCGGCATGGCCTCCACGGGAAGTTGCGAAGACGCATCCCCGGCCGATGCCACTGCCTATACCCGGTACGGACTCGGCCCCGCCCGCCAGGTCGCCCGCGAAGCCAAGGGTTGGTACTTCGGAGCTGGCGAGGTCTGCTCCACTGCATCGGACCTGGCGAAGTGGGACATCGCATTCCTCAAACGCCAGATCCTCTCCGCCCGCTCCTACCAAGAGTTCACCCGCGAAGCCGTCCTCGCCAACGGAGACCGCACCCACTACGCTCTCGGCCTCCAACTTGGCGAACAGAGCCGCATGCCGGTCATCTTTCACGGCGGCGAAGTTTCGGGCTTCCTCGCCTTGAACCGCGTCTTTCCCACCCGCAACGTGGCGATCGTCACTCTCTCCAACGAAGACGGCATCGGTCTGCTCGGTCCTCTCTCCGCCGATATCGCCGCCACATTGATACTGCCGGACCTTCCGCCCGCGGACGAAAAAGACACCCGCCTCGTTCGCAACGTTCTTGAAGACCTGCATGCAGGTAAGATCCGCCGTGATCTCTTCAGCGCCAATGCCAATGCCTACTTTACGGAGACCGGCATCCGCGATCTGAAACAGTCGCTGCGCAAACTGGGCCGCCTGAAAGCGGTCACACGCACCGGCGAAAGTCTCCGCGGCGGCATGACTCATCGCAGGTACAGCGCGGTCTTCGAAAAGACATCCGTCAACTTGAACATCTACCTGCTCCCCGATGGCAAGTTCGAACAGTTCATGGTGATGGAAGAGTTTTGATAGAATCCCTTCCATGTTCCGAATTGCATTTCTGACAGCTCTCTGCGCGTTGACCCTGTCCGCGCAGACCAAGAAGATTATCATCCTGGGTGATCAGGCCATGGCCGACTCGCTCAAAGACGCATCGCCGAAGGTGCGCCTGGTGGCCGTGACGCCCCAAAACGTGATGGAAGAAATCAAGGATGCGGACGCCTTCATCGGCACCATCAAGCCCGAAATGGTGCGCGCCGGCAAGAACCTGAAGTGGGTTCAGATCATGAGCGCCGGCGTGGAAAACATTCTCCACCTCTCCGGCGGCACGGATCTGCGCGACTCCAACATCGTCGTCACCAACAACCAGATCGTGCAGGGCCCTGAAATCGCCGACCACGCGCTGGCCATGCTGCTCTATCTCACCCGCGGACTTCACGTCTTCTCCCAGACCAAACAGAAAGAGAGTTGGCAGCCCCGCCCCTACGGCGGCATCGAACTTCGCGGCCGCCAGGCCGTGGTCATCGGTTGCGGCGGCATCGGCATGCAGATCTCGCAGCGGGCATGGGCCTTCGGCATGGGCGTCACCTGCGTCGACCCCGAAGACATCCCCTTCTCGCCCTTCTTCCAGAAAGCTGTGAAGCCCGATCAGTTGAACGAAGTGCTGCCGTCCGCCGACGTGGTCTTCATCTCCGCGCCGCATACGCCTTTGAGCCACAAGATGATGGGACCGGCGCAGTTTGAACTGATGAAGAAGGACTCCTACTTCATCGCCGTCAGCCGTGGCGGCATCTACGACATGCCCGCGCTCGTGAAGGCGCTCGATGGCAAGAAACTGGCCGGCGCCGGTGTCGACGTAACAGACCCCGAACCGCTGCCCCAGGGCCATTCGCTGTGGAAGTTCGATAACGTGATGATCACTCCGCACATCGCGGGCCGCTCCGATAAGGACCGCGCGCGCATGGTCGGCACCATCCGTGAAAACGTGATCCGCTTTGCCGATGGCAAACCGCTGATTAACGTGGTCGATAAGCAGAAGGGCTACTAAGCTAGGGGGGCTGCCCACGCTGTCCCAAGCGCCAGCGCGTGGACTGTGCGGGCTGTCCCACTCCGCTACAATCAGGCATTGATACTTGCCGATCGCTTTCGTGAAATTGGCTTGAACGCCGTGGAGTCGGGGCGCACACCGCCCCGGCACGCGGCACTACGGGACGACCCTGCTGCGCTGGCCCTGCGCCTCTTTCGCGACGGCGTCCCACTCTCTGACTCAGAGTCCGCCTGCCTTTTCAATTCTTGCGATGTCCCCAGGTTGCTAGTGGAAAGCAGACTGCGCCTCGACTTCGTTGAGGACCTGTTCCTGTTCAGCGACTGGCCGTCATCGGAGCCGGATACCGTGCTCCCGCCGGGAGAGACCGCCGCGATCCTATACAAGGCCGCGCAGCAGTTCACAGCGTACCGCCGCGTCCTCGATCTCTGCTGCGGCTCTGGCACGCTTGCGCTCCTGCTGGGCCGCGGCATCGGGACGGACCTCAATCCGCATGCCATCGAACTGGCGCGCATGAACGCCGCGATCAATGGTCTCGCGGACATTGAGTTTCGTCAGGGAAGTCTGTTCGCGCCTGTCGCCGGAGAACAGTTCGATCTCATCGTCTGCCAACCGCCCTTTGTGCCCAGGCCGCCAGAGACCTCGTCCCATCTGTTCCTGCACGGCGGCTTGCGCGGTGATGAATTGGCCCGCGAGATACTCCTCGATATTCCGCGTCATCTTTCGCCCAACGGTCTCGCCATGCTGTACAGCGACTGGCCGCTGGCCGAAGGCGAACTCCTTGCCGAACGGATTCCGGCCGAGCACATGCACGCACAGTTGTTCGCCTCGCCCATGATCACCCGCGAAAGCTATTGCGAAGCCTACGGCCAGGAACTGCGCCCGCATTTTGAAACGATGGGCATCACTGGAATCCGCCAATGCCTAACCGTGCTGACGCATGGCCATGGCATCGACGAACACGAGGTGCTGCCGCATCAATGGGCGTGCTTGGGAGGCTGGATAAAGGCCGCCGCCACAATGCCTACCAGCGCCAGTCCGGCAAGCGTCAAGTAGACTTCGTTGTAGCCGCCCGCCAGATTATGTGCGGCCTTGGCCTTGTCCATGATGCCCGCGAAATATCCCGGGACGACAAAGCCGCAGATGCCCCACGCCGAAAACAGCAGTCCGTAGTTGGCGCCAACATTCTTCGGTCCAAAGTAGTCGGCGCAGAACGATGGCATCAGCGCCAGGTAGCCGCCGTAGCCAATCGCCACCAGGCACAGGCCGGTCAGCAGTTGCAGGAAGCCGCCCGGTTCGCGCAGGAAGCCGACACAGGCCACGATGGAAAACGTGCACATGCCGATCGCCGCCACCTTGCGTCCCCAGCGGTCCGACACACTGCCCCAACCCAGACGGCCGAGTCCGTTGAAGATGCTCATCACGCCCAGCGCCGCGCCGGCCGAGATCACCGCGCCGCTCTTGGCCATCTCCTGCAGCAGAGGCGTCGCCTCGCCGATCGCAGTCAGGCCCACTGACGTTCCCAGGAAGTAGAGAATCCACAACACATAAAACTGCCACGACTTCAGCATCTCCGCAGGTGCAATCTCGACAGCGGCCGCACGGCCCACCGGCGGCGTCCAGCCTTCAGGCCTCCAACCCGCGGGAGGCACTTTGTAAATCTGCGCCGCGCCGATCACGCCCACGTAGAACATGCCCGCAAGAATCAGGAACGTGCGCGGAATCGTCTCGCCCAATTGCGCCGGGTCCTTGCCCATCAGCGCTTCCAGCAGCGGGCCGAACAGCAGCGGACCCACACCGAAGCCCATCACCGCCAGCCCCACGATCATGCCGCGCTTATCCGGAAACCACTTGATGCAGGTGGCGATCGGGGTCACATAGGCGAAGCCGACGCCGAAGCCCGCCACCACTCCATAGGCCAGGATCAGTCCTTCCACGCTCGACCCGATGAACGACCCGAGCAGGCATCCCGTGCCCAACAGGAAGCCGCCGAAGCTGGCCACCAGACGTGGCCCCTTGCGGTCCTGCCAGAAGCCCGCCAGAATCATGCCCGCCGCAAAGGAGAGCAGGGAATAGCGGTACGGTGCAATCGTTTGCGCCTTGCTCCAGCCATGCAAGGTCGCCAGCGGTCCGCGGAAAATGGACCACGAATAAATCACTCCCAGCAGCACTTGCATGAAGACTGCGGCGGCAGCGTAACGGACACGGTTCTCGCTGGCCCGCACAGGGCTCTGCTCCGTTGTGCGGGCTGAATTCAAATAAGCCATCGTGCCATTCTACCTGTAAAATAAGATGCAGTGCCATTCCAACCGACACCTCCTGCGCAGATCGACTACTCCCGCATGCCGCAGCGCGAACTTTTGGCACTGCTGGAGACGTTGCCGCCCAGGCAGGCTCTCGCACTTTCCCCGCAACTACGCAATGCGTTTCAGCGCGACCGCATCCAGCGCAAGGCCTTTCTCAACGAGCCATCAGCTGAGTGGTTGCCTGTGCTGATCGAGCGGCCCTGGATCGGCGAGACCAATTTCTATCGTGCGGCGGAACTCGCCCGCACCGCATCGCCGGCGATTGCAAAGCAACTGCTCACCGCTGTTGCGCTCAAGAATCCCGGCCTTGCCATTCGCGAAGTGGATGCCTACTGGGCTTTACCCAACGGCAGAGAGATCTTCGAACTGGCCGCGCTGTATGCTCCCGAAGAGACCGTCGTGCTGATCGGCGGCACCTCGGTCACCGCCAAGCTCGTCACGCAAGCAGTCAACGAGTGCAAGCGTCCGGAGATCCGCAGGCTCGTACAGATCGCCAATGACAAATCACTCGACGGTCCATCGAAGACCCACGCGGCCATACTTGCCCGTTTCGGCCTTGGGCCGGTGAATGGCCTCGATTACTTCACCACCCTCGCCGCATTGCGCAGGAATTCTTCAGGCACTGACTCCTTGTTTCTTGATCGCGCACTCGAAGCCTACGCCCAGACTCTCTTTCGTTTTTTCGGCGAACGCAAAGAGGCCTCAAACCTTGGCCAGCTTGCGGTTGGCGATCTCTGCCTGCTGCTCAGCTACGGGCGGTCGGAAGAGGACGACCTGCTCTTCAATCCCATCTTCGACCGCCTGATTCTTCCCCGCGCCAAAGCGTCTCTGGAACTGCCTGACCATCACCTGCGCAAGTTTCTCGCCCTGGCTGCGATTCACCGCCGCCTCGATGCCTTCCTCGAATACGCGCCCGGCGCGGCAGCGCGCGTGTTTGCTTCCATCGCGAGTCTGGAAGATGCAGTCGCCGCCGCCGAGATCCTCGAAGGTACCGCCAATAAATCTTCGCTTACCTCGGTGATCGCCGCGCACGCGGATCAACCGCTGTACGGCCTGCTCGCCGCACGAATCGGGGAGCCGGCCCCGCTGGCTGAAAAGTACAAGCCCTACTTCCGCACGCCGCGATCGCTGCCCACCAGGCCTATGTTCAATGCGAGTGGTGTCTGCATCGAGCGTTATTTCTTCTATAACGACGACGACGGCGAAGAGTCCTACCAGGCCTTCCGCCAGATCTACCAGCGCGACCCCGCCTGGCGCTTCGAAAGCAAAGGCTCGTACGTCATCGTCACAGGTAAGAGTTCGAACGGAAAGAGAATCGAAATCTACGCCAACGTTCCCATGACCGATGGCGGCCAGAACGAGATCTCGCGCATATTCGCATCGCACCGGATCGACCCTGTGGTCGTGGTTCACCGCGGACACAGCTTCCACCTGGATAAGTCGCTCCGGTATCTGACGAAGTCCGCCCAGTTAGTATTCCTGGGCAGTTGCCGGGGCATGGACCGGGTGGAGGATGTACTCGAAACTTCGGCCGCCGCGCAACTGATCGCGACCCGCGCGGTGGGCACTTCGTCAGTGAATGACCCACTGCTCAAGGCAATCAACGATCGCCTGCTCAGTGGTGCTTCGGAACTCGATTGGTCGTCGTTCTGGAGCGAGCAGCAGGCCAAACTGGGAAGCAATCCGCAATTCCAGGACTATGTTCCCCCGCACCGCAACGCCACCGCAATATTTTTAGCAGCCTACTACAACTACGCTGAGAGTATCGCTCCCTGAGAGTCTGAACAGGCGAAACCGCCTGTTCCACCATTCCAAACGCACGCGTTCCTTTGAAAAAGGACTTCCAAAGGTGGGACAGGCGGTTTCGCCTGTCCTCCTCTAAGCCGGCACCACCCGCCGTTCCACCGCGGCCTCCTGTGCCGCCAGCGTAATCTCATTGGCACGCAGGATCTCCTTCATTGCAATCGGTTCCGGCTTGCCATGATAAATCGAATCCAGAAACTCCACGAACAACTCCCGCTTCTTCGGCAGATCCTCCACTTTGTGAGGAGCCTTCTTGCCGGTCATCAAGATGACGCCGGTAGCCTCCTGATACTCCACAATGCCCTTGGTCCCCGCCAGTCGCAATCGGTCATCGCCGTGCGACCCCGCCGGACCCGGCCGCAAATAATCCATATGCAGGGTCGCAACGCCGCCATTATCCAGCCGGAACACGGAAGCGGTCGTATTCTCCATATCTCCGATATCCGGAAATCCGATGTGGCCCTGGAACGACATGGCCTCGGTGAACTCCCGCCCCGAAGACCATCGCATCAGATCGATCATGTGAATGCCAATCCACGGAATCGTGCCGCCATAGGTCTTGTGATTCCGCATCCACTCGGCGCGCGACCCAGCCTGATACGACTTCTGCGAAGAGATCTGCGCCACCTCTCCGATATCCCCGTTCGCTACGGCACGATGCAGCGCCAGGTACTCCGGGTCGAACCGCATCGGTAGTAACATGGTGAACTTCCGGTCCGAGGCGAGGATCATCTTCCAGGTCCTGTCGAAGTCCTTCCGCTCCACCGCCAGCGGTTTCTCGGCGATGATGTGGACCTTCTTTTCCACGCAGGCCCGCACCGCCTCGGCGCGTTCCCCGTTCGAATTGCAGACGGCCACGATGTCGAACTCTTCTTTTTCGAGCATCTGATGGAAGTCCGTGTACTGCCTCACCTTCTCAAAAGTCTTTCTCTTGACGAAGTTCGCCCGCACCTCTGGCGAGGGATCGAAGATGGCCGTTACTTCCACATCGGGAAGTTGCGGCAGCGGCCGGATCACTTCCGCGGTGTGGCCAACCAGGCCGATGAACCCGACTTTTACCTTCCGGGGCAATCGAAACGGTTGAGCTTCAAGCAGTTGCGCGGTTGCCGCGCCAAGGAGTAAGGTGCGTCGGGTGTATGGCATAGTAGAAAGATAATTTGTAGATCTCTAGAATATGTAGGATACTTTATAGTTCGACCCCATGCATCTCCGACGACTACTTTGTGCCCTAATTGGATTTTGGTTTACAGCAGGTGTTGTCATCGGCTTCAGCCTTTTTGTGAACTCCTGGATCGTTGACGCAGTCATTGGCACAGCGGAGCAGCCTGTTTTGAAGGCCGTGAAATCGGTGGGCTATGCACCGATCCGCCAGCTGATGTCCTCGGTTGCGCATGAGTCGGACCGGTTTCTGATCATTTCCTGGGGTTGGATGGAAATCCTCCTCATCCTGTTAGTCATCGGGATGCTGGTTCCCGTCAAGGCCGGACCTGCCAGCTTCGGCGCTGCCGGACTGGCGCTGGTGATGGCCATTGCGATTCGGTTCCTTATTGCGCCGGATGTCATTGGCTTTGGCCGCATGCTCGATTTCGTTCCCGATTCAACTATGCTTGCCGAGCGTGGCCGGTTCGCCAGTATGCAGCGAGCATATTTTATGGCCCAGGGCGTGGAATTACTTCTCTCGTTTGGACTTCTTGTTGCTTTTCTCCGGCGTACTCGCAGCCGGCGCCTTCCCCAGCCACTCAAGCCCATCAATCAGGTCAATGGTGTCGATGACGCCGATGACGCTCATGTCGATGGGTGATGCGGGCCGCCCTACGCTGGTCATTGCGCTGAAGCCCTCCGTCGCGAGCAACACCTGGTCCCCGATCCCCGCATCCACGGCATCAAAGGCCACCACGGCATCTCCGCGATCGCTCCCATCCAGATTCAACGGCTGAACCAGCAGGATCTTCATGCCTTCATGGCTGGCATGTTTTTGCGTAGCGACCATGTCGCCGATAACTCGCGCGATGAGCACTTACTTGTTCCTGTCTACGTGGACTTCGTCCACGATGCCGACAATAGTGGTATCCACAGGGACTTCGGTGGGGAGAAACGGCATGCAGGCTTCCTTGCCCTTTACCCAGTAAATCAACTCTCCAGCGCCGCAGCCCATGGCATCGGTGCAGATCAACTGTTTGCCGGTCGGCTTAAGCTCCGGAGTGAGCGGTTGGACAACCAGCAGCCGCTGGCCGGTGAGCCGTTCGTCCTTCACCGTGCTCCAGATATTCCCGATCACGCGGCCGAGATACATGACGCCTACTTCGCTCCCGGCGCTGTGTCGAGGCTGATGGTGTCCACGATGCCGACAATCGCCTGATCGACGGGCGTGTCCTTGCAGCCATCGGCCATGCGGGCCGAACTTCCGGCGACGACGAGCACCGTCTCGCGGAAGCCCGCGCTCACGGTATCGATGGCCACAACATAGCCCGATTCGTCTTTCCCGTCCGGCGAAACAGTCCTCACAATCAGGAGCTTCTTGCCTTCCAGGCGAGGATCTTTTTTCGTCGCGACGACGGTTCCGATTACGCGGCCAAGAGTCATTGGATAGCCTTACTTCGAGCTCATCTTGCCGATCGGCAGAACATCTTCCAGGCTCGCGTGCGGACGCGGAATCACGTGCACGGAGACCAGTTCGCCAACGCGGCGGGCAGCGGCGGCGCCGGCATCGGTAGCGGCGCGCACGGCCGCGACATCGCCGCGTACGAGTGCGGTCACATAACCGGAGCCGATCTTTTCCCAGCCGACCAAGGTGACCTTCGCGGCCTTCACCATGGCGTCAGAGGCCTCGATCATCGCAATCAGGCCCTTCGTCTCGATCATTCCTAATGCTTCACCCATTCGATATCTCCTGAATCTCTAACTTAAGCCGCGGGCGCGGATCGCATCGTCAATCAACGCGACCAGTTCATCCCGTGTCACTGTAATCTTTCCGTCACCGGCCTCTGGACCGACGTAGCTTTCGGCCACCACCGGGCAGCCTGGCTCTCCGGCCGACTGCGCCTTCACGCCGTAGCGGGTGCGCGCATCGAATAACTTATCCACTTCCAGCTTGGGCAGCAACTTCGGGCCGCCCAGCAGCTCTGCTACCAGTGTAATCCTCGCGAAGTGCTCCAGTGTCTCCATCTTGAAAAAGGCTTTGTAGACTTCGTCGCTGTAGCAGACGCCGCCGTGATTGGCCAGCAGTATCGCGTCATACTTGGGAATGTACGGCAGCATACCGTCCGTGAGCGCTTCCGTTCCGGGCAAGCCGTAATCGGCCAGCGGTACACAGCCAAGCCCGATAATCACTTCCGGCAGCAGGGCAAGGTTGAGCGGCTTGCCGGCCACGGCGAATCCGGTGGATACGGGCGGATGCGCATGCACCACGGCTCGCACGTCGGGCCGCAGTTCGTAAATTTTGTAGTGCATGCCAATCTCGCTGGTGCGCTCGCGGCGGCCTTCCAGTTTGTTGCCCAGCATGTCGCAGATGATCAGGTCATCAATGTGCATCATGCCCTTGCTGACGCCGGTGGGCGTGCACAAAACGCGGTCTGCATCCAGACGGATAGAGATGTTGCCGTCGTTGGCCGCTACCCACCCCTTTTCGTAGACAAGCTTGCCTATGTCGACAATATCCTGCCGAAGTTCTCTCTCAGTTTTGGACATCTGAATTTCCGATTGTACCAAACGGCAGCTACAATCAGGATAGCGCACAGCGCCCGCTGCGCGCGTGAGAAGATGTTTATAAGCGCGCGTGCAGCGAGGCTGCGTTGTGCGCGCTTAGGGGAATGAGTGGATAATCGCCGCATGTGCCCGCAATGCCGGGCGTTCATTACTACGGATGACAAGGTTTGTCCGTACTGCCAGACTCAAGTGGGAGGGCGCGCCATCGACCGGCGATCGCCCGCCGATCTGTTGGGAGGGTTGATCCCTGCCGCCAGATTCACCACTATACTCATTTTGTTGGTTAACTTCGGGATGTATATCGCCTGCACTGTCTACGTGCTGCAAGCGGGCAGCCAGAATCCGATGGATCTGGACGGCCGCACCATCCTCCGCTTCGGCGCCAGTTATCCTCCGTTGAACTTCCACGGCCAGTGGTGGCGGTTGATTACTGCGGGCTTCTTGCACGGCGGCATCATGCACATCCTCATGAATTCGTGGGTCCTGTTTGATCTGGGTGCTCAGGTGGAAGAGGTCTTCGGGCCCCGCCGCATGTACGTGATCTACCTGTTCTCTACCATCACTGGTTTCGCCGCCAGCACCCTGTGGGGCCATCTTTCGGTGGGTGCCAGCGCCGGAATCTTCGGCCTGATCGGAGCCATGATTGCGCTCGGCATGCAGAGCAAGTCCATGGTGGGAGATGCCATCAAGAGCCACTATTCGCGATGGGCCGTGTACAGCCTGATCATGGGTCTGTTGTTCCCCATGACCGATATGGCAGCCCACATCGGCGGCATCATGGGCGGCTTCGCCTGTGCCTGGCTGGCCGGCACTCCGCGGTTGTTCGACGACTGGCGGGAGAAGACCTGGAGCATCCTCTGCGGCTGCGCAGTCGCCCTCACCGTATACAGTTTTTTACGCATGTTCCTGCAATTTAATAGAATGGGTTGATGAAACTTTCCCTGACTGCTCTCGCACTCCTGGCGGCCTCTGCCGCCTACGCGCAAAACCCGATCACCGCCGATACCAAAATGGTGTGGGGAATCGCCAGCAGCGATATCGTTCGCGCGGCCGAAAAGATGCCGGAATCGAACTATTCGTTCCGTCCTTCCGATGACATCCGTAGCTTCGGCCAGTTGGTCGGTCACGCCACCGATGCCGCCTACATGTTCTGCTCCGCGGCCAAGGGTGAACAAAAAGCCCCTGTTAACGCTGAGAAGAGCAAGACCAAGAAGGAAGACCTGGTTGCGGCAGCGAAGGAAGCTGTGGCTTACTGCAACTCCGTGCTCGATGGCCTCACTGATGCTAAGGGTGCCGAGATGGTGAAGTTCTTTGGCGGCGACCGTTCGCGGCTTGGCGTACTCATCTTCAATAACGCGCACACCATGGAGCACTACGGCAACATGGTTACCTACATGCGCATCCGTGGCGTGGTTCCTCCGTCCAGCGAACCTAAGAAATAAATAATGAAGGGCAAGTGGCTACTCTTCGGCGGCTCCGTCATCCTGCTTGCTGCAGCGGTGGGGGCGTTTCAATACTACCAGCGCACCAAGGCGCCGCCGGTTGTTGCCAAGCCACTGCCTGAGCCTTCGCCGATCGTGGCCGGCCTGGAGATCAGTCTCTCCGGCCGCGTGGAAGCGCAGAAAGTGGTTGCCGTGCCTGCCAGTACGGACGGCAGAGTGGAAGAGTTTTTCGTGGAAGCGGGCGATGACGTCTATGAAGGCCAGATGCTCGCCCGCATCAAGAACCAGGCCCTCGAAGCCTCCCAGGAACAGGCCCAGGCCGAACTCGATCACGCCCAGACCAAGGTCAATAACCTGGAGAGCGCGGTTCTCACAGCCCGGCTCGAAGCATCGCGTACGCGCGCCGATGCATCGCGTGCCCGCGGTGAACTCGACCGCACCGAGCGCGTCTACCAGCGGCAGGAGATGCTGAATCGCGAAGGAGCCACGGCTCGCAATACCTATACGAAAGCGGTCGCCGATCGCGGCATGGCGCAGGCCGAATTCGAGAACCTGAGCGCCCGCGCCAGGTCCGCCGAGGACCGCGTCACCACCCTCAACAAAGACGTGGAATCCGCCAAGAAGACGCTCGAAGAAAAACTGGCGGCGATGGAAGATGCCAAGGCGGCGTTTTCCGCCGGCATCGTGCATGCCCCGGTTGACGGCACGCTGGTTTCGCGCAAGGGCGTGGCCGGCGAAGACGTCACCGTTGAGATGGCCGACATGTTCGTGATCGCCACCGATCTTTCGGCATTGCAGGTGGAACTGGAGCCGGAGCCGCCAGTGCTTAAACGACTGCAGCCGGGCCAGCAGGCGATCGTTGTCATCGCCGAATCGGCCAACGACAATATCGAAGGCAAGATCAAAGAGATCAAAGACAACAAAGTGATCGTGGAATTCCTTAGCCCCAGCCCCGCCATCAAGCCCGGACTGACTGCCCGCGTAAAGTTAAAGCTACTATAGAAACATAGGTCTCCCCATGCAATTCTTAGAAAATAGCCTGATCGAACTCATTACCCAAACTTCCTCCAATTTACCGCCCGACGTGCGCAAGGCCATGGGCCTGACGCTGTCGACCGAAACTCCCGGCACGCAGAGCGCGCAGGCGCTGAGCGTCATCGCCTCCAATATCGACATGGCGACGGATAATGAAAGCCCTATCTGCCAGGATACGGGCATGCCGACGTTCCATGTCCACACCCCGGTGGGCGTCAACCAGATCCTGATCAAGAAGGCGATCCGTAACGCCGTGGCCGAAGCCACCAAGCGCGGCAAACTGCGCCCCAATTCGGTCGACTCGCTGACCGGCGCCAATAGCGGCAACAACCTCGGCGTCGAGACGCCGGTGATCCACTTTGAGCAGTGGGAAGAAGATGAGATCGAAGTGAAGCTCATCCTCAAAGGCGGCGGCTGCGAGAACAAGAACATCCAGTACTCGCTTCCCTGCGACCTGGAGCATCTGGGCAGCGCCGGCCGCAATCTGGAAGGCGTTCGCAAGTGCCTGCTGCATGCCGTCTGGCAGGCGCAAGGCCAGGGCTGTGCACCGGGCGCGCTGGGCGTCTGCATCGGCAGTGACCGCGCACATGGCTATGTGTTGGCGAAGAGTGAACTATTCCGCACGCTGGATGACGTGAACCCGATCCCCGAACTCGCCGCGCTCGAAGCGCAGGTGATGGAAGAGGCCAACAAGATCGGCGTCGGCGCCATGGGCTTCGGCGGCAAGACGTCGCTGATCGGCTGCAAGATCACTGCGGCGAACCGGCTGCCGGCCAGCTTCTTTGTGTCGGTCGCGTATGATTGCTGGGCGTACCGTCGTTTGGGTGTGCGGCTTGAAGCGTCGAGCGGCGCGATTACCAAGTGGTTGTATCGCGATCCGTCGCGGCAGGTGGAGCGCATGACGGAAGCCGAAGGTTTCCCTCTGACCGGCCGCGAAGTGGTGCTGCGGCCTCCACTGACCGAAGCCCAGATGCGGTCGCTGAAGGTCGGCGATGTTGTGTTGATCACAGGTGAGATGTACACCGGCCGCGATGCCGTGCATGCCTACCTGATGAAGAACAAGCCTCCGGTGGATCTGAATGGTGCGGTGTTATATCACTGCGGTCCGGTGATGTTGAAGGAAGGCGAGCAGTGGAAGGTGAAGGCCGCGGGCCCCACCACCAGCAGCCGCGAAGAGCCCTATCAGCATCATGTGCTGCGGGAGTACGGCGTGCGTGCGGTGATCGGCAAAGGCGGCATGGGCAAGAAGACCCTCGCTGCGTTGCAGGAGTGCGGCGCGGTCTACCTGAACGGCATTGGTGGCGCCGCGCAGTATTATGCGAAGTCGCTCAAGAAGGTGCTGGGCGTGAACCTGATCGAGTTCGGTATTCCGGAAGCGATGTGGCACCTGGAGGCCGAAGACTTCGTGGCCATCGTCACCATGGACGCGCACGGCAACAGCCTGCACGCGGACGTGGAGAAGGAAACCGGCGAGAAGCTGGAAACGCTGCAGAAGGTGTAGCTGCACTATAGGCGCAGGTGATTGTTAGAATCAGATTGAGGAAAGGTCTTGACGCTATGCAGAACATTTCTATCCATCGGGCCAGCGAGTTACCTCATTCGCTAAAGGCAGAGGTGGAGCAACTGCTCGGCCGGACGATTGCTCCCGATGAGGAAGTAAGCGTAGCGTCCATTCCTCCTCAATCTTCACCGGATCGTGGAAGCCGCGATGAATTTGTGCCGAGTTTTGAGGCGTTTCTCGATAGCCGTGCGCAAAGAGTGAATGTTCTGCCCGATGAGGAGATCGACATGGCAATTGATGAAGCGGTTCATCAATTGCGCCACGAGCGCCCTTGAGGATTGTCCTCGATACCAACATACTTGTTCGCGCGAATGCGAAAGCCAGGGGACCTGCGCGAGAGTCACTTCTCCTGATAGCCCGATCAAGTGAAGATGTGCTGCTTCTTTCGCCCTACGTGCTTCGCGAACTGGAGCGTGTTTTCCTATCCGCGGGTTCGCGCCTTTACAAGGCTGACGGACGAGGATATTGCGCTGTTGGGCAACTACCTGCATTCATCGGAAGTATCTGCGCTGGTCTATCCTGGGCCTGCTCCGCGCATCGTGCCTTCGGACCCGGATGATGACCCGATTGTCCACTTGGCAATTGTTGGGAAGGCGGACGTTCTGTGCACGCTGAATACGGGTTTCCATCATTCCGCAGTAGTCGATTACTGCCGGGTGCATGGGGTTCGGATTGTTGGAGATATCGAACTGTTGGAACTTCTCCGGCAGCGGAAATAGCCCCGCGCCTTAGCGAGGGGCTATTTCCACAAACCCAACAGTCTCAGGTTGTTTGTTGGGAAGCGTTGCTATCCGGCTAACCCAGAAAACCGAGGTTTTGGGTCTGGTAGTTGCCAATATTCGGAAACACAGTCGCCAGATTCCCTGCCGACACTCCGAACCAATTTGCCAGCGTAGCGCCATATTGATCCACACCGGTAGATGGAATCAATGTCCCGCGCGTATTGGCGTCGTCCGGCCCGCCCAGCGTCAACGATGGATAGCTGCCGTACAGCTTGCCACCCACCACTCCGCCACCCATGATGAAGTGATGGCTGCCCCAGGCGTGGTCGCTGCCATCGTTGCCGCTCGGGCTCAGCGTGCGCCCGAACTCCGAAGCCGTAAACGCCACCACATTATTGGCAACGTTCAGCTCCTGGCTGATGCAGTTGTAGAAGGCATTCATCGCCTGGCTCAACTGCTGCAAAAGCCCCGGTTGGGTCTCATTCTGCTGGCTGTGCGTATCGAACCCGCCCAGCGTACAGAAGAAGATCTGGCGCGTGATTCCCAACTGGCTTTGAACGCTCATCACATTGGCCACCGTCAACAACTGGCTGGCCAGCGGGTTGTTTGCCGGAAACGCCGTCGTGATCTTATTGGTGGGCAACAGACCGGTGATGGTCTTGGCGTAGTTGTTGCCGTTGCTCAACGCGTTGTTGCCGGCCTGCACCAGTAACAGTCCGTTATCGAAGGTGAGCAGTTGCTGCATCTCTGCCGATGTGTTCGAATTGGGGACCAGGCCGCCCAGCGTGGCCATTGACGTGGCCTGTCCCGCTGAGTACGGCGGAGGAATGCTTGCCGGCAGGTTGTTCGCTCCCGTGCAGAACTGCCCGCAGCCGGTGATGGATGCAATGGGCGGGAACTTCGCGCCCGTGTTCTGCGCCGGCGACTGCGTCTGCAGCACGTCGGCAATTCTGCCTCCCCAGCCGCTGCTGCCAAGCCCGGTAGGGATCGCAGTCTGCCACTGGCCGCTCTGGTCGGAATGCGAAAACAGCTGCGACGGCAGCATCGACGAAGTCGCCGCCTGGTAGGCAGCCCTGCTGGCGAAGGGTTTCACCAGCATCCCCACGTTGGCCAGGATCGCCACCTTCTTGCTCTTGTACAGGTTCGCGATCTCAGGCATGCTTGGATTGAGGCCGTAAGTGTCCGAGCCGTCGGGGATCGAAAGCAACGACCCCTGCGGGATGGTCAGACCGCCGCGGGCCTGCGAATACAGGCTGTAATTCTGCTTGGCGGTGGCGATAGGCACCACCGTATTGTGCCCGTCATTACCGCCCGCAAGGAAGATGCAAACCAGCGCCTGGTAAGGCGCGCCGGATTGCGCCAGCGCATTCATCGCGCCGAATTTTCCCATCGCGCCGCCGGCGCCGATCGCCGCCGCCGAACGGATGGTTGCTCTCAGGAAGTCACGTCTGGAACGAATAAACATGTCATTTTCTCCTTGTAATTGTCTCTTCAGGTTTCACTGACACTCTCTAGTGCCAGACGTTGTAGTAATTCGATGTGAGAATCAGGTAGCACGCCATCTCTACCCGGCTCAAATTGCCGCTTGCGTTGGCCGTGACTGCCGTCACCAGTCCGTTCTTCATTGCCGTTGGCATCGCGCCATGAGTCAGCGTGAGGTCCAGGGCGTTGATGAGCGTCGTGGGGTTGGAAGCCAGCGGAACGAACGGAGACAGGTCGATGCTGGTGCCGGGGCCGTAGCCAAGCACCGGGTTCGCGTAGGAGCTGAAC
>Ga0209697_10004773_pt1 | contig 17320 bp, 15 predicted proteins | sample AliMusrvi5mmetaG_FD_184115 | JGI IMG/M metagenome (GOLD analysis project Ga0209697, IMG submission 184115) | Freshwater lake bacterial and archeal communities from Alinen Mustajarvi, Finland, to study Microbial Dark Matter (Phase II) - Alinen... | ecosystem: Environmental > Aquatic > Freshwater...
GCTACACGTATGACATTCGGGGCCATTTGCTGAGCGAAAGCTTCGCGCCGGCGGCGGGGATCAGCGGCAGCGCCGCCTACCAGTTCGACAACAGCGTGGCCGGGGGCCTCGGCCTGCGCACGATGGTCACGCTCGGGGGCGGCCTGAGCGGCAGCGAGGCGGCCGCTTACGGCACGTTTGCGCGGTTGGGCAGTTTTAGCACCAGCGGCAACCTGGCTGGCGCGCTGGGCACGCCGGTGAACCAAACGTTTGACGCGGCGGGCGAGGTGACGGCCCGCCAGCCCGGCAGCAAGACCGACACGATGACATGGGACGCGCTGGGCCGGCTGGTCGGCGTTTCCCGGCGCGACAGCGGCAATAGCGGGTTCAATTGGACGGCGGTTTACGACGGCTTGGGCCGCAGGCTGCAAACCAGCCAGCAAACGGTGGCCGGCGGCACGGCCACCGGGTCGGCGTTCACCCTCAAGTCGAGCTACGACCCCGATGTCGAGTTCATGGAACTGGCGGTGACGGCGGGCACGCAGCGCTACTGGCTCGTGCACGGGCCAGACATGAACGGCCGCTACGGCGCGCTCCAAGGCACCGGGGGCATCGAGGCGGTTTACAATGCCAGCACCGGGGCCACGACCGGGGTGGTGTCCGATACCTACGGCCACGCCGAAGCGACAGTCAACAGCAACAACATCGTGACGTGGAACACGGTGGCGAGCAACGGCTACGGGGTCGCGCCCGGAAGCCTCGCCGCAGTGCCGATGGACGCGGGCCACGACCTGTCCGCCGTGCTGGCCTGGCGCGGCCATTACATCGACTGCACCGGGTATTACTACCTCGGCGCGCGCTATTACGCCCCCGACAGCGGCACGTTCCTCTCCTGCGACCCGCTCGGCCATGCGGCCTCGATGTCGCTCTACGACTACTGCAACGGCGATCCTGTCAATGGGATCGATCCGGATGGAAGGTGCAGCAATAACTCGTCGAGTTATTCGAGTCTTAACGGTGGTTATCCGGGCTCTGGATTTCCCGATTTTGTCACGTCGAAACTTTCGACTATGGCTCCTATGGTGCAAAACTGGTATGGTGGTTCCAATGATGTTGGTCAGGTTGCTACATTGAAGTTTATTGGTGAAGAATATTCAACTAGCACAGGAGGAAAAGGGGCTTGGGATATAATTCAAGACGCAAATGCAGCCACAGGTATTGGAGGGGTTGATTTTGGTTTTCGAGATGCAAACACCCATCTTCCAACCTTGGGCATCCCTGAAAGTTGGAGAACTGGAAACGGCTTGGAAAAAGCCATTACGCAACTTGATTATTTGTATCACGATGTTGGACCGGCAAATATAAACATCAAAAGTGCCGCACTGATGAGCGGAATAACATCCCCAAGTGACATCAATGCACTTGGTAAATACTTGACCACAGATGTAGGAACCGTTGATTATTCAGTCAGATTTGTGTCGCAAGCACAAAATGATTTGGCTCCCCTGATTGGAGGCATGAGTGATAGAACGCAATCTCAAATCATTGTGGACTATATGCGTCAGGGTGTTGACAAATTCTGGAGTCGAGTTCAAGATGCACGGGGGTTGAATAGCAGTCAGCTAAACGCGTGGAAACAAGCGCCGAACACATACAAAGGTCCGGGGGGAACTGTTCCCGCTCCACTACAACCCAATCCTACGTATTTCATCCGCTCGCAATATAACCAAATTGAATCCATTCTGAGAAATGCCAGGTAGGCAATTCTACACGTAATTATGAAAAAACTAAGTGCAATCATTTCCTTGGCAGCAGCGGGGGTGCTATTTCTGTGTTGGTGGCTATTTATTTATCAGAGCAATCCACTGAAAAAATATGGCGTTGAGTATAAAATAGAACACGGGGAGCATTACTCTGTCGTAATTATTAGCTTTTGGGTGCAGGCAGGAAATGAAAGGATTGTCGGGCCATCATTTATCGGAGATGATTTAGCCGTCTCATTTGCCGATGTGGACAGAGATGGGATTGATGAAATTATTGTGAAATCAAAGGCAGGAAATCAGGCCATTGCAAAATTGATTATAAAAGATGGCAAGGCAATAGGTTTCCACATTTTGCAAAGCGATCAGATAGGGATTTCGTTTGCAAAAGAAGGATTTTATTGTCCATGACAGATATACACAGCGTCATAAATAAATGCGCATATTACACTTTGCAGAGCCTTCGAAGAACATCGGCTCTATCCGTCCAGTTGCTAAACAAATCCTCGACCGTAAAACCCTTGGGGTCAGTCCGTGCATACGTAAAACCCTTAAAACCCTCGGGGTCAGTCCGTGCATACGTGCAAACCCCCATCAACTCCGATGCGCCGCAGTGTCACGCCGCGTCGAAGGAATCAGGCATTGCCTATTGACAACCCGCGAAACGCCCCGCGAGATTTTCTGTCAGGCATTTCTTATGACACCGAGTGAGACCCGCGACTTGCGCGTGCTATATCGCAAAGGTCTTTACTCCCTGACCGCAAGGGAATACAAGCCTTTCATCCGATGAGTTCTATTGTCCGGCAATTTTCCGCTCCCGCCCTGGATAAATGCGTGGCGCAAGCAATTGCGTTGCTGTGTGTTTTCCTGCTGCTGGCTCTGGGCATTTCGCGGATTCCAAAAAAAACCGCCACCTGCGGCTGCGGCGGCTACGGGGCCCTGGCGACCGAGCAGACTTACGTTGGCGGCACGCTCAAAGACACCTGGCAGCAAGCCCACGACAGCGCGGGGCGGCGCATTTTGCTGACGGAACTCAACAGCCCCACGACCCCGTTCACTTTCAAATACCAGGCTGACGGGAATCTCGTCGAAACCGACTTCAACGGACGGTTCTACTATTTCGCTTACAACTCGGACGGGCGGCTCTACTGGCGGGGCACGCCCTCGCACGTGCAAAACCTGACTCGGGATTTGGTGGGGCGGATAGTCGAAGCGGCGCAGGTGGTGAACGGCACCACCGTGCTGGATGAGAAAATCACGTGGCGTGGGGATTCGACGCAAAGCGCGGATGCCATCACCCGCGGCGGCTCGTGGAGCGAGAACCGCGGCTACACGTATGACATCCGGGGGCATTTGCTGAGCGAAAGCTTCGCGCCGGCGGCGGGGATCAGCGGCAGCGCCGCCTACCAGTTCGACAACAGCGTGGCCGGGGGCCTCGGCTTGCGCACGATGGTCACGCTCGGGGGCGGCCTGAGCGGCAGCGAGGCGGCCGCTTACAGCACGTTTGCGCGCCTGGGCAGTTTTAGCACCAGCGGCAAACTAACTGGCGCGCTGGGCACGCCGGTGAACCAGGCGTTTGACGCGACGGGCGAGGTGACGGCCCGCCAGCCCGGCACCGGGACCGACACGATGACATGGGACGCGCTGGGCAGGCTGGTCGGCGTTTCCCGGCGCAGCCGCGGCAATAGCGGCTTCAATTGGACGGCGGTTTACGACGGCTTGGGCCGCAGGCTGCAAACCAGCCAGCAAACGGTGGCCGGCGGCACGGCCACCGGGTCGGCGTTTACCCTCAAGTCGAGCTACGACCCCGATGTCGAGTTCATGGAACTAGTGGTGACGGCGGGCACGCAGCAGTACTGGCTCGTGCACGGGCTTGATATTAATGGTCGCTACGGCGCGCTCCAAGGCACCGGGGGCATCGAGGAGGTTATCAATTTCACCATCGGACCCTTTGGCAAGACCAGTTATGTGGTAACCGGCGTGGTGTCCGATACCTACGGCCATACCGAAGCGACCGTCAACAGCAACAACATCGTGACGTGGAACACGGTGACGAGCAACGGCTACGGGGCCGCGCCCGGAAGCCTCGCCGCAGTGCCGATGGACGCAGGCCACGACCTGTCCGCCGTGCTGGCGTGGAGAGGTCATTACATCGACTGCACCGGGTATTACTACCTTGGCGCGCGCTATTACACCCCCGACAGCGGCACGTTCCTGTCCTGCGACCCCCTCGGCCATGCCGCCAGCATGTCGCTCTACGACTACTGCAACGGCGATCCCGTCAATGGCCTCGATCCGGATGGTAGGTTTGGGAAGGGGGCGTCTTATCAGGAGCAGATGCTTTCTGTCCAGAGCGCCGACAATTACAGGGCGAGCAATGGGCCGGCGTATGCCAGCAGCTTCAATGGATACGCGGGTGAAGGGTGGAGTGCGATGAGCGAGCGTCAGCAAATTTCACAGGTCCTCAACTTCGTGCCGGTCATCGGGCAGTTCAAGGCGGCTGGCGAAGCGATCAGCGGCTACGACATTGCTGGAGGCCGGTATCTGAGCCAGAGTGAACAGATCGGATCGGCTGTGAATTTCGCGATAGGCATGACTGCGGTCGGGGGAGTTGGAGGAGCCGTTGAGCGAGGCGCTGTCCGTGTGGAGACGGGCATGGCTTCTTCTTCGCTGCGAATGGAAACCCAGCTTGCCGCAGAGACAGAAGGACTGGCCTATCGAGCCATCAATCCGCAATTTGCTGAGTCAACTGCGCAAAACGGCTTCTTCCGATCTGGCGCGGCTGGTCGATTAGGCAACGATGGTATCTATGCAAACACGTCAATGGAGGGAGCCATTGCGGAGTTCTCATATCACAATCCGGGAATTACTCCGGCCGTATTTGAGGTCAAATACCCGCTAAGTCCAACTTTGCGGATTGATCCGCCTTCCGGCTACTTCTCACAACCTTTGCCGTTCACTGGAGGAGCAAACATTCTTGAAGCACCTTCCTTGCGTGCGCCAGGAAGTGTGAACTTCCTGATCCGTGACGGCGCAACACCAGGGCTTCGACTTCAATGAAGAAGCGTCTCGTCAGATGTTTTGTAGGCTTTGGCATGACCGGGGGACGTTCAAATATTGAGGTCTTTTACGTCGTGCCGGAGATGTATGCCAAAGCCCTCTATACTTGCCTTGAATGCGGAGAGGTCTTTGTTGTCGATCTGGAAAATCCAGCCTTCGCGGGTCGAGAAATTGCCGAAGTTGTAAAGGGCACACGGTGCCCCTCTTGCAATGCCGATCTGAACGAAACAATTAGTTGCTATCCTCAAACGTTCCGCGCTCCCGATGGCTCGTTGGGTTCATTTGATCCAGGAACTATGATCCCGCCAGACAACGAAAGTCTTGTTCGCGAGTTCTTCGAGATCGTGCCTTCGTAAAACTCCAACGCTGCAACGTGCAGCAACGCCGTGGTAAAGGCAGAAATGGCCGTGCCGATAATTCGAATCTTCTGCCGGTGACGATTTCCGCGAAAACCCCTGGAACTCCGATGCGCCGTGCTGTCATGCCTCGTGCGAAAAAGAGCACGAGCCACGCCAGCACTCGCGGCGGTTGAACTTCCCTCCTCGCCGTGCCGGTGAAGTTCCCCTTGCAAACAGACCCGCCCGGAGGTCGGCAACTGTCACGAATAAAGACGACCCTCGCGCTTGCTCGGAAGGAGCAACACGAATGCGGCCTGTCACGGGACCTGCTGGCGATGACAATCGCATAACTGCGGGAAACTGGGGGTCAGTGTGGAATGGCGCTAAGTTAAGCGATGTTTTCGATTCGTTGCCCCAAAGGGGCTCAATATCATAGCCCAGGGCAACGCCCTGGGTATCAGGTAGATGGAGAGCTAGCCCTGTAGGGGCGACAGAATCGTTGGTCTTCCAAAACCCTCCTTAACTTAGCACCATTCGGGTCAGTGTGCATATTCTTGCACAACAGAAAATATCGGCCCATGTCAAAGGGGGCCATGCGCATTGACATTTCGAGTTGGCCGAAGCTTTGATTTTCTGGCGATGAGCCTGATCTTTACGGCGAGGCGGAACCCGGGTACAAGGGAAAGTTTCGATGACGATAGCCAGGCACAATTCGACCTTAGCCTTTGACAAGGCCGCTCTCAGGGCTGTTGCGGCGTTGTGTTTTTTTATCTTGCTGGCGCACGGGGTTTCGCGACACGCGACGGATGCCCGAAAGCTGCAGGATGGGGCCAGCTTCGGGCGCCCCGCTCAGTCAGCGGCGGCGGGCGCGCTGGGAGTCACGACCACCTGGCAATACGACAAGCGGAACCTGGCCACGCAGATCGACCAAATCTACCAGGATCCCGCGCTGAGCCCGCCGACATCGGTGCGCCGGACGTTCGACGCCTACGGGGCGATTGACACCGAGAAGGTCTATTTGAACGGCGCGGTGAAGGACACCTGGCAGCTCACGCACGACGCGCTGGGCCGCAGGATCGCGCTCAAGGAACTGAACTACGCCGCGCAGCCGTTCAGCTATAGCTATCGCGCGGACGGGAGCCTCGCGGAGACGGATTTCAACGGCGCGGCCTACAAGTATTTTTACGGGACCGACGGGTTGCTCGCCGGGCGGCTCACGCCCTCGCACACGCAAACCATCGTGAGCCGGGACGCGGTGGGCCGGATCACCGAGGAAACACAGGCGGTCAATGGCGCGGTGGTGCTCGACGAGACAAACTTCGCGTGGCGAGGGGACTCGACCCAGGGCGGCTACACGGCGACCCGCGCGGGTTCGTGGAACGAATCCCGCGCCTACGGATACGATGACACGGCGGCCCCGAACAAAGGGCGAGGGCATTTGGTGAGCCAGACGTTTGCCCCCGCCTCCGGGCAGACAGCCGCTCTCGGGTATCATTTCGATAGCGACACGCTTGGCGGTCTGGGCCTGCGAACATCCATCGGGCTCACCGGAAACCTGACCGGCAGCAACGCCGCGAGCTATGCCGCATTCGGGCGGCTCGGCAACATGGTCACGGCGGGAAGCATCACCGGCCCGCTCGGAACCCCGGTTGTGCCAAGCTATGACGGAATGGGCGACGTGGCGGCGCGCGCGCAATCCGCCGGCAACGACACGCTGACATGGGACGCGCTCGGGCGGCTGGTGGCGGTCGCGCGGCGGGATGCGGGAAACAACGGGTTTAACTGGTCGGCTGTGTATGACGGGCTGGGCAGGCGGCTGCAAACGGCCAAGCAGGCGGTGAGCGCGGGAACCCCCACCGGGTTGCCGCTAACGATCCAATCGAGCTTCGACCCCGATGTGGAGTTCATGGAACTCGCGGTCACCGTGGCCGGAGGCGACCGCCAATGGCTCGTGCGCGGGCCGGACCTCAACGGCAGCTACGGCGGGCTCCAGGGCACGGGCGGAACCGAGGCAATCGTCAAGGCATCCGTCACGACCGGGATCCTCAGCGACATCTACGGGCACACGGTGGCAACGGTTGCCAACAACACCGTCACGACATGGAACCCTGCGCGGAGCGAAGGCTACGGCGTGGTCCCCGGCTGCACAGCCGTCGCGCTGGATGCCAGCCACGACCTGACATCCGCGCTCGCATGGCGTGGACGCTATGTGGATAGCACGGGCTACTACTGGCTCGGAGCCCGCTACTACGCGCCCGACAGCGGCACTTTCCTATCCTGCGACCCGCTCGGCCACGCCGCCAGCATGTCGCTCTACGACTACTGCAACGGCGATCCTGTCAATGGGTTTGACCCGGATGGAAGGCTCGGGAAACCCTCGCTGTTATCGTGGGATGGAATCCAGCAGCAGGAGCAGATGCTCAGCGTGTACGGCCAGGACAGCTACCGGGCGCAGAACGGCCCGACGTATGCGACGGCCTACGATTTGGCGACTCCCTCGCAGCAGAATTCGATGCTCATGAACCAGGTGCCCGTTGTGGGCGACCTGCTCCGGGCTTCGGTGGCCTTATCCGGCTACGACCTGGCTGCCGGGCACTCGGTCAGCGCGGGCGAGCAGATCGGCGCAACATTTTCCACAGTCGCCGCTCTCGGCATGGTCGCCGCGCCTTTCATTTCGGTGGAGTCTTCCGCAATGCGCACGGCCGCCTTTGAAGAGGCTTCCTTCGCCAGCACTTCAGTCCCAAGGGCAGCGAGTTTGCCGGTTGCCGCAAAGACGGTAGGAACTCCTTACGGGCCAGCCGTTCAGTCTATGACGGCGGAAGCGCGGGCCGCGCTCTCCCAAGTCGAGAACGGCGCGACGCTTTACAAAGGCGGAGTTCTCGGTCGTAGCGAAACGGGAGCGTCGCAGTTCTTGTCGTTGGAGAGTCCGTTGAATCCTGGCTACGCCGGTCGATACGGAATCCCTCCACAGAACGCGAACTTCGAGTTCATTCTGACTGGCAAAGTCCAACCAGGAGCGTCCGTGATAACTCGGCCTGCGCCTGGAATCCCTCCAAATCCCGGCGGTGGCATTGAGGCTGTGACGACGCCGGGGTCGTTCAGATTAGATTCGTTCTACATGCCATGAGCGCGTCTCAAATCAAAACCGCAGACGACGTTTATCACTTCGTCGAACGTCTTAAGTCGGAATGCCAGAAGAACGGAGCGTCGGCGTTGCTCGATCAACTGGACGATGCTCTGCATTTAGGCAGTTCCGGCTTGGAAATCATGGGAGCAGTGCGGCAGGCCATCATTGGCAACCGAGCTTTGATCGAACGTTTGCTTGGCGCTGCCGGAAAAGACGAAGCCAAGCAAGTCGTGGCCTTCGTTGACAGTGCATTCGGGCGTTGATAAAAGCCGGAGGGTCAGACCGTGCATACGTGCATTTTCGCGCAAGTTCGCAGAAATCTACACCCGGAGAATTTATTTACTGCAGCATAGGGGTCAGTGCAGCATAGGGGTCAGTCCGTGCATACGTGCAAAACCCCATCAACTCCCGATGCGCCGCAGTGTCACGCCTCGTGCGAAGAGGCAGAGCACGAGCCGCGCCACCGCTCCCGGCGGTTGAACCTCCATCCTCGGCGTGCCGTCAAAGTCCCCCGCTCAAACAGACCCGCCCGGAGGTCGGCAACTGACACGAATAAAATGACCCTCGGCTTCGCTCGGAAGACCAACACGACTGCGGCCTGTCACGCGACCTGCTTGGCGATGACATCGCATAACAGCGGTGAGGCACAGGGCCGCCTGGTCTCGCCGCTCTCCGCAAGCGGAGGCCTCCGGCGAGGGCGGTTCCCTGCGCTTCGCTCCGGCCCTATGCCTCACCGCGAGTTATGCGATGTAATGCCCTCCCCCGAAGCGGGGGGCAGGTCCCGCGCCAGGCCGCAATATATCCCGCGCTGCGGTCGGGTCACGAACGCCCTTGCATCGTGGCGAGTCGTCCTCGTCGCAAGCTCCTGCGGGCGACCCGCCACCATGCTGCTGGCGCCCCGAAAATATTTGCCGCTCCATGTTCCGGTGCAGTGGCTCCTCGCATCGAGCGGGGAAGGGGCGCAGCCATCGCGCCAGCCCCTCCGGGCCTGATCACGCTGGCTGCTGGCCCGGACGGCGCGGCCTCCGCTCCTTCGTCGCTGTGGCCGCGCGCAGCAAACAAGTGTTCGTCGGCAGTCAAGGCCCGGAGCCGAGGAGAGCCTTGACCGCCGACGAAAGGGGTTGATGTCGATGCGCTCATTGCCGCGCGGCTAGAGATCGATCAAGAGAGGGGAGTTCTTCCTTTAGCAGCTAAAAAGAAAGTGCGGAAATCGCGGGCGGCACAAACCCCACAACAAGGCTGGCGCAAGATCGGCGGGCCGACGCGGGCAGGCGCGCGCGCGAAGAAGAGCCTGGGCCGTGGCAAGCCACGAGCCCGCGCCACCGCGCGCGCGGAGGCGTTCCGTAGTTCGGTGCCCTGGGAGCGGGAGGGCGCGCGGTGGCGCACGGAATCAGGAACGAAGACGGCTTGCGCCGTCTCAGTCGCCGGAGTGGAACCCGATGCGTTTGCGCGGCGGATCCGGGGGCGGGAGCAGCAGCGGGCGGATCTTCTGGATGACATCGCGCAGGGCGGAATCGTGGGAAACGAGAGTCTTTTCGATGACAGCCAGGCGTTTTTCCAGCGTGGTATTGGCAGCCAGTTCTTCGCGCAGGCGGACGAATGCGCGGATGACGTAAACGCTCATGGCAACGGCCCTCGGGCTGTTGAGAATGTTGGCCGCTTGGAGGGCTCCGTGTTCGGTGAATGCCCAAGGCAGGGAGCGGCGACCGCCGCGCCCGGTTTTTGACATCGCAGATTGCGATGTCAAAACTTCGGCCTCCTCCTTGGAGAGTTGGAACATGAAATCCTCCGGGAAGCGGGAGCGGTTGCGTTTGACGGCCTCGTTGAAGCGGAAGGTTGGCACGCCGTAGAGGGCGGCCAGATCGGAATCGAGGATGACGCGCTGTTTGCGGGCGGTGCGGATGAGTCCGTCCACGTTGGGGGTGACATCGAGGGATTTGGGCATGGATTAACGTCCGCTGGTGGGCTGCAGATGTTCTTTGATAAAGGGCTGGAGGATGTCGAAAACTTTTTCCTGCTGCTTGCGGGGCAAACGGGAAACGGCCTCGAAAATCTGGCGGGCCTTGCCCACCGGCCCGCTGCCGCGGGCCTTGGAGGCGGGCTGTCCCATGAGTTCGTCCACGGAAAGGTTGAGGGCTTTGGCAATGGCGGTGAGTTGATCGACGCGGAGAGCAACGTCGTTGTGCTCCCAGTAAGTGATGAGCTTCTGAGTGACGCCAAGCTTGTCGGCAAGTTGGACTTGGGAAAGCCCCATGCGTTCGCGGGCGGCGGCGAGTCGCTCGCCAAGTTTGGAGCGTGGTTGCTTGGAAGGACGGCCTTTTTGCATGAGATCATCATACGGGGGCGTCTCATTAAATACTGAAATGGCTTGCATAAATACCAGTGTAGCTAGTAATACTGGCGCATGTCAAAATCCTTCACTTCGCGCTTGACGGTTTTGGAGAAGAACCCGGCGGGGCCGGAAACCCCCGCCGCGATCCGGGAAGAGTATCGGCAATCCCTCCGCATTTTGAGCGGGCAGGGTTTTTGTGCTTACGGGCAATATCCTTGGGATGACTGGCAGCGCATGGCGTTGGCGCGGGGAGTGCCGGAACCGTTGGCAATCTTGGGCCGGGCGGTGATGCGGGAGGCGCATCAACACGCATGGGATGAGCGGTTGCGTTCGCTCTGCGGGTGGAACGACGAAGGGCGGCGGATGATCGCCCTCGCGCTGCGTTCGCCGGAAACCGCCCGGCAGCGCTGGGGCTGGCTGCTGGAGAGCGACGGGCAGCGGGTCGATCCGGCAACGCACGAGTGGATCGGGGAAGAGTCATGGCCACGCCTGCGTCGGCGCTGGATCAAGGAGCGGAGCGCATGAAAACCCCCGACAGGAAGCCCGGAGAATTGACGCTCTGCCTTGACGCGCTGGACGAGCACCACCAGGCGCTGGGGACGCTGGCGGGGCTTGTGGCGCTGTGCGAGGAAAGCGGCAACCCGGTTGTGGAGACGCGCACGGTCGGACGCGCGGGCCGCCTGATGCTGCGGGAGTTGGAGCAGATCAGGACTTGGCGGGAGCGGCTGGCAAAGGAGCTTTCCCGATGAGCCGTCCGAAACGCCGCGCCTTTTTCATTTAGCCGCCAAAAATCATGCCACGCATCCCCGAACCCGACATCGACCGCATCAAGGCCACCATCGACCTGGGGGCGCTGGTGCGAAGCCGGGGGGTGGAACTCAAGAAGCATGGCGGGCGGGACCTGATCGGGCGATGCCCGTTCCACGAGGAAGACACCGCCTCTTTCGTGGTGAGCCCCGGAAAAGGGCTCTGGCATTGCATGGGCTGCGGGGCGGCGGGCAACGTGATCCAGTTCGTGGAAAAGTTCGACCGGGTGAGCTTCCGTCACGCGTTCGAGGTGCTGGCGGACGGGGCGGGGTTCGCGGCACCGGCGGAGCGGCTGAAGAGCGTGGCGACGGTGCCGCGCTTGGAATCGCCCATCGAGTTTGCGGCCGATGACGCGGCGCTGATGGGGCAGATCGCGGATTACTACCACGAGCGGCTGATGAGCGCGGCGACCGGGGCACCGGCCCGCGGCTATCTCGCCCGGCGCGGGCTCGACGACGCGAACACCTTGAAGCGGTTCCGCGTCGGGTTCGCCGACCGTTCGCTGGGCCTGCGGCTGCCGCACAAGAACCGCGCCGCCGGCGCGGAAATCCGCTCGCGGCTGACGCGGCTGGGCATTTACCGGGAAAGCGGGCACGAGCACCTGAACGGGTGCGTGATCGTGCCGATGTTCGCGGCGGGCAACGTGACCGGGCTTTACGGGCGGCGCATCGATGACGGCGGCAAGAGCGGGATGAAGCACCTTTATCTGCCCGGCCCGCATGTCGGCCTCTTCAATGCGGAAGCGCTGGAAAACGAAGAAGTGATCTTGTGCGAGGCGCTGCTGGACGCGCTGACATTCGCGGCGGCCGGGATCGCCAACGCGACGAGCATTTACGGGACGGAAGGGTTCACCGGCGAGCTGATGGAGGAAATGAACCGGCGCAAGGTGCGGCGCGTGAAACTGGCCTACGATGCCGACGAGGCCGGAGAACGGGCGGCGGCGAGGGACGCGGAAAAACTCCGGGCGGCCGGGATCGAGGTGATGCGGATCAAGTTCCCGTGGGGGATGGACGCCAACGAGTATGCACGGAAAGTGACCCCGGCGGCGCAGTCGTTGCGCTTGCTCGCCAACAGCGCGGCATGGCTTGGCGGCGGAGCCGTCGCCGCCGTCAAAGCCGGAGAAGCGGCGGCCCCTGTTGTCGCGTCCGTCGCGCCCGCGCCCTCTTCTTCTTTAGCTGCTTCTTTGTTAGCTGCTGATGCGCCCGAGGAGGCGGCTAAAAAAGAAAGCGGTCTGATCGAGAGCGGGGACGTTCACACGTTCGCCGTGGACGGGCGGGAGTATCGGCTGGCCGGGCTGGAGAAAAACACCGGCGTGGAATCGTTGCGCCTGACATTGCGGGTGCGGGCGGGCGAGCGGCTGCACAGCGACCAGATCGACCTGTGCAAGGACGGGGACCGGCGGCGGTTCGTCGAGCGGGCGGCGGAGGAATGCGCGCTTCATGCGGAGGCGTTGAAACGCGATCTCGGGCGCTTGCTGCTCGCCTGCGAGCAGTGGCAGGAAGAGCGGTTGCGCAGGCTGTCGGAACCGTCCGCCCCGCAGGCCGCGCAGATGGGCGAGGCGGACCGCAGCGCGGCCCTGGAACTGCTGCAGGCCCCCGATCTCCTGTCCCGGCTCGATGCGGCGATGGAGATTTGCGGGCTGGTCGGCGAGCGCGGCAACGGCCGCGCGGCCTACCTCGCGGGCGTGTCGCGCAAGCTCGCCAAGCCCTTGGCAGTCATCGTGCAGAGCACGAGCGCGGCGGGCAAGACGACGCTCATGGACGCGGTGCTGAACTTCTTCCCCGAAGAGGAGCGCATCAAATACAGCGCGATGACGGGCCAGAGCCTCTATTACCTGGGCGACGCGAATTTGAAACACAAGATCCTCGCCATCGTCGAGGAGGAGGGGGCGGAAAAAGCGAGCTACGCGTTGAAGCTGCTGCAGTCGGAAGGCGAGTTGACCATCGCGAGCACGGGCAAAGACCCGAACACGGGCCGCATGGAAACGCAGGAATACCACGTCGAGGGGCCGGTCATGATCTTCCTCACGACCACGACCATCGACATCGACGACGAGCTCTTGAACCGCTGCATGGTTGTTGAGCGTGGACGAGTCCCCCGCGCAGACCTTGCGCATCCACGAGCGCCAGCGCGGCGCGCGCACGCTCGCCGGGCTGCTGGAGCGCGAGGCGCGGGCGGACGTGCTCGCGCTGTGGCGCAACGCCCAGCGGCTCATCCGCCCGCTCGGGGTCGTGAACCCGTTCGCGCACGCGCTCACGTTCACCAGCGGGCGCACGCGCACGCGGCGCGACCACGAAAAATACCTCACGCTCATCGACTCGATCGCGCTGCTGCACCAGCACCAGCGGGAAGTGAAGAGGCGCGAAGTCAAGACCGGGGCGGGCAGCCGCACGGTCGAGTTCATCGAAGTGGAGTTGGGCGACATCGAAACCGCCAACGCGCTCGCCCCGGAAATCCTCGGCCGCTCGCTCGACGAGCTGCCCCCGCAAACCCGCCGCCTGCTCAACCACATCCGCGAACTCGCGCGCAAAAAGACGGTCCGGCTCTTCAGCCGCCGGGAAGTGTGCGAGAGCAGCGGATGGACCTACGCGCAAGTGCGGGCGCACCTGGAACGCCTCGTGGAAGTGGAGATCGTCGCCACCCGCGCGGGCCGCAACGGGAGCCTCATGCTTTACGAGCTGCTCATCGACGCGGACGCGCCGGAATCCCTCTGGCAGATCGGCTTGATCGACACGGCAAAACTCAAGGCCGCGCACCACTACGACCCGAACCTTGAGGGGAAAACCCGCCACCTTGAGCCCCCTTGCGATGACGACCCATCAAGCTCCAAAGCGGCCTGAGCCAGGGCTTTGCCACCAACCTTGCGACCTTGTGGGTTCGCACATCTGGACGCCACCATTTTCCCCCGTCGTATCGTAACCACATGGGACGCAAGAAAGGCTACGGAAACACCGCAAGAATGCGCGAGCACCGCGACGGGCGAGGCACCGGCGGCAGGACCGCCGCGCCCGAGCGCAAGGCCGCGCCCGACGCGCCGCCCGATGACCTCCTGCGCTGCAAAGACGCCTATCTCGAACGGCTCGCCGTGCGCCACTTCTCGCCCCGCACGCTCATGAGCGCGGGCGACTCGCTGCGCTGGTTCGCCCACTGGTGCGAGGAGCGTTCCCTCGCCAGCGTCGCCAGCATCACGCGCCCGGTTTTGGAAAGCTACCAGCGGCATCTCTGGCAGCACCGCAAGACCGACGGCAAGCCGCTCGGGATCTCCACCCAGCATTACCGGCTCAGCGTGTTGCAGGGCTGGTTTTCGTGGCTCACCAAGCAGCACATCATCCCCGCAAACCCCGCCGCCGACCTCGATCTGCCGCGCCCGGACAAACGGCTTCCCGGAGACTCGCTCAGCCCCGCGCAAATCCTCGCCCTGATGGGCGTGCCCGACACCGCCGACCCGCTCGGCCTCCGCGACCGCGCCATGCTCGAAGTCCTTTACGCCAGCGGCCTGCGCCGCTGCGAGCTGGCGCGGCTCTGCCTCGACGACTTCCACCGCGAACGCCTCACGCTGGCCGTGCGCCTGGGCAAAGGCCGCAAGGATCGCGTCGTGCCCGTCTTGTTGAGCGCCGGAATAAAAGCGGGAAATCGGGGGAGTGTGATTTCGAGATCATCGCGGGGAGAGCGCGATCGGGACCCGCGCGGAAAGTGGATAGGGACCGTGCAGAGGGGCGTGGTCGCGGAAGACTTCGAGCCGTAGGCGAGAAGGCTGGAGCGGCCACGCCCCTCTGCACGAAGCGGCAGGGGTATTGCGCGGGTTTGCGCAGCCATTTTATCCTGCTGGATGCAAATTTTTCAGGCATCCTTGTGTGGTGCGGAGCGGCCGATGGCACCGAAGGACTGCCCGGAGTGCGGGGGGAGTCGGAAGCTTTGGTGCCACGGAACGATCTCCCGCTGTCGCGGGAGCGAGGGGAATGAGCAGGCCGGGTCGGCCCGCTATTACTGCGTGCAGTGCGGCCATACGTGGAGCGTGATCCCGGCGGACATGTTCCCTTACCGCAGTATGACCGTCACCCGCTTCCAGTCGCTCATGGATGAGCGCTTCGGTTTGGCGGGCAGAGGCGCGAGGCCCCCGCCCGCCACCGAGATCGAGGAAGGCTGCATCCGGCGCGCATGCAAAAGAGTGTCGGAACGCGTGGCTTTCCTCTGCGGTTTGCTTGGCCAGCAGATGCCTTTGGGAGCAAGAGCCGACTTGGGCTGCTTTTGGCGGGCCTTGCGTGAGCTTGGCCCGACGGGGGATATCCTCATCCGACTGGCACGCGACTTCAAGACCTCGCTTTTGGCCTGTTATCAGAGCCTGCGCTCACATTGGGAGCGGAAAGAAGCTCCCGACTGAATCACGCGGGTCGAAACACGGGCCACCCCACAGAAGCGTTTTGTTGGAACGGAGGCGGAGCGAGGCGAAAACCGCCTCGCCATGCAAAATCCAGCACCAACAACCAAAGAGAGCCTCGCGCTTTTGCGCTACGAGGTCATCTGCCACATCAAAACCCTGCGTCAGGAAAACATCCCGCTCTCCGAGTGCGTGCGGGCGGCCTGCTCGCGCCCCTGGCCCGGGGAAGGCGGCTTCTACTACTCGTATCGCACGATCGAGACGTGGTGGTATCGGCACCAGCGACACGGGTTCCCCGGCCTGGCCGGAAAAGCCGTGCGCGGGGACGCGGGGAAGAGCCGCGTGATCGACGAGGAAACCGGCCTGTGGATCATCGAGGCGGTGTCCAAGAGTCCGGACACGGCGCTCTCGGTGCTCTACCGGCACTGGCAGGACCACGGTCGGGGGCTGCCCTCGCTCAGTTCGGTCGTGCGGTTCCTGAAAGTCAGCGGTTACGACCGGCGCAGCATCAAAGCCGGACGCCTGGAAAGCGGCCCGACAAAAGCCTTCGAGGCCCCCGCGCCCAACGACCTGTGGATGGTTGACTTCGCCTGCGGGCCGACGCTTCGCACTTCCGAAGGGCGCGTCCTGTCCACGCAGCTCTGCGTGATCCTCGACGACCACAGCCGACTCATCCCGTATGCCGCTTACTACCTGGCCGGCGACACCGCCAGCTTCCTGGACTGCCTCAAGCAGGCCGTCCTGCGGCGGGGGTTGCCGCTCAAACTTTACACCGACCAGGGCAAGCCCTTCGTCAACACGCATGCCCGCATCGTCTGCGCCAACCTGGGAGTCCGGCTCCTCCACGCCAAGCCCTACCACGCTTGGAGCAAAGGCAAAGTCGAGAGGCTCATCCGCACGATCCAAGGCGACTTCGAAGCCACGCTGCGATTGGAAGGCGGCCACGTGCAGAGCTTGGCCGAACTCAATCTCGCGTTCTCGCGCTGGATCGCCCGCATCTACCACCTGCGTCCCCACGGTTCCACGAACATGAGCCCGCACGAGCGCTTCACCCGCGCGGGCCATCCTTTGCGCACGATTGAAGAGCCGGAAAAAATCGGCCCGCTCTTTTACACCCGCATCGAGCGCGTGGTGCGAAAGGACGGCACCGTCACCCTGGGCAACAAACTCTTCGAGGTGAACCTGGCCCTGCGAGCCCTCAAGGTGGAACTGCGCTACGACCCGATCCTCTTTGACCGCGTCGAAGTCTGGCACAACAAGTCCTTCCACGGGCTGGCCCGCAAAGCCGACCTCCACCTCAACAGCCAGACCTACAACCGGGGCAACAACTATGCGCGCTGAAAAAAAAGAACCCGCCATCGAAGATCTGCTTCGCGCCTGGGGCTTGATGCGCGTGCCCTTTGCCCCCGATGAAAAGGACACGTTCCCGGCGAGAAGCCACCAGGAGATCCTGCCCCTTCTGGACACCACCGCCGCCCTGCGCGGAGTCATGGCGCTCACCGGGTCGCCCGGCACCGGCAAATCCACCCTGCTCAAATC
>Ga0209697_10004776_pt1 | contig 17315 bp, 17 predicted proteins | sample AliMusrvi5mmetaG_FD_184115 | JGI IMG/M metagenome (GOLD analysis project Ga0209697, IMG submission 184115) | Freshwater lake bacterial and archeal communities from Alinen Mustajarvi, Finland, to study Microbial Dark Matter (Phase II) - Alinen... | ecosystem: Environmental > Aquatic > Freshwater...
CCGACGAGCTGTGGGTGAGCCCATTCTCGCGAAGAAACCACGAGAACTCCCCGTCACCCGGGCAACCCGTGCGATCATATAACTTGTAATTTCCCATTAAAACACCCACCGGAATTCACGAAGAAGCAGAATATTTACGTTGATTTATGAGACTTGAAGAGCAACACAATTGATACGGTCCGCGCAAGGGCGATGGCGAGGGAACACCTGTGGCCGTGCTCGAAGCGCTCATGACAGGCCTCCCCGTGAACAGCACCCGCCATGCCGGCATTGGCGAAGCCGTCATCGACTGTCAAACTGGAATTCTTGTCAAGGAACGCTATGTCTCCGGCATGGCGGAGGCCATGACGGGCCTCGCCACTAACCCTGCGCTCGCCCGCCAATACGGTATTGCCGCCCGAAAGGACGCCCTGGAGAATACACTGCTGAACGATATATTAATACTCTTCAAAAGATCATCCAATCCGTTATTTAGGGCACCTTCGTTCAATATCATCCATGTCCTCACCTCTTGTCAGTATCATTATTCCCTGTTACAACGCAGAGCAATACGTCGCAGAGGCGATCCAGAGCGCACTCGACCAAACCTACCCGAACTGCGAAATTATTGTCATCGATGACGGTTCGACTGACGGAAGCCTCGATGTCATCAAGACCTTCAGCGACAGGGTCCGCTGGGAGACCGGGCCGAACCGTGGCGGTTGTGTGGCAAGGAACCGTGGACTCGAACTGGCTCGGGGAGAATGGATCCAGTTTTTGGACGCTGATGACCGCATCACCCCGGAGAAGATCGAAAGCCAGATTCAGATCGTCAGGAAAGCATCCCATCCGAATTCCATGGTGGGTTGCCAGTGGCGGCATTTTGAGGGGGATTTCCTAGGACCCGTCCAGGATTTCGAGCCATGCAACAGGCAAATAAGTGGAGTTGACCTGCTTCTGCAAATGTGGATGAGAGGAGTGATGTTTCCACCGCATTGCTGGCTCACACTGCGGGCGCTGATCGATGCGCAGGGAGGTTGGAACACCGCACTTTCACTCGATCAGGATGGTGAGTTTTTTGGCAGGATGCATATTGCCACCGACGTTGTGTATTTCGCTGAGGGGGCGATGGCCCACTACCGAAAGCCAGGTCCACTTAATGTAAGTTCTGGAATGAATGAGCGCGCCGCACGCAGTTGCCTTGTGGCATGGGACTCAGTCCAGAGACTGCTTCTGGAGAAAAAAAACGACACTGAATCCCAACGGGCAGTCTTGCGGCGTCTCCGCGCGGTGTCTTACCGGGCGAGGAAATATCCAGAGGTCGTACAACAAGCACATCTTGCCGAGCGCCGGATTGGGTTGCGTGATTTTCGCTTAGAAGCACCCGTGGCATTTCACCTGTTATGCGCACTGGTGGGTTTGCAGTCCGCACTTAAGATCCGCTCATTATTTCGAGGGTGATCAGGGACTTCATTATTTGGCCCGCAAATCATCATGAATACGGGGATGTCTATGGCACAGCACAAAATACTATTCCTACAGTTCACGAATCCGGCGGCTTACCCACCACTCGAAAACAGTGCGCGGATTCTTGCGGATATGGGATGGTTGGTCCGATTTTTCGGAGTCGATTATCTGGAGGTGTCCGCATTCCGTATGGAGCCGCACGCATCCATATCCGTCGAGTTGCTACCCGCGAGGTTACCGGGTTGGCGACAGAAATTGTTTTATTTGAGTTATGGATTGGGTGCCCTCTGGAGAGCGTTGATCTGGCGGCCCGATTGGATCTATGTTTCCGATCCGATGGCGTCTCCCGTCGGGTTATTGCTGGCCTGGCTTGGATTCAGGGTGATTTATCACGAACACGATGCTCCCAATCCTGTGACAGCCACATCGTGTTTGATTCGTTGGGTTTTTTCTTGCCGGAATCATCTCGCGCGCCGTGCTCAATTCAATGTGCTGCCGCAGGAGACGAGAATCACAGTGTTTCAACAGGAAACGCGAACGGATCGTCCTGTTTACCTGGTATGGAACTGTCCGCCACGCCGCGAGGCTCTGGAGGGAGGATGGCAGCGCAGGCGTCTTTCTGACGAGCCACTCGGCATTTACTACCATGGCTCAATCAATCTCAACCGGGTTCCATTGACGCTTATTGAGGCAGCGGCCCGATGTGGCGTTCCTGTGACAATCCGTATCGCAGGATACGAAACGATTGGGTCGAACGGAGCATGTCACACGCTGAGATCCGCCGCTGAGGCAACGGGAGGAAAAGTCACCATTGAATTTGCTGGATCCACCCCCCACCACTCGGGATTGGCGCGAAACATGAGCGGGATGCACATCGGTTGGATCAATTTCCTTGATGCGGGAGAAGACTTCAATCTGACCCATATGGTTGGGGCCAGCAACAAGGCCTTTGATTATTTGGCGCGTGCGTTGCCACTCATCGTTCCTGAGACACCGGACTGGGTGGATTTTTTTGTCAGAAGTGGAACGGGCAAGGCTGTGGATGCCAGTAATCCAGACGCGATCGCCACTGTTCTACGTTGGTTCTATGAAAATCCGGATGAATCTGCCCAGATGGGCGAGGCAGGCCGACAGAAGATTCTCGCCGAATGGAACTATGAAAGCCAATTCGGAGCAGTCAAAGAAGTGTTGGCACAAGGCATTCACCGATGAAGATCACGATTTGCACGTCAGGTCGTTTCTGGTTGGCGGATCTCGCGCGGGAATTGATCTTGCTTGGACATGATGTCACGTTCCATTCGATCGTGCCCCCGTGGCGTTTGCAAAAATTTGGGATTCCATGGTCTTCCCATGTATGCCACCTCGGTGCCGTCCTTCCCTGGATTGTCGCCCTCAGGAAGCTGAAGCTTTCAAAACGACTCCAGGACAGTCTGGAGCACAGGATCCAAAGAATTCTTGATGCGCGTTTCGCACGCATCAAGAACCCGGGTGATGTTTTCATCGGACTCTCGAGCCTTTGTGTTGAGGCCATGAAAGCGGCCAGACTTCGCGGGGCAAGAGTCCATTTGGAAAGAGGCAGCCAGCATATTCTATCACAAAAGGAGATTTTGGATGCGCTCCTTCCGGATCAACCGTCATCAGTCCCTGACTGGGCAGTCAAGCGCGAACTCGCAGGCTACGAATTGGCGGATACCATTGTGGTGCCTTCCCGCCATGTTCTGGAAAGCTTCATCGAATTGGGAGTCCCCCAAACAAAGCTTTTCCGTAACCCTTATGGTGTTGACCTGTCGGGTTTTCCTCCAAGCAAGCTCCTCAAAGAACCCTACGATGTCATTATGGTTGGCGCATGGTCGCTGCGCAAAGGATGCGATTTGCTCGCCCGAGTTGCTCTCGATGACCTCGGACTACGCCTGCTTCATGTCGGACCCATTAGCGATGCTACTATTCCAACGCATCCGAATTTCCAGCATTTCGATCCGGTTCCTCAATCACGTTTGCACGAGTTCTATGCTCAAGCCCGTATCTTCGTTATCCCATCCCATGAAGAGGGACTGGCTTTGGTACAGGCACAGGCACTTGCCAGCGGTCTCCCTCTGGTGGGGTCAACCCGCAGTGGAGCGGAGGACCTCGCCGAACTCACCGGCCTCGGTGTGCCGATGATCCAGTCGGTAGTTCCGGATGATCCCGCGGCTCTTGCGACAGCGATCCGCACCGCCCTCCAGTGGTCGAAAGCCCAGCCCGTTGGCCCGCGCAATCTGCTCGGCGACGCAGGACACCGCCTATCCTGGGCCGCCTACGGCAGCCGCTACGACCGGTTTCTCCGCGAAATGATTCATACCCAGAAATAATCGACGCATGAGACTAGGGATTTTAACAACCCATCCCATCCAATACCAAGCACCGTGGTTCCGCGCGCTCGCGCAGCAGGTGGACTTGCAGGTCTTTTTTGCCTGTCAACCGGATGCCAGGGTCCAAGGCACTGGATTCGGGTTGCCATTCACTTGGGATATCGATCTCCTGTCGGGCTATCCGCATGAATTCCTGAACAATGCCGCAAGAAACCCGGACCTCATCAGCTACAACGGTTGCGACACGCCGGAAATAGCTGTCATCATCGCCAGGGGAGGCTTTGATGCTTTCATTGTCTGCGGTTGGCAGCATCATTGTTATTGGCAGGCGATCCGAGCCTGTCGCAGGGCGGGAGTGCCGGTCTTGGTGAGGGGGGATTCGCAGTTGCATACCCCACGTTCGCGGTGGAAGAAACTGGCAAAAGAGGTGGCCTATCGCCTGATGCTCCGGCAGTTTGACGGCTTTCTTTGTGTGGGTCGGCGCAACCGCGAATATCTGGCCCATTACGGGGTGCTGGATGAGCGGATCTTCCCGGCACCGCATTTCATCGACAATGCTTGGTTTGCCTTGAGGGCGCAGACCAGTCGGCGCGAGTGGACGCGCGCCGCGTGGGGATGCGAAACAGGTGACGTCATCGCGCTCTTTGTGGGGAAATTCATTCCCAAGAAACGCCCGGCGGATCTGATCGATGCGGTGGCGATGCTGCCGCAAACAGAACGTCCGGTGATCGTTATGGTGGGTGCGGGAGAATTAATGGAAACGGTGCGGCAACAGGCAGAAAAAATGGGCATTCATGTGGTCTTTGCTGGCTTCAAAAATCAGAGTGAATTGCCCGCCTGTTACAGCGCAGCCGACGTGCTGGTTCTTCCATCGGATGGCGGCGAAACCTGGGGCCTGGTGGTCAACGAGGCGATGGCCTGCGGCACACCAGCCATCGTTTCCGATGCGTGCGGTTGCTCGCCGGATTTGATCGACGAAGGAACAAGCGGATTTGCCTTCCCGACCGGCGACATTGCAGCGCTGGCCAAATGCCTCCAGCAGGTCACCACCATAACCCGCCGTGGCCACGACTGGCAGCCCGCGCTGAAAGACAAGCTTGCCGATTACTCCGTGGAGGCCTGCACCCGTGGGACTCTGGAGGCCATCAAGGCCGTTTCCAAGTGAGCTAGGTCCTCTTACCTTGGACATTGGATATTGAGTGTTGAATGTTGGATATTGAGATGGGGTTGATTCCGTCTCTTGCTGAGACACACAGGAAACACGGCTCTCTTACGCGAAATGTGCTGATGAGGAATGAATATCCAACAGCCAACACTCAATATCCAAGGGACAAATGAGAAGATGAATATCCAACAGCCAACAGCCAACATTGCCTTCGGCCATGCGATTCAGGGCTTCGCCGGTTTTTTCCAGGCTCGCTAGCGCTCACTCCGCGTTCAATATCCAAGGGTCAAATGAAGAAAGGAAGAAAGGAAGCATGCTGCCGAACTTATCGCTATCCTGCTTAGCAACGAGCGCTAACTCCTCTTACCTTGGAAATTGGATATTGAGTGTTGAATGTTGGATATTGAGGACTCGGTTGTGAGGCCCCTTTGACGCGGCAATCAGCATAAACATATCCAGAGCTCATGAAAATCCTGATCGTCGGAAACCCGGAAAGCCATCATCTGGGTTCCCACCTGGTGGATGCGGCCAACTCGCTCGAATGGGATAACCGCATTCTGGACATAAGGACCGCGTGGAGCGCCAACAAGTGGGTCAACCGATTTTGCCATCATCTGTTGCGCAAGCGGCCACCTGCATTTGGTGAGTTCAACCAAGACCTGTTGAATCAATGCGGTCAATGGCACCCGAATCTTGTGCTCGTTACCGGGATTGCCCCTGTCTCGGCGCAGTCACTCCGCCAACTTCGCAAGCTCGGAATCCTCACCGTGAATTACCTCACCGACGATCCGTGGAATCCACAGAACGGCGCTGGATACTTCTGGGATGCTTTGCGGGAATACGACCTGATCGCCAATCCCCGCCAGGCAAACCTGGACCAACTTCGCGCCCATGGCTGCCGCCGGGTGGAATATCTTCCCTTCGGCTACAATCCAAGCTACCACTTCATCGAACCAGACCCTACTCCCGAAGAGATCGAACGCTTCACTTGCCAGGTCGCCATCCTGGGCGGCGCGGACCAGGATCGCTTGCCTCCGGCGCGGGTTCTTGCCGCTACCGGGCTGGATCTCGCTTTGTATGGCGGCTACTGGGAGAAATACAAGGACCTGCGGAAATTCCACCGGGGTCACGCCTATGGCAGGGACCTGCGCCTCGCCGTCAGGTTGGCCGGAGTGCAGGTGTGCATGGGACGCAAAGCCAACCGTGACGGCCATGCGATGCGCAGCTTGGAATTCCCAGCCATGGGTGCCTGTCTCGTCGCGGAGCAATCCGCAGAGCATCATGCGCTTTTTGGTTCGAACGAAGACTGTGTCTTGTATTGGCAATCCCCGGCGGAACTGGTCTCGGTCGTCAATCGCTTGATCAATGACGATGCGATGAATTCAAAATTGCGGGATAACCTGTATTACCGGATATGCGCCGGAGGAGCGCACACCTATGCCAATCGCCTGCTTGCTCTCGGAATGTTTCTCGGCAACAGTATATCCGGCACCGAAAATCACCAAACGTATTGACATGCGCACGAGGTCATCAACAAATCCTGAATCCGGTTCGGTTTTCTTAACAATCCGTCCAGGATCCGAGTTCCATCAGGGAACCGACGGAAGATTCGCTTCTGATGGATCCCTTTTTCTTCTCGTGGGCATCTGCTTCGGCCTACTCTGGATTGTGGTCTATCTCAGGAACCCGTATGATGTTCCGAACGGGCAGCTATTCTGGTCGATATTGGTGGGCTTCGCGGGATCCCTGCCACTATTGAAAGCGATTTTTCCTTTTCGTCTAACGAAGCTTCCATTCTTCCAATTCCATCTGTTCTTTTTTTCGATCGAGTACGGATTCGCTGGAATCGCTCCATATTTCACGCCAAGAATTCCTTTTGACGCATCCTATGTTGATAGATGCTTGATCCTTTTTCTTATCTACGTTGTTTCGTCATGCATTGCCTATTACGGCATATTGCCCAAGCAACCGCCCCGCCTCCGCATGCATGGGTTTTCGCGATTGCCTTTGCCTGCTCCCATCCACATCACAATCGCTGGTTTCCTGTTACTTGTCATCAGTACTATGGTTCCGATCGCGGCTAGACAGGTGACGACTACTCTAGAGAATGCTGTCGTGTGTATTGCGTTTTTCCATATATCGAATCCACATTTGGCATTCACGAAAAAACTGTTACTAGCTTTGTATTTGCTGGCTTTGTCCGTAAAACTCCTCCTCACTGGACTATTGGCCAACAATATGGTTCTCGGTGTCGCGTTCTTCTGTGCCTGGGCTTGGACGAATCGCAAACAGACTCTCGGGCGGAGATGCGTAATTCCCGTTATTGCACTTGCTACCAGTGTGACATTTATCCTCATCACTAATCCCATAAAGACAGAGTATCGCAGAATCGCTTGGCACAACAATAAGGGCGGAATTTCCGGTCTATTCGAAATCGCTTTCTCATTGTACAAAGACCAGAAAGATTTCATATTCACTCTTCCGTATATGGATAATAGCGTGTCCCTGTTATGCCGCCGAATGTCCACAATTCCCGTGCTGGCAGGCGCAATGGTCCAGACGCCGAAATCAATTCCTTTCAAGAACGGTTCCACGCTTGTCGGAATTTTCATCAAAATTATTCCACGGGCGATCTGGCCCGGAAAACCCCAGGAGACTACCGGTAACGATTGGGGGCGCGAATACGGCTTTCTTGATTCCACTGACAATCTTACATCGTTCAACCAGCCGCTAATTGTGGAGGGCTATATCAACAGAGGCACCTTCGGGGTGGCCATGATGGGAATATTGGTCGGATTGATCTTCGGAGTCGCGTCGTACTTTGAACAATACGCTTCGTCCACATTGCTCAAAGCGCTCTATCTGACAGTCATGTATTCGGTCTTGTTTCCTGAATCGAATTTCACTTCGATTTTCGGCGGGATTATTATTTCCCTAATCGTGGTGTATCTGGCACTCAAGGCTTACGAGCCTTTTTGCACGAAGCCTGAGGCGATTCGCGCAAAAAGATTGAGGCACCCGCGCAGCCGCATCCATCCGTAGCAATATTCCCGCCACACCTACACTGTCCATAACACGATGAATGATCGCACTCTGGTAGGGAGAGACGAGATACTGGCATTGACCGGCATCAGGGCATTGGCAGCCGCATGGGTGGTGGGCTTCCATTTCTGCGGTGCACTGTCCTTGCTTTTCCCAAAGGTCGGGGGAATCCTGACCGCCTGTTTCAGGTCGGGACGTCTTGGCGTGGATCTCTTTTTTCTCCTGAGCGGGTTCATCATTGCCTATAACTATCAAGACCAATTGCATCCGTTCAGGCTGACGAAGTACAAGGAATTCCTGTGGGCGCGGCTGGCCCGCCTTTATCCAGTCCATCTATTCACCCTGCTCGCATGTCTTGGCTTGTATTGGGGAGCCAATATTGTAGGCGCACACCTGAATACACAGGAAACCAACTGGGGGGCCTGGGACTTCGCTGGCAACATCTTCATGGTTCACGCCTGGACTTACCATGGCCACCTCAATTGGAATTACCCATCATGGTCCATTAGTTGCGAGTGGCTGGCCTACCTTTGTTTTCCCCTTCTGGCCGCCTTCGTGTCCCTGGGATGGCGGCGCCCGGTTTTATGGTTGTTTGTCATACTCTTGTTGGTTGGATATCTGGGCCTGAATCTGATTGAATGGAGTGGGCTTCATTGGATGTTCATGGGCATCGCGTTTGAGTTTCCCGCGGGCGTTTGCCTTTGCCAACTATACCGCCTCGACAACTCAGATTCGGATCCTGTCCGATCACCGTTGCAGCCAATCGCAGTCCTGGCACTTGGTGCCATGATGGTTGCCATTTCCATTTTCAATTTCACGGATATCTGGTTGATCCCCCTTCTTGGTTTCATGCTCTATGCTATCGCAACGGGTCCGCATGGCATCCTGAGCAGGCTGCTCGCCTGCCGGTTTGCGTGTTACTGGGGCCGCGTATCGTATTCGCTCTACATGACCCATGCGATCACTTCGATGGTGATGAGTCGGTTTCTACCCTTGTCATCGTTTCAGGGGCGTTCATTGATGATCCGCTTGGGAGCATGCGGCTTCTATTTTGGCTGTCTGGCAGCCGCGGCCGCGCTGACTTATCATACCATTGAGGAACCCGCGCGACGCCGGATGCGTCATTTTTTTGACGGAAAAAGAACATCGTGAGTGGTTGCCCTGTTCCCACCCCACCGTTCCGCTCAATCAACCGGCCCATTCATCTGTCGGCTCAGGCACGCATCCCGAATCCCTGAGAGGCCGACCACTACCGTTTGGCGGACGTGTTTGCGATGCCTAGCACCGGCGAGGGCTTTGGCATCGTGTTTCTCGAAGCGATGGGATGCGGCACGCCGGTGCTGGGCGGCAACCGGGATGGCTCGATGCCCTGGACGACGGCTGGCTAGGACTGCTGGTGGATCCGATGTCGGTGGATGCCATCGCCGCCGGATTGATATCCCTCCTCCGCAAAGAGGGACCGGAGCTATGGTTTGATCGCTACGCCTTGTCATCCGCCGTGCAATCCACTTACGGACGCGAGTCGTTCCGGCGGCGCGTGGCGCAACTGTTTCTCACGCAGCCTTGATTTCACGAGGCTCCAGCGGGCGTTCCGAGTTGATGGCGATTGCGATTTTTGAAGAAACGAATATCCAACAGCCAACACTCAATATCCAAAGTACAAATGAGGAAATGAATATGGGAAGGAAACAGACGAACTTATCGCCATCCTCTTCCATCCTCTTCAGCAGTGTCGAAATGACCAAGAAAAACTACGAGCGTTAGCTCCTCTTTCTTTGGATATTGGATATTGGGTGTTGGGTGTTGGGTGTTGGATATTGAAGTGACGTTGGACATACGGTCTCTGGTATCTGAGGCGAAGCCTCGTTAGTCTTATGTGTGGTATCGCCGGCTGGTTTGGAGAGGGGAAGGACATCAACGCAACCTCCCTGGTGGAGGCATTGCGCCACCGCGGCCCGGATGGCTCGGGTGTGTGGCAAGGCGCAAACGCCACGCTGGTTCACACCCGCCTGGCAATCATCGACCTGAGCGAGGGTGGCAGGCAGCCGATGGAACTACGGAGGTCGGAGGTCGGCGATCACCGATCACTGATCACTGATCACTCTTCTCCCTACTCTTCCTCACCACACCCCGATGGGGACAAGTCGGCACGCCCGGCGGTCACGTCCTACCTCCAACCGACAACTGACAACTCCTCCGCTACCTCTTCCACTGATCACCGATCACTGATTACTGATCACTCTTCTCCCCACTCCTCCGTCCTCGTCTTCAACGGTGAAATCTATAATTACCGCGAGCTGAGAAATGAGTTGGAGCAAAAGGGAGAGGTCTTCACCAGTGACTCCGACACGGAGGTGCTGCTGCGCTTGTTAGTCCGCGAAGGCGCGGCCTGCCTGCCAAGGTTGGCGGGGATGTTCGCATTTGCCTTTTGGGATGAAGATTCCGGCACGGCTATATTGGCTCGCGATCCGCTTGGCATCAAACCCCTGTATTATCGGGATGAACACGGAACCTTGACGTTCGCCTCGGAAAGCCATGTGCTCCAGAGGCAAGGTGACAGAACCGATGCCACCGCGTTGCGCGATTTTTTCCTGTGGGGCAGCGTGCCCGAGCCAGCGACCTTGTGTGAGGCCGTGCGACAAATCCCGGCAGGACATCTGCTGAAATGGCATAACGGTCGGACCGACATCACCGGGTGGTATAAGAAACAGAGCAAGGACGCTGGATATCTTCCGCCACCTACGATCCGCAATCCACGATCCTCGATCGTCGATCCACAATCCGCCACTGCACTGACGCGCGAGGCGTTGTTGGAAAGCCTGCGCCGTCACTTGGTGAGTGATGTTCCGGTCGGAATTTTTCTCAGTGGCGGAATCGACTCCACCGCGATTCTGGCTTTGGCCAGGCAGGTTCTCGGCCCGCAGGCGGATCTGCGGACTTTTTCTATCGGCTTTGATGATCCGGCCTTTGATGAGTCGTCACTTGCCCGTCAAACGGCCGGGCACTTCGGGACGCAACATACGGAATGGAAGATGACCTTGGCCGAAGGTGCGTCGGAAATCCCCGCCTGTCTGGAGGCCATCGACCAACCGTCGATTGATGGATTCAATACCTGGTGTGTTGCGAAGCTGGCACGGCGTGAAGGTATGAAAGTCGTACTTTCCGGACTGGGTGGGGATGAATGGTTCGCAGGCTACGGGAGTTTCCGCCGGGTCCCGCAATTCCGCCGGTTGTACAGACTATTAGGACCGCTGCGTCCGTTGGTGGCCAGGATTCTTGAAGCCCGGCAACCCGGCAATCCCTGGCGCAGGCTGGCGGCTTTCCTACGTGGTGGCGGAACCTGGCTGGAAGCCTACCATGCCCAGCGGGGCATCTTCACGCCAGCAGAAGCGGACTGTCTGGCCGAGTTTCTCACAGGACAATCCCCATCGGCTTCCGTCTGGCAGGTTCCCGATCTTCCCGACCATCCGCTGGCGGTGGTCAGCGAGTTGGAGATCACCCGTTACATGCGCAACCAACTCCTGCGCGACAGCGATGTTTTTTCGATGGCTCATGGCCTCGAACTCCGGGTCCCCTTCGTCGATGTCCGTCTCGCGGAAACCCTGCTATCGATAACACCCGCCCTTCGCCTTCGTCATGGAAAACAACTCCTGCTAGATGCGGTTCCGGAAATCCCCGATTGGGTGAAGAACCAGCCGAAGCGGGGGTTTCGTTTCCCGTTTCAGCATTGGATGGAGGGACAATTCGGCGAATTGCTGGCCGAGGCAGGCCGGGTTTCTCCCATTCCGCTCAATGGCTGGTATCGCATCTGGGCCATGGCGGTGGCACTCCGGAACATTCAAACATAGCACCTTGCAGGATGTTCGTGATTCATACCTCCCCCCCCATGGGTCCATCCTACGGGGGACCCTTTCAATCGGTGCGCAAACTGGCTCAGGCCCAAATGGCATGCGGCATTGACGTCGCGGTTCGCATGCCGTGGAGTAAGGAGGCTGGCGCCCACCATGCTGATTGGGATCCCGTGCCGTCCAGCATCTCCGGCAAAATACTGCTGCCCATGTTGGGTTGGTCACCGGAGTACGCCCGCGACCTCCTCTCATGTGAAGCGGACATTCTCCATACGCATGGCCTCTGGCAGCATCCGTCGTGGGCAGCTCTGGCCTGGAAGAAACGATACAAGCGCCCACACGTCTGCTCGGTCAGGGGCATGCTGGAACCCTGGGCCTGGCAACATCACGCATGGAAAAAAAGGCCGGTGTGGTGGCTGTGGGAAAAACGCAACCTCCAATCGGCCGATTTGTTGCATGCCACCTCGGACCAGGAAGCCCAGGCGCTGCGGGATCGGGGTCTCACGGCACCGATTGCCATCATCCCGAATGGAGTCGATGTGCCGGAAGAGGATGTTGGCGGTGATTGCGATGGTAGGGCGGACCGGCCTCGGTCCGCCCACTTGTCCCCAGCGGGGCAAAACGCCAATGACCACGCAGTATCATCTCGCCCTCGGGGGGAATCACGGACAAGCGAGGCCGCTTGTCCCTACCTGCACCGCACGCAAACGCAACCGACAAATCTTTCCTCTTCCGCTCCTCGGACCGCCCTCTTCCTCAGCCGGATCCACCCGAAAAAGGGACTGCCCATGCTGTTAGAAGCCTGGGCCAGGGTGAGACCCAAAGGTTGGCAACTCCACATCGCCGGACCAGACGAGGGCGGACATCGCGCGGAACTGGAGCGGCAAGCGGTGGTGCTCGGGTTGAGTGACGTCGTTCGTTTCTCCGGGCCGGTGACTGGCGAGGCCAAGACGCAGGCGTTCCGCGACAGCCAGCTTTTCATTCTTCCCACCCACTCGGAAAATTTTGGCATTGCCGTGGCCGAGGCGCTCGCACATGGGCTGCCGGTCATCACCACCCATGGCGCGCCCTGGAAACTCCTGGAATCCGAACGCTGCGGGTGGTGGGTGCCGGTGAGCGTGGACGGCATCGCCGATGCGCTCGACGATGCAACACGATGTGACCCTGCGGATTTGATTTCCATGGGTGATCGAGGACGGCAAGTGGCAATTGACCGCTTCGCATGGGACCGGATCGCCAGACTATTCGGTGAATCCTACCAAAGGCTTCTTGGCGGAGGGGACTGGCCTTCATGCTTCGTTCAGTAAAAGTCAATTCGCAAGTTGCCGTCTTCATGATTTGAACCACAAAGTGCCAGTAAACTACCCATGAAACACCGCGATGGCACTCTCGATTTGATTCGTGGACTGAGTGCGCTCTTGGTGATGCTCGGGCATCTCCGGGGCTTTATCTTTCAGGATTTTTGTGATCTTCCAAGTGCTGGTATTATAACGAAGGCTTTTTACTTTGCAACGAGTCGAGGTCATCAGGCCGTGATGGTGTTTTTCGTGCTGTCGGGGTATTTTGTCGGCGGCTCGGTGTTGTCGGGCTTGATGAAAGGAAGCTTCACCTGGCGCGGTTATGCGACGTCACGGTTGACACGACTGTGGATGGTGCTGATCCCCGCCCTGATGCTCACACTGGGCATCGACATGCTCGGTCGCCAGTGGAATCCAGGCGCGTATGCCGGCGGATTCCATGAGTGTTTCATGTCAGGGCCAATGCCCGGCCATCCTGCATCCTGGAATCCGGTCACATTATTTGGCAACCTGTTTTTCCTGCAAACGGTGTCGGTGCCCATATTCGGATCAAACAGTCCGCTCTGGAGTTTGGCTAACGAGTTCTGGTATTACCTGATGTTTCCACTCCTGGCGGTGGCGGGGGTGTGCTTGATAAAATGGCAACGCCTGCTGGGTGCGATTTTTCAACTTTTGTTGTTTCTCCTGATAGTTTGGTGGCTGCCGCAAGGAACGGTCTTGGGTGGGCTGATTTGGCTGATGGGGGCGTGTGTGTGGTGGCTGCTGTGGTGGATGCGAGAGACCAACAACCAGAGACCAGAATGCGAAGTGAGCACAAGCGAACCTGGAGAACCTGGCGAAGCCCTAACTGGCATGGCCGAAGGCAAACCAGAGACCAGAGACCAGAGACCAGAGACCAGAGACCAGAGACCAGAGACCAGAGACCAGAGACCAGAGACCAGAGACCAGAGACCAGAGACCAGAGACCAGAGGGCGGAAACCAAGGATTCAACTGGCGTTGTGCCGGGTCCTTGGGTTTTTCCGTGGTCGGGCATGGAGAGTCATCGGTGGCGGGATTTTCCTGGGCACTCTGGCGGCGGGATCCAAGTCGCAGAGCTGGATCGGAAGCGACTATGGGATTGGGCTGGCGTTTGCCCTGTGGATGTTGGCCCTGCCCGGCAGTTGGCAAATACCCGTGTGGTTCACCCGGTTCACCACTGGTCTATCGGAAATTTCCTACACACTCTATGTCGTGCATTTCCCGTTGTTGTTTTTCGCTGCGGCAGTGTTGCTCAATGGAAGGCAGTTTCCACCGGACGCGGCAGGGTTTCTCTGGTTTGGAGGGTTGGCGACCACCATCCTGTTGGTCGCGGTGAGCATGTGGTGGTTGTTTGAACGCAACACGGATCGCGTGCGAAAATTGCTGTTGGGCGGCATGGTGAATTTCCGCAAACGGCCCTCAATTCTTTCGTCATTTTGGCTCATTTTCATTTTACTTGTTCTCTTCCTGCCGCAGGAACTACTGCGATAATCATGGATTGCCGCCACATACCGTTACCACCCATGATGGATCTATCGAAATTTGACAATTCGAGCTTCGTTCGGGGTGCCATGGTGTGGAAGGAGGCGCTGTGGTGGGTGGCACGGAGCGTGTTCTTCGCGCCGTGGTTGCCGGTGCCATCGGCTGTCAAGGTGGCGGTGCTGCGCGGGTTCGGGGCGAAGGTGGGAAAATGCGTGGTGATCCGCAGCCGGGTGAACATCACCTTCCCATGGAAACTGGAGCTCGGCGACCATGTCTGGATCGGCGACGAGGTGATGATTCTTTCGCTGGATCGGGTGGTGATCGGGTCGAACGTGTGTATCTCGCAGCGGGCATTCCTGTGCACCGGATCGCATGATTTTTCCAAGGAGACCTTCGATCTGATCACCCGGCCAATCGAGATCGGCGACGGTTGCTGGGTCGCGGCGCAGGCGTTCGTTGGGCCGGGAGCGGTGCTGCCTCAAGGCACCATGGTGAAAGCGGGTGAGGTGTGGAAGGGGAGGTAGGGTCGGACGGCCTCGGCCGATCCACTTATCCGACCGCATGGGCGGCGGCCAAGGCACGGTGAATGATCTGCCATGACATCTCGCCCTCGGGGGGAAGTGGGACAAGCGAGGCCGCTTGTCCCTACCGATTTTCCATGGCGCGGCGAGGCCGCCACGCCCTACCGGTCTAATTTGAGCAAATTCTATCAATTATTCAATGATGGACGCATCCATAGGTCGGAAGCGACTTCCACATGAAATACCGCTCACGACCCTGGCCGGGCCGGAGGACGAGGTTTTTTTTGTTACAATTTGTTGCCTGCCTCGGGGAATCAATCAATTGGCCATGCCTGATGTCTGGCAGATGATGGACGAAACCCTGTCACTCAGGGAGGCGATGGGAGACCTCCATGTGAGGCTGGTATTGGCGATGCCGGATCATTTACACGGTTTATTCTCGTTCCAAGGGACGCACCCCATGACAAAGGTGATGACGGATTTCAAATCATGGATGGCGAAATCATCCGGAGTGCGGTGGCAGCGGGATTTTTTCGATCATCGCTTGCGTGGGTTTGAATCGGCAGCGGAGAAGGCGAATTATATCAGGAACAACCCGGTTCGGGCCGGATTTGTTAGCCAGTCCGCTGATTGGCCTTACCAACGGTAGGGTCGGACCGGCGGTACGGTCGGACGGCCTCGGCCGACCCACTTGCCCGCCCGAACGGGCGTTTGCCAATGGGCGGCGAATGATCAGCAATTGGCATCTCGCCCTCAGGGGAAAGTGGGCGCGGCGAGGCCGCCACGCCCTACCGGATAAAATGGTAGGGTCGGACGGCCCCGGCTGACCCACTTGTCCGCCCGCATGGGCGGCTGCCAATGGGCGGCTCATGAACCGTCCCTGACATCTCCCCCTCAGGGGGAAAGTGGGCGCGGCGAGGCCGCCACGCCCTACCGGCCGTTTGTCCCTCCGACCTCCGACCTCCGACCTCCGACCTCCGACCTCCGATCACTGATCACTGATTACTGATTACTGATCCCCACCCCATGCTCCTCTTCTCGCTCACTGCCCTGTGGCTGCACTTTTGCTGGTGTCTGGTGCCGACGTGGCAAAATGGCCAGTACTATTCGTATGGTTTTCTGGTGCCGGTATTGGTCATGGGGTTCGTGTGGCGGCGGGCGGGATTGGTAGCCGGCATGGCGGTGGTGCCCTGGCGACCGGGAAAACTTGCCGACGGCATGTTGATCGCGGCGGCGGCGGCGGTGCTGCTGGCGCTTGTTCCGCTACGGGTAGTTGAAACCGGCGACCCGGACTGGCGGGTGCCGATCGTGCTGCACGGCTTGTTGGTCACCACCGTGACGCATTTGGCATTGGCGTGGTGGCGGGGCTGGAAGGTGTCGGCGTTTTTCCTACCAGTGACGGTCTTTGCGTGGTCGGCGGTGCCCTATCTTTTTCAAATCGAGCAGGGCTTGGTCCAATTCCTGACCGACATGGTGGTCAGGCTCGCGAGGGAGGTGTTTTTGTTAGCCGGACAACCGGTCGAGCGCGTGGGCGAGAAGCTCACCATGGGTGACCGGGCGGTGGATGTCACGGATGGCTGTAGCGGGATCCGCTCGGTCCAGAGTTTGCTGATGGCCGCTTTGTTTTTCGGCGAGTTGCTGTGGTTGCACTGGTCGAAACGCCTGACGCTGGTGGGGGCCGCGCTGGTTACCGCGGTGCTCTGCAACACCGGCCGCGCGTGGTATCTCGCGTCCGTCCAGTTTTCCCGCGGCGAGGGCGCCGCCCACGCCGCCCACGATCCGGCCGGGCATCTGGCGTTCGCCGTGGCCGCCCTAGTCCTCTACCTCGCCGCCCGCCTGCTCATGCCGCGCGAGACCGGCAAAGTGGTCGTGAAACGGTCGGTCAGCGGTGATCTCCAACGGTAGGGTCGGACGGCCTCGGCCGACCCATTTGTCCGCCCGCATGGGCGGCTGCCAATGGGCGGCAAATGATCAGCAATTGGCATCTCGCCCTCTGGGAAAAGTGGGCGCGGCGAGGCCGCCACGCCCTACCCTTCGGTAGGGTCGGACGGCCTCGGCCGACCCATTTGTCCGCCCGCATGGGCGGCTGCCAATGGGCGGCAAATGATCAGCAATTGGCATCTCGCCCTCTGGGAAAAGTGGGCGC
>Ga0209697_10004779_pt1 | contig 17309 bp, 23 predicted proteins | sample AliMusrvi5mmetaG_FD_184115 | JGI IMG/M metagenome (GOLD analysis project Ga0209697, IMG submission 184115) | Freshwater lake bacterial and archeal communities from Alinen Mustajarvi, Finland, to study Microbial Dark Matter (Phase II) - Alinen... | ecosystem: Environmental > Aquatic > Freshwater...
AATGAATTTGTTTATAAGTTAAACCGAAGGTACTGCAAATCAATTTTTGAAAGGCTAATAGTGGCATCCGTTTTCCCTTACTGGCATAATAACGACTAAGCAATTAATAATTGATTAGATAGAAAGAACACCAGCTGCCAATAAATAGGACTTCAAATGTTCTGCAAGTCCCAACTATTAGTTCCGGTTGAACAACATTACCGGTTTAATCAACCTCCACACCCTCAAGGTTTCGAAAACCTTGAGGGTGTGGAATAACAATACCACCGTTGAATAAATATAAAAAGTTATTTTTACATTTACAGAAATATTGTGCACCTTCAAAACGGCAAATGGTATATATGGCATCATGTTAGCGTTTATTTGATAAAACACCCAATTATGAGAAAGTTAATTTTAAGCTTACTAATTTCATTTTCATTTTTTAAAACAAGTTTCGGTCAGGAACTTGTAATGATCAAAGACACAATAAATAAATTTCAAATAGGTGTACCGGTTGGTTGGAAATATTTTGGCCCACAAGTAAATTCAGTTGCTTTTCAGGCAATCAGACAGAAAGTCGACGAAAATGATAAGCCAAGGGAAAATTTCAATATCAACATTATGCACCACAAAGAGACAGACTTGAACGAAGAATATAAAAATTTCATTGGTGCCATTAGTAAAAGAGAAGGTTTTCGAATCATTGATCAAAAAGACAAGCTTATAAATGACAGAAAATACAAGTATCTGATCGAAACACATAAAAACATAAAAAGTCAGGAAGATATGACTGATTGCATTGTTTTTACAGATAATAATGGAGAAATTCTTCAGCTAACGATGGTAACAATATCTGAGAATTTCGATAAATACAGTTTGCTTTTTGACAGAATTGCAGAAAGTTTAAAATATTAAAATCGAAAGCTATAAATGGGCCTTCTACTGCTATGCAAATCTTGATGTTGAATTGCAAAATTTGAAATTTGTATTTAATAGTTGAAGCGATTCAATTATACACCTTGTCCGAATTTCCCGAAATACTCTTCCAGTTTCTTTGTTCTGAAATTGAAAATTTCGTTGAGCTGTTTCTTTATAACCAACTGATTTGCGATAGCACCTAAAAATCCCATTGGTGGCTGGTAATCTACAATATCGGTCATCAATACGCCCCCTTCAATGGCTTCGATGATATGTTGGTGATGCCACATTTTATAAGGCCCGAAACGTTGTTCGTCCACAAAATATTTCAGATCGCTTACATGTGTGATTTCGGTAACCCATCTCATCTTAATCCCAAGTAAAGGACTGACATTATAACTGATGATCATGCCGGCATACACTTTTTCGGGCAGGTTTTTGGTCGTGATATCGAATCCCATATATTCGGGAGTAATGCGTTTCAGATTTTGAGGTGAAGTGATGAAATCCCAAACCTGTTCGATTGAAGCAGGTATCTTTAGTGTTTCATGTTTTGTGTAAACGGGCATATGCGTATTTTAGAATTGTAAGAAGCGATAATTTTAGTTTAAATACCAGATGGCAGCATTGAGCATTGTTGCAAATGAAACCCAAAGTAAATAGGGAATCTGCAGAAAGGAAGCGGTCTTGTTGATGCGCTTAAAGAAAATAATCATCAACACAATGCTGATCCAAAGCAGCACAATTTCGACAAGTGCAACTCCTGGCCAATTGAATTTGAAGAACAAAAAGCTCCAGATAAAATTAAGTGATAATTGTACGGCAAAGATGAACAGGGCATTGTTTCTGCTTTGTATCTTTGAAGATCTCCAGATCAAAAACAACGAAATCCCCATTAATACATAAAGGCAAGTCCAGACAGGGGCAAAAAGATAATTAGGAGGGTTAAACCATGGTTTATTTAAGGTAACATACCAACCTTTAATACTTGTTGCTGTCGCGAAACCTGATATTCCGCCTATTGTCAATGGAATTAAAAGACAAATAAAAAGGGTAATGATGACTTTGATCGATTTCATTTCTGATTGATAAAATTATGCTTTCGCGATGTTATTGATCATTCCTTTAAAGATAAAACCGTGAAACGGGAGAACTGCAAACCAATAAGCTCTTCCCCAGACACCTAATGGTCTGAAAGTAGCCGTTTGAATTAATTGGTTCTCTTTCGTTATTTTAAATTCAAGCCATGCCTCACCCGGAAGTTTCATTTCGGCATAAAGAAGTAATCTCTTCTCCTCCTTATCTGCCAATAAAACACGCCAGAAGTCAAGTGATTCGCCTGCTGATATTTCAGTGGGATTCTTTCGTCCTCGTCGTAAACCAACTCCTCCCACCAGCTTATCCATGATCCCTCTGATGCTCCATAACCAATTGCCATAAAACCATCCGTGAGTTCCACCTATCGACCAGATGTTTTGCAAAACACGTTCGCTATTTTCGATCTTCATTTGTCTGTGATCTGTAAAGCATCCGTACACGGGTACCTGTATAAGTTGAGATATCCCGTTGTTAAGTGTCGAACTTGTAAGGGCATCTTTCCAGCTCGATGCAACCTGGTTCTGTTCGATCTTACCGAAAGCGAGTTTAATAGCCTTATTAAAACCGATCAGTTGAACACCTTCAATCATATCATTCAGCCTGTGTTCATTACATACAATTTCAACTTTCATGCTATTCACAAGGTTGATTGCAAGGGAGTAGGAGGTGGATGTAACAAAATAAAGCCAGAATGACGACAAACGCGGAGTCATCACAGGAACTACCCATATCCTTCGTTTTAATCCCCTCACTTTTGCAAATCGTAAAAGCATCTCTTTATAAGTCAGTATCTCCGGGCCACCAATCTCGTAACTGTTGTTATAGGTCAGTTTGTTGTTCAGCACACCCACTAAGTATTCGATCACATTTCTGATAGCAATAGGTTGCGACCGGGTATTAAGCCACCGCGGAGCAACTATAAGGGGGAGTTTTTCAACCAGATCACGGATGATTTCGAAGGAGGCGCTTCCCGAACCGATAATGATACCTGCCTTAAGTGTCGTCAATGCATATTTATCCGATTTCAAGATCTCTTCAACATTTCTCCTCGAATTCAGATGTTTTGAGAGCTTCACATTATTGGTGATTCCGCTGAGATAGATCACCTGTTTTGCATTCGTTTGTTCGATTCTGTACTTGAAATTATGGGCAGATACATCTTCCATTTTTGCAAAATCACCAACACTTGTCGACATCGAATGGATCAGATAATATGCAACATCAATATCATTTGGAATATCCTTAAGCGTCTGTTCATCAAGAAAATTGGTTTCAATTACTTTTAGATCAGTCGACTGGTATTTATCAAGATTGAAACGCGATTTATCACGAACACAACATACCACTTCATGCCCATTTTGTAATAAAACCGGCAATAAACGTTGAGCAATATATCCTGTGGCACCGGTAAGAAGAATCTTCATTCGAGGGTTTAAGAATATAACATACAGAAAATCTTTTTGTTTAGAAGATAATGGATGCGAATCAAAAAAAGGTGTATTCATTACTGAATATAATGATAGAAAACTTTGACCTGATTTTCTCCATGTCTTCCCTATACCTTCCCTATATCAAGTCCGTATCACGCTTTATTGTGCATTTTAATATAATGTTTGATTTTTGATTTGAGATATTTCCAAACCAGCTTTTGCAAACACCTCATCATTTCATTTTCAATGCTTATAAGTTCAACCCTGGTAACATGTGAAAGATGTAACTCTTTTGGAAAATTGTGTAACACTTGCCTGATTAAAACAGCTCACCTTTGGATTGATATTAGTATAAAATAAAATTTCGGCAATATGAAAGCTTTAAGATTAGTCGCTTTGGGAATTGTGCTGTTTTTTGCAGGTGCAGCTCATGGACAAGTTTCAGTACACTTTAACATTGGCGTTCAACCAGCATGGGCTCCGGTAGGTTACGAAGATTCACGTTATTACTACTTGCCTGATGTGGAAGCATATTATGATGTTAAAAATTCCATGTTTATTTATTACGAGGGAAATTCATGGATTCATCGTAGTTATCTTCCCACCCGATACAAAAACTATGATTTGTACAACGGATACAAGGTAGAAATGAGGGATTATCATGGAACAACCCCTTATGACAATCATCGTGAATATAAAGCTAAATACGCGAATGGCAGGAACAGGTTTGTTCAAAAGAGTATAGGTGAACGACCAGGAATCCGTGACAGAAATGATCGCGAAAGTAATCAGGTAAACAGGGGCCGTTATAATAAAATTGAGGGTAATGACAAAGCCGGTGATGCCAATTATGACAAAAAAGGAAATCAAAGAGATAACCAGGGAAAAGGGAAAGATATGAAGAAAAATACTCGTGATAACGGGAACGATAAAAGGAAATAATTATCGTATTCTTTAAATAATAAATGAGGCCATCTTCAATTTTACTTTTGATGGCCTCATTTTTATGAAGTGACAGTTCTTCAGAAACAAATTTGAATTTAAAGTGATTCCCTATTTCGCCCTTACAACAAAAATACCTGTTGTGTTTTTAGAGTTCTTTAAATAATCGGCGATTGGAACTTTTGTAGTTTCCACTTTACCACCCGACAAAGGAGCGTGAAGCAGATAAACCCTTCCATCTTTTTTGAAAAGTATCCCTACATGCGAAACATCCATCCCGGGTATTTTAGTTACAAGTGAGACAATGTCTCCATCCAGAATTTTACTTTCACAAGCTGCAATTTTCTCCTTTGGAATAAAGAAATAGGTTTTAGCGGAGCCCTTAATTTCAATTTGCTGGATCTCTTTTACCCATTCCGGGTTCCCTTTAAGCTGTGGATACGATTCAGGATGTGTACTCATAAAATTGAGGACAATCGGACATTTTACCCCTCCTATTTTCGACGATACATCTTCAATAATCCCTTTTTCTGCGTTGTTTGTAATCCATTCGCTAAAATAATGCAAGCGGCTCACATACCCGTTCAACTGGCCGTTTCTGTACCTGATCTTTTCAAGTTCATTGGCGAAATTTTCGAAAGTAGGTTTTCTACTTTTTATTGTCCTTGCGATTGCGAGGCAATTCTCTGCAAACGTGGTGCAATCGAGTTCCCGTAAATTCACGACCAAATCTTCTTCAATAGTACGATCTAACGTATTACCGATATAAGGCGTTCCTTTAAAATCGTTTCCTATCTTCAGAATCAGTTCTCCTGTCGAAAGATGACTGTCCTTCGAAAACTTATCAAATTTTTCCTGAAGTATTACCTTGTCTTTATCGGTCACGATAATTTTGGGGGAAGCAGCAGAAACTAAAATATTGATTGAAAGGAAAGACAAAAACAACAATATAATCTTCATAATATTAATTTTTCATTACTCAATTTGAAAAATCAGCAATACCAGCAAAATAGCATTTATAAAAACGGGTAAACTTTGATTACAATTTCTCAATTATTTCGTCAGGTGTATTTTTCTTGATTCCTTTTACATTAAAATCCTTATCAAAAGTTATAATGGTCAAATCATATTTTTGAGCAATACAGAATTGGTAAGAATCATCAAAATCAAGTTTAAACTTCTGTATATTGGCAATAACATCTAATAATTCAATAGAATTAAGGGATAATTGCTCTAATCGTCCATTCACAAATAAATCATTTATGAATTTTTTTAGAATATCAAATTTTTTTAACCTTGATAAGATTACTCCAATTAAGTGAATTGAGAAATCACTTACAAATAAGTTATCTGTTGGAATTAAGTCAAAAAACCTTGAGGCAACCGCAGACTTTTCTTGGTCTAACAATCGTTCTAACCAAACATTGGTGTCAACAAGGTATTTTACTTTTGTCTCCAATCCAGCGCTTTTTTTGTAACTCAATGGCTGACATCTTAATATCGTTTAATCCGCCTGCCCAATCTTGTTTTAATTTTTTAGGTTTTTGAACCATTTGCTTGTTAATCAAATAATCCAAATAGTGGTCTAATTCACCAATCAAGCCTGGCGACAATTGACCAATCTTTGTTTCTATATTTTTAATTGCTCTCATAAATCAAAAATAATCAAATTTAATTCTAAGTACAATTTACCAGCAGAAACGCTCTTTTCAGTTGGCGTTATTCCTTTACTTATGCCTCTTTTTCAATTCTCTGGCCAGATCTTCTATTCGGTAACCTTTATGTGATAAAAGGACAATCAAATGATAAACCAGATCTGATGCCTCATAAATCAAACGTTCATCATTTCCGGCCATCGCTTCGATTACCGTTTCAATAGCTTCTTCACCAACCTTCTGTGCCATGCGAGATAACCCATCTTCAAACAAGGTGGTCGTATACGAACCTTTTGGCATCTCCTGTTTGCGCTTATCTATGAAATCCTGCAAGTTCTTCAGGAACATCAAATCATCCTGTTTATTTGCTTCACCCCAACATGTGTCGGTACCAGTATGACAAACAGGCCCAACCGGATCAACCTTTATCAAAAGAGTATCCTGATCGCAATCGGGTTGAATGGTAACCACCTTTAAAAAATTGCCAGATTCTTCCCCTTTTGTCCAAAGACGGTTTTTAGTACGACTGAAAAAAGTGACTAATCCTGAGGAAACGGTTTTTTCGTAGGCCTCCTTATTCATAAACCCAAGCATTAAAACCTTATCTGTTGTATTGTCCTGAATTACAGCAGGAAGAAGCTCGCCTGCAAGCTTATTAAAATTAAGTTCCATATTCTTATTGTCTCTGTTTTATTGCTTTGCGTTCTTTGAGTCTTTGCGCGAAACCTTTTAAATTCCTAAATTAAGGGAAGATTTTATATTCACCTTATCTCACGCAAATTCCATTGTCGCGAAGGTAGTTCTTTAGATCGGGAATGGCAATTTCACGAAAGTGGAAAATACTGGCAGCAAGACCAGCATCTGCCTTTCCAACCGTAAAAACATCTGCAAAATGTTCCATTGTTCCGGCGCCTCCTGATGCGATAAGAGGAATAGTAAGGATTTCGGAAAGCTTTGCGAGCTCCTTATTGGCAAATCCGTTTTTTGTTCCGTCGTGATTCATCGAGGTAAAGAGGATTTCACCAGCTCCGCGGTTTTCTGCCTCTTTCGCCCACGAATAGAGTTCTTTTTCGGTAGGAATACGACCACCATTAACTGTAACTGTCCAGTAATCATTCGCTTCACGTGCATCAATGGCGACGACAACAAACTGGCTTCCAAAATTACGTGCCAGATCATCAATTAGTTGAGGGTTTCTGACAGCTGAAGAATTGATTGATATCTTATCCGCCCCTGCTGCAAGAAGTGCCTCTGCATCTTTAATTTCGCTGATTCCTCCACCTACCGTAAACGGAATATCGAGGTTTTGAGCAATGCGTTTTACCAATTCAACAAAGGTTTTGCGACCTTCGTGAGTGGCTGTAATATCGAGGAAAACAAGTTCATCGGCACCTTGTTCGGCATAAAGCTTTCCCAACTCCACCGGATCACCTACATTGATGATATTTATAAAATTGACCCCTTTTACTGTTTGTCCGTCCCTGATATCGAGACATGGTATAATTCGTTTTGCTAGCATTCCTTTTAATTTAAAAATTCCCTGATCTCTTCCATCGTTATCCTACCTTCATAGATTGCCTTTCCCGTAATTACAGCAGGAATCCCGGCATTCTGTAATTCAAGAATGTTAGCCATCGAACTGACTCCACCACTTGCAATCAGGTAGGCATCGGGGACTGATAGAAGGATTTTCTGATAAAGTTCGGTAGCTGCACCCTGTAGCATCCCGTCGCGGCTAATATCAGTGCTGATAATCTTTCGGATTCCCTTTGAATGCCAGTTATTTATAAAAGAGAAGATATCTGTTACCGTACTTTCCTGCCATCCCGCAACTGCAATCATTTCGTTTTTTGCATCGGCGCCCAAAATAATCTTGTCAACCCCAAATTTCTCAATCCATCTCAAAAATATTTCGGGTGATTTTACCGCAATACTTCCGCCTGTCACCATCGATGCGCCTGATTCGAAGGCGATTTTCAGATCTTCATCCGATTTCAATCCTCCGCCAAAATCGATAATCAGACGGGTATTTGAAGCAATGCCTACCAGTACTTTCTGATTGACAATGTGATGTGCTTTTGCACCGTCAAGGTCGACAAGATGCAATCTTTTGAGTCCGGCATCTTCAAACATCTTAGCCACCTCAAGCGGATTTTCGTTGTAGATCGTTTTTTGCTGATAGTCACCCTGACTTAGCCGGACGCATTTGCCGTCGATGATATCAATGGCAGGAATTATTTCAATCTTCATATTGATTAAACAATCAGATTTATAAAGTTTTGCAGGATTTTGGCGCCTGTCTTACCACTTTTTTCGGGATGGAATTGAGTGGCGTAAAAATTATTACGCTGAAGTGCGGCACTAAACGGAACCAGGTAATTGCAGGTAGCAGCGGTATCGGCACCAGTTGTAGCATAAAAAGAATGAACGAAGTAGAAGTATTCCTCTTCGCTGATATGATCAAAAAGCGATGTCTTTAATCCAGTGACGCTATTCCATCCCATATGAGGAACTTTAAATGAGGTCATATCATCCGTAGGAAGAATAAACTTCTTTACTTTTTCAGGAAAAATACCCAGGCAATCTGTATCACCTTCTTCAGAATGAGCGCACATCAACTGTAAGCCGAGACAAACCCCAAGTACAGGTTGGCGAAGATCGCAAATTAAAGTGTCCAATTTGTGATGTTTCAGATAACTCATTGTAGTTGAAGCCTCACCTACACCAGGAAAAATAACACGATCAGCACTTCTGATTTCGTCATGATCGGCAGTGATCAACGCAGATACGCCAAGTCGTTGCAAAGCAAAATCAACCGACCTGATATTCCCGGCGTTGTATTTAATAATTACAATCTTCATTCTAAATTTTGTTGATTTTTATTTATCAAACATCTGAATAGTAAGACAATCTGATATTTTAATGACTGTATATTGCTTTGCAGACTATTCCCTCTGCAACATTCTTTGTATTTTGGATTTTAGTTTTGGTAAATGATTAATTACGATACTCCAAATCAAATCATCAGATATTTTATCGTACCCATGCGATATTCGATTACGAGCCCCAATAATTTTTTGAGCATTGGCAATTTCAAAATTGGTATCCTTTTTCAATATTCTATTAACTGCCTCACCGATAATTTCAATATCTCTCTCAACTGCTCTCTTAGTCTTAATATCTGTTGAATAATCCTCAAATTTTCTGGGTCTATCCTCAAAATAACTTTCAATCTCATTTACCGATTGCAAAATATCATATAACCAAGTTTTAATCTCGCTATCCATAGATAAGTTGCTTGGATAAATCTAATGATTGCCGCAGATATGGGTTACTTATTGCTTTATCTTCAAGCAAATCGACGTCTCGTTTAAAAAGTTTCTCCAATGAGAATTTTAAATCAAAATAATTATCGGCATAATCGTATAAATCAATACCTTGAAAATCAACAATGAAATCAATATCGCTACTTTTTTGAAATCGCTCTGTTAATACAGATCCGACCACAAACAACCGTTCCACGCTATGCTTTTTGCATAAATCACGGACTTTGACAATATTTTTTTCAACTAAATTCATTATACGAAAATACAAATAATTTGTCATTTACCTACTTAAGAAGTAGTCCTATTACCCGCACCATCTCATTAAACTCACTCACTTTGAATAAACGCGTCATAAATACGATCTTTCCTTTTTTGTCGATGATCACGTTACGCGTAACGCCGGCTTTTTTATCTGCAAATAGCCCAAAAACATCGGCAAGGGGATCGATAGCGAGAGGGTATGAGATGTCCATCTCCTTCTGGTATTTTTTCACCTTATCAAGAGGTTCGTCACGATCAACACCAAAGAGTAAGAAATTCGAATTCTTCTTGTTTTTTAACCAAATATCGTGTTCAATAAAAGGAATTTCTTTACGGCAAACCCCACACCAGCTTGCTGTAAACTGAAGCATCACCACTTTGCCTTTCCAATCTTTTGAAGAAACTTTTTTACCATTCAAAAGTGTCATTGTGAAATCGGGAATGGAATCACCAATTTTAGATGTAAATTCATATTCTGGTGGAATTTCCTGATTGGGAAGTTCAGAATTTGTTTGAGCAAAAGCATTGGTGAAAATCAACAAGCCCACAAGGAGAATTTTGGTGTTTTTAAAAATGCTTTTCATCATCATCTTTTTTAGTTGAAAACTACTGTTCGATTGTTATATACAAGTATTTTCCGCTGCAGATGCATGTAAACAGCTTCGCTTAGAACAATTTTTTCAAGATCCCGTCCTTTCCGGATAAGACTGTCAACAGTATCGATATGCGATATTCGTACAACATTCTGAGCGATAATAGGTCCTGCATCCAGATCTGTAGTCACATAATGACTTGTAGCTCCTATAATTTTTACACCACGCTCATGTGCAGCGTGATAAGGTTTTGCACCGGCAAAAGCAGGCAAAAAAGAATGATGTATGTTGATAATCCTGTTAGGGAAATTGGCAACAAATTGATCAGAAAGCACCTGCATGTACCTGGCTAATACTACGAAATCGATGTCGTATTGTTTCAGTATTTCGACTTCTTTAAGCTCCTGTTCAACTTTATTTGTACTATTCTTTTCAATCAGATGAAAATCGATACCAAAACGTTGTGCAACTGGTCGTAATGTTTCGTGATTACTGATTATAAGCGGAATATCTGTTTCCCACTCGCCGGCAGTGTATCTCGAGAGAATATCGAAAAGGCAATGGGGCATTTTCGATACAAACACTGCCATTCTTGGTTTTTTGTCCGAAAAGTGGAGCGAAAATTTTATTGCAAATTTCTGCGCAATAAGTGTTTCAAAATAATCGGATATCTTCTCCCGGGGGATGGCAAATTTCTCCAGTTCCCATTCAACACGCATGTAGAAGAGTTCTTCTTCGTGATCGACATGCTGATCGAGGTAAATGATATTCCCGCGGTTTTCGTTTAAAAATTCGGTGACAGCTGCCAGGATTCCTTGTTTATCAGGACAATGAATAAGTAAAATTGCAGTATTCCTTACCCTTGTTTCTTTGCGAATCGATTGCATATATTTGTTTGAAAAGTTATGATGATTGATAAAACTTAAAGCACCCCTTTAGTGCTTGGAAGTGATTGGACAAATGGGTCCTTGCGTATAGCCATCTTTAATGCACGTGCAAAAGCTTTGAAAATCCCTTCAATCTTATGATGCTCATTTGTACCCTCTGCTTTAATGTTCAGGTTTGCTAAAGCGGCATCTGACAAAGATTTAAAAAAATGGAAGAACATCTCTGTTGGTACATCACCTACTTTTTCGCGATGAAATTCAGCATCCCAAACTAGCCACGATCGCCCTCCAAAATCAAGCACTACCTGCGCAAGACAATCGTCCATTGGCAGGCAAAAACCGTATCTTTCAATACCACGTTTGTCACCAAGCGCTTTCCGGATCGCTTCACCAAGCGCAATACCTGTATCTTCAATTGTATGATGCTCATCAACGACCAAATCGCCAATTACTTTGATAGTGAGATCGCAACCGGAGTGGCGTCCAATCTGATCAAGCATATGATCAAAAAATCCCAATCCCGTGGATATGTCACATTTGCCTGTGCCATCCAATTTCAGTTCAACAAAAATATCGGTTTCGGAAGTTTTTCTCCGAATAGTTGCAGTGCGTTCACCAATAGCCAGAAAACTAAATATATCATCCCAACTGTCAGATATCAATGCGCACGATAAATCTAAGGTTTTAGCTTCCAATTCATTACTTCGGCTTTCAGGTGCAAAGAATATTCCTTTAGCTCCCAGATTCTTTGCCAATTCGATATCGGTAGGGCGATCACCAATAACATAAGAGCCTGCAAGATTATATTCTCCTGAAAAATAATCTTTTAACATACCTATACCCGGTTTGCGATTGGGCGATTTGTCCGCAGGCATGGAGGGATCGATATGTATATTACTGAATTTGACTCCTTCATTTTCAAAAGCTTTGAGCATCATTTGCTGAGCTGGCCAAAATGTCTCCTCGGGATAGGAGGCGGTTCCTAATCCATCCTGATTTGAAACAATCACCAATTCAAAATCAAGCAGTTTTTGAATATTATAAAGATTGCGGAACACCGCGGGTATAAACTCAAGCTTCTCGATCGAATCAACCTGCATATCGCTTAATGGTTCAATAATCAGTGTTCCGTCACGATCAATAAAAAGGACTTTCTTCATTCTTAAACTTTTTTCATTCTAAAACACTCACTAAATCAAACCATCAAATGCCTCAATTAAGATGGCATTCTCTTCAGGCGAACCTATGCTGATACGCAAACAACCTTCACATAGTGAGATGGAAGAACGGTCGCGAACAATAATTTTCTCGTCAACAAGGTATTGATAGATTCCACGCGGGTCGTGGATCTTGACCAATAAAAAGTTGGCATCTGTGGGATAAATCTTAACAACAAACGGGTACTTCTTTAAGTTCTCTTTCATTTTATCCCGCTCTATCAGGATTATATCCACCCAATCGAGCTTTTTCTGCTCATCCGAGAGTAATTCGAGTCCCTTTTGCTGGGTAAGAATGCTTAGATTATAGGGGTATTTTATCCGGCTCAGCACTTCAATAATGGGTTCGGCAGCAAATGCCATTCCCAGACGTAATCCTGCCATTCCCCATGCTTTCGAAAATGTCTGAAGTATTACGAGGTTAGGATACTGATCTAATAAAGGAAGAAAAGACTTTTCGGGACAAAAATCGATATAGGCCTCATCAACCACCACGATACCACTAAAATTTTCGATAATCCTTAACATAGCTGTATTATCCAGCGCATTACCCGAAGGATTGTTAGGTGAGCACAGGAAGATTATTTTGGTAGATGAAGTAACCGCATTTAATACAGCATCGGCATCTAACTCAAATTCAGTACTCAGCGGCACCAGGTTTACTGCAACGTTATTGGTATCGGCAGCAACTCTGTACATTCCGTATGTCGGATTTATCGAAACAACATTATCCCTTCCAGGTTCACAAAATGCACGAAATAGTAAATCGATTGGCTCATCGCTACCGTTGCCCAGAAAGATTTTCGATACTGCGATATTTTTAATTTCACCAACCCTCGTTTTTAGTTTTACCTGGCGTGGATCGGGATAACGATTCCAGGGTGAATTGAAAGGATTTTCGTTGGCATCCAGAAAAGCAACAGCTTCACCAGAAAACTCATCCCTGGCGCTGGAATAGGGTTTAAGCAATCGGATATTATCCCTAAGTAATTTATTAATATCTATATTCATAAAATTCTGTTTCAATTATTTGCAGGATCCGTTACCGTTTATTTCATCCGAAGTGATGCTGCATTCTTATGTGCGAAAAGCTGCTCCGCCTCTGCCATTTGTTCAATGACAGGCCCTAATAGCATTATTCCCGCATGTGTAATCTCCTGAAAGGTTATCTTTTTACAAAAACTATCGAGACCAATTCCGCTAAACGATTTTGCCCATCCATTTGTAGGAAGGGTATGATTTGTGCCCGAGGCATAATCGCCGGCACTTTCGGGAGAGTAATTTCCGATAAATACCGATCCTGCATTTGTGATTCTTTCTGCCAAACCTGCTGCATCTTTTGTAGCAATGATCAGGTGTTCAGGTGCGTAGAAATTAATCAGGGTGAGCATTTCCTCCTCATCATTCACAAGGATAGCGCGACTATTTTCTAGCGCTTTGGCTGCAGTAGTAGCCCGTGGAAGCTCCTTGAGTTGTTTTCCCATCACCTTAATCACCTCGTGAATCAATTTCTCATCTGTTGTTACCAAAACAACCTGGCTATCGGGCCCATGCTCTGCCTGTGACAAAAGATCGGCGGCAACGAATGCCGGATTGGCGGTATCATCAGCCATCACAGCAACTTCCGAAGGACCGGCAGGCATATCAATTGCACAGTCAGCCATTGCAACATACTGTTTTGCAGCTGTCACCCATGAATTTCCGGGACCGAATATTTTATCAACCTTCTGAATCGAATCTGTGCCGTATGCCATTGCTCCGATTGCCTGCATACCCCCAATTTTATAGATCTCGGTGATATGACAAATTGAGGCAGCAAACAATATGGCAGGATGGATTTCACCATTAATATCGGGTGGAGTGCAAAGCACCACATCGCGGCAACCAGCTATCATTGCAGGAATACCAAGCATCAGTACTGTCGAAAATAGGGGAGCGGAACCCCCTGGAATATATAGCCCTACCCGTTCGATCGGAACCGATTTTTGCCAGCATTTTACACCGGGCATCGTTTCGATTACACGATAGGAATGCTTCTGTGCGACATGAAAAGTATCAATGTTTTGAGCAGCCACACCTATCGCTTTCTTTAATTCAGCATCGATTTTGGTGACAGCATCTTCAATTTCATCAGCAGAAACTTTAAAATCAGCAATATCCACATGGTCGAACTGATTTGTGTACGCACGGATTGCTTCATCTCCATCTTCGCGGATCTTTGACATTACCTCGCGTACAGTTTCAATTTTGTCTGAATAATCAGCTGATGGCCGTCGTGTAATATCAGGCCACGATTTAAACAGTGGGTAACGATAGATTTGCATGATAGTATATTTTATAAAATCATTTTCTCAATCGGGATGACCAATATTCCTTCAGCGCCGTTTTTCTTCAGATTGCCAATCACTTCCCAGAACTCACTTTCGTTGATTACCGAATGAAGAGAGCTCCAACCACTTTTAGCCAAAGGCATAATCGTCGGTGAAGTCATTCCCGGAAGGACTTTGATGATCTGATCTAATTTATCGTTGGGGGCATTTAGCAGGATGTATTTCTTTCCTCTTCCTTTTTCAACTGCTTCGATGCGGAAGATCAGTTCGTCGAGGATTGCCTGCTTCTCTTTTGAAAGATTAGGAGTTGCAACTATTACTGCCTCCGAATCCATGATATTATGCACTTCTTTCAGGCGGTTACTCACGAGTGTACTTCCTGAACTCACAATGTCGAATATCGCGTCAGACAAACCGATGCCGGGGGCTATCTCTACAGAGCCTGCAATGAAATGAATATCTGCATTTATATTATTTGCAGCTAAAAATTCTTTCAGGATACGGGGGTAGGAGGTTGCGATTTTCTTGCCCGAGAACCATTCAAGACCCGCGTATTCATCATCTTTCGGAATAGCCAGTGACAAACGGCATTTGCTGAATCCAAGATGTTTAATGATTTCAACCATTTGCTGTTGCTCGGCGACTTCGTTTTTACCGACAATTCCAATGTCTGCAACACCATCGGCTACACATTGCGGGATATCGTCGTCGCGCAAAAATAACGCTTCCAACGGGAAATTTTTTGCAGGTGAAATCAACCGGCGGCTACTTGCGACAAGCTTAATGCCTGTTTCAGTGAGCAATGCCATCGAATCTTCGTTTAACCGACCTTTGGTCTGAATAGCAATTCTTAAAATCGAATCCATGTGTTTAAATTAAAAAAGGCCTACCTGATTGAAAAGGTAAGCCTGTGTTTTGGTAATATGATTATGGACGTACCAACCCCGGCTCACCTTATGGTAAGTGATGATGAAGTCCTGTATGAATGCTGATCTTTGTCATTTTTATTTTAATATTGCAATATTAAGCAAAATTCAGATCGAATCTGTCAAATAGCCAGATTGAATGTTAAATTTAAATTAATTGTCTTTGCAATCGATTGCACATTTTATATATTTGTATCGGTAAATTAAAGAATACACTATGACAAAAAAGATGATCACGCTAATGGTTCTTGTTTTTATAGTTTCAACAAGCTTCTCACAAACAGCGGATAATAAAACACTATTCTCGCCAGGTTACATCAAAAATACGATGAAAAATGTTACTGCCTGGCAGCTTAGGAACCCCAAACATGAACCAACTGACTGGACAAACGGCGCCTTTTACGCAGGTGTTTCGGCTGCCTGGGAAACGACTAAATCAAAATCGATTTACCAGGCGATGATGGATATGGGTAAAGCAACCGGGTGGAAACCAGGCTTGCGCTGGTACCATGCTGACGATATCGCGATATGCCAGACTTATGTCGATGTTTATAAGTTGGCGAAGAAACAGGAGATGATACAGCCATTTATTGATACATTGGCAGTTCTCATGAAAAATCCCTATCCGATGAAAGGAAACGAGGTGATTAAATGGTGGTGGTGCGATGCCTTGTTTATGGGGCCTCCTGCCATCGTTAAGCTTGGTGCTGCTACCGCAAATGATGATTATTTTAAATTCAGTGATCACCTCTTCAAAGAAACATACGATCTCCTGTATGATAAGGATGAGCATCTTTTTGCCCGTGACCTCAAATACGTGATCAAAAATGACGGGAAAGATATTCATGAAGCAAACGGCAAGAAAATATTCTGGTCGCGCGGGAACGGCTGGGTAATGGGGGGAATTGTGAGAGTCCTGCAGGAACTTCCGGCCAACTACGAAAACCGCGAATTCTATATTAACCTCCTCAAAGAAATGGCGGCACGACTGAAAGAGCTTCAACAGGCCGACGGAATGTGGCGTGCCAGTTTACTTGATCCGGATTCGTATCCAGGTGGTGAAGTAAGCGGAACAGGCTTTGATTGTTATGCCATTGCATGGGGAATCAATAATGGGATTCTCGACAAGGCAACTTATCTTCCGGTTGTTGAAAAAGCATGGATAGGGCTGAATAAGTGCGTCGGTAAAGATGGTCATGTAGGATGGGTACAGCCTATTGGAGCCGACCCGAGGAAAGATTTTACTGCCGAAAGCTGGGAAGTTTATGGATCGGGCGCTTACCTGCTTGCCGGAAGCGAAGTGATCAAACTGAAAAGATAATTAAAGAGATTACACGAATTAGAACGGATTTCACGGAATAACACCCTCAAGGTTTTCGAAACCTTGAGGGTGGCGAGGTTAATTATACCGGTAATGTTGTTCAAATGGGATTTTAAGTTGGGTAATGCAGAACATTTGAAGAACCATTTATTGGAGGTAGTTTTTACTATTCTTTCTCTTTTTCAAATTGTTTATTGCAGCTTCAATTGCATAGTCCGCATAATCATTTTTCTGCTTACTTATATTTTGTGGATAATCCGGACTAAGCTGACCCCCTGGCGACCGGTAAAAAATTAGATTTTTCTGTTGTTTTTCATGTTTGTTTTTCATGACAGTCCGGCAGATGTTGACCCCCTAAAATTGAGAAAAGAGGTAAAAAAATCCGGAGCATACTGACCCCCTACCGAATGGCGGCGGGCTGGG
>Ga0209697_10004780_pt1 | contig 17308 bp, 14 predicted proteins | sample AliMusrvi5mmetaG_FD_184115 | JGI IMG/M metagenome (GOLD analysis project Ga0209697, IMG submission 184115) | Freshwater lake bacterial and archeal communities from Alinen Mustajarvi, Finland, to study Microbial Dark Matter (Phase II) - Alinen... | ecosystem: Environmental > Aquatic > Freshwater...
ACATATAACGGATAAGCGTAAAGGAGCTCATGAGTATGGAAAAAAACGAATTACGAGTTGTCCCGCAACCCACCCTTCGGCGGCTGGCGCAGTATCACCACCGGCTGAAACAGCTGGAGGCGATGGGTCGCGACAGGGTGTCCTGTACCACACTGGCGGAAGACCTGGAGCTGGCCTCCACCCAAATCCGTAAGGATCTGGAAGCGACCGCCCTCACGGGGCAGGCCGGTGTGGGCTTTGTCCTGACCGACCTTATTCACGCCATCGAAAAGGTACTCGGGTGGGATAACACCACCGATGCCGTGCTGGTGGGGGCAGGCTCGCTGGGAACAGCGGTACTCGGTTATGAGCGGTTCAGCCAGATTGGCCTGAACATCGTCGCCGGGTTCGACATCGACACCGCCAAGGTGGGCCAGAAGATTCACGGCAAGGCCACCCTGCCTTTGGATAAACTCACCAACCTGGTCCAACGCATGAAGATCAAGATTGGTATTCTCACCGTTCCGGCAGAAGTTGCCCAGACCGTCACCAACCTCATGCTGGCAGGAGGAATCCGGGCCATCTGGAATTTTGCACCCGTTATCCTGAAAACCCCTCCCGGGGTTGTTGTGGAAAACGTGTCCCTCGCCTCTAGCTATGCCGTGCTATCCAACCGTCTTACGGAAGCCCTCAAAACCAAAACAGAAATAAAACCGCTATGACAACCCCCCGCAATAAGTTCGATAAAGTCTGTGGAATCCTGGACCGCTATGAGCGAAAACCCGCTCAACTCATTCCGATTCTGCAGGCTGTCCAGGAGGAATACCGCTACCTGACCGAAGAGATGATGACCTACGTGGCCACTTCCCTCGGTCTTCCCCCGGCCCGCGTTTACGGCGTGGCCACGTTTTATTCACACTTCGCACTGGAGCCCAAGGGCAAATACGTGATCCGGCTTTGTGACGGAACGGCCTGCCATGTCAAGGGCTCCAATCCCATTCTGGAAGTCCTCTGGAAAAAACTAAACCTCTCGGAACAGAAGAAAACCACCCCGGACCTGCTGTTCACCGTGGAAACCGTATCTTGTCTCGGCGCCTGCGGACTGGCCCCGGTGGTGGTGATCAACGAGGAAATATTCGGCCAGGTAACCCCGGAAAAAGCCTGCCAGTTGGTGGATGACATCATGGCCAAGGAGAAAAACTAATGCAGACCCTCGATCTCAAACAGACCCGTAATAACTACGAGAATGCCGCCCGTTCAATCACCCGCCGCATCATCATTTGCGCCGGCACCGGCTGCATGGCCAATGGCGCCATGAAGGTCCATGACCGCTTTGTTGACGCCATTGCCAAGGCCGGCCTCCCGGTAACCACCGAACTCAAGGCCGAACATACCCGCCCGGCTAAAACCCTGGTCTCCAGCAGTGGTTGCCAGGGCTTTTGCCAGATGGGCCCCCTGGTCACCCTGATGCCTGACAATATTCTCTACACGAAGGTCACCCCCGCCGATGTGGATGACATTGTCACCACCACCTTGATCAACCACCAGCCCGTGGATCGTCTCCTTTACAAGGACCCAGCCACTGGTCATTCCTGCCGCGGAACGGACGATATCCCTTTTTATACCCGACAGACCCGTTCGACGCTCAAGGCCTGTGGCGCACTGGATCCTGAGAACCTGCACGAATACATTGCCGGAGGCGGCTACCTCATGGCCCGCAAAGCCTACACCGAACTCTCCGCCAAAGCACTCTGTGATGAAATCCTCCTCTCCGGCCTGCGTGGCCGCGGGGGCGGTGGTTTCCCCACCGGCAGAAAATGGGAACTGACCCGTGTTCAGCCCGAACCCAAAAAGTACGTCATCTGTAACGGCGACGAAGGCGACCCCGGTGCGTTCATGGATCGCAGCGTCATGGAAGGTAACCCGCATAGCGTCCTGGAGGGCATGATGATCACGGCCCGGGCCATTGGCGCGGACGAAGGCTATATCTATGTCCGGGCGGAATATCCGTTGGCCGTAAAACGGATGCGCAAAGCCATTGCCGATGCCGAGGCGGCCGGCGTGTTGGGCGATAATCTCTTCGGGGCTGGTCAGGCCCTGCGCCTGCATGTGATGGAAGGCGCAGGGGCTTTCGTCTGCGGCGAGGAAACCGCCCTCATCGCCTCCATCGAAGGCAAGCGCGGCATGCCTTCGCCAAAGCCCCCCTTCCCCGCCCAAAGCGGCCTATGGGGAAAGCCGACGGTCATCAATAATGTGGAAACTCTGGCCACCGTGCCCCTCATTCTGGCGGCGGGCGCCTCGGAATACCGAAAGCAGGGGACCCCGGGTTCGCCGGGGACCAAGACCTTCGCCCTGACAGGGCATGTCGCCAACACGGGCCTCATTGAGGTTCCTTTCGGAACCACCTTGCGCGAGATCATCTTCAATATCGGCGGTGGAGTCACCCGACTGGACGGCACACAGGATCCTCAGGGCTTTAAGGCCGTACAAATCGGCGGGCCCTCGGGCGGTTGCCTTACCCGTGATCATCTGGACCTTCCCATGGATTTCGACTCCCTCAAGGGCGTGGGCGCCATGGTGGGTTCCGGTGGACTGGTAGTAATGAACCAGAAGACCTGCATGGTGCGCATCGCAAGGTTCTTCATGCAATTCACACAGAACGAATCCTGCGGCAAGTGCGTCCTGTGCCGGGAAGGCACACGCCAGATGCTGGGCATGCTGGATGATATTACCGAGGGTCGTGCGGACGCCGACTCGTTGGCACTTCTCGAGAAACTGGCTAATGCCGTCCAAAAGGGTTCGCTTTGCGGTCTGGGCAAAACGGCCCCCAGCCCCGTGCTGTCCACCCTGCGCCATTTCCGCGCCGAGTACGAGGCCCACGTGCATGGAAAAACCTGCCCGGCGGGAGAATGCAAGGCACTTGCCCGCCCGGAGATTAACCCCGCACTCTGCAAAGGATGCACAGCCTGCGTCAAGAAGTGCCCGGTGAACGCCATCACCGGCGAACGCAAGCAGCCGCATTCGATCAACGCCTCGCTCTGCATCAAATGCGGGGTTTGCGCTCAAACCTGTAAATTTAACGCCATCGCAGGAGTCTAAACATGAACGAAACCAATACATTGACCATTGACGGACGGAAAGTACGCATTGAAAACGAACGCAATCTGCTGGAACTGGTGCGCAAGGCCGATATCGACCTGCCCACCTTCTGCTACCATTCGGACCTGAGTGTGTACGGCGCCTGCCGCCTGTGCCTCGTTCAAGTCGAGGGCCGCGGGATTCAACCCGCTTGCTCGACCCCGCCTGAGCCTGGCATGAAGGTTAAGACCACCACCGAGGAAATCCGCGAGATCCGCAGGATCTCCGTGGAACTGCTGCTGGCCAACCACAATAGCAGCTGCCCTACCTGCGGCAAGAGCTCGTCCTGCCAGCTCCAGAGCCTGGCGCGCCGCCTCGGTATCGAAAAAGTTCGCTTCAAGCCCACCGTCCGGCAGGAACCCGTGGACCGCAGTTCCCCATCCCTGGTTCGCGACCCTTCCAAATGCATCCTGTGCGGTGACTGCGTGCGGGTCTGTTCTGAAATCCAGGGTATCGGCGCCATCGATTTCGTCCACCGCGGCAGCAAGGCGGCCGTGGTACCCGCCTTCGGGAAAAATCTTGAAGAGGTCGAATGCGTCAATTGCGGCCAGTGCGCCGCGATCTGTCCCACTGGCGCCCTGACGCCCAAGTCCGATATTGATGCCATCTGGAAGGCATTGGACAACCCCAAAAATAAGGTCGTGGCCCAGATTGCCCCGGCGGTACGGGTGGCGCTAGGAGAACACTTCGGGAAAGAACCCGGTATGCTCAGCACCGGCCAGATGGTGGCCGCCCTACGCGCTTTAGGCTTTGCCAAGATCTATGACACCTCGTTCACGGCAGATCTGACCATAATTGAGGAGACCGAGGAATTTCTGCGTCGGACCAAAGGTGAAGCCCCCCTTCCGCTCTTTACTTCCTGTTGCCCGGGCTGGGTCAAGTTCGCGGAACAGTATTATACGGATTTGTTGCCAAACCTCTCGAGCTGCCGGTCGCCCCAGCAAATGCTGGGCTCACTGGCCAAGAACAACCTACCGGCCCAACTCGGCGTGGAACGCAAAAATTTGATCATGGTTTCGATCATGCCCTGTACTGCCAAAAAGTTTGAAGCCCGCCGCCCGGAGTTTACCGTCGGGGGCGTGCCGGATGTGGATTACGTTATGACCACACAGGAACTGGCCCACATGATAGAACAGTCCGGCATCCAGTTCGACAAGTTGGAACCGGCCTCTATGGATATGCCCATGGGCTTCAAGACCGGCGCCGGTGTCATCTTCGGCAATTCGGGTGGCGTGAGCGAGGCGGTCCTGCGCTATGCGGCGGAAAAGGTTAACGGCGTCAAGCTGGACAACCCGGACTTCATTGAGGCTCGCGGGAGCGAGAACCGCCGCGAGGTGACCGTGACACTGGGCGGCAAACCACTCAAGCTCGTCATCGTCAATGGCTTGAAAGCCGCCCGGACCCTGGCCGATGAAGTTCGGGCCGGTACCAGCGATGCCAGCTTCATCGAAGTCATGGCCTGCCCCGGCGGGTGCATCGGCGGCGCGGGTCAACCGGTCTCGCGGGACCCGCTCTGCCGCAGCAAACGGACCCGAGGACTCTTTGATGCGGATAAAATGCTGGAGCTCCACAAGTCCCAGGATAATCACCTCGTGGCTCAGGCCTATGCTGAAACGCTCGGTGAGCCCGGCAGTCACAAGGCGCACGAACTCCTGCACACGCATTATCACAGCCGACGACGAATGGATTCCGAGGGAGTGACCTTTAACGAAGCGGGCGACACCCCCAAGGTCAGCGTTCAGGTCTGCGTGGGCACCAGCTGTTATTTGCGCGGCTCACAGCAATTGCTGCAGTCCGTGCTTAAGCACATCGAGGATAATAAACTCAAGAGCGACGTGAATGTGGAAGCCACCTTCTGCTTCGAACACTGCGATCGCGGCCCCACCGTCAGCGTGAATGACAAAGTCCTACACAAATGCACACTGAAAAAGGCCTGTGAGGCCATTGACAAGGCAATGGCTTGATCGATGGTTTGGCTGCGGCGTTCGACGGCGCGAGCGCCCTACCTAATATAAACGACATGATTGTATTGGTAGGGCGGCCACGCCGCTGGCCGCCGCGACGCTAGATCATGTAATGGTACGAGGTCGTTCATAACTTAGAGAGGTTATTATGGTCAGCACCGACAAGCCCGGACAAGTGGTTTTTACCAACAAAGCACGTTGTCGTGATTGTTACCGCTGTGTGCGCGTTTGTCCGGTCAAGGCGATTCGCATGAAGGAGGGGCAGGCCTTTGTGGTCGATGACCTCTGTATCAATTGCGGCACTTGCATCCGGGAATGTCCCCAGGGTGCCAAGACTTTCCGGCAGGATGCGGAGAAGGCGCGCCAACTCATGGCGGATAAGACCGCCCCCATCGCCGCCAGCGTGGCCCCCGCCTTTGCCGCGGTCTTCTCCGAGTGGGAATGTCTGCGCCTGCCCTCAGCCCTGCGCCGGCTGGGGTTCACCTTCGTGGCCGAAACAGCAGTGGGTGCTTTTGAGGTGGCCCGCCGGACCGCCGAACTTGCGGCCCAACAACGGGAGGAATCGCGGATTATGACCGCCTGTCCTGCGGTCGTACGCTATGTGGAGATATATCGCCCGCATCTGGTGGATCGGTTGCTCCCGGTCGTCTCTCCCATGGTCGCCCATGCCCGGCACCTGAAAACCCGGCTCGGAGGCAGGACACGGGTCATCTTTATTGGTCCGTGTGTAGCCAAAAAATACGAGGCCGCGCGGCCAGAATTGGCGGGGGCGGTGGATTGTGTGCTCACCTTTCCAGAACTATGTGAATGGTTCACCCTGGCCGGTATTGATTTGTTACGCTGCGAAGAAAGCAACTTTGACGAACAACCGGCAGGCTCGGCCCGGCTTTTCCCCCTGGCGGGCGGCGCCGCTCACACCGGCGGACTTGAGACTGATGTTCTCAGCCCGCATGTCATCACCGTCACCGGGCCGGGAGAACTCGGTGATGTCCTTGATACGCTTTCCGACTCCGCGGCCAGTCCCATCCTGCTGGAACCGCTTTTCTGCAATCAAGGGTGCATCAACGGCCCTGCGCTTGCCGGGGAAAACACACCGGTATTTACCCGGCGCCAGCAGCTCCATCAATTTGCCATGACCCACCCAGCCAATGGGCCGCGACTCAACCTCCCGGACACCCAACTCGCCACGTCATTCATAGGCCAACCGCGATGGAATCAGGAGGTTCCGGAAGCAGAGATCCGCCGCCTCCTCAACCTCACCGGGAAAACCGGTCCTGACGAGGAACTCAACTGTGGAGCCTGCGGTTATGCCACCTGCCGGGATAAAGCCATCGCGGTCGCCCGCGGTATGGCGGAGGTGGAAATGTGCATTCCCTATATGCGGCGCCTGGCCGAGCAACGCCGTGACCGTATCATTGAAACCAGCCCTAATGGCATCATAATCGTGGACGAGCACCTGACGATCCTCAACATGAATCCCGCCTTCCGCCGGTTCTTTATGTGCTCTGATGCGGTATGCGGCAAGCCTGTCTCCTACCTCATGGATCCCGAGCCTTTCGAACAGGTATCGGATGGACACGTGGGAAAGCTGGAAACCGTGGTGGTCCACGACAAATACGGACTCACCTGCCACCAGATCATTTACAGTCTTCCTGAAGACCGGCAGGTGGTAGGCATCTTCATCAACATCACCCATAGCCGCGACAGCCAGCAGAAACTCGACGCCATGCGCGCCCAGACCGTGCGTCAGGCGCAGGATCTTCTGACCCACCAGATTACCATGGCCCAGACGATGGCTAAATTTCTCGGTGAGAGCACAGCCCATGGGGAGATGCTCGTGGAAAACCTCCGCCGCATCGCCCAGAATGAAGCACCTAAAAAGATCAATAAAATGTGATCGAAATACTTCAAAGTTAGCATCATGGCAAAAGGAACCATACACATCGACGCGATCACGGCCCAAACCTCAAAGCATGCCGGCATGGCCTGTGGCGACGTGGTGTTGTGTGACCGTGATGAGCATGCCACACTATTGATCCTCTGCGACGGGATTGGATCCGGTATCCGTGCCAACATTGCCGCCACGCTCAGCGCGGCCCGACTGCGCACCCTGATTCAGAATGGATTCTCATTACGGCACGCCGTCTCTGAAGTCGCTGGCACCATGGAGAAATCAAAACAGGAAGCCGCGACGTATTGCGCCTTCACGGCCGCCCGGATTTTGAACGACGGCAGCATGACAGCCCTCTCCTATGAGATCCCGCCGCCGCTGCTATTCTCCACCCGGAACACCTCACCCCTCTCCACACGATCCCTTACGGCGGGCAAGGCTCTATTGCTGGAAACCCGCTGTCTACTGCAGCCTGACGAGGCTATCCTGCTGGTCAGCGACGGCATCACGCAGGCAGGAATCGGTACCCGATTCCATCAAGGATGGGGCGTGGAAGGGGTTGCCCGGTTTCTGACCCGGCGCCAGATGCCACGGGATACGTTTGATAAACTGCCTGACCTCATCATAGAAGAAGCGATCCGCCGGGGTGAAGGCGGTACCACTGATGACATGAGTGTGCTTCGGGCCTTGTGCCGGCCCAGCAAGAACCTGACGATCTTTACCGGTCCGCCAAATGATCAACGTCATGATGCGAAGGTGGCGGGACAGTTAATGGAAATGCCGGGATGGAAAGTTATCTGCGGGGGCACCACCGCACGGATTGTATCGGATTTCCTTGGCAAGCCCATGTCCGTTACGAAGACCGCCGAAAGTCTTATTGCCCCGCCAAGCCACCAGTTGGAAGGGATTGACCTGCTCACGGAGGGGGCCGTAACGCTCAATCAGGTTTACAATATCCTCGATGTTGATCCGGAAACCTTTGATGAAGAAAGCTCGGTCACTCAACTTTTTCATTTCATGCATACGTCCGACCGGATCCATTTCATCATGGGCGGCAGTCTCAATCCGGCCACGCTTCACATCAGCTTCAAACAACGCGGGGTTCTGCCCCGCGCCACCATCGTCCCTCTCCTCGCCGAAAAACTCCGCGCCTATGGCAAACGTGTGGTGATTGAACCGGTCTGATAAACACCGGTCTGTCTTTATCCGAGTCAACTCCTGTCAGGTTTAAACAAAAATATGAATCATTTAACGACAACTGTTTGCCAGCGGCTCGTACCCTGCATCTGGTGATTCGCTAGAATGTCCTGTACGCCAGTCACCAGTCATTAAAGCAGGGTTGACGCTCTTCCAAAACAGCATTACTGTTTGTGTCATAGACCGTAAGACAAGTCTCTCTATAAATTAACAACAAGGAGAACACCATGGGTACCGCGGGAAGACAGATTGTGGGTAAGGATGTGGACAAGATCATTGCCCTGCTGAACAAACTGTATAGCGACGAATGGCTGGCCTATTACCAGTACTGGCTTGGCGCCAAAGTCGTCAAGGGCCCCATGAAGGATGCCGTGATGGCAGAACTGACCCAGCATGCCGCCGATGAACTCCGCCACGCCGGACTGGACGCGGACCGGATCATCCAACTCGGCGGGACCCCGGCACTCAGCCCGGAAGTCTGGCTGAAACTGACCAACTGTGGTTACGCCGCTCCCGAGGATCCCTACGTCAAAGTGATCCTCGATCAGAACATCAGCGGCGAACAATGCGCCATCAAGCACTACAATGAATTGCTCAAGTTCAGCAAGGACCGCGACCCCGTCACCTATAACATGGTCCTGCAGATTCTCCAGGATGAGGTGACGCATGAGGAAGACTTGCAGAACCTGATGGAGGACATGGTGATGATGGTCAAACGGGGTTTGAAATAATCACTCATGTCGTTATCGGATCACCGTTTGCCGCGATGGGCCCATGGCTGGCCGGGCATGATGCTCGCCGCCATGGCCCTTTTGTTTCTTCGCATCGCCTACCTGATCTGGCTCTGTCCCTACGACCTTGTTCCGGATGAAGCCCAGTACTGGGACTGGTCCCGGCGCCTCGATTGGTCCTACTACAGCAAGGGCCCGGCAGTTGCCTGGCTGATTGCGGCCAGCGTCAACTTCTTCGGCATTTCAGAATGGGCGGTTCGCCTTCCCGCCGCCCTGGCGTCATTCGCCGCCAGTCTGGTCCTGTCGCGCTTCGCCCTGTCCGTTTCCGGGGGCAACCTCCGGGCCGGTTGGTTCGCCTTGCTCCTGTTCAATCTGATCCCGGTCTTGCAGGGAACAGCCCAATTCATGACCACGGACTCCCCCTACTATCTCTGCTGGATCACGACCGCCTTCATTGGCTGGCTTATGGCAAAACGGAAGTCGCCATCGACCGCCTGGTTCTTCCTGCTCGGCTCGCTGATTGGCATTGGGATGTTGTGCAAATACACCATCCTGCTGATCCTGCCGGGCCTCCTGCTCTACCTCTTCCGTCACGGCGTTTTCTCCGGAAGGCAGCAGCTCGCCGCCCTGCTGGCCGTACTCACGGGAATCATCCTGTTTTCCATGCCCATCTATATCTGGAATATGCAGCGGGACTGGCCCACAATCGCCCATCTGATAGGCGCCACGCGGTTGCCCGGCGGCGATGCTCCCGCCCATGAAGGCTGGCCCTACAACCCGCTTTGGACCCTTTCCTATTTACTCTTTCCCCTCGCCATCCTTGCCCCTCCCGCCGCCTTCCTGCTGTATCGTGCCACGCGGGAAGCATTCCAGCCGCAACACGACCAGACGGACTTCCGGAACAGCCTGTTATACGCCCTTTATACCGCCGTCCCCATCCTCGTTTTCTACCTGCTTGTCACCTCTCGCACCGATGTCAAACTCAACTGGCCGGTGGCTGGCTTCACTGTTTTCCTCATACCCCTTGCCTGTTTTCTTGCCACGCATTATCCTGCCGATGCCATCACCCGCAAACTCTGGCATTGGACTGTAGGCATCGGCCTTGTGAGTCTCCTTTTTATAGCGATGGGCAAATTCCCCATCGCCGCCATCAATGGAACCCGGATTCTGGGTTATCGAATCAGTACCCAGCCTATACTTAAGCGGATTTCGGGGTTCAAGGAGGTTGTCAACGGTGTTGAACGTGCTTCCGCCGCGCTGGCCAAAACCACCGGGCAGGAACCTTTTTACATTGCCTCGACCTACGGGCGGGCCGCCCTGCTGGCTTTTTATGCCAAAGGCCATCCGCACGTATGCAGTGCCGACAGTTATATGGGCGGGCGGGAGTCCTCCTACGACTATTTCCCTGACACCAATCTGGGCAATCCGGAGTTGCTGGGCCGCCCCGCCATCCTGCTGGATAACGAGAAATGGGTTTGGGAGAAGGCGCTCTATTTTCAGCTGATTGAGCGCTCCCATTATAAAGGCCGCATCTACTATGCCTACGAATACCGGGGCCCCTGGCGCGAACCCCACACAAAGTAACCCGCCTTCCGCGTTGACTTGTGGGCCGCTCCACCAGTATAAGAACAAGACCTTTTGAGGAGATTTTCCAACTTGCGCATTGTTTCACGATACGTCCGGGACAACTATCTGGTCACCTTTGTGATGACCCTGTTAGTGCTGACCTTTGTCATGTGCATCATGGTGCTTTTCCGCATTGCGGATGCCATTGCCATGGGAGGATCCCTTTACCTGATTGGCAAGATATTCCTGGCCGGGCTTCCCTCCGCCATCGGGTTTTCCATCCCCTTCAGCGTCATTACAGCCGCGCTACTCACCTTCGGTAGACTTTCCGCCAATGGGGAAATTACCGCCATGAAAAGCAGTGGCATCCGGATGCTGCAAATCATGCGCCAACCCATCCTTTTTGCCGCCCTGATGGCTTCCATCTGCCTCTATCTCAATGCCGAGCTCATCCCTACCAGCTATCACGAGCGGCGTGAAGCCCTGCGTCAATTGGGCATGGAATCCCCGCTTCAGTTGATTGAGGAAGGACGCCCCATCCGTGATTTTCCAGGTTTGACCTTTTATATCGGCAGCAAGCGGGATAATCGCATTGAAGACATCATTATTTATCAGTCCGCACAGAAGAATGCACCCGCCCGTGAGATCCGGGCCCGATCCGGCACAGTGACCTCATCGGAGGACAAAAAAAGCATCCTGGTGGACCTGTATGATGTTCGCATCGATCCCTTTTATGAGGACCGACCGGGTGCTGGAACAGCCAGCCGCTTCCCTTATCTCATCGACCTCTCCCGCCTGACGGGTGAAGAGGCGGGGAATAAAGTGAAGAAGAAAAGCGATATGACCATGCTCGAAATCATGGACACCCGTGACAACCTTAAACTGTTCTATCCTGAAATGGATTACAACGACCTGGTCAAACAAGACATGTCGCTTCTGGTGGAGTTCAATAAGCGGTTGGTGATGGCCCTCTCCTGCTTTGTCTTCGTCCTGCTAGGCGCGCCTCTGGCCACAAAAACCCATCGCCAGGAAACCACGGTGGGAATAGGCATCAGTCTGGGCCTTGTTTTTTCGTTCTATCTTTTCGTGATCATCGCCGAAACCTTGACCAAGTATCCCTGGACCCAACCCCACCTGATCTTATGGATACCGGTGGTGCTGGCAACGGGTCTTGGCCTGATCCTCATCAAACGCTGTGACTAATCCACCCCCTTCCAACACCCGCCGGCAATGGTTGCCTGATCTGATCTGGATCCTTCTCCTGACAGGCGCCGCAACGATTCCTTTTCTGACCCCGGCGTTGGACATCAAACTTCTGTCTCTATTCTATCATCCGGGAACGGAACACCCATGGCCCCATGAACTCGAGCCTTTTTGGCGGTTTCTCTATTCCTTCGGTCCCTGGCCGGCGCTCGTTACGGCACTGACAGGTTTGGGCGTCCTGGTCGCCGCTTCGTACAAGCCGGCCCTCGCCCGGTGGCGGCGGCACGCCGCTCTGGTTTTTCTCACCATGGCCCTCGGCCCTGGCCTCTTCGTCAACACGATCTTCAAGGATCATTGGGGCCGCCCACGCCCGCGTCAGGTCACGGAACTTGGCGGCACCATGAACTATCAGTGTTTTTACGAAAAGGGCCTTGCGGGACGAGGCAAGTCGTTCCCCTGCGGACACAGTTCCATGGGCTATTATTTCATCGCCTTCTATTTCCTTGCCCGGCGGAGACACAAGGGTCTGGCCACCCTTGCCTTTGCCGGAACCGCCCTGTATGGAACCCTCATTGGGGTCGCACGAATGGCCGCCGGTGCCCACTTTGCTTCTGATGTACTCTGGTCTGCATTCTTCCCCTGCATGATCGCCTGGCTCCTGTATTACTTTATCCTGAGAATTCCCCAGTATGAAGATGACCCGGAGTCCGTCGCCGGAATGTCCCTGCTTCAATCCCGGTGGCTGGTCTGGATCGCCCCACCCCTGGCCGCCGCCGCCTTCGCCTCCGTCCTTCTTGGGACCCCCGCCTTTGCGGAAATCAAGTATAACCTGCAAAGCCCTAACGGCCGACCTGCGTTAAGAATCGATGTCCGGCACTGCCGTGTCACTTTGAAGGCCTCGCCCGAGCTCAGCGACCGGATTATTGTCAGCGGAGAAGTCCACGGATTCGGTTGGCCTTGGAGCCGTATCCGGCATACCGCCATCTGGAACCAGACCAACAATAGCTGGGAACTGGACTTCACCTGCAAGCCGAAAGGACATTTCTCGGAATTGGATGGCGAAGTAACGATCCGGATACCGCCGGGGACCAAAGTAGAACGAATTCCGGAGCTGGACTAAATCGTAGCCCCATACCGCAGACACCGCAGCACTTTCACTCCGCATCGGCTTTCAATCATGCGGCAGTTATCCGCCTCGATCGCCCCCCAGCGACCGGGCGTTGCCTGATTCAGAATCACGCCCAGCACCGTAAGCCGGGCTGCACGCAACGCCTGTAATGAAAGGGCTACATGATTGAGGGTTCCCAACCCGGGCCGGGCCACCAGTAACACCGGAAGCTGTAACCGGCACATCAAGTCCAGCATGGTTTCCTTTGAATTCAAAGGCACAAGGACGCCCCCCGCCCCCTCGACAATCACTCCGTCATAGTGGGAACTTAAAAGGCGATAGTATTTTTCAATGCGGGTCAGCGAAATACGTTTGCCCGCCAACCGGGCCGCAAGATGCGGAGAACACGCCGGCTGAAAACAATAAGGCGCCAGATCCGCTCTTTCAGCGGCCGGGATGCGCAAGTTTCCAGCATGAAGGGAAACCATCAAATCCGGTGCAATCAAACTCCCTTTTCGCAGGAGGCATCCCGTCTGAACCGGTTTCATGGGAACAACATTTCGCCCCGCCCTCCTGAGCGCCGCCAGAATCCCGGCGGCAACATAGGTCTTGCCTACTCCAGTATCGGTTCCCGTTACAAATACACCACTCGGCCAATTCATAGCGGCAGAGTATAGGATGAGCAAGCCGGGCTTACAGCAAAAAACGTTTTTGCGCAGGGGGTCATCATCCGTTCCCGACAAAGCGAACATCTTCCTTTATGGCGCCAACACGGATGCCATACTTCTTCTTCAGTGCCGCCACATCCTTCTTGAGGGCGGGCAGAAGCCGGCCGCCAAAACCTTTTTCTCCTCGCCTACTAAGGTTCTCGAAATAATCTATACATCCACTGGTGGCCGCCGACCTCCGGGCGGCGGCTAATCGCGCCCGGAGGTCGCGATCCACCTTTAGAGGATGTCCAGATTATTTCAGGAACATTAGTAATTCAAGCATTTCGGCCAAGACCCGCGCCCCGTCGAGCGCTGCGGCGTCCAACGGCGTGGCTGCCCTACCAATTCGGTCATGTCCAGTCAATAATGAGACCATTCATATATGCCAATTCCCGAGATTTGTTATTAAAAAGCGAGTAAACCAGTCAATCCTTTGTGGTCATGCTTTGTGGCCTCTGCGACGGATGATGTCGCACTGCACCTCGGAAGCCAATCGCGTGAAGTAACCCGAGAAACCGCTGACGCGGACCACCAGATTGCCATAATTTTCAGGGTGCAACTGGGCCTCCAGAAGCGTCTGTGTCCCCGTAAAATTAAACTGCAACTCGGGGATCCGGTGCTTCACGAAAAATCGGGTCATCGACTCAAAACGCCTGGCCCCCTCTTCGTCACGAAAGAACTCGGGCTCAAACTTCATGTTGATGACGCTACCGGTAAGCACCCGGCGATAATCGGGCCGTGCCACGGAACTCAGGAACGCCGTAGGGCCATTCTGATCACGCCCGAAATACGGGGATGCCGCATCGGAGAGTGGTGTCCCGGCCCGACGTCCATCAGGTGTGGCGCCCACTTCCCTGCCGGCGGGAATATTGTTAATATTCGCCGCCATGGCGGCCACGAACCGGCCCCCGTCAGGGGTGCGGTGTTCCAGGCAGGCGTCTGCCGCCAATGCAACCACCCATACGGCAATATCATCCACATACGGATCATCATTACCATATTTCGGGGCCTTGAGCATGAGCATTTGGCGCAAGGGTTCCCGTCCGTCAAAATCAGTTTCCAGCGCCGCCATAAGAATCGGCAGACTCACACTCTTTTCTTCAAGCACAAGCTTCTTTACTGCGGCCAGACTGTCGGAAATGGTCGCAAGCCCCATGACTCCCACGCCATGAAATCGCGGGTACTCGGCGCCGCCGTCATTGACATCACGAGCGCGACGGATGCAGTCGCGAGTCAGGACCGACAAAAACGGGTCAGGGAATTGGGCGGCAGGGAAACGCCTGATATGGGCATTGACGCAGGCCGCATGCCGGGTCATGGCGTTTTGCACCTCTTCCGTAAACAGAGCCTGCAAACGGGTCCAGTCCGGAGCCGTTTCCAAGGCCAGACGGCGAAGGGCGCTCAACACGTAAAGCGGCGTGTTGAACATGCTATCGGACCAGGCTGGCTGACGCCCTGCCAGCATGGTCTCAATGCAACCCACCATGCAATGGTCCCGGGCAACTTCGACAGGAATTCCCGCCTCCACGAGCCCCGGAATGAGCACCTGATCGTTGAAGATGGCGGGAAACCCCACACCCGTGCGGATACACTCGAACGCGGCGCGGTGGAAGGCCGCCGGGGAATCATCGTGAAAGCGGGCCGACAGGTTGGTGTGCGGCGATTGAACCAGCCGCGTAGCATCGATGCAAAGATAGGAAAGCTCATTGGTGGCGTCCCGCCCATCCGGCGTCAAGCCGCCCACGCAGATGTTGGTGACCTCACCCAGTTCCTCGATATGCGCCCACAGGTTGCAAAGGAGAGCCAAGGCCGATTCCCGATCAAGCCGACCCGAAACCATGTCGCACTCGTAATAGGGCAGCAGATACTGGTCGATGCGCCCTAAGGCATTGGCATAACGGCCTTCACTGACAAACACCATCTGGGTCAGCCAGACCAGGAGGATTGCTTCATGGAAGGTTCGGGGCGGCCTGGAAGAGATCCACTCCAGAGCTGGCCTCAAATCCGCTGTGGCCAAGCCGACATGCCTGCAAATATACCTGGAAAATCCTTCAAGAGTAATCCGCATCCCCTCCAATACCGCATGCTTCTCGGGGGAACCATGGCTCTGCCTTGATTCCGTGATGCATGACAGGAGACCGCTGATACCCTCTTTCAGAAGAGTGGGATAATCAGCAAGAGTATGATCAAACCCGGCCCAGAAATCACGGCGTCCGCGAACATTATGGGACTCTACCGCGGCGTGGTAATCCGTCTCACTCAGGCTATCCGGAAGACGTTGAGTCCAAAAACCCACCCTGCTCCCCATGATCCGGTCGCCGGAATAAGTGTGCAGGTCCACATGATCAAGCACATTGGCAAACGCCTGCGCCCAGATCACCGGCTGTGGCTGCCCCGCATTTTGCCGGAAAGCCATCTCACGCCAGTAAGGCCGCATATCATAGCCGCCAGGGAAATATCGATTGATCTTTCGTGTTGCCGCCAACACGGGACGCCAGTCCGGCAGGATCGAATTCATGAAATACGCCCGCTCCCTTCAAACACCGCCTTCACGGCCCGGCCTGCCGAGGCGTCGGCACAGGCCCGAACCGCATCTTCAACACAATACTTCTTGGTGATGCAGGCGGCGAACGGACGATGCAAACGGGGATGCTTTTCAAGAAATATCAGATAGGCTTTGATATCGGCCAATGCATACTGGGAACTCCCGACAATCGTAAGAGCCTTGAAGGTAATGGCCTCGGGGTTGATCGCAACCGTACCGCTCAAGGAATATTGGCCGGGTACGATATATCGACCGAGAGTCCGCACCAAACCCAACCCTTCAGAAATGGCCGCCGGGGCCCCGCTTGCCTCAAAAACCACATCGGCGCCATCGCCGCGTTTATAGCGGGCGGCCCATTTCTTGACCTCCGCACAGCGGTCAGCCAAGGAGCCAGCCCGGTAGTCCCACACTTTTTCTGCGCCCAGCCGGCGCGCCAATGCCATGCGTTCAGGATTGGAGGCCGAACCAATCGCCGCTACCCGACACCCTGCGGCCTTGGCCCAGGCGATGGCAAAAAGCCCCACCGGCCCCGTTCCCTGCACCACCACAATCTCCCCCTTCGTGAGGCCGCCGGCGCGCCCAAAACCGTGGATTGCCGTGGGCCCCGCGCAGGGGAATGCGGCCACCGCCTCAACGGGAAGCCCTTCAGGCACGTGCACAAGAGTGGAGGCTGGCTGGTAAAGCATCTCGGCAAAACCGCCAAAAAGGTGCGGGGCTTCTTTCGGATCGCGAAGGTTGGTGACAACGAAATGCAGACAATTCGCCGTTTCTCCCTGCCGGCAGTTGAAACATTTTCCGCAGGGGTTTGCCACACAGGCAATCACCGTGTCGCCGACTCGAATGGAACGCCCCAATCCATCTTTCTTTGCACGGGGCCCGATTTGTTCAACCGTTCCGATAAACTCATGTCCGGGAATGAGTGGAGGCGGTACCGGCAGGCGGGCCTCGATAATATGGTTATCCGTGCCGCAGATCCCGCTCAACTTGAGACTGAGCAACACCATATCCCCCTTGGGGGCAGTAACAGGATAGTCCCGAATCTCCAGGGGGTTCCCCACCTGTGAAAAGACGGCCGCTTTAGCTGTATTTTTTTGCATTCGAATAATTCCTTCAAAAACGCTTAATTTATCAATAACCCCACAACAATAGCTCAATCTTTATATTTTCACTCACTACTGTCCGGTTTAATTTTTCTTAACATGCATTTCAGCCCTATAGAACCTACTCGAAATCGACGTCACAAGCGTTTTCGATTTCAATTTCCGGTCGAAATTCT
>Ga0209697_10004781_pt1 | contig 17307 bp, 15 predicted proteins | sample AliMusrvi5mmetaG_FD_184115 | JGI IMG/M metagenome (GOLD analysis project Ga0209697, IMG submission 184115) | Freshwater lake bacterial and archeal communities from Alinen Mustajarvi, Finland, to study Microbial Dark Matter (Phase II) - Alinen... | ecosystem: Environmental > Aquatic > Freshwater...
CGGAAAGTATCTCTACGAAAACCTGATGCACTGCGACGGCTGCCACGGCCAGAACGACTACACCCGCTTCGCCTCGCCCGTCCTACCCGGCCGCAGCGGCGCCGGCAACGTGTTTCCCAAGGAATTGGGCCTCCCCGGCCAGATCGTGCCAGCCAACATCACGCCCGACAAAGAGACCGGCATCGGCACCTGGACCGACGGCGAAAAGATCCGCGCAATCCGCGAAGGCATCTCCAAAGACGGCCGCGCGCTGTTCCCCATGATGCCCTACTCCAGCTACAAGCGCATGAGCGACGAAGACACCTACGCGCTGGTTGCGTATCTGAATAACCTCACCCCGGTGAAGAACGCGCTGCCTAAGACCTCCATCAATTTCCCTGTCTCCATCATGATCAAGAGCACGCCGCAGCCGGTAAGCAGTGTCCCCGAACCAAATCGAAACGACAAACTCAAATACGGCCAGTATCTGGTGACGCTAGGCGTCTGCAAGAATTGCCACACGCCCGAAGAGCGCGGCAAGCTCATCGAACAGAAGAGCTTCTCCGGTGGCCGTATGTTCAACATGGGCTTCGCCCGCGTAGTGAGCGCCAACATCACCAAAGACGAGCCCTCCGGCATCGGCCGCTGGACCGAAAAGCAGTTCCTCGAAAAATTCGCACAGTATCGCGACTACGCCGAAAAAGGCGCGCCCAAGGTGAGCAACGACGACTTCACGCTCATGGCCTACGTCAACTACTCGCGACTCCCCGACGAAGACCTAGGCGCCATCTATTTATACCTGCGCACGCAACCCGGCATCTACAACGCAGTCGACTCCCACCCCGACAAACCTCGTAGCGCACGCTTTTAGCGTGCCGTGTCGACATCCCTGTCGACATGTCCGTCAAAACCGATATGCAAACCCATTCCGGGCTATCTCCTCCATCTCCGCGCGCGAAAACCCAAACCTCTCCGCCGCCAGCCGATACTCCCCGGTCAACGTAGTATGAAACATCGCCGGATCATCCGAATTCAGCACAATCGGCACCCCCGCATCAAACAACCTACGCACCGGATGCACATCCAAAGAAACCACCGCCCCCGTTGCCACATTGCTCGAAATCGAAATCTCCAGCGGAATATCGTTATCCCGCAAATGCCGCATTAACTCCGCATCCTCAACCGCCCGGATCCCATGCCCGACCCGTTCCGCCCCCAACCTCACCACATCCCAAACATTCCCCGCATCCGAAGTCTCCCCGGCATGCGGAGCCAGATGCAGTCCCGCCCGCCGAGCAAATGCAAACACGTCCGCAAACTCAGAAGCCGGCACCCGAACCTCATCCCCGCCAATCCCAAACCCAACGACGCCATCCTTAGCAAAGTCCGCCGCAAACTCCGCCACCCGCATCGCCGGCTCATGCCCGAACTGCCGCACCGCATCGAAGATCCAGTTGACCTCCACACCCGACTCCGCCGCCGCCCCGCGCACCGCCTCGTACACATGCGGCAAACTCTGCGACCGCCACAAAATCACACCCGCCGAAAGATTCAACTCCACGTACCGGACATTCTGCGCCTTCAAACTCTCCAGCAATCGACGCGTGATCAGCGCGTAATCCTCCGGCGTCCGCAGCAAACCGGTCACCCATTTATAAGCCTGCAGGAACCCCAAAAAGTCCGCATACTCATACCGCGCACGCAGAGCCTCCAGCGTTTCGCCGGGGCAAAGCTCCAGCAAAGTCTCCGGCTCAACAGAGCCTTCCAGATGCAAATGCAGCTCTGCTTTTTCCAGGTGCAATATGTAGTCGTTCACTATTGACATAATAATAAGGTGATGACACCAGAAGAGATCTTGGCTATCGCCGGAGGATACCACGGAGACGCATTCCGTGTACTCGGCCCGCACCAGACCGGAACCGGCTGGGCGATTCGTGCGTTTCTCCCGAACGCCTCGGCCGCCAGCGTAGTCACTGCCGGCGGCAAGCTGGCCATGAAAAAGCTGAACGCCGACGGACTCTTCGTCGCCGAGTTCAAAGCCGCACCACCCAAGTACCGGCTCAGCGCCACTCTGTGGAGCGGCCCCACCATCGAATTCGAAGACCCCTACCGCTTCCACCCCGTCATCGACGCGGACCTCCTGCGCCAGCACGGCGAAGGCGTCAACTTCGCCAGCTACGAATTCCTCGGCTCTCGCCTCACCTCGCAGGATGGCGTGGAAGGCGCTCTCTTCGCCGTCTGGGCGCCCAACGCCCTGAACGTCACCCTCATGGGCAGCTTCAACGATTGGGACGAGCGCCGCCACCCCATGCGACTCCGCCAGGGCGGCGTGTGGGAACTCTTCATGCCCGGCGTCAAAGAGGGCGACACTTACAAATACAACGTCCGCTCAAAGTTCCAGGGCTATCAGCAGCAGAAGGCCGACCCCTACGGACTCGCCTACGAACTGCCTCCGAAATCCGCCTCAGTGGTCACCAGCATCGATGGCTACGACTGGCAGGACAACGACTGGATGGCCACCCGCGCGAAAAAGGACTACCTCAAAGAGCCGGTCAACATCTACGAAGTCCACCTCGAAAGCTGGCTGCGCGGACCGAACAACGAATGGACCACCTATCGCGAACTCGCCGTCAAGCTCGTGGAATACGTGAAGCGCCTCGGCTACACCCACATCGAACTCCTGCCGCCCGCCGAGCACCCGTTCTCCGGCTCCTGGGGCTACCAGGTCATCGGCTACTTCGCCCCGACCTCTCGATTCGGCACCCCGCGCGACTTCATGTACTTCGTCGATGAGTGCCACCGCAACGGCATCGGCGTCATCATCGATTGGGTCCCCGCCCACTTCCCCAAGGACGCCCACGGCCTCGCCTACTTCGACGGCACCGCCCTCTACGAACACGCCGACCCGCGCAAGGGGGAGCATCGCGACTGGGGCACCCTGATCTTCAACTTCGGCCGCAATGAGGTGCTCAGCTTCCTCATCTCCAACGCCCTCTTCTGGCTGAAGAAGTACCACATCGACGGCCTGCGCGTGGACGCAGTCGCCAGCATGCTCTACCTCGACTACTCGCGCCAGCCCGGCGACTGGGAACCCAACCAGTTCGGCGGCCGCGAAAACCTGGAAGCCATCCGCTTCCTACGCCTCTTCAACGAACAGGCCCATCTCATTCCCGGCGTGATGACCATCGCCGAAGAGTCCACCTCATTCCCCGGCGTGTCGAAGCCCACCTACCTCAACGGCCTCGGCTTCACCATGAAGTGGAACATGGGCTGGATGCACGATATGCTCGACTACTTCGAAAAAGAGCCAGTGCACCGCAAGTACCATCATCACGACATCACCTTCAGCCTGCTCTACGCCTTCAGTGAGAACTTCGTGCTGCCCATCTCGCATGACGAAGTGGTCCACCTCAAGCACTCCCTGCTCACCAAAATGCCCGGTGACGAATGGCAGCGCTTCGCCAACGTCCGCGCCTTCCTCGCCTACATGTTCGGGCATCCCGGCAAGAAACTGCTCTTCATGGGTTCCGAAATCGGCCAGCCGTGGGAATGGAACCACGACGCGGGCGTGGCCTTTGACCTGCTCAACTACGACTACCATCGCAAGCTGCAGTGCTTCGCCAAGGACCTCAATCACTTCTACCTTTCGCACCCCGCCCTGTACCAGGTGGACACCAGCTTCGAAGGTTTCGAATGGGTCGACTTCCGCGACTCCGAAGCCAGCATCATCTCGTTCCTGCGCTACGCCGAAGACCGCCATGACTTCCTGCTGTTCATCTGCAACTTCACGCCCGTGGCGCGCACCAACTACCGCGTCGGCGTCCCGGTTCCAGGCACGTACCGCGAAGTCCTCAACTCCGATTCGTTCTACTACGGCGGCGGCAACGTCGTTAACTCCGGCGACCGCAACAGCGAGCCGGTCCCCACGCACGGCCGCCAGCAGAGTCTAAACCTTACGCTGCCTCCTCTGGCAGTGATAGTATTTCAGTGCATTGCATGAAAAAGATTCGTGTTCCGGAAAACCTGACGACGCAAGCCTACCGGCGGATCAGGGAATTCATTCTAGAAGGTGGCATGGATGACCGCGAGCGGCTAACTGAGGAGTTTCTCGCCGGGCAGCTTGGCATCAGCAAGTCGCCCATCCGCGAGGCGCTCACGCGCCTGGAGACCGAAGGCCTGTTGCGCATTGAACCGCGCCGCGGCGCCTACCTGCGCAAATACACAACCAAGGAAGCGGAAGATCTGTACGGCCTGCGCGAAGCGCTCGAACTGCATGCGATCCGCACCGCAAACATCACGCCCCAGGTAGTGGAAGTCCTGCGCGGGCACCTGGAGCACATGCGCGAGCACTACCATGACAACACGAAGATCCCCTGGATCGAGGAAGACGCCGCATTCCACAACGCCATCGCAGAAGCCACCGGCAACAAGTCGCTGCTCAACGCTCTGGAAAACCTGCAGCACCAATTGTGGCTCTTCCGCCGGACTGCCTATGATCTTTCCAGCAGCAACGCCGTGGTGGTCCATGAAGAGATCGTCAACGCGCTGGAACGCGGTGATCGCGAACGTGCCGTTCAGCTGATGCACGAGCACATCACTTACAGTTGCCGTCAGTTGGTAGCCGTGATGTCGCAGCCTCGCTTAGACGCCAAACCCTCAGACTCCAAAGATGTCGCGTAGCGCCTTGCGCGCCGGAATCACCGCGCTGTCGCCCGGCTTGTAGTTATTCAACCGCTCTTCTTCGTTGATCACCCAGCCGTTCCATGGCAGCGATGCCACCGCCCCGGCTAGCGGCTTCAAATCGAATTCGCCCTTGCCCAGCGGCACCTGCGACCCCGCTTTGAAGTCGCGCAGATGCATACCCACAATGCGCGAATAGTGTTGCTGGAAGAACTGCGGAACGTTCGCTCCAGCCTCGTAGGCATGTCCCGCATCCAGCATCAGATCCACGGTCGACGCCTTCAACAGCTTCTCCAGCTTCGGCATATCCGCCGGATGATTGTGATAGGCCACGCGCATCCCCACCTTGCGCGCCTGCTCATCAGCCGCGCTTAACGCATCGGCTTTCTTGTTGCCTTCGATATTCGCGCCGCTCAGGATCAGCCGCTCGGCTCCCAGCTTCGCCGCAATGTTGGTCACCTGCCTGATCATCGCCGCCGGAGCAATGCCGGTCTCACGATCATAATCGAGCAGGAAGATGTGCACCCCGATCAACCGCAGCCCAGTCTGATCGATCGCCGCCTTGGCCGCGTCGAGCGTCTTCTCCTGCCCCAGCAGATTGCGGAACCCGGTCTCGAAACCGTCGTATCCCAGCTTGCGGATATTGCGCAGAACTTCCAGCACGCGACTGAAATCGTTGGGGTCGATCTCCCAAGCATTGGTCTGGCAACCGGGCCGCACTTTGCCTGCCCCGAACGCCGTCGCCGTCGCAGCGGCCGCAGAGAGAAACCCTCGTCTCGTAATCATGCTTTGTCTAAGATACTCGAAACGTCGATCAAATAAAGCTGCCGCCCCTTGCCTTCGTGCGTCGAATCGATCGTCACCAGCCGTCCGTCCCTGCTCGACCGTGGATGCAGGTCGCAGCGCCACTCACCGGCGTACTCCTTCGGCGAAAGGAGGTCCCCCAGCGGATGCCGCACGGCTTTCGCCGTATCGTAAATGTACGGATGCTGCAGCCGTTGTTTATCGGGATAGGTGTCATTCAAAATCCAACGCCAGCTGTCGCGATTCAGGTACGTATTGTGCCCGTTCACCACCATGACATCGGGCGCAATCACCTCGACATTCTCCGTGCGGTCCTCGTAGCTGTAGAACTTGTATCCATGCGACGGATGCTTCGCCCACGCCACCACGTGCGAACTGCGCCGCCAGATGAAGTGTGACGTATCGCCGTAAGGATCGAGCACATACAGCCCGGTGCCATCGGCATTCACCGTGAACATGCGCGTGATGCCCGCCTTCGGATTGTCCGGCCCGCCGCGCCGCCGGTGCAGGAAGATGAACCGCTTGCCATCCGGCGCAAACAGCAGGTGATTGAACTTATGCTTCGACCCGGTCCAGTCGCCGATCTTATAGGGCACGGCCGCAGCCTGCGCATGTGAGACAATTAGGTCCCGCTTGCCCGTCTTCAGGTTCATGCGCCACACGCCGGTCTGCTCCGGAGCCAGAACATCTTTGTACTTATCCGGAACGCCCGCATAGCCATAACCCGGCCGCGTGTCATTCAAACGGCTGAAATCCGGATTCACCGCCCACTTCGCGTCGGGACCGATCGCATAAACCGGCCCCGGCAAAGTCCGCTTCTTTCCGTTCTTCGTGTTCAGAATGTGGGAGACATACTGCCCGTCGACGCGATCGTTATAGATCACCTCCGAAGCCGAACCCGGCAGCCACTGCAGCATGCACCCCTGCTGCCAGTTCCAGGCCTTGGTCTCACCCAGATCGATCCACCGGTCGTTATCCTTCAGGTCGATCATCCCGATCCGGATCGTGTCATCCGCGGTAGGCGACCGGTGCTCAAACCCTACCTGATTGCACAACACATACCGGTTGGTTGGATCAAACTGCAGCTTGTCATAATAACCAAACCAATGAAACTTGGGCCCCTTCGTAATAGCCCGGAACTGAGGCCCCCCATCCACAGCAAGGCCCGCAAGCGATTTAAGAAAAGTACGCCGTACCATAAGCAAGCATCATACCGCACCCCGGGGACTGCCCTCACTGTCCCAAGCGCAGCGCGTGGACAGTGCGGGCTGTCCCCCTCGCACCTACCCCATTGACAGATAATCTACGATTGTTTAAGAACGAACCAGATCGAGACTACGTGCAAGAAGCAACCGCCCTCGCCATTACCCGAGCCAAAGCACAAGGCGCCGAAGAGGTCACAGCCGACGACCTCCTACTAGGCTGCTTGAAAGTAATCTCCCGCTTCGGAGTAGCAGAGATGGGCAGCTCCATCATAGACCTTGAGTTCCTGGACATCGACTGGCTAAAGCCCCCAACTCAACCCCCAGGAAAAGTCTCCTACTCCCAAGCCGTGGTAGACATCCTCGACCGCGCCGCCATCATCGCCAAGCGCGACGAATCGCCAAAGGTAGGTATTGACCACCTGCTAGCTGCGTTCGCCGCCACCGAATGCAGCGTAATGCAGCGCCTGCGCGAAGAGTACGGAATCACCAGTGCCCAATGGAGAGCCGCCGCCGCAAACCTGCTTAAGCAGAGCGACGCCCAACCGAAGCCCGCAGCCCCGGCACTACCGCAAACAACCCGTGAATATCTAAGTCCCGAAGAGGCCGCAACCGAATTGGGAATCCATGTCCAAACCCTGCGCGCCTACGTGCGCTCAGGCAAACTGCCCGCGCTCCGGCTGGCTGGCGAGCGGGCCATTCGAATCCGGCGAGAGGACCTCCAGCACCTGCTGGAACCGTTCCAACCGGAAAGTTAAACACTATCTAAAGGAGAGAAAACCATGGCCACATTTGTCGTTCAAAGAGACCTGCCCGGCATCACCCCGGAAGCCCTGCAAAGCGCCGGCATCCGCGCCAAGAGCTGCTGCGCCGAACTGACCACCGAAGGGCAGCAGGTCCGCTGGATTCGCAGCTTCTTCCTACCGGAAACCGCTCAGACACACTGCTACTTCGAAGCCAGCAACCAAGCCGCCGTCGAAGAAGCCAACAACCGAGCGCGAATCCCGTTCACTCGCATCATTGAAGTATTTGAAATGACGCCAGACGCAGTCTAGAGCTGCTAGGCAGGGGCGGCACATGCTCACCGTCCCTGTCTTTCGACAATTAACCAGCTCGGACTTCGCATTACCAGGACAATCGGGCTATACTGCAATACATGCTCAAAACTTTGCTGTTTCTCGGCGCCCTAGCGGCAGCTCCGTCAATGGGAGCCACTATCACCTACACAGTTGCATTAAGTGGTCTGAATGAATCCCCAGTCAATGCCTCTGCCGGTATCGGAAACGGCACGGTCATCTTCGATACTACGGCCAACACGATGGCTATAAACTTAACCTTTTCCGGCCTCACAGGCACCACCACGGCATCCCACATCCACGCCGCTACTGCTGTTCCCTTCACAGGAACCGCCGGTGTTGCGACGCAAACTCCCACGTTCGCGGGATTTCCCCTCGGCGTCACAAGTGGCTCCTATACGCAAACTTTCGATCTCACACAAGTTGCGAGCTTTAATGCTGCATACTATTCCGCGAATGGAGGGACTTCCGCCGGAGCAACCGCCGCACTCGAGGCTGCCGCAGCGGCAGGCACCGCCTATCTGAATGTCCACACTACCGCATTTCCCGGTGGGGAAATCCGCGGCTTTCTGACCCTGCAGACACCGGAACCTGGCACCTTCGGCATGTTCGGATGCGCCATGGCCGCCGCGGCGCTCCTCCGCCGCAAGCTCCGCTCCTAACGAATGATGCTGGCGCGGCCTGGCCTAAGGACTCATCTCCTTGCGCAGCCAGGCCGTCGCCAGACGCATCTCCCGCGTCACCGTCGGCACCGAAACCCCCAGCGCCTCCGCGATCTCCTGCGACGTCAACCCGCCAAAAAACCGCATCTCCAGAGCCTTCGCCTTGCGTTCATCGAACACCGCAAGCCGCTCCAGCGCTTCGTGCAGATAAAGCAGGTTGTCACTCTGATCGAGCGAAAACGTCTGGCAATCGTCCAGATCGAGAGGCTTCTGCCCGCTGCCCCGCTTCTGCGCCTTCTGCTCGCGCGCGTAATCCACCAGGATCTGCCGCATCAGGTTCGCCGCAATCGCATAGAAGTGCGACCGGTTCTGAAAGTCCGGGCTCGCCCCGCCCACGATCCGCAGATACGCCTCATGCACCAGCGCCGTCGGCTGAATCGTATGACCGTCGCGCTCCTTGCGCATATGAATCTGCGCAATCCTGCGCAGCTCCGGATAGATCATCGGAGTGAGGCGGTCCAGTGCTTCGTGGTCCCCCTGCTTCCACTTCTGCAGCAGCAGCGTAACGCTGGTCATTGTGTAACAGTTTAACGCACTGGCCATGTATCATGGACGTAGACATCCATCGCATGACACCAACCGGGGGTGACAATGGCGCAAAGCGCAAATTTCCAACGTGGCTCATTCCGCTAGCGGGATACGCGATCTCGATCGCCTGTCTTGTCTGGGTGTATAAAGGCTTCGACTGGCATGAGGAGCTACTGCGCCTCAAAGACACCAGCCTCAAATGGGTGCTGCTCGCCATCGCCGCCGATATCCTCGTCTATGTGGTGCAGGGCATTCGCTGGAACACTCTGCTGCGTCCCGTGGGCCGCCTGCCGGTCAGCAAATCCGTGCAGGCCATCTACATCGGACTCTTCGCCAATGAACTCTTCCCGTTCCGCCCCGGCGAGGTCATCCGCTGTTTTCTGCAAGCCCGCTGGGCGCATATCCACGTCACCGTATCACTCAGTTCAGCCATGATCGAGCGCCTCCTCGACGGCGTCTGGCTGATCCTCGGCTTCTACGCTGCATCGTTCTTCGTCGAACTACCGCACATCCTGCTGGTCGGCAGCCGCATCCTCGCCCTCCTGCTTGCCGTGATCGCCGGCCTGTTCATCCTCGCCGTCTACTATCACAAGCACGCCCGCCGGCTGATCCATAAAAGCAAATGGGCCGATGAACTCCTGCAACTGGCCGACGCGATGTACGCGATGGCCAACGCCCCCTCGTTCTACGCGGCAATCGCGCTCAGCCTCCTCTATCTGGCGCTGCAGGTGATTCCCATCTGGGCCGTCATGCAAGGCTACGAACTGGACCTTGGAATCGGTGCCGCCGCCGTCGTCCTTGTCATGCTCCGCCTCGGCAGCATCCCGCCGCAGATGCCCGGCAACGTCGGAACATTTCAGGCCCTGGCAGTCGCGGGCATCCGCCTCTTCGGCTACGATAAACCTGAGGCGACAGGCTTCGCGACGCTGCTATTTGTCGTGGTGACCGCACCGCTTTGGATCGGAGGCTTCATTGCATTGACCGCCACGCGCATGAAACTCGACGACATCCGCACCGCCGCCAACGAGCATAAATAAATGAACCGCTTCTTACTATGTTTAGGACTCATGACCATGCAGCTATCTGCTGAGGAGCTACGCATCATCGCCATTGGCGCCCACCCCGATGACTGCGACATCAAAGCAGGCGGCACCGCCGCCATCTTCGCCTCCATGGGCCACAAAGTGAAATTCCTCTCCGTCACCAATGGCGACGCTGGCCACCAGGAGATGGCAGGCGCCGCGCTGGCCAAACGCCGTTACGCCGAAACGCAGGAGTCAGCCCGCCGCTCCGGCATCGCCGAATACGAAGTGCTCGATAACCACGACGGCGAGTTGCTGCCCACCCTCGAGGTCCGCAAACAGATCATCCGCGCGATCCGCCGCTGGAATGCCGATATCGTCATCGCTCCGCGCCCCAACGACTATCACCCCGACCACCGCTACACGGGCATCCTCGTGCAGGACGCCGCCTATATGGTGGTGGTCCCCAACGTCGCCGCCGACACGCCGCCGCTGAAGAAGAACCCCGTCTTCCTCTATTACTCCGATAACTTCCAGAAGCCCGCGCCATTCCGCCCTGACGTCTCCGTCTCCATCGATGGCGTCTATCGGAAAAAGCTCGACGTCCTCGACGCCCACGTCTCGCAGTTCTACGAGTGGCTCCCCTGGGTCGACGGTAAATTGAACGACGTCCCCAAGGATGCCGCCGACCGCCGCAAGTGGCTCGCCGAATGGCGCATGCAGCCCATCACTGACGTCGTCCGCAAAACACTCGAAAAATGGTATGGCAAGGACAAGGCCGCCGTCATCCAGCACGTCGAGTCATTCGAAGTCTGCGAATACGGCAAACAGCCCACCGAAGCAGACCTGCGCCGCCTCTTCCCCATGCTGAATCAAGCGGAGCCGAGACAGTGAGAAGGGACGTAGCGCGGACATTCATGTCTGCAACGTCGAGATTCGTCTCGACGTTTTCCCGACCTCGACAAGAATGTCGAGGCGGCACGCAAGAATGCGTGCGCCACAAACACGCGAAAAGCGAGCGTCATTAGGCAATGGACCATCAAACCAAACTGAAAGATCTCCCCAGCGTCGACGAAGTCCTCCGCACACTCGGCGCAACGCCAGGCATCCCCCATCACGTCGCCGTCAACGAAATCCGCCGCGTCATCGAAGCCGCCCGCACCGCCCTCCGCGCGAACCAGCCACCAGGCGACATCCCCACCCAAGCGCGCACCGCCCTAGCCGCACTCCAGCAACCCTCCCTCCGCCGCGTAGTCAACGCCACCGGAGTCGTACTCCACACCAACCTCGGCCGCGCCCCACTCACCTGCGGCTACTCCAACCTCGAATACGACCTCACCGCCGGAGCCCGCGGCAAGCGCGACGTCCACATCGGTGGCCTCATCGAACGCCTCACCGGCAAGCCCGGCATCGCCGTCAACAACAACGCCGCCGCCGTCTACCTCACCCTCAACGAACTCGCCGCAGGCCACGAAGTCATCGTCAGCCGCGGCGAACTCATCGAAATCGGCGACGGCTTCCGCATCCCGGACATCATGCGCAGCGCAGGTGTCGTACTCCGCGAAGTCGGCACCACCAACCGCACTTCCCTCAACGACTACCGCGAAGCCATCAACGACCGCACACGCCTGCTGCTGCGCGTGCACCCCAGCAACTTCCACATCTCCGGCTTCACCGCCAAGCCCGAACTGCGCGAACTCTCCGCACTCGCCAAAGAGAGCAACATCCCGCTCTATGAGGACCTGGGCAGCGGCTGCCTCACCGACATCGGCCTCGACGAACCACTCGTCGCCGACAGCATCAAAGCAGGCGTCAACCTCGTCAGTTTCAGCGGCGATAAACTCCTCGGAGGCCCACAGGCAGGCATCATCGCCGGCGACGCGGAACTCATCACAAGACTCCGCCGCAATCCGATGTTCCGCGCCCTGCGGCTCGATAAACTGATCTCCGCCTCGCTCGAAACAACACTCCGCAACCTGCTACTCGAGCGTTTCGACGAGATCCCCGCGCTACGCCTGATCGCGCAAACACAAGCGCACCTGCAAGCCCGCGCCGAACGTCTCGCCACCGCCATCGGAGGCGAAGCGATCCCCGGAGAATCCGTCATCGGCGGCGGTTCCACGCCAGACAAAACACTACCCACCTGGCTCGTAGCAGCACCCACCTCCGACGCCGTCAAGACCGAACGCGCCCTGCGCGCCGCCCCCATCCCCATCGTCGCCCGTATCGAAAAACAAAAACTGCTCCTCGACCTCCGCACCATCTTCGCCGAAGACGAACCCATCATCGAAGCATTCTTCCGCAAGGAGTCCTGATGACATCCTCATCCCGCCGGACCTTTCTCATGCAAGGCGTCGCCGCCGCGCAGAGCACCGTAACACCCTGGTACCAGAAAGCCTACCGCTGGGGCCAGACCAACATCACCGAAAAAGACCCCATCCGTTACGACATCCCCTGGTGGCGCCAGTACTGGAAGCGCACCGCAGTCCAGGCCGTCATCATCAACGCAGGAGGCATCGTCGCCTACTACCCCAGCAAGTTCCCCCTCCACTACCGCGCCGAATTCCTCAACGGCCGCGACCTCTACGGCGAGCTCGCCAAAGCCGCCCACGACGACGGCATCTACGTCATGGCGCGCATGGATTCCAACCGCACTACAGAAAACTTCTACCAGGCCCACCCCGATTGGTTCGCCATCGATAGCGAAGGCAAGCCCTACCGCGCAGCCGACAAATACATCACCTGCATCAACAGCCCCTACTACGACGAGTACTTGCAAGAGGTCCTGCGGGAAATCATCACCCGCTCCCAACCCGAAGGCATCACCGACAACAGCTGGGCCGGCATGGGCCGCGAGAACATCTGCTACTGCGATAACTGCCGCCGCAAATTCCGCACAAGCGCAGGAGCCGATCTGCCGCGCAAAGCCGACTGGGACGACAAAGCCTATCGCGATTGGATCCTGTGGAGCTACGCCCGCCGCACCGAACTGTGGGAACTCAACAACAAGACCACGCAGGCCGCCGGAGGCCGCGACTGCATCTGGTCAGGTATGAACAGCGGCTCAGTCTCCTCGCAGGCCCGCTCATTCCGCGACCTGCCCGAGATTTGCAAGCGCGCGAAAATCATGATGCTCGACCATCAGCGCCGCGATGATGAAACCGGCTTCCAGCAGAATGGCGACACCGGCAAGCGAGTCCACGGACTGCTCGGCTGGGACAAACTCGCGCCAGAATCGATGGCCACCTACGAATCCGGCCCCGGCTACTACCGCCTCGCCGCCAAGCCCGCCGCCGAAGCCCGCATGTGGATGATCGCCGGAATCGCCGGTGGCATTCAACCTTGGTGGCACTTCATCGGCTCGTATCACGAAGACCGCCGCGCCTTCGAATCGCCCGTGCCTGTGATGAACTGGTGCAAGGCCAATCAACAGTACCTGGTGAATCGCCAGCCGGTGGCATCAGTGGGACTGGTCTGGTCGCAGCGCAACACGGACTTCTATGGCCGCGACGATGCAGCTGAAGCTGTCGATGCACCCTACACCGGCTTCATGCATGCGCTGGTGCGAGCCCGCATTCCGTATCTGCCGGTCCACATCGATGAAATCGAAAAACAGGGCAGCAAGTTTTCTGCCCTGATCCTGCCGAACATTGGCGCGATGTCCGATAGCCAGTGCGCAGCCATTCGCCGGTTTGTCGTGAACGGCGGATCGATCTTCGCCACTGGCGACACCAGCCTCTACAACGAATTCGGCGATGCCCGCCAGGACTTCGCCCTCGCCGATCTGTTCGCCGCCCACCGCCCCACGCCAGCGCCGAAGCTCAGCGAACGCAGCCGCCGCAAGACGGACCCTCACACCTACCTCCGCCTCGCGCATCCACATGCAGTCCTCAAAGGCTTCGACCAGACCGATATCGTCGCCTACGGTAGCAGCCTCGGTCCGCTTCGAGTGGACCCAGCGGCCAAAGTCCCCATCACCTTTATTCCGCCCTTCCCAACGTATCCACCAGAAACCTCCTGGATGCGGGTCCCCAAAACCGATATCCCCGGCCTCGTCCTCCACAACCGCTGCGCCTACATGCCCGCAGACCTCGACCGCCGCTACGCCAAAGAGCACCTGCCCGACCACGGCGACCTGCTAGCGAACATCGTGCGCTGGCTGGCCAAAGACACCATTCCACTATCAGTGGAAGGCCCCGGCCTGATTGATTGCCACCTCTACAAACAGGACAAGCGAACCATCCTCCACCTGGTGAACCTCACCAGCGCCGGAACCTGGCGAGCCCCCGTAGAAGAACTGATCCCGGTAGGCCCCATCAAGGTACGCATCAAGACACAAGCGCGCGTAGCTCGACTGCTGGTATCCGGCCGCTCAACGTCAGTAAGCGCAGCATCCGGTCAAATTGTGATGGAAATAGGATCGATCAAAGACCACGAAGTAATCGTATTGGAATGAGAAAAAGAAATCCGCTCGGGGGACTGCCCACTCTGTCCCAAGCGTAGCGCGCGGACTGAGCGGGCTGTCCCCCAAAACGACGCGCCGTCAACGGAGCGATATCAGACCTACCGGAAACCCGCTCGGGGACGTAGCTTGCTGCGTCCCCAAAAACGACGCGCCTTCAACGCAGCGACATCCGCCGCCGCAACATCCCACCAACGCCCAGCGCCGTAATCAGAAGCACCCCTGTCGAAGGCTCCGGCGTAGCAACCGATGCCAGATCATACCCAAGAACATCCAGTTCGCGGATATCCGTAGCCGTAAGTCCGTCCACCACACTGCTCGAACTAAACGCGTTGAAAGAGTCGTTCGTACCGCTCGCCCAATCACGGGAATCACCGCCAAGCCCCGCCTGGTTATTAAACGCCTTCACCAAAGTGGTTCCGTTATCAATGGAGAAACTGTTGCCAGCCCCATTCCCCAATCCGCGCGTGTTTGCGCCGGAATAGGAGTAGGCATCAAGCAAGGTAAGCCCGGGCCCTCCACCGATCGTCCCACCGGCAAGACCAATCCGGCCCATCACCTCAGAGATCTCATGCATCATCACGCCGACGATATCGATGGATCCGGCAGTGATCCCGTTGGAAGGATCGTAATCATAAGTGAAGCCTGAACCAATCGTGATCGTGCCATCCGCAGTCAAATCGTCAGAAGCCATGCCGAGTGCCTTGCGCTGCGCCTTCGTCACCCACCAGGTGTCGGCGCCAGCGGAAGGATCCGCAACGGTAATCGAGCCGCCAGCCCCCGTAGCCGTAGTGTCGTCCGCCGATTTCTTATCCGCCAGAACCACTGTCCGCAAATTCGACCACGTGCTACTGAAGAGCGTGGTGTTGCTCGCGCCGAGAGTGCCCGAGCCCGCAACAGTCGTCACATTGATATTGACGTGAATATTATCCGTATACTGGCTCGAGATGTTATTCGCCGCGGTAGTAAACGCCGTCTGAAACGCAGAGGCATTACCGCCAAAATTAGTTACAACTGTCCCGTCGTAAGTAAGTCCGATGACCAGCCCGCCGAATGCCGGCGAGCAGAGCGCGAATGCCCCCGCAACAGCCGCGATTGAAATGAATCGAGATCGCATCAAAGGTGTACAGTCCCTCATGCTTAGTATTTCCTCCGTTTTGTGCAAACACCCCGGCCCAATGGAACGCCGCAAACCGATGCGGCGCTCGATGGCTCCAAAGGGTTGTTATGCAATCTTAAACGCTTGTGCTGCGCTTCTCAACACAATTTGGCGTACTAAGTAAACAAAGTGGAGGTACTACTGCCCGATTAACAGAAAACTAGTTAGAAACCAGCCCGAATAAGTACCAACTTACCGCTTATCCGCGCGCTCCAGATAAGTGCCTTCCGAAGTCGAAACACGAATCGTCTCGCCAATGCTCAGGAACGGAGGAACCTGCACAACCAGACCCGTCTCCAGCGTGGCAGCCTTCGTCACGTTCGAAACAGTGGAGCCCTTAAGCCCCGGTTCCGTATCGACAATTTTCAGATCCACAGTCGGAGGCAGTTCCACGCCCAGCGGCTTGCCCTCGTAGAACTCCACCGCCACCTTCATCTGCGGAATCAGGTACTCCACCGAATCACCCAGAATTTCCTGCGTCAGGTGCATCTGCTCGTAGTTCTCGGTGTTCATGAAGTGGTAGTCCTCGCCATCCTGATAGAGGAACTCCATATCAATCTGCTCCAGAACGGCCTTTTCCACTTTGTCGTCAGATGAGAACCGGTGCTCGAACATGGACCCGCTGCGCAGGTTGCGCAACTTCACCTGGACGAACCCGCGAAGGTTGCCCGGGGTACGGTGAGTCATTTTGAAAACCGTGTGCAGTTCACCGTTGAACTTGATAACCATGCCCGGACGCAGTGCTGTTGATGTGATCATTTACTTCTGTAACTCCTGGATTGTGAAACTTGGTTTGTAAAACCTGGACAGGTTTCTATTTTAGCAGACCTCGCTAATAACGCGCCCGTGCACGTCCGTCAGCCGCCGGTCGATTCCGTTGTGCCGGTACGTCAACTTCGTGTGATCGATGCCCAACTGATGCAGCACCGTCGCATGCACGTCGTAGCAGTAGATCGGATTCTCCACCGCCCGGAAACTCCACTCGTCCGTCGCCCCATACGTCACGCCGCCCTTGATGCCGCCGCCCGCCAGCCAGCTCGTAAACCCGAACGGATTATGGTCCCGTCCCTTGGTCCCCTGGCTGCACGGCATGCGACCGAACTCGGTGGTCCAATAAACAATCGTGTCTTCCAGCAAACCGCGCGACTTCAAGTCCTTGATCAGTGCCGCAGCCGGCTTGTCCATCCCAGTGCCCATTTCCGCATGATCGCGCGCGATGTCTTCATGGCTATCCCAGTTGCGCCGCGGGAATCCGTTATCCGCCCCGCTCCACACCTGCACGAACCGCACGCCGCGCTCCAGCAGACGCCGCGCGATCAAACAGTTCCGCCCGAAGTCCGAGGTGATCGCCTCATCCACCCCATACAGCTCGCGAGTCGCCTTCGACTCCTTCTCAATGCTCAGCACCTCAGGAGCACTCAACTGAAGCTTCGCCGCCATCTCATACGACGCAATGCGTGCCTCCAGCCGCGAGTCTTCCTCCCGGCCCACCAGATGCTTCAGGTTAATGCTCTTCAACAGAGCCAGGCCCTCTTTATCGGCCTCCTTGCTGATTCCCTTTGGCGGATTCAGATCGAAGATCGGATTCTCACTCGTCGCACGGATCATCGTCCCCTGGTGCGACGCCGGCAGAAAACCCGCCGTCCAGTTGCCCGGCCCGTTCGGCGCAAAAC
>Ga0209697_10004783_pt1 | contig 17303 bp, 14 predicted proteins | sample AliMusrvi5mmetaG_FD_184115 | JGI IMG/M metagenome (GOLD analysis project Ga0209697, IMG submission 184115) | Freshwater lake bacterial and archeal communities from Alinen Mustajarvi, Finland, to study Microbial Dark Matter (Phase II) - Alinen... | ecosystem: Environmental > Aquatic > Freshwater...
ACATTAATAGTGGGGGCAATTTCAGCATCAGTGGCTTCAGTATAGACATTGGCAGAAGCGTTCTTGGCAATCTTGTAATGAGTGCTGTTAACGGTAGCAGTGCCGGGGTCTTTGGGAATGGCAGTGAGATAGACTGGGATAAGGGGGGTTAGGTCAATGAGGCCAGAACAGTTAATGTCTGAACCCTCAGTAGTTGTTAGGTCTCCGGTATTACAGATTTCCGTACTGGTGGCGGTAAGGCCGGGGGGATAGTAACCCTTGTCTATGTAATACTGAGTGATGGCATTACTGATTTGCTTGATATCTGATTTACGTTCTGTATCACGGACGGTGGCTAACTGACGGCTGGGGTTGATGGCCACAATGACAATACCGGCGAGGATGGCGATGATACCGACGACGAGGAGGATTTCCAGTAAAGTAAAACCGGATTGGAGATTATTTTTTTTAAGGATTTTAAAAATCATAATGAAAACGACTCTTTTATTTATTTCATAAAAGATATAAATATTATACCTTTTAATATCTAGGTCTTGCAAGTGGTTAATAAAGTAATAAGAAAATAAATAGTAAAAACGCCGGTCGCGTGAGCAACCGGCGGGTGTTAAACAAAAATATGACTTGTTACGGATTCGACATGATGAGATGCGCGACATCCAAACCTATCACAACAAATTCTTCTTTCTGGAGGTCGCGGATATTTTGGGGCAGAATTAGAGATCCGCCAACACTAATACCTGCTAAAAGAAAACGTTTCAAAACGTAGGCCCCTTGAAAGCTGAGAAAATTATTGAACTCACAATTTCTGATCTCCAATCCGTCCTCGAAGTTACAGTTATCGGCATCGAGTTCGTCGAGCATGATGTCGTGAAGAATGAAACGTCCGGTGATATTAGCACCAGAAAGATCAACCTTGGTCATCGGGCCACATTCCCTGATGAACTCGACGACCTGCCCGGCGGTTACTTCAAACCCGCTGGAGGTTTCCACAAGTAAATCCCGCATTTCCAAATATTCCCTGAATTTCATCTAGCCACCCCTTAGTTATGTTTTTATCTGAGACTTTTAGACCCTATAGAGTACAATCACTCTACACCCACTAATAGTATATACATAAAATAGCTAATTTGTCAATCTTTGCATTTTTACATTAATACTTGTATCATACTTAAATAGAGATTGTTACAGCTACCAACTGTAATTCAGAAATGAACCGCAAGGCTAATCTATAAAACCAAGCGCTCTAGGAAAATCCTGGAGAAACTAGGTGGAACCACGAGGATTAATTCCCCGCCCTAGTAAGAATGTAGACTGTTACATTTTTACTAGAGTTGGGAATTTTTTATTAATTAATATAATTTTATGGAAAATCAAAATTTACAAAATATTAGGCACTCACTTTCCCACATTATGGCTGGTGCAGTTTTGAGTTTTTATCCGGATGCTAAACTAGCTATTGGCCCAGCTGTTGATAATGGTTTTTATTATGACTTTGAATTTAGCTCCCCCATTGGTGATAAAGATTTGGGCAAGATAGAACAAAAGATGCGTGAGCTTTTGAAAAAATGGTCAACTTTTGAAAAGAAGGAGGTCTCTATTACCGAGGCCAAAAAACTTTTTGCCGATAATCCGTATAAACTGGAATTAATTACCGATATTGAAAAAGAAGGTGGCACCCCAACCATTTATATTTCTGGAGATTTTACGGACCTCTGTGCTGGACCGCACGTAGCCACCACAAAAGAAATCCCTTCCGGCGGATTCAAATTGGAAAGAGTCGCTGGCGCCTACTGGCGTGGTGATGAAAAAAATAAAATGCTCACCCGTATTTACGGTCTAGCTTTTGAAAGTAAAGAAAAATTATTGGAATATGAAAACTTAATTGCTGAAGCTAAAAAAAGAGACCATCGAAAAATTGGCAAGGAATTAAAACTATTTACTATTTCAGATTTGGTGGGTGCCGGTCTTCCCCTCTTGCAGCCAAACGGCATGATTATCCGAGAAGCCATTGAAGATTATCTGTGGGAACTAAATAAAGCCAAAGGCTGTGAAAGAGTTTGGACTCCGCATATAACTAAAATAGGTCTGTATGAAACTTCCGGTCACGCCTCAAAATTTGGGGATGAACTTTTCCGTGTTAAAGGTGGCGACGAAGAATTCTTTATGAAGCCCATGAACTGCCCTCACCACATGCAAATCTTTTGTGATAATCAATTTTCCTACCGCGATATGCCGGTCCGTTATTTTGAACCTGCCACTGTTTATAGGTATGAAAAAGCCGGCCAACTTTCCGGTTTAGCCAGGGTTCGAGCTATCACCCAAGACGATGGACATTTGTTCTGTCGTGTCTCACAAATTAATGAAGAAGTGAGTACTATCGTCGGAATAATCAAAAAGTTCTACACCACTATGAATATGTTGAACGATTATTGGGTGAGATTTTCTGTGCGTGGTGATGATAAAAGTAAATACCTAGGAGGTGATGACGTTTGGGAAAAAGCCGAGTCAGCCCTAGAAAATGCGGCCAAGGAAAATAAGTTGAATTATAAAAGAGTAGAAGGTGAAGCGGCTTTTTACGGACCAAAACTTGATTTTATGTTCCATGATGCGATTGGCCGTGAATGGCAACTAGCCACTATTCAGTGTGATTTTAATCTGCCAGAAAGGTTTGACCTTACTTTTACAAACGAAAAAGGTGAGAAGGAAAGACCAGTAGTTATTCATCGCGCTATTTCTGGAGCATTAGAAAGATTTATGGCAGTGATGATAGAACACTATGCTGGGAACTTCCCCGTTTGGCTTTCACCGGTGCAAGTAAAAATAATTCCCGTCCGAGAAAATCATAATGAGTATGCTAAGAAAATTTCTGATGAATTAAAGGCCCTGAACGTTCGTGTGGAATTTGACGACAGTGATGAGGGTATGGGCAAGAAAATCCGCGCCGGCAAAGTAAATAAAATCCCTTATATGTTAGTGATTGGTGATAAAGAAATTGAGAGCGGTGAACTGGCACTGGAGATCCGTGATGGCGCTACCCAAGAAAAAATTACTTTAGAAAACCTAAAAATAAAACTTCAAAAAGAAATTTCCGAAAGATTATAACACTGGCACCGCGTAGCTCTTAGCAAAGTGGTGTGGTATAATTCTCCATATGAAAATAGCGGGTGATAAAAAAATAATTCTACCCATCACCTTTTTACTACTTATTACTCTTTGTATTACCATCTTTACCATTGCCGGCACCACCACAAATACCTCTTCTCCTGAAAATTCCACCATGTACACCCTAACAGATATTTACAATCTCATCCATGCGGATTTACTTTATGGACCAGCTGCTCCAGGTAGTCATAATATATATCCCAGTTCCGCTCCTACCGCCACCAGCTCTTATTCTGTCTCACAACTTTATGCTGATTTAGCTAACTTGATCAAAAGAGAAAATGTGGCCACGGACACAGTATATCTTGGAGTTACCGGTGCCTATGGCACGCCAGATCCTGCTTATGCCACCACTACAATTATCACTTCTTCACTAACCCCCACCGTTCCCTTGGGTGATCCTATTGGTTATTCACTAGAAGACATCTGGAATCTTATTGACCCAGATAATAGCGCCACCACTACTCCCGGTTCTCATGACTCATCACCGAGTGGATCTCCAGCCCCCTCTATGCACTCACTTTTTGATATTTATCAAGCCTTAATTTCCCTTGGCAATGAAAAGGCTCCTTTAGTACGAAAAAATACCTGGTATTTAGGAACAATTGGCACTTATGATCCCTGTCTTGATAATGTTGACGGCTTTAACGCTGGAGATGGTTCTGTGAATAATCCATATCAAATTTGTAGTTGGACACAATTAGCTAATGTAAAAAACCACCTTTCTGCTAATTTTATTTTAAATAAAGATTTATCTTCTGCAGATCTTGATTTTCTTAACATTGGAGACCCATGGATCCCAATTGGAAACTGTGGCGCTGATAATTCCTGTATGGGTGGAGGTGATAATCAACCATTTACTGGAGTTTTTGATGGAAATAATAAAACCATTTCTGATATATATGCAGAATCAATGGGTGATGGTGTTGGTCTTTTCGGCTATTCAACTGGTAATATCCTAAATTTAAATTTAAGAACTATTACTATTCATGGTGTTAACCAAACTGGAGGTCTTGTTGGTTGGGAAACAGGCGGTACCATTCAAAATTCAAGTGCCGATGGAAATATTGAGGGTACTGGTGTTGACATTGGTGGTCTAGTGGGAAGATTTGAATCGAATGGAACAATTTTATCTTCTTATTCACTAGCAAACGTTATAGGGGAACGTTACGTTGGTGGTCTTACTGGATATAGCGATGGGACAATTACTAATTCCTATTCAACTGGGAATACCAGTGCAGAAAATAATGTTGGTGGACTAGTTGGTTTCCAGACTGGAGGAATAATTGATAAATCCTATTCAAGTGGTGACGTCGATGGGAATGAATATATCGGTGGTTTAGTTGGGTATCAACAAGGTGGAACGATTTGGTATTCCCACTCAGAAGAAGCAACTGTTTCAGGAGTCTACAGAGTTGGAGGCCTTGTTGGTTATTCAGATGGGATTGGATCAAATATAAGTAATTCTTATTCCACAAATAACGTAATTGGTACTGAAGTAGATATTGGTGGTTTTATAGGAGGCCATTTTGGTGGTTTAATCACAAATAGTTATGCCACAGGTGACGTTACTGGGACTGCGGATGATAATTATCATGTGGGAGGGTTTGCTGGGATAGTAGCTGGTTCAATATCTACCTCATATTCTACTGGAGAAGTACGCGGCGGAAATAGTGTAGGTGGTTTTGCTGGTTTTGCATCTGGATTAATTAGTCAATCTTTCTGGGATATAAATACCTCTTACCAAGCCACAAGTGCTGGAGGCGATGGGATAATGGGTACTACCACGGAGGTTATGCAAACACCTTCTACTTTTACTGATGCGGGTTGGCTAGACTCTAATTGGAAATTAATTTCTGGAGAATATCCAGCTCTGCAATAAAAACAAGCAAACAAAAAACCCTCCGATATTAATCGGAGGGTTTTTTGTTTAAAATTAATTTAATTCTCCTACTTCTTTCTTGCGAGCAATAATTATATAAGCAATCCAGGCACTGAGTAAAGCAAGGATTCCAACGAACGAATATAATTTATAATTATCAGCCACACCGGTATAAGGTATTTGATTCAAGTAAACGGCGTCCACTAATGGCGTCTGATTTGTTTGACTAAAAGCCAAGACGGAATTTTGATTAATATTTACATAACAAGTATCGGATTCCTCATTACCATCACCATCAGTGACAGTCACGGTCGCATTTTTTCGGCCGGTAGATGAATAAGTCTTGTAGGTTGAACGGCTAGAGCTGTTCAAACCATTTGTTCCACTCCAATCATAGTCATAATCACCATCGCCACCAGAAATAGACACATACCAATTTACCCGATTACCAATTTGAGCGGTGGTTGGGCTAGCATAACAAGAGACACTCAAATCATTGTCATTATTATTATCATCATTTACTTTAACTGAACAAGAAGCACTGGCACTTTTTCCGCCAGAAGTAACGATTACATTTGCTCTCTTTGTTCCATTGTCGTCATAGCTCCAAGTAATATTTCGGCTACTACCTTCTAAATCATCAGTTCCGCTCCAATCATAAGAATAAGAACCGGTTCCACCGGAAGGATAAGCTCGCCAAGTAACGTCTTCATCAACATCAACACTGGAAGGACTGGCGGAACAAGTAAGAGTTAGGTCATTTTGGATATTTTGAGCAAGCACTACTGCACTACAAGTTCTGGAAACACTTTGACCATCAGAAGTAATGGTAACTGTTCCGGTTTTTATACCGATAGAAGAATATATTTTAGAAACGATTGAGGAGTTTGAGGAAAGTCCATCAGTCCCAGACCAAGAATAAGAATAGTGACCATTTCCACCGGAAGCTGATGCGCTCCAGCTTAAACTGTCACCAACATAACCAGATGAAGGATCCACATCACAGGAACCAATTAATGTATCCGGCTCTTCCGGAGGATTACAGTCCGTACAGACGGGTGGTGGCGGTGGATTACAATTAGTACAAGCTGGTGGGGGTGGCGGTGTATCATTACAAAATGGAGCGGTGTAAACAGCGGAACTTATTTCTTTGGCCGTCGCTGGCTTGGCACCAATACCTAGAAACAAATCCGCTTGAGTCATACAAGAAGCCACGTCAGCACTAAGAGAAGCACTGGAGTGAGCCGCCACCGTCACGCTTGAATAATCAAAAATCTTTTGGTGAGATAAAACATTATCGTAAACTTTATAAGTAACTAAAGTTAAAGGGACGGCTTTATTTGTCGGGTTAGTAATTTGAACACTAGCCCCACCAGAACTTATTGAAATACTTGGAGCAGAAAAATTGGCAGCGGAAACTGATGCGCCGATATTATTAGATCCATAATTATTGTTACTCGCGACCGTTGCTCCACCGGAACTAGCATTATTTATAGCAATAATACTTCCATTGGAACATTGATAATTACCGTAGGTGGTACCATTGGCATAACAAGAACCATTATAATGACAGTAACCAGCAGGACAGCTAACGGCCGCCTCTACGGTATTAGGAAAAATAGGAAGAAAAGCTAATATCACAAAAACAATGACGATACCGATCACCATGATTTTTGAAATATTTGACTGCGAAATTATATTTTTCATATTTATAAATTATTCGTTAATTCCCAATTATAAAACAATGTTATTAAAAGCACATTAAAAAGCCACAAATTGTCCTCCTCTTCCTTCTTACGGACGAATGAAATAGGCTTTTATTACCAAATACATCTTTGTCAATTATATACCCAAATATTAATAATGTCAAGCTCTTAAGCCTTTCTTTCTTCCCTCTTCCAATCCAAGGCTAATAATAAGGATATTACTGGGTACTAATATAGTCTGCCTCAACTACATACCTTTCACTTGGAGCGCCCAAAGTATTACAAGTGGAAAGAGTCAACATATTTTTACTATTATCTAATTTTACCAACGCCTGGTTTTTATCTACCAATTTGACTGAGGTAACTTTATAAATATAAGCGTTAGACTCACTATATACCATTATCACATCACCACTACTTAAATTCTTGAGGCCATTAAAAGCTTTTAAATTTAAATTATTTATAATTACAAAAGCCTCAGCACTATGCGCAAAAATAAACATATTGCCTTGGCCAAGCAAACCAGAGCCTGGATACCTGACAGCGCCCTGTTTTAAATATTCATCCAAAGTGGCCACGTTTGTGGTATTTGGATTAGAAATCGTAACATCCACCCCAATTTTATCAATCACAATCCGGGTTGGATTTTCCGCAGTCATGCCAACCAAATTTAGCTGCTTATCAATCGCTATTTTCTGTGCCTTATCCCAAAGTGTTCGGAGTGAATCACCGTTATTTTGCTTGATAGAATCCGGCACCCAGCCAACAGAATACATAAGGCAAAAAAGCAAAATAAAAGCGACTAAAAAATATAAAATAAATTTTGCTTGACTTTTTTTGGGCATTGTAGTATAATAGCACTTACAAGTATTTTTAGCAAATAAATTGTAATTTTAATGATAATTTAACGTTATTGTATCATAATTATTAGTAATATAATAAATATATGGAAAATAAAGAAGAGAAAGGAATATTTGCGAGGATCTATAACTGGTTTGTAAATCTGACTTTGCGAGGATTGCTTGGCGCAATACTTGTCGTTTTTATAATTATTGTTATTTTAATGTCTGTTTCCTATATTCCAAGAATAATGTCCGGAATTTCGAATTCCCTATCCGCCGCCCTTTATTCTGTTTTTGTGCCGGCTGAAAATGCCAGCATCACGGCCAGCAAGAGCATCATGAACTCTGGTGAGGATTTTATAATTAACTTTAAAAAAGGAGATCTCACTAATGGGATATTTACAGTTTCTTATGCTTGTAATTCCAGCGCTGACCTTGTTTCTGTCGAAACTAATGGCTTAAAGAAAATTGACTGTGACACCAGTTACTATTTGTTAGATAATGAAACATCAATAAAAATAAGACCAACAACCAGTGAGAGCGTTGTCCGTTTAGTTGTTAACGGTGCCTTTGAAAATAATGACACTCAAAAGACTGAGTCCATCGGTGTCGTTCGCATGACGATTAAGAATGATTCTATTGGTGGTACGGTTGTAAATACTCCGGTCTCTACCTCTTCAAACCAAACGGCTCCAGCTAATACTAATACGGCTCCAACTTATAATACCACCTACGTTCCAGCGTCAAATTACGTCCAGCCCACATATTACGGTAAGCCAGATTTGGCCGTTAGAATATTACAAACTGGAATTTTAAATCAGTATAATAATGTTATTAGTGTTCGAAATCAGTTTACTTATTCGGATATGGTGGGAATTAAATTTGAAATTAGAAATGACGGAGATGCCAACACCGGCCCGTGGTATTTTACCGCTACCCTACCTTCACTTTCTACTCCGGTTTATACGTCCAATACTCAAATATCGCTTAAGCCTGGTGAAAGCATTATCTTTACTTTAGGTTTTAGTGATCTGACTAATGAAAGAATTGGTATCATTACTATCAATGCTGACCCGCGAAATACAGTGACTGAAAGTATAGAGTATAATAATGTTCTTACCCAAACTATTACCAATTCCAGTTATAACAGTAGCCACTATAATAATTATTACAATAATAATAATTATGACAACGGCTGTTATGTGAATGGAATGTTTACTTATAATTGTTTAAATAACAATAACTATAATTACAACACTGGCGGTTATTTCGATAATTATGGTAATTGGATTAGTTATAATAACAATAATACAGGTGGATATTATGATAGCTATGGTAATTGGATTAGTTATAATAATTATAACAACAATAATAATTTAGACGTTACCTGTTACGCTGAGCCGGATGATCCAAGTACTGATGATCGAGTCCGCTGGTATGCAGAAGTTGATGGTGGTAATGGTGATTACGACTATGAGTGGACTGGGACAAATGGCTTAGATAGCTCGTCTCGAAACCCAAGCAAGATGTACAGCTCCCGGGGCTGGAAATATGCCACCGTCACGGTAACTGATAGTGATGACAATGAAGATACTGCCAACTGTTCAGTATATGTGACTAACTAAGGAAAACTATAAAATAAAAAACCTCAGAAATTTCTGAGGTTTTTTATTTAAGAGCGCCAAGAAGGCTGGCGGCCTTGTCCCAGCCATCAGTGATAACCATTTCTAAGGCGATAACGGATTTTTTAATGATCTTCTTTAAATCATCCAGTTCAGTTTTTTTAAATTCACCTAAAATAGCATCAATTACTTTTTCCTCGCCTTGAGGTTTTTTTATTTTCCCAGAAGCGGTTTCGCCAGAAATTCCCAAACGAATCCTGATAAAAGCCTCCGTCTTAACTGCCCGCATGATTGACTCTACGCCTTTATGACCGCCGGAACTTTTATTAAAAGAGATTTTAATTTTTCCTAATGGTAAATCTAGATCATCGTGGATCACAACTAAGGTTTCTGCCGTTTTTTTTGTTTTGATTAATGATTTGATGGACTCCCCGCTTTTATTCATAAAAGTTTCCGGTTTTAAAAGCACTGCTTTATTTTTACCAACTTTTGCTTCCGTCTTTAAAGACTTTAGTTTTGAATCTAACTGCCAATCTTTTAAATCATGAATTTTTTTAAAAGCATCCAAAACCATCCGTCCCATATTATGTCTGGTCTCCACATATTCTTCTCCCGGATTCCCTAAACCAACAACTGTATAATTTATCATGTTTTTCATTATAATTTTAAACTTTCCTTGTGTCAAACGCCTTTTTATAATACAATGCCTGTAATTATGGAGGAAATCAAAAAAGAGCCAGTGGAACAAACCAACTGGTTTACCAAGTTTAGGCAGAGCTTTTGGGGTGAAATTGCCCAGATTGTCGTTATTTCCCTGATCATTGTCATCCCCTTTCGCATCTATATTGCCCAGCCGTTCTTAGTTAGTGGTCCATCAATGGATGACACTTTTGCCAATGGTCAATATCTGATTGTTGATGAACTGACTTATAATCTGAGAAATCCACAAAGAGGTGAAGTGGTTATCTTTCACTACCCTTTGGATACCAAAAAATATTTTATTAAAAGAGTGATAGGTTTACCGGGAGAAATGGTTCAAATTAAAGATGACAGGGTAACCATCTGCCAGACAGATTGTGCCACGGATAAAAATAAATTTGTTCTGAACGAATCTTATGTAAAATTAGACAAATTATTTCCACCGAGACCAGACACAACTGTTTCCTTAAAAGAAAATGAATACTATGTTTTGGGTGACAATCGCGCCGTCAGCTCTGATTCACGTATTTGGGGTCCAGTAAGAAGAGATTTATTTTCTGGCCGCCCTTTCCTCAGGCTGTTACCGTTTAATAAAATCGGCCTTTTCCCGGGACAGATTGAAGAAAAATAATTTTAAATAATCAGATGCCAAAGAAAAAAACAAACAGTAAGGAATCTAAATTCTTAGATTTAAAAAATATAGATAAAAGTACCGAGGCGGCTGTTTATTATGGTTTTATGCCAATTGAGACGCCAAGGATTGAAAAAGATGATAAGGAAAAAGCCAAGACCTTAAAGGATGGCGAGCCGATCAAAATAATTGGCAGTAATGACGAAATTGAAAATATAGTCGAAGAAAAATCCGCCCTGCTTAAAACTTATTTTAATACCAATATGGCCATCATGCCCCAACCGGTAATGGTTACTTATAATGGTTTTATTAATGAAGAATTAGAAAAGCATGCCGGTAAACATAGAAAGATTGGGCTGGAAATTATTGGTTCAGCTAAAAGCATTTCCGAGGCCATTATCATTAAGACGGCTCTCGCCATACTAGAGGACAACAATTTTACGGATCTATATGTGGAAATTAACAGCCTGGGAGACAGAGAATCAACTAATAGGTTCTTGCGTGAACTCACCGCTTATTTTCGTAAAAACATAAATGGCATGCAGGCACACTGTCGTCAGGAATTTAAAAAGGATCCTTTTTTGGTCTTAAATTGTCAAAATGAAAAATGTTGTGCTCTAAAGGAAGATGCGCCTAAACCCATCGGTTGCTTGTCAGATGAGAGCCGTGGACATTTTAAAGAGGTTTTGGAATATTTAGAAAGCCTAGATATACCTTATAAAATAAATGATTGCCTAATCTCTGACCGACGTTACGCTTCTGGAACGGTGTTTGAGATTAAGCAAAAATCAGCAAACCCCAAGGTGCCGGATGAATCATTGGCAGTTGGTTTTAGGAGTGACTCGGTTTGTAAAAAATTAGGCTTAAAGAAAGATGTGCCGGTCATTGGCGTAAAAATAAGTTTTAAAAGTGATTTTGAAAAAAGGCAGCTGCCAAAAATTAAAAAAACTTCTGTTTTCTTTATTCAATTAGGTGATGAGGCCAAACATAAAAGTTTGAAAGTTATTGATATTTTAAGACAGGAAAATATCTACATTAACCATTCCTTGGGACGAGATAAAATGGGCGGTCAAATGGCCACTGCCGAAAGACTGAGAGTCCCCTATATCTTAATTATGGGGAAAATGGAGGCGATGAATAATACCATCATGATTCGTGATGTTTCCACCAGGGCTCAGGAGACCATCAATATCTCTGACTTATCTTCACACCTTAAAAAACTTGTAAAATAAAATAGTCAGAACAAGGCCGGGCTTTGGGAATACCCAAGGTCCGGCCTTGTTTTATTTTTACATTATGCTAGTATGTGACCTATGATAAATGTAGAAGTAACCAAGGCCGCCAATGAAAACAATATAGGGATTATCAAACGCTTTACCAAAAAAGTGCAGGGTTCCGGTATTTTACCAAAGGTGCGCTCCAAGAGATACAGTTTGAGAGATTTATCCTTCTATAAAAACAAAAAAAATACCCTAAAGAATTTGAAAAGAAAAGCTGAGATCATGGAATTAATCAAAATGGGCAAGATGACGGACCGCGCCGAGGGCCACTCCAAAGGGCCAAAGAAGTAGGACTGACACCAAGGCTAGACCTTGGGTACTCCCAAAGCCTAGCCTTGGTTACTATTATGACTCCAAAATTTGAACTAATACAAAAAACCATCCTGGGCTCTGACTACGAGCTCAGTTTAGTTTTTTGTACGGCCAGAAAAATTCAAAGTTTAAACAAAATTTATCGAAATATAAATAAACCAACTGATATCCTAAGCTTTCCCCTCTCAAAAACTTCCGGAGAAATTTTTATCTGCAAGAGTGAGACTAGAAAAATGGCTAAGGAATTTGATCGCTCTTATGATAACTTCCTAACCTTCCTTTTTATCCATGGATTAGTTCATCTCAAGGGTCATGATCACGGCCCAAAAATGGAAAAGTTAGAAGCTAAATTTCGCAAACAATTTAGCGTCTAGCATCTAAAAATTATTTGTTATATAATAAAGGTAGAAATACAAATTATATGGCAAAAAATATTGCAGTCGGAATAGACATTGGTACCTACCAGATTAAAATCGTGGTGGTAGAAAATGTGCGTGAAAATGGCCGAGATAACTATAAAATTATCGGTACCGGTTTTGCAGAATCCAAAGGTCTTCGCCATGGTTATATTATCAACTCTGGAGACACTACCAGAAGTCTTGGTATCGCCATCGCTGAAGCAGAAAAAACCTCAGGTGTAAAAATAAAAAGAGCTTTCCTATCAATTGGTGGCATTGGCGTGGGCAGCACAGTTTCTCAAGGCTCAATTATAATTCCTCGCGCGGATTCTGAAATTACGGAAATAGACGTAAAGAACGTCTTGTCAGTCGCCGAAAGTGAAATTCCCTCAAACATTTCTGTCAATAAAAAAATCATTCACACTATTCCAATTTCCTATAAAATTGATGGCAAACCGGTTTTAGGCCGGCCAATTGGCATGAAGGGAATCAAATTTGAAGTTCGTGCCTTATTTGTCACCTGTCTGGAGCACCATCTGAATGACCTAATAGATACTGTTGAGGAAATGGGCATTGAAGTAGTAAATATCATGGCCTCGCCTTTGGCTGGCAGTATGGTAGTACTTAATAAAACTCAAAAAATCGCCGGTTGTGTCCTGGCTAATATCGGCTCAGAAACTGTCTCAATTGTTGTCTTTGAAAATAATCAGCCAATCTCCCTAGAAGTCTTCCCAATCGGTGGCACGGATATCACTAATGATATTGCCCTTGGTTTAAAAATTACTTTGGAAGAAGCGGAGAATTTAAAAATTAATGACGGCCAAGAAAATATTTATCCAAAGAAAAGATTAGAAGAAATTATTCTGGCTCGCCTTTCGGACATTTTTGATTTAATAGAATCACATTTAAAAAAAATTGGGCGCAGTGGACTTTTGCCAGCTGGAATTATTTTAACCGGTGGCTCTTCCGGAGTCTCAACTATTGAAGACTTGGCCAAGGCTACCCTAAAACTTCCCTCTAAACTTGGCTCTATAAACTTTACCACCAGTTTAAAAAACTGCCAGATCAAGGATTCTTCCTGGTCAGTGGCCTATGGTCTCTGTGTCTGGGGTCTTTCTTCTGGCGAGGAAATATCTTTTGGCGGAGGAAGTGCTAGTGTATCAAGCTCAAAAGGGCTAATTAAAAGGCTAATTTCCTGGTTTAAACAGTTCTTGCCTTAGGGTTCCTTTTTTGCTACTATTGCCATAGGATATTTAATAATTTATTAGTTTTAATCAGCTGAAAAAAGTTCAGCCATATTTCATTATGCCACAAATAAAACCAGAAGTAGAAGCATTTGCCAGAATCAAAGTTATTGGAATTGGCGGGTCCGGAAAAAATGCCGTGAACCACATGATTAACTCCAAAGTAAAAGGGGTGGAATTTATTTCTATAAATACTGATGCCCAGGACTTACATAATTCCCTCGCTTCTAAAAAAATTCACATTGGAAAAAATCTTACCCGTGGTCTAGGTACCGGAATGAATCCCGAACTAGGGAAAAGAGCCGCTGAAGAAACTAAGGAAGAAATTCAAGAAGCCTTGAAAGGAGCGGACATGGCTTTTATCGCTTATGGTGCCGGCGGTGGAACTGGTTCTGGCGCTTCCCCTTTAATTTCTAAAATCGCCAAGGAAATGGGAATACTCACCGTGGGTGTAGTAACTAAACCATTTTTCTTTGAGGGTATACAGAGAATGAAAATTGCCGAGCAAAGTCTTGAAGAGCTCAGAAAAGGAGTGGATGCTTTGATTATAATTCCAAACGATAGACTACTTTCTACTATTTCCCGAGAGACTACCGCCCGCGCCGCCTTTGCTATGTGCGATGATATCTTAAAACAAGCCGTGGAGGGTATTTCTGACTTGATTACCATGCCGGGAATTATTAATACGGACTTTGCGGATATCCGCGCTGTTATGGAAAATGCCGGTTCCGCTCTGATGGGTATTGGTATTGCTGGTGGTGAAAATAGAGCAATTGAAGCTGCTAAATTAGCCATTAGTTCCCCACTTTTGGAACTTTCTATCGCTGGAGCTAAAGGTGTTCTTTTCTCCATTGCCGGTGGTGATGATCTAACGATGTTTGAAATCCAGGATGCTGCCAAAATGATTACAGAGTCCATTGACTCCAATGCCAAAGTTATTTTTGGAACGGTTCATGATGAGAGATTAAAGAAAAATGAATTAAAGATTACCGTTATTGCCTCCGGTTTTTCCGATATTACAAACAAGAAATCTCTGTTTACTAATATAATTACCAATAAGGAGGAGGATAAGAAAGCTAAATTATTCGGAGGTTTTAACAATCCTAATCCGGAAAAAGAAATTAAAGTGGAAACCCAGAGTAGCCAACCGCCAGTTGAGGATAAAAAAACAACAACTAATTTTGATGACGATAGTGATTGGGGCGCCGTGCCAGCATTCTTGAGAAGACAGAAGAAATAAGATATAATTCACCAATGACTGAAATATTTGATCTCGCTATTATTGGCGGTGGGCCGGCTGGTGTTGGCGCTGGTGTTTATGCCGCCCGCAAAAAACTTAAAACTATTTTAATTACAGAAAGTTTTCGTGGCCAGAGCGCGGTTGCTGGGGAAATTCAAAACTGGATTGGAGAAATATCCATTTCTGGCGAGGCTCTTCATAAGAAATTTGAGGATCATATTAAATCTTATTCCCAGGAAGTAAATATTAAAGAAAAGGAAATCGTTACCAGAATTGATAAGGCTGATGATATTTTTAAAATCCAAACCAACAAAAAAAATGAATACTCTGCCAAAACTATTTTAATCACCACAGGCAGTATCCGCAAAAAAATAGAGGTTAAGGGAGCTATTGAATATGACGGTAAAGGTATCACCTACTGCGCCACTTGTGATGCTCCTATGTATGGAGACCAGGACGTAGTGGTAATTGGTGGCGGTAACAGCGCTTTTGAAGCGGTTTCCCAGCTTTTAGCTTATGCCAAAACAGTAACAATTATCCAGAGAAGCGAATTCCGGGCTGAGCCAATTATGATGGAAAAGATACTTTCCAATCCTAAGGTTAAGGGCATAACCAACATTGATTTACTGGAAATAAAAGGTGATAAATTTGTCACGGCATTGATTTATAAGGATAAAAAAACTGGAGAAGTTATAGAATTGCCAACTGCTGGTATTTTTGTGGAGATTGGTGCCAATCCTTCTGTAGACTTTGTCGAGCATGGCCTGGTAAAACTAAACGATCGTGAACAGATTATTGTTGACCCAAGTAATCAAAAAACTAACACCCCTGGTATCTGGGCCGCTGGTGACTGCACAAATGGTCTATATAAACAAAATAATATCGCCGTTGGTGACGCAGTAAAAGCTGTGGAGGATATTTATAAATTCCTAAAAAACTAATTTGTGGGCGGTGAGGGATTTGGACCCCCGACATTTCGAACGTCAATCGAACGCTCTACCAACTGAGCTAACCGCCCTCGGTTAACTTTCATAATCTATCATAAACCGGCCTTATTTTCAAATTTGCCCCACAGTTCACTGCGTGATATTATATATGGTATATAAGCTTAATAATTAAGATAATGAATAAATTTATTTGGACGGACGAATACAAATTAGATGTAAAAGTAATTGACGATCAGCACAAGCACTTTTTCGAAATAGTGAACAGGATTTATGATTTATTAGAAAAGGAGAACAACGATAAAAATGAATTACAGGCCATAGTAAAGGAGCTTATTGACTATGCTTATTTTCACCTCTCCACTGAAGAAAAGTATTTTAACCAATTTGCCTATTCAGACATTGCCAATCACATGAAATACCATTCCATGTTTAGGGAGAAATCCGGCGAATATTCTGATCGAATCAATAATGAAGAAGAAGATCTATCAAAGCTAACTCTAGAAATAACAGACTTCGCCAAGGAATGGCTTATGCATCATATTTTAGTAGCTGACAAAGCTTATGCGCCATTCTTCCAGGCACATGGTTTAAATTAAATCTTAAACTTTCCGTCCTTATATATCACTAGTGTTTTTCCATTTGGTAGCCAGGCGGTTACTGTTCTATTATCTGTGCTGATTATATCCGTGTGAACAACAGACTCATTATAACCCATCTTTCCCCATTGCGCTTTTGAAACTTTTTTAAGATTGCCAGGATAAGAATCCTTATAGGCGCTGCCTAAGGCAATATGCGTATTCCCATATTTTCCGCCCATATTTTCATCAAATAAGGTTTCCGCCATAAATTTGGTTATTTTTGACAGACGAGAATCCGTCAAAGAAAACTCCCCCACCATATCTGCCCCTTTGGTGGCAATCATCTGTTTTAATATTTTCTCCCCTTTTTTGGCCGTGGCCTTTACCACTTTCCCATTCTTAAATTCCAAATAAATATCTTTTATCAAATTACCATATCTATATAACGGCTGATTAAAATAAATATGTCCTTCTGTAAATCGGCAATCCGGAGAAATAAATACTTCAAAACTTGGTATGTTACGGCCCGTTCCACCCATCCATTGTCTGTTTTTCCCAAGTTTAATTATTAAGTCGGTACTTTTTGTCTGCCCACCCAGGGATTCTATCCGCACCTTTTCTATTTTAAGAGAATCCAGTTTATTTTTTACCCGCTCTACTTCATTAGTAATCTTTTGCCAAGTTTTTACCGGATCCTTATCATTTAAATAACAAGCCTTAACTATTTCATTCCAATATTCTTTCTCACTCATCCCCACTT
>Ga0209697_10004784_pt1 | contig 17302 bp, 14 predicted proteins | sample AliMusrvi5mmetaG_FD_184115 | JGI IMG/M metagenome (GOLD analysis project Ga0209697, IMG submission 184115) | Freshwater lake bacterial and archeal communities from Alinen Mustajarvi, Finland, to study Microbial Dark Matter (Phase II) - Alinen... | ecosystem: Environmental > Aquatic > Freshwater...
CGACCGGAAGCGAGCTGTGATTGAACCTGAGCATTATTTTCCTGGCTTCTTCCACGGTCACGCCGGACTTGATGGTCAGGACCGGCTGGCTCATAATATCGGAGGCGATCATGAACGGCCGGGTCTTTTCGCGCAGAACTTTGAGCAGTTTTTCTCTAATATCAAAAAGGTTGCCTTCTTTCAGCGTGGCCGCGGCCGCGACCTTATGCCCGCCGCCGCCGAATTCTTTCAGCACTTCGCCCGCGTTTATTTCATCAAAAGAGCTCCTGCCGATTATATGGATATTTTTCGGAAGTTTAACAATGACAAAAACACATTCAAGATTGCCCATATCCCGGAGCTTGTGCACCACCACGGAAATATCTTTGACGAACCTGTCCATTTCCGCGACTGCCAGCCGGACGGGCATGCTTTTTACGTCACAGGTCTCGATGTTATTCAGCAATTTCCGGAAAAGCGCGTCCTGTTCCGCCGAAAAACCGTCCTTTAAAAAATCCCGGGCTATATTTATCTCCGCGCCGCACTCCAGGAGATAAGCCATCATCTGAAAGTCCAGGGAGGTCACCGTGGAAAATTCGAAAGACCCCGTTTCTTCGTAAAGCGCCAGGGCAAAAAGCGTGGCTTCAGTAACGGTTATTTTAATTTTATCCTGTTTGAATTTATATACGAATTTTGTTATGGAGGATCCGGCCCGGAGCTCCTTTAAGACTTCTTCGCCGGCTATATCATCCCCGCCTTCCGGGTGATGATCCCAGAGAAGGACCTTAATTCCGGGATTCTCCAGGACTTTTGCCAGCTCGCCGATGCGTTTTTTTGATTTGGTATCGACAATTATTATTCCGTCAACTTCCTTAAGTTCAATATCGCCGGCTTTGTAGACCTTGAATTCCGTATAGAGGGAAAGATATTCATTTACATTTTTTTCGGCACTGCCGGGCAGGACCATTACGGCATCCGGATAGAGTTTCTGCGCGGCGGCCAGGGACGCGAGCGCGTCAAAATCCGCGTTATTGTGCGTGGTAATAATTCTCACTTATGACCGAGGACCTTTTTAAAAGCCCGGACTATTTCAGGATCAAACTGGGTGCCTGAATTCTTTTCAAGTTCAAGCAGGGCGATATCCATATCCAGGCTTTTCCTGTAAGGCCGGTCGGAAGTCATGGCGTCATAGGCGTCAGCAACCGCCAGGATCCTCGCTATAACGGGGATCTCCTCTTTTTTTATGCCGTCGGGATAACCACTCCCGTCGTATCTTTCGTGATGGCCCCGGATACAGGCAGTTATACCTTTCATGAATTGAAGCGGTCCGACGATCTCCGCCCCTTTATCGGAATGGAGTTTTATCTCCTCCTTTTCAGAAATGGTAAGAGGCCCCTGTTTGGAAAGGATATCATCCTTGACCGCTATCTTGCCTATATCGTGCAGCCGGCCAGCGTAACGCAGGGCCATCAGCTCCGGCTCGGACATATTCAGCGCTTTGGCGATCTCAACAGCATATTCCGTGACCCGGTCGGAATGCCCTTTGGTATAGGGATCTCTCGCTTCCATGGTCAGGGCAAGAGTTTCTATGGTCTCAAACTGCCCGGCATTAAAGGAAAGCCGGCTCGAGGCAGTTACTTTTTCTTCCGGAAGCGGAACCCCGTCCCGCTTGCCGCTTAAAATACCTGAAAAAACCAGAGGCCTGGGTATTCCCGTTTTTTCTCCGGCGCTCCGGGCTGTCTTAGTTCCGGAAACTTTTTTAAGGAAGCCGGCGTCCAGCCCGACGGAGGCCTGAACACTCAGAGTTTCTCCTTCTTTTTCCGGGAGCCGCAGGGAGCCGAGATCAACATCTTTGAGCTCTTGCGCCGTCTCAACTATTTTTTGGAGCAGGAAATTCAATTCTTTTGTCTCGGAGACGTTTTTACTGATCTCGCCCAGGCTGGAGAGCTCTTTAAGTTTGTCGGTTATTTCTTTATACATGCGCGCGTTCTCAATAGCAACGGCCGCCCGGGCCGCTATCACCATGAGAGAGTAAAGGTCGTCTTCCGTATATTTCAGGCCCTGCGCTTTACCGGTCACATTGATAACTCCGATAACTTTGCCTTTTAACGTGAGCGGGACACTTATGAAGCATTTTACCTGATAAGCGGGGTTACAGGTGCCCCGGAACCGGTACTCTTTATTGATATCCCTGACAAAAAGGGGCCCGCCCGATTCCGCGACCCGCCCGGCTATGCCTTCCCCGACTTTGAGCACCGTATTTTTTACAATATTTTCGGAAAGGCCTTTCGCGGACAGAATGCGAAGTTCTTTCTTTTCAGGATGGAGCAGCATAAGCGAGCAAACCCGGGTATCCAGAAGCCGGGAAGTAACATTTACGATAAGGTTCAACAGGTCCTGCAGGGTAAGGGTCGAAGCGACCTCTTTGCTCAGTTCCCGGAGGGAAGCAAGCGGCAGCCTTTCTTTGGCCATGCCTTTGCCGACCATTAAGACAAAATCCCTGCCTATCCCGGATATTTCTGAGACCGGCGTTTCCCCGGAACCGTTCCCGGAATTTGAGGCCTGAACGATCTTATTGCGCCCTTTTTTACGGAAGGCGAAAATAACGAAGCTAAAGCCGGCAAGGACCGTAAGGATAGTTATAATATAGAAATTATAATTATTCATGTTATCATTATATAATAAAAGCTCCGGGATGTAAAGATGCGCGTCAGAAATTCCTCAAGAAGATAGAAGCAAAAGATATTAGAACTGTAGTTGCTTGATTCATCAAGCATTTTTGGCCTCATAAATGAGGCAACTACAAAAATTGTCCAAGACGAGGAATTTCTGGATGCGCGTGGCTGCGGCTTTGGCGGGTGCGGTCAGACAGCTTTTATGACTAAGTCATCGTAACAGGCTTTTATTGTTTCCCCGGGTTTTACTACCAGAAAACGCTCCTTATCCTCCCATTCCCCGTTGATCAGGTCCTGCATAAGCCCGAGATCGGCTTTATATTCAAGGTATTTCAGCTTTTCCTTTTCCGCATATTCTTTCGTTTTTTGGTCAAAACCCAGATGTTTTGTCATTTCCGTTTCAATATAAACTATTGTATCGTTATGCTTTTGGGGGCTTAAGGATTCCATAATGAATTTCGCGTTCTCTTCGCCGTACATTTTTACAAATTCTTCGTAAGTGCCCCGGGTGCCGTAAAGTTTCATATTTTCGCCTTCCCGGTACATGGAATCACCCCGCTCCATATAGCCCGCGGAAGTAAAGGGCCGGCTTAGATTATCCTTGAAATACTGCAGGAACCGCTTATTTGAACCGAGCAGGAAGCCCGCGCAGTCATGCACGCGCGCTATTACCACGGGAAGTTCCCCGGCTTTGAGCCCCTCGGCGGAATTACCGCAAAGCCCGTAAGCTAGGAGGACAGCTTCATAGGGGTATTTTTCGGTCTTTTTTGCCGCGTCTATTCTTTCCTGAAGCTTGGCACGCAGCTGGTCGGATCTTTCGTGGAGCCCTTTTTCAAGGAATTCCGCGTCAACGATATTTTGGGTCCGGCCCGCGAAGTGGACGGCTTCCCTGAAAAATACTTCACAGGCAATAAGCTTGAGGCGCATCAGAGATTCTTGCCGGCAAATTCCACGGCATTTCTGAAGAGTGCCAGGCCGTCGCCTTCTTCGGGGAGCTTTTCCCGGGTCCATCTGGGGTGGGTATAGCGCGATACAAATCTTTCCGGATGCGGCATCAGGCCGAGAATATTTCCTCCGGGATTGCAGATACCGGCGATCGCGTCCACGGAGCCGTTGGGATTGGCGGGATAGCCCGCGTTTTCCCCTTTTTCATTCACGTATCTGAAGACCACCATATCATTTTTCTTGAGGTAGTCCAGGGTCTTTTTATCGAGAGTCAGGAATTTTCCTTCACCGTGCGCTACAGGCAGGTAGATAAGTTCTTTGGTCCCTTTTGTAAAGACGCACCTTTTGGAAGTATTCTTAAGATACACCCACCGGTCTTCAAATTTTCCGGAATCATTATTAAAAAGGGTCGTATATTCTTTTTTATCTATGCCATCCAGGCCGGGCAGGAGGCCGGTTTTAACAAGCACCTGGAACCCGTTGCATATGCCTATGATGAGCCGTTTCGCGGAGACAAATTTTGAAACGGCGTCCAGGAGCCGGTACTGGATCTCGTTAGCCAGTATCTTTCCGGAAGCCACATCATCCCCGTAAGAAAAACCGCCGGGCAGGGCGAGTATCCGGTAATCCATAAGCTCCACTTCTTTATCAAGCAGGCGGTTTATGTGCACGAGTTCCGCTTCCGCGCCGCAAAGTTTAAAAGCATTGACCGTTTCGTAGTCACAGTTCGTGCCCGCGGTCCGGATAACTATAACTTTAACTTTTTTTGCCATTTTTCCGCCCAGGCGGATTTCGCAAAGGGTTTAAGGATAGATATTTTTACCTTTGCTCAATTTCCACCGCTGTTTATATTTGGAATAATACCTTTTAACGTTGCCAGGCCTTAAAAACCTTATAGACTTCGCTTTCTTTACGGATCCCGCAGAGGGCTTTGCCAGGCTTCTTTCAGTTTTTTAATGTCCTCGCTTACCACAGCCCTGCCGTCCAGGCCGTGCACGACCAGCCGTTCCCCGTAAGTTATGCCTATATTTGCAGCCGGGAACTTCCTGAAAAGGGCTTCAAACTTCTTTCTATTCTTTTTTTCAACTTCTACCAGGAACCGGGTATTTGATTCCGAAAAAAGGATATAGTCCTCGCGCGCCAGGCCGGCAACCCCGGGTACCCGGTCCAGATAGATATTCGCGCCCAGCCCGCCGGCAAAAGCCATTTCGGCCAAAGCCGTGCCCAGCCCGCCGTCCGAGCAGTCATGGCAGGCCCGTACAAAGCCCTGTTTAATGGCTTTATGCATCAGGCTAAATATTTTTTTCGCGTTCACGGCATTTACCCTCGGCACGGTATTGCCGATAAACCCGTTATTTTTCAGGTAAACGGAACCCCCCATTTCGTCAAAGGTCCTGCCTACTAAATATACCAAATTGCCTTCTTTTTTAAAGTCCATCGTAACGCAAACCCTTATATCTTCCAGCACGCAGATACTGGAAACCAGAAGCGTGCCGGGTATCGCTATCTTTTTTCCGCTGTTCACATCCGCGTATTCATTATTCAGGCTGTCCTTGCCGGAAATAAACGGCGTGCCGTAAACGGTGGCTATGTCATAGCAGGCCCTTGAAGCCCGGACCAGCCCGGCAAGCTCTTCCGGTTTGTCGGGGCTGCCCCAGCAGAAATTATCAAGTATCGCGATCTTATCGGGGTCTCCGCCCACGGCTATTATATTTCTTACCGCTTCATCTATGTTGGAAGCCGCCATCCAGTAAGGGTCTATCATACCGTACCGGGGATTTATCCCGTTGGCCACGGCCACGCCTTTAAGCGAGGTAAGCACCGGCCGGGCCACCGCCGCATCCCCGGGCCCGTCATTCTCCGCGCCCTGCAGGGGTTTTATTACGGAACCGCCCTGAACCTCATGGTCGTACTGCCTGATGATCCATTCCTTGCTGGCAACGGACGGGTCAGAAAGTATTTTTTCCAGAGCCGGGCCCAGGTCTAGAGGGCAGGGAAAATCCGGCTCGGGCAGTTTCTTTTCTTTCCAGGAGGCGTTGAGCTTAAATCTCGGGCCGCCGTCATGGATAAATTTCATATCCAGGTCCGCCAGCCTTTCCCGGCCGTAGAAAAGCTCCAGCCGCCCGGTGCCGGAAAACTCCCCGATCACCACGGCCTCGGCATTCTCTCTTGCGAAGATCTTCATTATTTCGGAAAGTTTTTCCGGAGGTACCGCGAAGACCATTCTCTCCTGGGCTTCAGAAACCCAGATCTCCCAGGGGGTCAAACCCGGGTATTTGAGCGGGACCCGGTCCAGATACACCCGGGCGCCGGTTTCCTCAGCCATTTCACCTACCGCGGAAGAATAACCTCCGGCCCCGCAGTCGGTTATTGCGTTATAAAGCCCGAGGTCCCGGGCCTGAAGGAGAGCGTCCTGTACTTTTTTTTCCATTATGGGATTGCCTATCTGCACCGCGCTTACTTCCGTGTCCTTATCCAGGGCTATAGAGGAAAAAGTCGCGCCGTGGATCCCGTCGCGCCCGGTCCTGCCGCCCAGAGAAACAATAATATCTCCCTTCCTGACTTTTTTAAAGCAGGCGCCGGCCGGCATGAGCCCCACGGTACCGCAATAAACCAGAGGATTGCAGGTGTAACCCTCTTCAAAGATCACCGCGCCGTTGGCGGTGGGGATCCCCATCCTGTTGCCGTAATCCCGGACGCCGGAAACCACCCCTTTAAAGATACGTTTCGGATGCAGGGTGCCTTCGAGCATTTTTTCTTCCGGATAATCAAGCGGCCCGAAACAAAACACATCGGTGTTCAGGACCGGCTTCGCTCCGAGCCCGACCCCCAGAATATCCCTTATTACCCCGCCTATTCCCGTGCCCGCGCCGCCGTACGGTTCAATAGCCGAGGGATGGTTGTGCGTTTCCACCTTAAAGGCAACGCAGTTCTTCTCGTCAAATTTTATTATGCCCGCGTTATCGGTAAAAACAGAAACACACCAGCTTTTATTTATTTTGTTGGTGGCTTTAATGACCGTCTGTTTCAGCAGGTTATCTATCTTTTTCCCGTTGTAGTTGATGATCCCCCGGAAGGTTTTATGCTTGCAATGCTCGCTCCAGGTCTGGGCGATAGTTTCCAGCTCGACATCGGTGGGATCCCTCTTTTCCTTCTTAAAATAATTCTTGACGGCTTTCATCTCCGCGAGGGTCAGGGAGAGGAGCCCGCTTTTGCTTATAGCAAGCAGTTTTTTGTCACTGGCTTTAAGTATTCCTATAATTTTTACGTTTTTCATTTTTTCAGGCTTTCTTGATCTTGTAGAACTGCACGATGCCGTTGGCAAGCAGTCCGGAACAGATCTTTTCTATCTGTTTCTTATCCAGTTTCCCTTCAATAATATAGACCTGCCCGGCTTTGACGGAAACTGCGCCGCTTATGCCCAGGTCCTTTATTCCTTTCATAACAGAATCTCCGGCCGCGTCGGTTACTCCGGCTTTATACCAGACTTCAACTTCCCACTTCATAAGTCTTCCTCCATTGGAAAACGATTCCACTGATTAAAAAACTTTCGGATTCCACTGATTAAAAAAATATCCTTCAACGATTCTTAGACCTTACAAACTTTAAAACGCGCTTGGTTACATTATATCTAGCGACAGGTCCAGACTCTTTGCGGAATGTGTCAGCGCGCCTACGGAGATGTAATCCACTCCCAGTTTCGCGAATTTTTCAACGGTCTTAAGATTAACTCCTCCGGAAATTTCCAGCCGGCAGCTTTTATTGACCAGCCGGACCGCTTTTTTCATATCCTTAATGCTCATATTGTCCAGCATGATGACGTCTATATTTGCAGCCAGGGCCTCTTCGACTTCCTTAAGGTTCTGCGCTTCCACTTCAATAAGCTCGCCGGGATATTTTACCTTTACCGCGTTCACCGCGTTGGCTATGGAACCGGCTATTTTGATGTGATTATCCTTGATAAGGGTCCCGTCATAGAGCCCGGCCCGGTGGTTCTGCCCGCCGCCTACGGTAACCGCGTATTTTTCAATATCTCTGAGCCCCGGCGTGGTCTTTCTGGTATCGAGCAGGGTAACTCCGTAGCGCCGGGTCTTTTTCGCGTACTGGCTGGTAAGAGTGGCGATACCCGACAGCATCTGGAGCAGGTTAAGCGCCAGGCGCTCGCAGGTGAGTACCGTCCTTGCGGACCCCTTGAGTTTTAGGAGCACGGTGCCCTTTTTAATTTTGTCCCCTTCGTTTAAGAGGATCTTAACTTCCATTTCGGGATCAAAGACGGTAAAAACCTCTCTGGCCAGGGGCAGGCCGCAGACCACACCGGTTTCCCCGGCAACTATCCGGGCTTTTACTTTAAGGCCTTCCGGCACTATGGTATCGGTGGTAATATCCCCGCTGCCCACGTCTTCGGCAAGCGCGGTCCTGATCAAATTCCTGGTATTCATTTTGCTATCCTTTTAAGATTTTCTTCTAGTTTTTGTTTCTTCTCTATATATTCCTGCTGTTTTTTCTTTTCACCCGCAATAACTTCCACGGGAGCCCGCGCGAGAAAGGCCTCATTGGAAAGCTTGACTTTGGCTTTCGCGATCTCGACGGTCATTTTTTCAATTTCCCCGGCAAGACGCTCTTTTTCTTTGCCCAGGTCAATAAGCCCTTCCAATATAACAAATATTTCAAGTCTTGGCAAGACCGCAGTTACCGCAAGCTCCGGTTTCGCGGCCCCCGGCCCCGCCAGGAGCGTCCCCACTTTGGCCAGGTCCGTGATATAATGCATATTATTTTTTATGGAAAGAATATATTTTTCGTCCTGCGTCCTTATGTTTACGTTCACCCTGGCTCCCGGGTTGACCTTCCCCTCGCTCCTTGCGTTCCTTATGGAGGCAATTATGGATTTTATAAGTTCCATTTCCTCTTCAAAATCTTTCTTGATCTCGTCACGGGCGGCCTCGGGCCATTTTGCCGTCATTATGGACTCGCCTTCGTGCGGCAGAGACTGCCAGATCTCCTCGGTAATAAAGGGCATCAGGGGATGCAGGAGGCGCAGGATCTTTTCCAGCGTGTCAGAAAGCAGGAACTGGGCCGTTTCCCGGGCTGAATGTTTCTCGGGCGTGCTTTGCGCGGCTTCAAGGTTTTTTGGATTCAATCTCGGCTTGGCCAGCTCTATATACCAGTCGCAAAACTCGCGCCACGTGAACTCGTAAAGCGCGTGCGAGGCCCGGTCAAAATTGTAGGCCTCCAGGTCCCGGGTAACCTCTTCCACCAGGCGGTTAAATTTTGAGAGCAGCCACCGGTCCGCCAGGGTCAATTGCAGTTTTTCCGGTTTTATCACGGACGGATCGAAGCCTTCCAGGTTCATAAGTACAAAGCGCGAAGCATTCCAGAGCTTGTTCGCGAAATTCCGGTAGCCCTCAAAACGTTCATCGGAAAGGGTGATATCCCTGCCCTGCGCCGCTTGAATGGCCAGGGAAAATCTCAACGCATCGGTACCGTATTTTTCCAGCACCGCCAGGGGATCTATGACATTGCCGCTGGACTTGCTCATCTTCTTGCCTTCGGCGTCGCGGATAAGCGCGTGGATATAAACATCCTTAAAAGGAGCCGCGCCGCGGAATTTTATCCCCAGCATGAGCATTCTGGCCACCCAGAAAAAGATTATATCAAAGGCCGTGGAAAGGACTGAAGTAGGGTAGAATTTTTTAAGTTCGGGTGTTTCCTCAGGCCAGCCCATGGTGGAAAAAGGCCAGAGCGCCGAAGAAAACCAGGTATCAAGGACATCCGGATCCTGTTCCACTTCCCCGCCGCAAGCCGGGCATTTGTCCGGAGCCGCAAAGTCCACGATAACTTCCTTGCAGGCCTTACAATACCAGACCGGAAGGCGGTGCCCCCACCAGAGCTGGCGGCTTATGCACCAGTCCCGGATATTTTCCATCCATTGATAATAGGTCTCCTCCCAGTGCCCGGGAATAAATCTGACCTCTCCTTGCTTGACCGCTTTGATAGCGGGTTCCGCCAGCGGCTTCATTTTTACGAACCACTGCAGGGAAACTATCGGCTCGACCACGGTCTCGCATCTGGAACAATACCCCACGGAGTGGGTGAGCTCGTCAACTTTTTCCAGCAGGCCCAGAGCTTCCAGTTCGGCAACAATTTCCTTCCGGGCTGCAAATCTGTCCTTACCCTTGTATTTTCCTGCATTTTCGTTAAGTACCGCCGAAACGTCCATAATATTTATTTCTTCCAGGTTGTGTTTTTTCCCCAGGGCAAAATCATTAGGATCATGCGCGGGAGTCACTTTTACCGCGCCGGTGCCCATTTCCATGTCCACGCTTTCATCACCGATGACCTTGAGCTCCCTGTTCATGAGAGGAAGCAGGAGCGTGCGGCCGATAAATTTGTTCCATCTCGCATCCCCGGGATTTACGGCTACCGCAGTATCTCCGAGCATTGTTTCGGGCCGGGTGGTCGCCACGGTAATGCGGGCGCCCGGTTCTCCTTTTACGGGATACTTTATGTACCAGAAATGGCCCTGCGTTTCTTTATGTTCCACCTCTATATCGGAAAGCGCCGTGTGGCATCTGGGGCACCAGTTAACAATGTAATTGCCCCGGTAGATAAGCCCTTCGCGGTAGAGAGTGACAAAAACGGTCTTAACCGCGTTGGAAAGGCCCTCATCCATGGTAAACCTTTCCCGGGTCCAGTCGCAGGAACAACCCATGGTCTTAAGCTGGTTTATTATGGTACTGCCGTATTTATTTTTCCACTCCCAGACCCTTTTCTCAAAAGCTTCCCGGCCCAGGTCATGCCTGGTCTTGCCTTCCCTGCGCAGTTCTTTTTCCACGACATTTTGCGTGGCAATACCCGCGTGGTCCGTACCCGGGAGCCATAAGACATTAAAACCCTGCATTCTTTTAAAACGCGAGAGCGCGTCCTGGATGGTATTGTTCAAGGCATGGCCCATATGCAGGGCCCCGGTCACGTTGGGCGGAGGGATAACAAGAGAATAGACCGGCTTTTTTTCATCCTGCGCATCGGCAGTAAAATAACCTTTGGAGAGCCAGATATCGTACCATTTTTTTTCAACTTCTTTGGGCTCATACCGTTTTGAAAGCTCGCGTACCGCCATAATTTCTCCCTAATCTACAATTTTTCTTCGTTAAAGTTATGTGGAGGATATATTATTGGTTTGCTTCGTCATGTAATCACGGCTAACGCCGTATTCCTCGCAATGCCAGCTAAACTGTCAGCTATATTTGTGCCTTATTTACCGGCGCCTTCTATTACGCTTACATTCTGGGTGAATTTAAATCTGATATCCCCGGTATTTCCCGCTTCATTATTTTTTCCGTCCAGTAATTTTATTCCGGGGACAACTACCGTAAGATTGCCGGCTTCTCTTCTTGCGGTATTAAAGACCAGGTACCCTTCCATTTTTACTCCCGGATAAAGTTCCCGGTTCTTGAAAATTGTTTTTTCAACTGCGTTATACCTGTAATAATCCTCCGTGTAGACTACCTCGGGCTCAAACCCTCTAAAACCCCTCGGCTGGACCAGGGTGCTTGCCGGGTAAACATTCTTAAAATACTCTGAGGTAAGGGCGTTTTCCTGGCCGCCGAGCCCGTCAAGCAGGACGGCTTTTGCAATATCAATAGAGATCTTTTCCTGCCTTGCGTTTTCCACTTTCAGCTTAAATACGGTGTAAAATATTTTTTCACGGTTAAGGTAAGGATTCCATTCGGGGTAAGCAGCCGCGGTTTCCAGGTCTTTCCTTTTTGGGAAAGAGAGCGCCACTTTAACCCCGGCCTTTTCTATTTTGCAGGCGCCCAGTTCGGAATCTATCTCATAATCCCCGTTGCCCGCTGGCACCAGTACCACAACAGTCCGGTAAAAAGGGCCGCAGCCCGCGAGCAGTAATAATAAAAAAAGGGCTCCCGGTAACAGAGCCCTTTTGCCCGCGCAAAGCTTCATTACTTCACACCGTCTTTCAACAGTTTGTATTCAATACTGTCCACCAGGGCGAACCAGCTCGCCTCGATAAGGTTCGAAGAAACCCCCACGGTGCTCCAGATATTTTTGCCGTCAGTTGATTCGATGGTAACACGGCAGATAGCTTCCGTTGCCGCCTGCGGATTAATTATCCTGACCTTATAGTCCCTAAGATGCACCTGTTCCAGGGACGGATAGAACCTGTTGAGCGCTTTTCTAAGCGCGTTATTAAGCGCGTCCACCGGGCCGTTACCCTCCGAGGCGGTATGCTCGGAGACCCCTTTTACAGTGAGCTTAATGGTGGCTTCCGAGACCAGCTTGTCCGCCTTGTTCTCCACGATGACCCGGAAACCTTCCAGCGCGAAAAAAGTCCGGTGTGTTTTTAAGGTTTTTTTCATAAGGAGCTCGAAAGAGGCCTCGGCATCTTCAAAATTGTAGCCCCGGTTTTCCAGCTCTTTAAGGTTTTTAAGAAGTTCCTTGGTCGCCGGGTTATCCTTCCCCAGTTCGACATTCAGCTCAACGGCCTTGTAGAGCACGTTGCTGATCCCTGATTGATCGGAGATCAAAACCCTTCTTTTGTTCCCCACGATATCCGGCTGCATATGTTCATAGGTCCTGGGATTTTTTTTGACCGCGTCTACATGGATACCGCCTTTGTGGGCAAAAGCGGAAAAACCCACAAAAGGCATATTGTCCGGAAGTTTCACATTGGCAACCTCCGCGACAAAAATAGAAAGAGAAGTCAGTTCTTTTATTTTGGCCGGCGGCAGGCAGTCATAGCCCAGCTTGACCTGGAGGTTGGGGATCACCGTACAGAGATTGGCATTCCCGCAGCGCTCGCCGAAACCATTTACGGTCCCCTGGACCATAACGGCTCCGGCCTGGACCGCCACGACAGTATTGGCGTTGGCCATATCAGAATCATTATGCGTGTGGATACCCAGCGGGATCTTCACGTGTCTTTTAACATCTTCAATAATTTCAATGATCTCGGACGTGACACACCCCCCGTTGGTATCGCAAAGCACGAGGTAATCGGCGCCGGCGTCTTCCGCGGCCCGCAGGGTCTTCAGGGCATATTCCATATTGGCTTTATACCCGTCAAAGAAATGCTCGGCATCATAGAAAACCTTGAGTTTATTCGCCTTCAGGTATTGCACGGAATCAAAGATCAATTTCAGGTTCTCTTCCAGCGGTATCCTGAGCGCGTCAACCACATGCAGGTCCCAGGTTTTCCCGAAAATAGCAGCGCCGTACGCCCCTGTTTTAACAATGGCTTTCAGGTTTTCGTCGTCCTTAGCGGCGTTCTTGGCCCTCCGGGTACTGCCAAAAGCCACGCTTTTCGAGTTTTTAAGCTTAAGTTCTTTAAGTTTCTGAAAGAATTCCGCGTCTTTGGGGTTCGCGCCCGGCCAGCCGCCTTCAATATATTCAATACCAACTTCATCAAGTTTTTTGGCGATCTTTAATTTTTCATCCACAGAGAAAGTAACACCCTCGCCCTGCGCCCCATCCCTTAAAGTCGTATCATAAAGAATTATTTTTTTCATCTTGAACTCCTGATAGGCCGGTCAAAACTTACAGGGTCCTCTACCGGCCTATCACCTCGCCCTTTGCTCTCAAATGGCGGGTGATTATTTTTTTATCTCTAACGCCCAGTCCCCAGCACCCGGAACCTTTTATTTTCTTACACCTTATCCAGATTAAATTTCTTGTGCAGTGACCTTACCGCGTCTTCGGTCTTGGCTTTATCAATGACCACGGATATTTTTATTTCCGAGGTGGAGATCATCTCCACATTGATGCCTCTTTCCGCGAGCGCTTCGAACATCATAGCCGCCACACCCGCATGGCTCCGCATGCCGACGCCTATCACGGAGACCTTGGCAATACCCTCGTCTATCATTATATTCTTTACGCCCAGCCGGGATTTTACCTTCTCGACCGCGGAAAGCGATTTCTTCAGTTCAGCGGTGCCCACGGTAAAGGAGATATTGGTGATCCCGTCCTCGCTTACGTCCTGGACTATCATATCAACATTAATATTCTCATCCGCGATGGTGCGGAAAATAGCGCCGGCGTTGCCCGGTTTGTCGGGGACCCCGTAAACCGTGACTTTTGCCTCATCCTTGCTGTAAGTAACGCCGCTGACAAATAACTTTTCCATTTCCTTCGCCTCCATGCTTATCATTGTCCCCAGGCCTTCATTGAAGGTGGGCCTTACTCTTACCGGCACATCGTATCTTTGCGCGTATTCAATGGAACGCGCGTTCACGACCTGCGCCCCGGCAGAGGCCATTTCGAGCATCTCCTCATAGGAGATATTTTTTATTAGCCTCGCTTCCGGCACCACCTTTGGGTTGGTCGTAAGTATCCCGTCAACGTCTTTATAGAGTTCGCAGACCTTGGCGGAAAGCGCGGACGCTATCGCGACCGCCGTAAGGTCGGAGCCGCCCCGGCCCAGGGTCGTAATATCTTCGTCTTCATCCATACCCTGAAAACCCGCGACGATCACGACCTTGTCGAGGTTCAGGGCTTTTATTATTTTTTCTCCGCCTATCTTCACGATACGCGCCTTGCCATGGACATCATCCGTGACTATGCCGACCTGAGGCCCGGTAAAGGAAATGGCGTCGCAGCCCAGCGATTTAAGCGCTATGGCCATGAGCGCTATTGATTTTTGTTCCCCGGTGGCAAGCAACACGTCCATTTCCCGCTCATCCGGAGCGTCTGTTATCTTGTGTGCCAGGTCAATAAGCTCGTCAGTTTCATCCCCGGGCGCGGACACTACCACCACTACCCGGTTTCCGTCATCCTTGCATTTGACTATTCTTTTCGCTACTGCCCTCATATTTTCCGGCGTGGCAACCGAACTGCCCCCGAATTTCTGTACGATTATCCCCATTTCTTTTTAACTTTTCCCCTCCCGGTATGAATATGCCCGCCCGCAGCAGAAATTACCTTTTGAGCGTAATTAAATATATCTTAGCAAAAAACCGGGGATTTTTCTATAAAAAATAAGAACAATTCGGAAATTATCCGGTTGACATAACTAATAGAGAGTGCTACCTTTGTTCAATATTATGATCATGCGGCTTTATAAGCTAAAGCATTCTAAGGGAAGAGTTCTTGCTTTTAAATACAGGGAGGAAAAATGCACATACCTGACGGTTATTTAGGGCCTTTAACCTGCGGAGCTTTTTACGCGGCCATGCTGCCGGTCTGGCTCAAGGCCTCCCGTGTTGTAAAGAAAACTTTAAAGGCGGCTCAAGTCCCGCTTTTGGCCGTCGGCGCTGCCTTTAGTTTTGTAATAATGATGTTCAATATTCCTATCCCCGGCGGGACTACCGGCCACGCAGTCGGCGGAGTTTTGGTGGCCATACTGATCGGGCCCTGGGCCGCCTGTATTGCAATAACTGTTGCGCTGGTTATTCAGGCGCTTTTATTCGGGGACGGCGGTATTACTGCAATAGGCGCAAATTGTTTCAATATGGCCTTTATTTTACCATTTGCCGGATATTATTTATATAAATTGTTCAGCGGTAATTCTGCGCCAGGTTCCAATAAAAGGGTAATGGCCGCCGGTATGGCCGGGTATTTGGCCATAAACATTGCGGCTTTTTTTGCAGGAGTAGAATTTGGCTTGCAGCCTCTTCTTCATCACACCGCGGAAGGCCAGGCCCTCTATTGCCCGTACGGTTTAAAAGCTGCCCTAACCGCGATGCTGTCCGGGCATCTTCTGGTATTTGGCTGGATAGAATTGATAGTCACCGCTCTGGTCGTTAAATACCTGCAAAAGAAAGACCTGGAGCTTTTGAACAGGGAGGCGTGACCATGAAACTTATAAAAAGGCTCTGGCTGGGATTAGGAATTTTGATACTACTGACACCGCTTGGAATATTGCTTCCCGAGCATTTTAAGGCCGGAGCAGCCTGGGGTGAATGGAGCAAGGAAGAAATAGCTAAACTTGCAGGGTATGTTCCCAAAGGGTTTGAAAAACTCGCTGAGCTCTGGAATGCTCCTCTGCCCGATTATTCTTTTAAAGGCTGGGAAGAAAAAGGCCTCTTATATACAAGCCTCGCTTATGTTGTGTCCGCAATTCTGGGCGCAGGAATAATTTATTTTCTTGTGTTATTGTACGGTAAGCTAATTCTAAAAAAAGGAAAAAAGGATTAATGGCCGGGCGGCAAACAAAAAACAGGTTTATTGAGAAATCTCTTCTGGGTATTATTTCATTCATCAAAAACTCGATCTATGCGGAAGATATTGCTTCAAAGAACGGATTACTGCAGCACATAGATGTGCGCGTAAAAATGCCGGCCATAATCGCATTTATTTTTTGTATTATGTTTACCAGGAGTATTCCTTTGCTGGGCTGCCTTTATGTTTTCGCAGTCCTGTTAGCAGTGCTTTCTAATATAGAATTAGTTAGTTTTTTGAAAAGAACATGGGTCTTTATGCCGCTCTTCTCCCTCTTTATTGCTTTCCCGGCATTGTTTAGTTTTTTTTCTCCGGGCGCGCCATTGTATATCGCACCTTTCTTTGGAAGCAGCCTAATAATCACGAAACAGGGCGTTCTGGGTGTAACAGTGTTTATCTCAAGGATAATCACCTCTGTTTCTTTTGTTATTCTGCTTAGTTTAACAACAAGGCATACTGAGCTTCTTCGCGGGCTTAGGATCTTCAGGATACCTTTGATCTTTGTGCTTACACTCGGTATGTGTTACAGGTACATTTACTTGTTTACTGAAATGATCGAGAACACCTACAGGGCTATAAAAAGCAGGGTGGGAAGGGTTTTACATTATAAAAAGGGTCAACAGATCGTTGCCTGGAATATAGCGCATTTGTGGTACCGTTCCTATCAGTTGAATCAGGACGTTTATACCGCCATGCTTTCAAGGGGCTACACGGGTGAACCCCGGGCCCTGAAGAAAATTAAACCGGGAGAAAAATGAACACTATCTTTGAATTAAAAGAGGTTTCATATTCCTATTTGAAAAAATTTCCGGCGCTAAACAGCATTTCTTTAAGCATAAACGCCGGCCAGAAGATCCTGTTCATAGGCGCAAATGGCTCGGGGAAATCAACACTTTTGCAGATCTTAGACGGGCTTATATTTCCTGACCACGGCAGTATAAAGATCTTTGGCGAGGAAGCGGATAAAGAAAGTTTTGCGCCAGAAGCCTTCTCTATTTCCTTCAGGAAAAGAGTCGGTTTTGTATTTCAAAACCCGGAAGTCCAGCTTTTTTGTCCGACTGTCAGGGAGGATCTAGTTTTCGGGCCGCTTAATTTCGGGATGCCGGACGGCGAGCTGAGAAAAAACCTTGACCGGGTGGCAGAACTTCTGAAACTGGAAAAACTTTTAGACCGGTCGCCGCACCAGCTAAGCTTCGGCGAAAAGAAAAAAGCCGCGCTGGCTTCTGTTCTTATATTTTCCCCGGAAGTCCTGATCCTGGATGAACCTACCGCCGGGCTCGACCCCAAGACCACAAGAGAACTTATGGACCTGCTTATTGCCTACCATAAACAGGGAAAAACCGTGATCACGGCGACTCACGACCTGCATACGGCCTACGAAATTGCCGACCTGGTCCACGTTCTGGGCGAAGACAAGCGTATAATAAGGAGCGGTACCCCGGAAGAGATCCTGCAAGACAAAGAATTTCTATTAAATAATAACCTGAGCCACATCCATACCCGCCCCCACTCCCATTTATAGGAAGAAA
>Ga0209697_10004787_pt1 | contig 17298 bp, 8 predicted proteins | sample AliMusrvi5mmetaG_FD_184115 | JGI IMG/M metagenome (GOLD analysis project Ga0209697, IMG submission 184115) | Freshwater lake bacterial and archeal communities from Alinen Mustajarvi, Finland, to study Microbial Dark Matter (Phase II) - Alinen... | ecosystem: Environmental > Aquatic > Freshwater...
CGCCGGCGGGGCGGAGTCGCAGACGATGACCGTGCGCTTGCCGGCGCGCATCGAGGTCATGGCGTAGCGCGCCGGCGGATGCTCTTCGCACACGGCCCGGAGCGTCGCGCCGATCTCGGCGAACTCCGGGCGGGCCTCGTCGGCGCGTGAGAGCAGGCGCGCATGCCGCGCCGGGTCGATGCGTGCCGCCGCCTCCGCCGCGACGATCTTCGCAGTGCGGCGGGCGTCTCCCATCCTCTCGAGCACATGTACGAAGGCCTCGACGACGGCGGGATCGAACTGACTCCCCGCGCAACGCTCGAGCTCGGCCAGGCATTCACCGGAGGATAGGCCCTGACGATACGGCCGCCGGAAGCTCATGGCGTCGTAGGAGTCGACGACGCACATGACCCGGGCCACGAGGGGGATGCCCTCGCCGGCAAGGCCATCCGGGTAACCGGAGCCGTCCCAACGCTCGTGGTGGTGGCGCACTCCGGCCACCAGGCTCTCATCGAACAACGTGCGGATGATGTCGGCGCTGAACACGGGGTGCTGGCGCATGAGCTCCCACTCGTGGGCGTTGAGGCCGCCCGGCTTGAGCAGGACACGGTCCGACACGCCGATCTTGCCGATGTCGTGGAGGTAGGCGGCCTCTTCCACCGAGCGCAGAAGCTCGGGCTCCCAGCCGAGCTCTCCGCCGAGCAGGACCATGTAGGCCGCCACCCGGGCGGCGTGGCCGAGCGTGTAGTAGTCCTTGGCGCTGAGGGCGCTGGACAGCGCCTTGAGATTGCTCAGATGCATGCGTTTGATGCCGGAGTAGAGCTCCGCGTTGTGGACTGCGAGCGACAGGTGTCCGCCGACGCGCTCCAGAAGGCGGCGGTCGACGGAGTCGAGCGCGCCGGCTCGAGAAGACCCCAGGGCGAGGATCCCGATGGCTGCGCCGGCGCTCGTCAGGGCTACCAGGATGGCGGTCGCGAGATCCTCGAGTCCCGGGAGCGCGAAGCCATCCGGCAGGTCCGCGGGCAGGCTGAGCGTCAGGATGCCCTCGGCTCCGAGTCGCCCGAGAAGCTCGCCGTGGGGAGGCAGCTCGACGGCCTCGGGGAGCGGCTGGGTGCGCTCCCCGCTGGCGAACGCGACCTCCAGCTTGTCGCCGTCGCGCAGCAGGCCGATGAAGGCGCGCTCGAAAGGTACGAACGCGCGGAGCTTCTCGAGCGCGCCTGCCGCGATGTCCTGCAGGACGAGGCTGCTGCCGGTCGCGCGCGCAAGGTCATTGAGCAGGGAGCTCTCCCGGTTGCGCAGCTGCAGGTCGTCGACAAGGTCGGCGTTCTCGATGGCGAGCGCCGCGACGCGGCTCACGGCGAAGATCGTGTCGACCTCGTCCTGCGTGAGCGTGAGGTCTCCGCGGTGCTCGAGCAGCTCCAGCACGCCGATGACGCGGTCCTTGGCGATGAGGGGCACCGTGAGCTCGCCGGTCTCACCCCAGCTCTCCATCTCCGCTCGCTCGCCCGGCAGCAGCAGCTGGTCGTCGAGGGTGGAGACGAGCACCGGCCGGCGCTCGGCGACGGCCGTGGTCGGTGCTGCCCACTCGCTCAGAGGAAAGGCGCGGCCCTGCCAGCTCTGGTCGGCCTCGCCGTCCACGACGCTCACAAGGTTCTCGAGCATGTCTTCGCGCAGTCGATAGAGGTCGCACGCCGGCACGCCGGCGATGGCGCAGAGCCTCGTGGCAGCGGAGCGAAGCACTTCGTCGAGGTCGAGGAGCGAGGACAGCTCCGAGCTCACGTCGTTGACGAGGGCCATCCGCTCGGCGCTGTGATCGAGGCGGTCGTAGAGGGTCGCGTTGGCGAGCGCATTCGCGGCCACCTGGGCCAGGCTCTGGAGCATGTCGAGGCCTTCGAACTCCCGCACGTGGTCGTCGAAGACGCCGGCGATCCCGATCACCTGCCCCCTGCTTACCAAGGGCAACTCGATCTTGGAAAGGTTGCCCCAGCGCAGCTCCTCCGCCCTCTCCCACTCCGAGACGCGCGCGTCCACCGCGAGATCCGGGACCACGACGGGCCGGCCGCGAGACAGGGCTTCGCGGACGAGCGGCAGGTCGTCGAGCCGGTACGTGGTGCCCACGAACTCCTCGTCCGGCGCACCGTGATCGATGCAGGCGACGCAGCGCAACCGCTCGCCTTCGACCACGTAGATGTCGCACAGCGGGGCGGCGGCGGCAGCGCAGAGCCGCCGCCCGACGGTCTGCAGCACTTCGGACAGCTCAAGCGTGCCGCCGAGCTCGATGCCCGAATCGACGAGCAGGCTCAGTCTCTGGTTCGCCTTCTCGAGTCTTTCCACCAGGATCGCGTTGGCGAAGGCGCCGGCGACGATCTGCCCGACGCTCATCAGGAAGTCGACGTGCTCGGCGTAGTCGCGGGGGCGGTCATCGTAGACGTCGAGGAGACCAACGACCGCCTCCGCCGTGTACAGGGGCACGCAGACCTCGCTCTGGGAGCCGGATTCGCGGTAGAGCTCGCGCTCGTAGTCGCTCAATCGCGGGTCGCCTGGACTTTGGATCACGAGGGCCTCGCGCCGCTCCATGGCCGCGACGGTGCTCGGGAAGAGCTCGAGCGGCATGGCGTCGGGGGCGTAGTCGTCGAGGTAGGCGCCATCGTCGTAGGTGGCGAGGCAGCGCAGCAGGCCGTCCTCCACGCGGAACACCTGGCAGCCTTGTGCGCCGACGACCTCGACGACCCGCGGTCCCACGGCGCGGACGAGCTCGTCGAGGCCGCCTGCTCCGGAGACCACCTTGCCGAGGTCGACGAGCTCGGCCAGCGCGGTGTTGCGCTTCTCGAGCTCGGACACCAGCTGGGCGTTCTCGATCGCACCGGCGGCCATCTGGCCGACGCTCTTGAGGAAGTCGAGGTACTCGCCGTAGTCGCGAGGGCGTGTGTCGAACACGTCGATCAGGCCGATCACTCGGTCCCCGGACACAAGCGGGATGCAGAGCTCGCTCTGGAAGCCCCACTCGTCCATGTCCTCGCGCTCCTGCCGCGTCAGCCGTGGGTCGTCAAGGCTCGTCACCGTCATGATCTCGCCGCTGCGTACCGCCAGCGCCGTCGCCGGGAACTTGTCGATGTCGAGTACGTGACCGACCACACTGCGATCGAGTCCGCGCAGGTCGGAACTGACGAGGCAGCGGAGCTGCTCGCCCTGCAGCGCGAAGATGTCGCAATCCGCCGCCTCGATGCTCTCCCTGAGGCGGCCGGCGACGACGCCCAGCACCTCCTCGAGATTCCTCGCCTGCGAGATCATGGCGCCGAGATCGACGATCTCTCGCAACTCCGCCGTCCTGCGCGAGAGCTGCTCGACAAGACGGGAGTTCTCGAACGCGCCGGCCAGCGACTGCGCCGCACTGCGCAGAAACGGCAGGTATTCGGCGTAGTCGCGCTCACGCGTGTCGTAGATATCGATGATCCCGTAGAGCTCGTCGTTGACCACGAGGGGTACGGAGACCTCGCTGGCGAACCCGTAGTCCCTGTAGGTGCGCTTCTCCTCGTCGCTCAGCTGGGGGTCGTCGGGTCCAGTGATGATCAGGACCTGCCTGCGGTTGATCGCGCCGACCAGCGCCGGGTACGCCTCGAGATCGAGAAGCCTGCCGACCTGTTGCTCGTCGAGGCCGCTACGGTCGTAGCTCGCGACGCAGCGCAGGCCCTCGTCGCACACCCGGAAGACGTCGCAGTTCGCCGCGTCCAGGGCCTGCAGCAGGCGCTCCGCGATGCGGCCGAGCAAAGAATCGAGGTCGCGCGTGCGGCTGCTCAGCAGGGCGAGGTCTGCGAGATCGTCGAGGACTCTGCTGCGCCGTTCCGCCTGCTCGAAGAGCGACGCGTTCTCCAGGGCATGCGCGGCCACCTGACCAAGGCCGCGGATGAGCTCGAGCTCGGGCGAGAAGTCCCGTGGCGCGTAGTCTGACAGCTCGGCAAGCCCGATGACGCGGCCGCCGGCGATGAGCGGCATCGACAGCTGCGCCTGGTAGCCCCACTTCTCGAGGGACAAGCGGCCTTCCTCGGTCAGCCCGGGATCGTCCAGGCCGGCGATGATGCTGATCTCTGCCGTGCGGACCGCTCGCCGGCTGTGGGGGTAGCGGCCGAGCGGGACGACGACGCCCTCCCACTCCAGGTCCAGGCGTCCGCCGTCGTAGCTGACGAGGGCGCGCAGCGTCTCGCCCTCGAGCGCGTAGATGTCGGCCACCGGCGAATGGCTGACTTCCGAGAGTCGTCTCGAGACAGCGTGCAGGACCTCCTGCGTGCTCAGAAGCGCGGTGTCCTCCAGGCCCGCTTCGAGCACCAGCTCCAGGTCCGCATTGCGGCGCCGGAGCCTCCGGACCGCCTCACCGCCGCCGAGCGTGCGCGCCAGAAGTCGGGCGGTCGTCTCCGCAAGCTCCGGCGTGCCTGCGGGAAGCGGGCCCTGCCTGACTCCCGCGGCCAGGATGCCGAGCACCTCGTCGTCGAAGACGAGCGGCACCAGGAGCGCCTCGTCGATCTCCTCGGACGGGAAGAGACGTTCGGCCGCTTCGGGCGTGAAGGCCTCGCCGCGGTGGACCGCGACGGGTGCGCGCTCCGCGATCGTCTGCGCGGTCGCGGGGAAGTCCTCGGGCCGCCACGGCTCCGCGACATCGAGCGTGGAGGCGGTCTCCTTCGCCGCCAGGGATCCGTCGCCGCCGACCGGCGCGACCGCACCGACCGACGCGACGAGACGAGCCACTCCCTCTTCGATCCTGTGGAGCGTGCAGGCGCCAAGGCCGGCGCCCTCGCGGAGGGCGGCGAGTGCGGCGCCCACGAGCCGCTCGTCGTCGCCCGGTCGCGTCATCGCGCCGAGAGCAGCGTCGGGCGACCGGCGCCATTCCGGGACGTACCTGCTCCGGGCCCCAAGGTCCGTGCTCCTCGTTGGCGAGGCGTCCGGCGGCGCGGCGACCGCGCTCCCCTGCGGCGCGGGCTCCGCCGCGCCGCCGCCGTCCGCCGCCACGCCGCCACGGGCCGCCGCCGCGCCGCCACGGGCCTCCTCGCTTCCGCCTCCGCCGTACACCTCGAGCAGGTTCGCGACTTCGTCGCGGAGCCTCAGCGCCGTGGCCAGGACGTTGCCGGCCCCGCCCGTCTCCGCTCCAGGGAGACGCTCAAGCGGCGCGGGGCCGAGAGGCAGCGCGAGGGAGTCCACGACCTGGTCGCCTACCGAGCCGCCCGCATCCACGCCGGCGGAGATCCCGCTCGCCTGACGCGCCATGAACTCAGCAAATGTGACGTTGGCTCCTGTGAACGTCCTCGGCGCCCGCGATTCGAGAAGTTCCATGACCGCGCTCACGCCGCCTTCGAGCGTCAACGGCAACGCCAGGATCGCGGCGTGGCCCCGGCGCAGGCAGCGCTCCGCGGCGGCGGGAGCGAGGAGAGTCGTCGTGTTGAGGTCGGCGATCACGAGCCGCCGCCCGCTGCGAAGGACCTGCGCGGCGGCAGGGAAGTCCTCGGCTGGGCCGCTCTTCGTCGCGCCCGCACGGCGAGCCTCGCCCTCCCGCGCGTGCTCGGCGATCACTGTCATGTCATGCTCGCCGGTTTTCACGACGAAGGCGCACGAGGTGACGCCTATCGCCTCGGCGGTGACCTGGGCGAGGGCGCTGAGAGGCGTGCGCAGGCGCTCCCAGTGGCCTGCCGTGAGGGGAGGACCTGCAGCGTCGTGATGCTCGGTGGCGGCCCCGCGGATGAACCTGTCCACATCGGTGCGGCGAAAGCGGCGGTGTCCTCCCGGGCTGCGGTAGCTCGCAAGCTGCCCGGAGTCGCTCCATCGGCGCACGGTGTTGAGGCTGACGCCGAGCGCGCGCGCCGCCTCGCTCAGGCGCAGCCAGTCTTCGCCGTTTGCCTTTCCCACTCGCACGTGTCATGTCTCCGGGTGAGCGCGTCCTCGCTGAAATTCACTAATTCTATGCGGAATCCTGCACGCGCCGTCCGCGGAGGCAGGAATGGTGAGATTGATGGGATGAGGCAGGACGATAGACCTGCTTCTCGCCGTTCGCGCAGCCTTAGGTGAGGTCGACGGAGTGCCGTCTCTGCCGCCGGCTGGAGACCGCCGGCCCCACGGGCAAGTCTGCTGGTGCCGGAGGAGGCCGCGGAATGATCGCCGGAGGTGGCCGCGGCCTGGGGGTGCTCGCGCCCGATCTGCGTTCGACCGGGCAGCGCGAGCACCCGGGTCTCCTCCGCTAGTCTCCGTCCGCCGGCGTGTGGGCCGCGTCGGGATCAAGCATGGCTTGGGCAAGGTCCGCGAAGGCGGCTCCGACGGTCGTAGAGGGGTCGAGTGCCGCCGGCGCTCCGCGGTCGCCGCTCTCGCGCGTCGCCTCGTCGAGCGGGATGCGACCGAGCAGGCGGGTGTCCATGAGCCGGGCGATCTCGAAGGCGCCCCCGCGGCCGAAGATGTGATGGCGGGATCCGCAATCGGGACAGATGTAGTAGGACATGTTCTCGACGACGCCGAGCACGTGCTGTTTGGTCATGCGTGCCATCTTGGCCGCTTTGACCGCGGTCTTGGCGGCGGCCTCCTGCGGCGTGGTGACGATGATCATCCCCGCGCCGGGGATCATCTGGGCGACCGTAAGGGCGATGTCGCCGGTCCCCGGAGGAAGGTCGATGAGGAGGAAGTCGGGGCTACCCCAGAGCACGTCACCCAGGAACTGCTCGATGGCGCGGCCGAGCATGGGCCCGCGCCAGATCACCGGCTCGTTGTCCGGGAGGAAGAAGCCCATGGAGACGACCTTGACGCCATGGGCTTCCGGTGGGACGAGCTTGCCTTCATGCATCTCCGGCGGGACGGCGGGCAGCCCCATCATGAGGGGTATCGTCGGACCATAGACGTCGGCGTCGATCAGGGCGACGGCGTAGCCCTGCCCGGCGAGGGCCACGGCGAGGTTGGCGGTGACGGTGGACTTGCCCACGCCCCCCTTGCCGCTCGCCACGGCGATGGTGCGCGTGCGGGAGCCGGGGCCGAAGAGGCTGTGCACGAGCTCGTCACGGTCGTTGAGCCGCTCGGCGAGCGCGTCGCGCTCGCCGCTCGACATGGCGTCGAGCTTGATCTCGATCGCGCGGCCCTGAGCGATCGCGGTCAGCGCCTGCTCGGCCTCGGCGCGGATCTGGTTGCGGAGCGGGCATCCGGCCGTGGTCAGGACGATCGTGGCGCCAAGGCGGTCTGGCTGGGCGACGATGTCCCGGACCATCCCGAGGTCGACGATGTTCTTGCCAAGCTCGGGGTCCTGGACAGAGGACAGCGCCCTCCGGACGTCTTCTTCGGTCACTGGTCATCCTCCGTGTGGGGTTGCTCGCTGAGTGCTTCTACCCGTGGGTACGTCGCTGCAGTCCCCGCTTGCGTCCCGCGAGATGGGCGAAAGTACTTCGGATGTTCCCGACAACGTGTGTGTACGCCGCCGCAGGAAGCCGGCAAGTCACCGGCCGTGATGCTGGCTCGCGAGGTTGCGGCGCTCGGGTCCGGTCTCGGATCAAGGAGAAGGGAGATGAGGGATGCGCAGAGACCGAACGGCGACCGTCGTTCCCGCGGTCGTCGCTGCGCTTGGACTGTCTGTCGTGGCTGTGGCGTGGGAGCCTGGACGGGGCCGCGGCGGAGCGCGGAGGACGGCCGCGTGCAGCAGTCTCATGAGTGACCCTCGGGCGGCGGTATGAATGGCGGTGAGAGCTACTGACGTGATCGCGAAAGGTCCCTTGCGGTGCCCAAGGGCCGGGCGGGAGCGGGAGCGCTCGCCCGGCCCCCGTCTTCTTGCCCGCGTGTTTCACGTGAAACGCCGGCGAAGGTCTTCCGGCGGGCAGCGGACGCCCGGCGGACCCAAGAGGAGGGGCCCCTCACGGGGCCCCTCCTGCTTGAAACGCCATGTCGCACCCGGACGCGCGCCTCGCCCTCGCGCGTCGTGCGTCCTGCGCCGCGGTCCCCGCGGCCGCTCCGCTTCCCTCGGGGCGCTTCCCCTCCGTGCGCGTCCGGCGAGCGCCCGCGCGCCCCGCATGATCCCAGTCTGCCTAGGCCTTCAAGTTGACCGGCTCAGCGTTGCCGGCGCCGGTGGCGTAGGTGTCCTTGAAGAGTTCCATCAGGATCGGGCTCTCGCGCACGACGGCGAGCGAGATGACGGCGTGATCCTTGGTGTAGCCGTTGCCGATGATCATCAGCGTGTCGGCGCCGATGCCCTCGGCGCCCAGAGCGGCCGAAGTGAAGCTGGTCGCCATGCTGAAGAAGTAGACCGTCCCGTCGTTCTTGGTCGCGAGCACGGAGGCCATCTCGGTATTGGGGATATCGACGCAGTTGATCGTGAGGTCGGCCATCTCGCCGCCGGTCGCTTTCTTGACCTCTTCGTACACGAACAGCTGGTCGGTGGCCGAGCCCTGGATGATGACGTCCGCGAACCCGGTCTTCTCAAGACGCTTCTTGCCGGCGTTGCCGTGCACGAGGCAGATGACCTTGCCGGTCGGCTTCACGCGCTTGCGGGCCTCGTAGGCGCAGAGCAGGCCGCTCTTGCCGCCGGCTCCGATGATGAACACGATCTGGCCGGGCTTGCACAGCTTTGCCGCCTGCGCCGGAGCGCCGGCCACGTCGAGGATGGCGAGAGCGAGAGCCTCGTCCATGTCGGCTGGGATCTTGGCGTAGATGCCGGTCTCGAAAAGGATCGCCTGCGCCTTGACCTTGACCTGGCAGGTGTCCTTGTTGATGGAGATGATCTCGTCGACCTTGAGCGGCGTGAGCGAGAGCGAGACGAGGGTGGCGATGCGGTCGCCGACCTTGAGGTCGCGGTCCATGAGCTTGGGGCCGATCGCGGCGACCGTGCCCAGCAGCATGCCGCCGGAACCCGTGTCGGGATTGTGGTGCTTGCCGCGCTTCTTGATGATGTCGAGGCTGTGGGCGGCCATCTTCTTGACGTCGCCGCCCTCGGCCTCCTCGATCTGCGTGAAGCTCGCGGCGTCGACGTTGAGCGTGTCGACGTCGATGAGGATCTCGTTGTCGGCGATCTCCATCGTGTTGTCGATCTGCCACGCCGGCTGCGGCAGCACGCCCTGCGGCTCGATGACCCTGTGGGCGCCGAACTTGTTGCCTTCCTTCATGCTCTCTCCTTCCTCAGAGGGATCTGCCCGCGCTCGACTGCCTGGTCCGCTTCCACGCGCGGGGCGATGTCTCCCTCGATTGACCCTGTTTTGGGGCTCAGCCCTCGACCTTGATGACGGAACCGGCGCCCTGGCCGCCGCCCACGCAGGCACCGGTGAGGCCGACGGTCTTGCCGCGCTTCTGCAACTCGTGGATCAGCGTGACGACCATGCGCGTGCCGGTGTTGCCGAGCGGGTGGCCGAGGGCCACCGCGCCGCCATTGACGTTGACGATGTCGGCGGCGAGGCCGAGCTCGCGCGTGGCGAGAGCGGCGACGCAGGCGAACGCCTCGTTGAACTCGGCGAGGTCGACGTCCTTGGCGGCGAGACCGGCCTTCTTGAGCGCCAGTTCGGCGGCCTTGGTCTCGCCGTAGCCCATGATCTCGGGCTCGCAGGCGGCGGTCGCATAGCTCACGAGCGTCGCGATCGGCTTGAGGCCGAGTCCGGCGGCCTTCTTGCGCGAGGTGAGCACGACGGCACTGGCGCCGTCGCTGAGCGCCGATGCGTTGCCGGCGGTCACGACGCCACCCTCCTTGAAGAACGGCTTGAGCTTGGCCATCGACTCGAGGCTGGCGTCACGGCGAGGGCACTCGTCGGTGTCGATCACCACAGGGTCGCCCTTGCGCTGCGGTATCACCACGGGGACGATCTCGTCCTTGAAGCGGCCGGCGTCGATCGCCGCCACGGCGTTGAGGTGGCTCTTGTACGCGACTTCGTCCTGCTGCTCGCGCGTGATGCCGAACTTCTCGCTCAGGTTCTCGGCCGTCACGCCCATGTGGTAGTTGTTGAAGGCGTCCCAGAGGCCATCCCAGACCATGGTGTCGTACATCTTGTCGGTGGGCATGCCCATGCGGTAGCCGGTGCGACCGTTCTGCAACACCCACGGCGCGCGCGTCATGTTCTCCATGCCGCCGACGAGGTAGATGTCGCCGTCGCCCGCCTTGATGGCGTTGGCCGCCATCGCCATCGCCGAGGCGCTGGAGACGCAGACGCGGTTGACCGTGATGGCCGGCACGTCGACGGGGATGCCGGCCTTGAGCTCGGCCTGGCGGGCGGTGTTCTGCCCCAGCCCGGCCTGGATGACGTTGCCGAAGATGACTTCTTCGAGCTGCTCGCCCTCGACGCCTGCGCGCACGAGAGCTTCCTTCATGACGATGGCGCCGAGATCGATCGCGGGCGTCTTGGCGAAGCCGCCCATGAATCGTCCCTGAGCGGTACGTACTGCGGAAAGGATGACGATATCGTTGTCAGACACTTTGGCCTCCTGGTGCCGTTGCGTGTGTGGCTGCAGCCCCCGCCGCAAGATCCACGCTCTGCGTCACAACACAGTTGTTGATGACGGATGGGTTCATCGGTGCAGGCTCACGCATCCTCGTGCCGGCGCACGACCTCCTGGGCCATGAACGACGCGACCTCGAGAGGTGTCGTGCGTGGCCCGAAGCCGGCGTCGTAGCCGAGTTCCTTGGCGAACGCGTTGTTGATACGCGGCCCTCCGACGATGAGGACGAAGCGCTCGCGCACGCCCTCGGCCTCGATGAGCTCGATGAGCTGGGTGAGGTGCTGTACGTGGATGTTCTTCTGCGTGACGATCTGGCTCACGAGGATGACGTCGGCCTCGCGCTCCAGCGCCGTCTTGACGAGCTGCGCGCAGGGGATCTGCGAGCCCATGTTGAGGGCGTCCATCTCCGGGTACCGCTCGAGCCCGTAGTTCCCGGCGAAGCCCTTCATGTTCATGATCGCGTCGATGCCCACGGTGTGCGCGTCGCTCTCGATGGCGGCACCGACGACGCTGAGCTTGCGGCCGAGCTTCTCCTTGATGAGGGCGTTGATGGCGTAGTAGTCCATCTCCTCGACCTCGAGGTAGTCGCCCTTCACCTCGTCCGGGTCGATGCCGGTGTCGGTGCGTCCGTAGGCGACGAAGAGCGTGTACTGCGGGTCGATGGCCTTGCACTCGGCGATGGCGACCGTGTGAAAGCCGAGCTTCTCGAGGAACTGCTTGCCGACATCGGCGGACTTGATCGAGTACGGCATCGGGAGCGTGAAGGAGAACTGCATGATGCCGTCATCACGAGTATCACCGTACGGCCTGATCACCATCAGTGCCCCCCTTCTTCTGTCGGGACTGACGCGCCGGGGGCCGGACCCGCGGGAGCTCCGCTCATCCGGCCCTCGCGTAGCGCCGCGAAGAACGGGTTGAAGTAGTCCGCGGTGACCTCGAAGACGCCCTCAAAGCCGCGACCGCCGCGCGGGTCGCGCTTGACGTCGGCGAACTCGCCGTCCTCAAGCGCCTTGAACAGGCCGATGTCACGGACGTGCTCGAGCTGCTCGGCGGCCTTCTGCAGCTGGTCGTTGGCGCGCTGCTCGATCATGCCTCCGGGCTTGTAGGTGACTTCGCCGGCGAGGTCGCGGCAGCTCTCGAAGACGTACTTGGCGTTCTTGATGCTCAGGTAACGATCCTGCAGCAACGGCGTGTGCAGGGCCTCCGTGAGCATCCCGAGCAGCATGATCTCCTGGCCGGTGAAGATACCGGTGAAGTTGAACATGCCGTCGATGATGTGCCCCTGGAAGATGTCGCCCGGCATGTACTTGGTGGGCGGCATGTACTTCAGCGGGTAACCGGGGAACAGCTGACGAACGAGCTGAGCGTCGGCGATCTGGTAGACGACCTGGTCCGGCTTGGCCGGGTTGATCTCGAAGGCGTGGCCAAGCCCGATCTGCCACGGCTCCAGGTTGGCGCGCAGCGCGAACGCCTGGTTGATGAAGTCCGAGCTGACGACCGTGAACCCCTTCTCGAAGGCGTCCGCGGTCGTGAGGTAGTTGTCCTCGCCGGTATTGATGATGATGCCGGCGCGGGCGTTGATCAGCCGGCTCAGGTACTGGTCGACGAATGTGCGCTGCATGTTGATGTTGCGGAAGATGATGCCGTACATGGAATCGTTCAGCATCATGTCGAGGCGCTCCAGCGCGCCCATCGTGGCGATCTCCGGCATGCAGAGGCCGCTGGCGTAGTTGCACAGGCGGATGTAGCGGCCGAGCTCGGCGCCGACCTCGTCGAGCGCCTTGCGCATGAGGCGGAAGTTCTCCTGAGTGGCGTAGGTGCCGCCGAAGCCCTCGGTGGTCTCGCCGAAGGGGACGTAGTCGAGCAGGCTCTGCGCTGTGGTCCGGATGACGGCGATCACGTCGGCGCCGGCCCGCGCGGCCGCCTGCGCCTGCGAGGCGTCCTCGTAGATATTGCCGGTGGCGACGATCACGTAGACGTAGGGCTTGACCGCCTCGCCGGTCTCGGCGACGAGCTCGTTACGGCGCGCGCGAACGGCGTCGATGCGCGCCACGCCCTCCCGGGCGAGCTCGGCGGCGCGGGCCTCCGCGGCTGCGCGCCGCTCGGCGGGTACCGCGGCGAGGGCGAGGTCGCCGGCGGCGATGCCTTCGGCCACCTCCTGCGCGCTCTTGCCGGTCTGGATCATGAGGTCGACGAACGGCCGCATGATGCCGCCAGGCAGCAGCTCGCGGGCGTGCTCGGCGACGACGTTCACGAGCGGCACGTCGATCTCGTTCACACCCGAGATGCCGAGCAGACGCAGCGTGGCGCGCTCGGTCGTGTCGGTCGTGTGCCGCTCGATGTGCTGCTGGATGTCGTCGGCGATCGCGCTGGCCGCGGCCCGGGCGCGATCGACCACGTCGGCGTTGAGACGAAGCGCATCGTTCACTTGACCACCCACTTTCGTCAGGGAGAGTCGGCGCCGGCTGGGCTCAGGGGGCTGCCCTCAGGCAGCCGGGCGAGCCCATTGACGACGTCGAACACGGGTACGCGATCGCCTACGGCGCCGGCGATCGCGTTGAAGAAGATCTTCGGCTGGTACGGCTGCGGCACGCGGAAGGGGTTCGCCGTCACGGCCAGCACGCGCAGCGGAGTGAGCACTTCGAGCGCGATCCCGCGCCTGGGGATGCGGGACACGGCTGCCGCCGGGAGCACGAGCACGGTGGCGTCGCGCACCACGAGGCGAAGCTCGCGGCGGGGGGGCAGGACGCGCGTGAAGTCGTCCACGAATTCCTGTGTCAAGGCGCCGCCGATGAAGAGCGTGCGCGTGCCGAGGCGCTCCACCTCGCGGGCGACCGTGACGCCCTCGCCGACGACGGTCGGCAGCTCGAGGGGCGTGGCGCCGCCGCGCTCGTCGAAGAAGACCGCGCGGGTGCGGTTCTCGAGGAATGGGGCGATCAGGGCCCGGGTCTGCCGTGACGCAGTGGGGAGCAGAAGCGTGTCGAGCGTGGCCGAGGTGGTCTCGATCGCCTCGTCCAGAGTCTCGCCGACCATCCCGCCGGTCGCCATCACCAGGCCGTCGCTGACACGCGGAGAGGCGCTGCCGAGCCGGTTGATAGCGCCGTCGACGAGGACCTGCTCGGCTCCCAGCGCCTGGAGGCGCGCGACGGTGCCACGCAGTTCGGCGAGGGTCGTGGGCCCGCTGACCTCGACCTGGCCCTCGCTGCCGGCACGGCCGATGACCACGCGCCCCAGCGGTGTGTGGTAGGGCAGTTCCTCGAGTACGTCCATCGCGTAGCGCGAGCGTTCGAGCGAGCCCTGCGTAGTAGCTACGAGCGTGCCCGGCGGCGGCGCGATGCGCGGCTTCGCGAGCCCCGTGAGGTGGTCGGTGCGCTCCCCGTCGAGGCCGAGGGAGGTGAGGCCGAAGAGGTGCCGGCAGTTGGCCATGAGCGCGTTGACCACGGTGGTCTTGCCGGCGTTCTTGACCAGACCGATGACGGCCAGCGAGCGGCAGCCCGAGCCGGCGATGATGTCGTAGAGCGCGTCCACGGTGGCGGCATCGGGGCTCACCTCGGCGACGCCACTGCGCGCATCGCAGGTCACCGTCGGCCTCCCGCGGAGCGTCCGGCGGCCGGATGCATCGTGGCCTCGTCGCCGGCGTCGCCGTGACGGATCTCCTTGAGGTACGCGAAGATGGTGTAGCGGGAGAGGTCGAGCGCCTCGGCGACCTGCTCGGCGGAGCGTTTCACGAGGAAAGCGCCGCGCTCCTCCAGGCGTTTGACGACCTCCATCTTCTCCTCGCGCGACATCGCTCCCGGCGTGCGCCCCATCTCGTTAAGTATCTTGGTGATCATGCCGGCGACCACGTCGCGGATGTCACCGGCGAAGATCTCGCCGCTCTCGGGCACGGCGCCGCTGCCGAGCCGGCCCACGGCGGTGAAGTTGGCCAGGGTGCGTTGCGCCTGGACGACGTCCGAGATGTCGAAGTTGAGTCCGAGGAGGCCGAAGGGCTCGCCGTCCTCGTCGCGCAGCGTGACGGCGAGCGACTTGAGGATCTTGCCGTCATGCGAGGAGATGTAGAGCCGCACGTCCTGCGTCTCGTCGGCGCTGCGCAGGTTGCGGAGCATGCGATCTGTGGGGACGTCGCCGACGGTGCGGCCTGTGACGGCGCCGTTCTCGATGGCGACGATGGAGTGCGGGAGCTGGGCGACGTCGTGCAGGACGACCTCGCAGTCCGGACCGAACATCTCGGCGAGGCCGTGCACGATCGGCAGCAGGGCCTGCATGCTTTCGCCGAGCGGGTGCTTGACCAACGGACCCTCCAGTCGCGTCGGCGTGGTGGAACGGCTCCCCAAGGCGCCGAGACGACCTTGGATACTTGGTATACACCCGCGCATGAGCGGTTGTCAAAAAAGGTGGGCCATCTACCCGGTTTAGTGGGCATGAGCGCGACGTGAGCCATCCGTGAGGGCACCCGCGCTCGCACGTCGCGCGGCCGGCTTCCGCCTTCGCGCAATCGGACGTACGTGACACGGGCCGGCGGCGCATCGGCGCCGCCGGCCCGCCGTTCGAGCCTGGTCCTGCTCGCTCCGGCTACAGGTTGGCTGGGCGAGTCGCGAGCGTCGCCGTGAGGGTCTGAGTCTGGGTGCCGCGCAACACGGTCAACGTGACCTGGTCTCCCGGCGACTTCGTGCCGAGATAGGCGATCAGGTCGTCATACGTGGCGACGTCCTGACCGTCGATCTTGACGATGATGTCGCCGCCGACCTTCACACTCTGGCCCTGCACCGTGACGGTCTTCGTACCGGCCTTGAGCCCCGCCTTGGCGGCCGGGCTGTTGGGCAGCACCTGCTCTACCAGCGCGCCGCTCTGTTGGGTCGTGCCGGCCTGCTGGGCGATCTGCGGCGTGAGCGTCACGCCGGCGACGCCGAGCCACGCGTACTTGACCGTCCCGCCGTTCTTGAGTTGCCCGAGCGAACGGATGGCAGTGTTGATGGGCACGGCGAAGCCGAGACCCTGGTTGCCGCCCGACTGGGAGGCGATCTGCTCGTTGATGCCGATCACGTGGCCGGTCGAGTCGATCAGAGGGCCGCCCGAGTTGCCGGGGTTGATGGCCGCGTCGGTCTGGATGCCGTTGGGGATCGGTCGCCCGCTCGGCCCCTGGAGGCTGCGGCCGGTGGCCGAGACGATGCCGGACGTGATCGAGAAGTCGTATCCGAGCGGGTTGCCGATGGCCACGACGTTCTCGCCGACCTGCACCTTGGACGAATCGCCGAGCGGCAAAGGCTGCAGGTCCACCCCGGCCGGATCGACCTTGATGACCGCGACATCGCTGGTGGAGTCTATGCCCATGATCTGGCCCTTGACCTGCTGCGTCTTGGAGCCGCCCTTGTTGAACACGACGGTGACGCTGGTGGCCTTCTGGCCCTGATCCTGCACGACGTGCGCGTTGGTGAGGATGTAGCCGTCCTTGGAGACGACGAAGCCGGTGCCCAGCGCCTGCCCGCTCTGCTGCTGCCCGAAGATGTTGGTGCCCGCGTTGCCGAAGTCCGACTGGACCATGACGACGCCGCCGGACAGAGTCTTGTAAATCTGCTCGGGGGTGAATCCCTGGCTGCTGGGCGCGTAGGTGGCAGGCAGCTGCGACGGTGTCTGCACGACCGTCTCTTTTGTCTCCCCGAAGTTGAACACCAGCACCAGGACGAGCACGACGAGAGCCGCGCCGACAGCGCCGCCCCCCAGTCCCAGGAGGAACCCTCGCATCTTGACCATCGTCTTCCCTTCGTTCTCGTGGCGGCCCCATGCCGAAGAGGCGAGCGCACTCGCGCACGCCGTGCACGAATCTGGAGCACATGATGCCCGCCGGGTGTTAAGTGCGCGCTCGGGCGTGTTGCGTAACGCCCCGGCGACGATTAAGTCTTATGAACCGGGCTCGCCGCCCATGCCTGCCGACGTTCCGCTGGGCTCCCGCCCGCCTGCGTCTGTCGGCGACACGGCCTCCGTCTGACGCGTGCCCGCCGTCTCAGCTCTGCCGCCCTTGGCCTGGCGCGGTGCTCGGTCCGCGCGCGGCAGGCTGACCGTGAACTGCGCGCCGCGCCCGCCGGACTCGGCGCGGATGCGCCCGCCCATCATCTCCGTGAGTTCGCGGGCGATGGACAATCCGAGGCCGGCGCCCGACGTGCTCGCCCGTTCCTCGCTGCCGCGGTGGAAGCGCTCGAACACGTGGGGCAGCTCGGACGGCGTGATGCCCGGGCCGTCGTCGCTCACGACGACGGCCACGAAGGGATCCTCGGGATGCGCGCCGATGGTCACGGTGCTGCCCGACGGCGAGAACTTGATGGCGTTGTCGACCAGCGCTCGCAGCACCTGGGCGAGCCGCTGTTCGTCGCACCAGGCGGTCAGGCCTTCGTCGGGCTCCGCGACCAGGTCGAGGACCTTGGCCTGCGCCTGGACCTGGAACTCGTCGAGCACGGAGCGCGCGACGGTCTCCAGCTCGACGTACTCCGGCTGCATCTCGATGGAGCCCGCCTCGACGCGCGAGAGGTCGAGCATGCTCACGGCGAGGTTTCGCAGGCGGTCGACCTGCTGGCGCATCAGGCCGAGGAACTCGCCCTGTTCCGCGGGGCTGACGTTACCCTCGTCGATGAGCTCGAGGAACCCCGCCAGCGAGAACAGCGGTGTCTTGAACTCGTGCGAGGCGTTGGCGATGAGGTCTCTGCGCGCGCGCTCGAGGCGTGCCTGCGCGGTGACGTCGCGGAGGACGACGATGGACGTGAAGTCGGCGGCCCCGCCGACGGGGTAGGTGGTCGCCTCCAGCGTGCGGTCGCCGTGCACCACGACGACGACCTGGACGTCGCCGTCCTTGCGCGACTCGCGCCATGCTTCGGCGACATCCGCGGGGAAGATCTCGTC
>Ga0209697_10004791_pt1 | contig 17290 bp, 11 predicted proteins | sample AliMusrvi5mmetaG_FD_184115 | JGI IMG/M metagenome (GOLD analysis project Ga0209697, IMG submission 184115) | Freshwater lake bacterial and archeal communities from Alinen Mustajarvi, Finland, to study Microbial Dark Matter (Phase II) - Alinen... | ecosystem: Environmental > Aquatic > Freshwater...
GGACATTGATGAGTACTATGTCAACCAGCGGCTTCCCGGCCCGGCGATTGAAAGCCTGGAGCGCGTGGATGGGCAGGTGCGCTGCGGCCTGCGCGCGACGTTCAAAGTCGGCGAGGCATCCACGATGCATCAGGAGGTCTGGCTGGACGCCGAGAGCCGGCGTCTCGATTTTGTCACCAATGTCGACTGGCATGAGCAACATAAGTTTCTGCGCGTCGTCTTCCCGACCACCATCGCCACCGATAAGGCGTCTTCCGAAATCCAATACGGGTTCATTCAGCGCAACACCCACAACAACACCAAGTGGGATTATGCGCAATTCGAGTGCGCCGCGCACCGGTATGCCGATCTGTCGCGCCGCGATTACGGCGTGGCTTTGCTGAACGACAGCAAGTACGGCTACCGGGTGAAGGGGCAGACGCTGGAACTCTCGCTGTTGCGGTCGTCCACGAATCCCGATCCCGTTGCCGACCAAGGCCCGCACGCCTTTACTTACAGTTTGCTGCCGCATCGGGGCGACCTGGTCGCCTCGGACGTGTTTGCGCACGCGGCGGCGATCAATCAGGGCGTCGAGATGTTTGTCGGGTTTGCCGCGGGCAAGGCGGCCTTGCCGGTAAACGTCACGGGTGAAGGGATCGAACTTGCGGTGATCAAGCGCGCGGAAAAAGAAGATGCGCTGGTCGTGCGCCTCGTGGAAACCCGCGGCGTGAATGCGTGCGGCGAACTGGTTTGTGCCAGGGCCAAGGCAAAGATCGTCGCCACCGACCTGATGGAATGGAACGATGCCGGTGAGACGGCTACCGGCCGTGTAGCGCTGTCGCTCAAACCATTCGAGATCCGCACCTATAAAATTCGGGTATGACGTGAATCGACCCGCGCCGCCCTGGCGCGGGTCGCTGCCGTTGCCGCTGGCCGTGCTGGTGCTGACTGACCTGCCGTCTGATCTATTGTGCTCTCTACGGTTCTTCGCTGCCCGACACAAGCCGTTTCCCGATAGACGAGTTCTCGCGTTCTCTGCGATTGTTCCCGCTTAAGGGCACCTTGGCGGGCACCTATCTAAAGAGGCAATCATGAAAGCGATCAAGATAACGAACTACGGGGATGCAAGCGTATTGAGACTCTCGGAGACGGAGCCGAAGCCCAAACTGGGACCCGAGCAGGTCTTGGTCAAGCTCCATGCCGCTGGTCTGAATTTCGTGGATATCTACCAGCGACAAGGACTCTACCCTGTCCCTCTGCCATACTGTCCGGGCCTCGAGGGGGCTGGAACCGTGGAGGAAGTGGGTGCGGACGCCAAAGGCGTGCGACCGGGCGACCGTGTGGCCTACACCGGTCAACTGGGGAGTTACAGCGAGTACGTGGCGGTGGACGCCCTAAAGTTGATCCCGCTACCCAAGAGCATGTCGTTCGAGCAGGCTGCGGCGTTTCCGTTGCAAGGGATGACGGCACACTATCTCATCAACGACTACCGCAAACCGAAGAAGGGGGACTTCGTGTTGATTCATGCTGCGGCCGGCGGTGTGGGGCTTCTCCTCGTACAATGGGCGAAGCACCTCGGCGCAACCGTCATCGGTACGGTATCGACCGAAGATAAGGCGCGCATCGCCCGGGAGGCTGGTGCCGATCACACGATTCTCTACACGAAACAGGATTTTGTGGCGGAGACCAAGCGTATCACTGGAGGGAAGGGGGCCCAGCTAGTCCTGGATGGCGTGGCGAAAAGCACATTCAAAGGTAGTTTGGAGGCCGCAGCCACATTCGGCCATGTGGTCATATTTGGCGCCGCCAGCGGCGCTGCCGACCCCATCGTGCCCAACAGCCTCATGCCAAGGTCCCTGACGGTGTCGGGTGGAACGCTGTTTAACTCCGCGGCCACACGCGAAGACATTGCCCGGCGGTCCAGAGAGGTGTTGGACGGCATTGCCAAGCACTGGTTGAAACTGAACATCAGCCAGGTGCTACCGTTGGCGGAAGCCGACAAGGCGCACCGCCTGCTCGAAGGCAGGCAGTCGACTGGCAAGATCGTTCTCAAGATAATCGATTGAACATCGCGGCTGCCCGCAATAGCCAGACCGTCAGCCTGACTTCGATCTGGCGCTCGCGCTTCGCCGCAGCCGGACGGTCGGGGTGCTCCTCCATCTGGAGGGTGTAGACGAAGACGGGCACGTCGGATAGTAGCAGGAACAAGACAAGAGTCGTCGAAAGCCCTTCGACTCACTTCGTTCGCTCAGGGTATTCGCCTCGGCATGCTGCCTTTGGTTTCTTCCTGGCTTGCCATGAGCGAGGCATGCGATCAGCATGCCGAGCCGAATGGCTCCGCGCGCGGTGCTGAATCACGAACCGTCTGGCACATACCGCTGGTTGTCGGCATCCCGCTCATTCGCCAGGATGTCGGCGCTTTCATCACGACCCCCTTCAGGTATCCCGATGTAGACCATGAGTCCCTGCTCAGGCCAAGAGTACGGCTCAGTCACGGGACACAGTGTGCGGAACATCCCATTCGTCAGGCCATGCGATGGGAGCAGATGATGGCGGCCGACAGTGCGCTCACTCAGTCGCAACTTGCTCAAAAAGAAGGGGTTTCGCGAGCGCGGATCTGCCAGTTTATGCGCATGTTGTCGTTGCCTGCTGAAATCAAGACTGTCTTGGTTGGCATCCGCGATCCGTCCGTACTGTGCTTCCTGAACGAACGAAGAATGCGCGTGATTGCCGGCCTTCCGGACGAACAAAGCCAGTTGATGGCTTTCAATCGACTGCGCCGAAATCGGGCTTGTGTCACCGTGTAGCGAGGCGGTTGGCGAGGTGGTTTGTGTCAGTTCGCGACCCGAATGGGGTTTGCGCGGCCCCTGTGGGGACAAGAAAAGACCTGCACGATTTGCGCGGTTTGCTTCACCCAGAACTGACTGGCGGTATGGCCCTCGCCGCGCTCGCCGCGCCAAATCAAGTTGGAATGGAACAGGGATGTGGTAGTATCGGCATGACGTGGCACCGAAGCAGAGCGATCGTCTTCCGTGCCGTCGGACACGGGAATACAGTGATATGATCAAAGCACAGGAAATCATAGGTGTACTACGTGCCCAGCAGGCCACTCTGAGTGCTCAATTCAGCGTGCAAAAGATTGGTCTGTTCGGTTCTTTCGCCCGTGATGAGGCCAAACCCGACAGCGATGTGGACATTCTGGTCGACTTGGCGACCCCCACCTTTGATCACTACATGGATCTCAAGTTCTTCTTGGAGGATCTCCTCCATGTCAGCGTGGATTTGGTGCCTTCAGAGGCATTGAAGCCGCGCCTGCGCCCCTACGTCATGCGGGAAGTCATCTATGCCTAGAGATCCTCGGCTCTACCTGGAAGAGATACTGGAGTCCATAAAACGCATCCAGGAATACACGGTTGGCATGGCGAGCGAGCAGTTCCTGGCCGACCGCAAAACGGCGGACGCAGTCGTCCGTAACCTCGAAATCATTGGCGAGGCATCCCGTGCGCTTCCTGATTCGTTTCACACCATGGCGCCCGAGATCGAATGGCGGAAGATAATCGGCATGCGAAACGTCATTGCTCATGCATATTTTGGCGTCAGTTTGGTTGTTGTCTGGGACATTGTGGTCGACAAACTTCCCGCACTGGAACGGGCTACCCAGAAGCTTTTGGATCACGCCAACGCCGAACCGCCATCGCTCACGCAGTAAGATGGAATCCTTCGTTGCGACGCACCAACGCACGGAGGATGGTATCCAGGACATGGTCGAGATGCTTGCCGATATCCTCGGCCAGGAACCGCAACACGAAATAGCCGTTCTCCTGTAGCAGCGCGTCCTTGTGACGGTCCCGGCGATAGGCATCGGGATCCGACAGATGTTGCGGGCCGTCCAGTTCGACCGCCACTCGCGCCTGAGCGTAGAGCCAGTCCACCTCCATTCGTCCCCCCGCGTCGAAGGGAATCGGCAACACCGCATTGAGAACGAACTTCCCTGCCGTCTCGGAAAGCGTTTCCAGCCGACGGTAGAGAAATGCCTCCGTCGCACTGCGCGCACGGTCCGCTCCTTGCGCATCGGCTTGAAATTTCCGCGCGGCATAGACGAAGAGGTTGCCCAGGTGCGCATCCACGCCGTCCCGGATCAGCCGCTGAACACTGGCCGCATAGTCGCGCTTCCATTCCGGTTCTACCGGAAGCGGAACTTCGGCAGGCCACCCCGGCACGGCGCTGGCTGGCAACAGGATCGAATATCCGCGGCCAGGAAATGGCAGGTTTCGTCCAGAAGCATCGGATAAACACCCATGACAAACTCGCGACCTCTATCGTCCTGGCCAGTGAGATGCAGGCGGACGACTTCGTCCGTCATGGGCAGGAAACGGCGATTTGCGCACTTGCCGCACTGAACAACGCGCTTGTCGCATAGGTCCCTGACCCACTCGTTAGCGCAGACGGGGCTGTAACCGGACTTGCCGGTCTTGCGGCTCTCGAACCGACGGGGGTACACGTCCTCGCGACCGCGGAACAGGGATCTGAACAAAGCGATTTTGGCGTCGGGGGTGGAGTGCTGGTCTACCGCCGTGCTTGGACACGCGGTCTCGGCGTGAATAGCGACGCCGTTACCATGCGGTCCATCAAGTTCCTGCGGCTGCAGATCCATCGCTAAGGGCAGGGCACAGAAACTCCCGGAGAACGGCGTGTTTCTGGTATTGATAAAAGACGTTGACCAAAATAAGTTCATTTGAGAACTTGAACCGGTGACATCATAGGGGCTTTTTGGAAGAATTATGAACTACATACGGTTTCAAGAGGTTCATTCATTCCGGTGCATAGAGCCACTACCGGGCAACGGAGAAAGTCTGTCTGTGGGCCGGTTGTGCATCTGCCTCGCGCCGCTGATATCGGTCGTATCCTTCTTGTGCGGACGATGTTCTTTGGCGCATCGGGTGGGGCGGGCGGCACTGCTCACATTGTCGTTGGCCGCCTTTGGGATTCAGGGCGCTAATGCACAGTACTATAACGGAAGTGTCCAGAAGGGGTCGGACATCATGATCGATGAGGTCCGGTGGCCAGCATGGCCTCCGGGCACTTATTATGCGCTCTACAACACGAGCGCTGAGCCGAAAGGGGCTTACATCTATGGTGGTGTGGCGCCTCAGAAACCCGGTGATGACGGGAATCCGGAGACGGCACACCTTCGGGATGCGGACGACAACGTCCATAAGGAGCTGGTGTGGACGTTTTGGGGCGGCAAAGTTTACGAAGGCGATTGGCCGCGAATCGTCAGCTTGGGGGAAATGGCGCTGGGCGGCCCCATGACCGGCGAGGGCGCCAGCACAGGTATCACCGGAAGCATGGACATGCTGAAAACCAATGCCTGGTACCGCATGGTCATGCGGGCCTGGCAGGATGCCAAGACTCCGGAAAACAAGGGGTACATGGGCTGGTGGATGAAGGACATCGGCAATCAGAAGTGGTATCAGATTGCCGTAGTCAGCATCCCTTTGAGGCTGGATGGGTTCGTGGGGAACGCGTCCTTTATCGAACAGATCGGACCTGATGGTTTGCGCATGCTGGATCGGCGAGCAGGATACTACCGGTTCAAGGGGCAGTGGCATAAGAACGACAAGATATTCCAGGAGGCACGCTACGGTGGCTGGCGTCTGATTGAAGACGGCACCACGCTGCGATTCATCAACACCCCGATGGAAGACGAAGCATCGATCCCGGTGGGCGCGGATAACAAACGGATCTTCTCCATTACGAACCAGCCGCCCGAGCCCACGCTCGACCCGCCCGCAATCGCCTCGCTGGTAGCCCGGCGCGCAGGCACCCAGGTGTCGGTCACATGGCAGGTGCCGGAGACCGGGTCCCCGCAACTGGGCTATCGGATACAGGCATTCGGCACCCCGGACGCCAAGGGGCCGCTGCTTCTGGAAATGGCCGATGCCGCGCCCCATGTCCAAACCGTCCGATTCGATGCCACGGGCGACGTGCAAGGCGTCCGGCTGGTGTTCCGCGATGTTTTTGATCAGGAAGTCGCGCAGGAGACCCGGGTGGTGCCGGAAACACCGATGCCGGCTCAGCCGGTCGTCGCGCTTGAACCTGGATTGCTCTACCGCTACTACGAAACCCCCGAAGGCACCCACTGGGACCGCCTGCCCGATTTCAACGCGCTGGACCCCGCGCGACAGGGGCATGTCAACAGGTTGGATGACACGGTTATTCTGACCCGGGACAAATCCTATGGCCTTTCTTATTCGGGTTACTTGCGCGTTCCCAAGGTGGGCGTGTATGTCTTCGATCTCCGTTCGTGCGACGGGAGCCGGCTGACGATCGATGGCAAAGTCATCGTGAATAGCGATGGGCTGCACAGCGCCATCATCAAGAAAGGGGCCGTCGCCCTGGCGAGCGGGTTGCACGAGTTTCGTCTGGACTACTTTAAGGGTCCCAGCTCATGGCAAGTGTCGCGGCTGGAACACAAACTTTGGCTCAGTTGGGAAGGCCCGGACTTGACGTTCCAGCCGGTAGATGCCGAGGCTTATGGCTGCGTGGCGGAAGTTGCGGAGCCTTCTTTGGCGCTGGCTTGCGAGATCACCAACGGGAATGAGGCTCGCATCACACCGAAATTGCGGATGAACGGACATCAGCCCGAGCGCCTCGAACTATTCAGTGGCACACTGAGGCTGTGTATCGTCGAATCAAAGACGGAAAACTTTGCTGCTCAGACAATCCTGCCGGTCGGCAAAGGCATGTTGTGGGCCCGGTTGTGGTACGACGGCGGCCGTCGGTCCGTGGATTCCAAGCAAGTCCCGGTCGAGCCGGAACAATGGCAACAAGGGGGATGGACCTTGGCGGCAATGGGGGAGAGTGATCAGTCATTTGGGAGCAACACGACCAGCAACAGGGTTAGTTTGGTGGGTGAAGGACTGCATATTGCTTATCGCAAAGTGGACGGTGACTTTGTAATGACCGCGCGCATCGCGGACATCGTTCGTCCCAAAGGGGGCAACGGAATCCAGGCGAGTTCTTGGATCGGCGTCATGGCTAAGAGTGTCCCCGAGCATTACTCGCAATTCGACTTCGGGGTGTGGGATACAGCGGGCATGGGGATGCGAGGTGTGCCGTGCGATCGGGATATCGAATGCTCTGGTCTGAGTCGCTGGGTGTATGATCAAAGCCAACCCTGGGTCCGGATTGTCAGGCGCGGGGGGCATTGGATGGGTTACACTTCAGCGACCGGTTCCCAGTGGAAGAAGGTAAGTGATCATGTCTTTCAGGATATTCCCCGTACCATGTGTGTCGGGGTGGCGATGTTTACCACGCCTCATTACAACAAATCGCTATTTGGCGGCACGGTCTCGGACATCAGCGTTGAACAACCGGGGCCTGATCTGTCGGAATTGCCTGCCGCAGCCCCCACCGCCAAGGATTTGTCCAAAGGGCGCGCCGTGGCCATCATCGCCGACACGACCGGGACTCCGCGACGACTCTATCTGCGTACCATCGGCGAGGGCGTACGTGTGTCCACGGATAATGGCGACACTTGGAACAATTTGAATACTGGCCTACCGGTGAACAAGCCGGAGGCCATGTTTGTGCGTTCGGTGGCGGTGCATCCGACGAAGCCAAACATTCTGTTGCTGGGAGGCGGATGTGAATTGGCCGGCAAGACGCAGAGCGGCTTGTGGCGAAGTGAAGACTATGGCAAGACCTGGATACAGGTGAGCACGGAGATTGACTTCCGTGGCGATACGCCGGCGGTGTTGTGCGGCGAAACGATTTCGTTCGATCCGGACGATCCGGACGTGGTGATCGCCGGCGGCGATTCGACGGGCTTGTTTACGAGCCATGATACGGGCAAGACCTGGAAATCGGTCGGGCTCAAGGGCGAACGAATCACAGTGGCGCTCTTTAGCCCGCGATGTCCGAACACCCCCTTGATCGGCACCTGTGGCGATGGGGAATGGGGAACCCTGAGCAACGCGAGCCCGCGTCCGGGGCGAATCTATCAGGGCTGGAACCGGGCAACCCAACTGAAAGTGCTGTTTGAACGGCAGGGGGTGGCGGTCAACAACATTGCCTTCGAGAGTATGGGGGAGAAGAATAGCTATATCTATTTCGCCACAACTCGAGGACTCTACTACTGTTTCAATCTGGGATTCTTCTATCAGTATCGCTACAACATCACTCCCGATGTTCCCTTCACGGCGTTGACGTCATACTACTACCCGGAATCCAAGCGGAGCCAAGTTCTGGCCGCGCCGCTTCTGCCGCAGGACGGTACCGGACTGTTCGCTGGAAGAATTGGCTGGTTCTGGTCCGTGGAATGGCAGCACCAATCCACCACGCTGGATCTTGCCGGTGCGTCTTGTCTGGCGGTTTCCGATCAGGGTGGGAAAGCCATCTTCTGCTGCAATCAGGAAGGCGTGTTCAAGAGTGGTGACGGTGCGAAATCGTTCAAGAAGATTTCGTTCTGAAGTTGCTGGAGATAGTGGAAGGAATGATATTTATGAACATGGTGTTCCGCACCTTATGGGTTGCGAACAGACAGGGCCGAATCCGAATGCGATGGCTGATGGGATTGGTGCTGATTCTGAATGGGGTTTTCATCGCCGCTGCCCACGCGCAATGGTACAGGAACAACGCACGCCAGGGATCGGATATCATCATGGAAGAGGTCCGCTGGCCTTTCTGGCCTCAGCCGACCTACTTTGCTCTCTGGAACTATAATCCTTTTCCAGAAGGCGGCTACACGTATGGCGGCGTGGCGATTCACGGGCCAGGCACGAATGCGACCCAGGAAGCCTACGACAAGTACAAACCGGCTCAGGTCTGGACGTTTTGGGACAGTCCTGCTTACAAGGGCGTGCGTCCGCGATTTGTTGGCATCGGCGATACCTTTGTGGGTGCTCCCGGCTCGGGAGAGGGGTCTTGTGCGGGTGTCTCCGGCTGGTTTCCCATGATGCAGATCAACCACTGGTACCGCATGGTGATGCGGGCCTGGCCGGATGACGAAGCCCCGGATACCCAAGGTTACAACGGATGGTGGTTCAAGGATGTGGCGAGCAACCAATGGTATCTGGTCGCCGTAGTCAGCATTCCCACCAAAGTGAAGGGGCTCAGTGGCCAATCGAGCTTTGTCGAAACTTTGGGCGGCGACAAATACGATGTTTTCGACCAACGTTTGATGTATCACCGCTTCGAAGGCCAGTGGTACTCCACCGACACCATTCTGCAGCAGAAGCCGGTCACGGATAACGCCTGGGATTTGATTGAAAATGGGACCGCTATTCAGTTCCGTCGAATTCCCACACAGAAGCCGGCGGGGACGAACCAGACCGGCGACGCCAGCTTCAAAATCACCAATCAGGCCCCGCAACCCCAATTGGATCCGCCGCGCATCGTCGGCGTCCGGGCCTCGCGTGTCGGAAACCAGCTTGCAGTGGTCTGGCAGGTTCCGCCAGATTCGACGCCGCAGGTGGGCTATCGCGTCCAGGCGTTTGCCGAAGCAACTTGCATTGGCGCACCGGTAGCAACCCTCAAGGCCACGGATCCTTCCGGACAGGCAGTCCGGCTGGAGGCTTCGGCGCCGGCGCAGAGTCTCCGCCTGACGATGAGGGATATTTTCGATCAGGAGGTAACCACGAACGTGCTGGTTACGGTGGGCACACCCCTGCCGCCCCAGGCGCACCGGGCCACACTGCCCGGGCTAGCGTACCGGTATTACGAAGCCCCCACCAAAACCAACTGGGACAAACTGCCGGATTTCACCTCGCTGACGCCGGTGAGCGAAGGGTATGTCAACCATCTGACGGAAACGATCGTGCCCCTCGATAAGTACAAGTTGTACGGAATGGTCTATACCGGCCGACTGGCAGTCCCCAAGACGGGTGTCTATGTCTTTGATCTGCGGACCTGCGACGGAAGTCGCTTGCTCCTCGATGGCGCCGTCGTGGCGGACAATGATGGAATCCACAGTGTTGTGACCCGCCGGTATGCCGTTGCCTTGGAGAGGGGGGCACACACCTTCGAGTTGGATTATTTTCGAAGCGGAAACGACCGGCTGAATGCTTTTGTGCTTAAGGATCGGATTTGGCTGGGTTGGGAAGGCCCCGGGTTTGCCCTGAAGGCGATCGGTCCGGAGTCTCTCGGCTATGTCGATCTCCCGACGGTTCCGCGTCTGTCTGTCACCTGCACCTTCCGGGACGGCAATCGGGGAACGGTCGTCCCCGCGCTGGACTTGCGCGGTCAGACCTTCACCCGCCTCGAGTATTATCGGGATCGGGTGCGGATTGGCTATGTGGAGAACCAAAGCGATGCCAAGCGACTGGAGAAGTTGTTGCCGGCCGGCAACGGCGAGTTGTGGGCGCGGTTGTGGTACGACAATGGACGTAAGTCGGTGGATAGCCAGCCGGTGGCCTACTCCGCCATGGACAGGAAAGAGGGATCGTGGAGTGTCTGGACAACCGCCGAAAAGCTGCCGCTGGCTATCGACGTGACCAGCAATCAGGTCAGTCTGGCCGGCGAGGGCCAGTGTCGGGTCTATCGGAAAGTCACCGGCGATTTCACAATCACGGGCAAAATTGCGGACATGCCGCACTGGAGTCCAAATGACGTGAGTATCCATCCCGCGTGCTGGATGGGCTTGCTCTGCACGACTTCCACGAATCAACCCTCTTGGCAGGATTTTGGCATCTGGGATACATTCGGTTGGGGAATGCGCGGAACCGTCTGCGACCGGGATCTGGAGTGCTCCGGCATTAGTCGCTATGCCATCGTTCCCCGCGAAGAACACCGCCCTTGGGTGAAGATCGTCCGGAGGGGCAGCCATTTACGGGCGTATACGTCAGCCGACGGAAAGAACTGGACGAAAGGGATCGACCGGGTTTTCAACGAACCGTCGCCGGTGGCCTATGTCGGCGTTGGCATGCGTGCCGATCCGGGGCGCAACAAGGCCTTGTTTGGCGGGACCGTATCGGACATTGCGATCGCGCAGCCAGGCGAAGCGGTTCCGGAATCGCCGGCCTATGCAGTTTCCAAGGAGGACTTCTACATCGGCCGGGCGGTATCGATGGTTGTTGCCACCGGGACTCCTCGGCGGCTCTATCTTCGCACCATCGGAAAAGGTGTGCGTGTGTCCTCGGATAACGGAGACACCTGGACCAGTCTCAATACCGGACTGCTGGCGAACAAACCGGAGGCCCTGTTTGTGCGTTCGGTGGCAGTGCATCCGACCAAGCCGAATATCGTGCTTTTGGGCGGCGGCCATGCGACTGCCGGCAAGACGCAGAGCGGCTTGTGGCGAAGTGAGGATTCGGGCAAGACCTGGCTGCAGGTCAGCACGGAGATCGATTTCCGCGGTGACACACCGTCGGCGTTGTGCGGTGAATCGGCAGCCTTCCTCGGCAAAGTCAGTCGCCGACGGTACCACTCCTGGAATCGGAACCAGTTGCTTCCCGCGATCGGACTGCCGGGGAATGGAGGCCAGCAACAGGCGCGTATAGGGATGCGACGGACGTTCGAAGATATCCTCCCGGCGGCCGACCTCGGCGATGCGCCCGGCGTACATGACGCAGACGTCATCGGCCATGTGCCGGACCACGCCGAGGTCATGCGTGATCAGCAGAATCGCCATGCCGGTCTCGCGCTGCAGGTCCTGGATCAGCCGGAGGATCTGCGCCTGGATCGTCACATCCAGCGCCGTTGTCGGTTCATCGGCGATCAGAAGTTGCGGCCGGCAGGCCAGGGCCATGGCGATCATGACGCGTTGTTTCATGCCACCCGACATCTCGTGGGGGTAATTGTCGACGCGCGATTCGGGATCGGGAATGCCGACATGGCGGAGCAGTTCGACACACCTGGCGCGGGCCGGGCCGCGCCGCATGTGCTGATGCTGGCGCAATGGCTCGGACAACTGGCTGCGCACGCGGTACAGCGGATTGAGCGAGGCCATCGGCTCTTGGAAAATCATCCCCATGCGGTTGCCGCGAATGCGCTGCATTTCTTCTTCCGAGGCGCCGAGCAGGTCGCGTCCCTCCAGGCGGACGCTGCCGCCGGCAGGATGAAACCCATTACGCTCGACCAATCGCATGATCGAGAACGCCGTCTGGGACTTGCCACATCCCGATTCGCCGACAAGACCCAGAGTCCGGCCCGCGTGGACGTCAAGGCTCACGTCATCAACCGCCTTCGCGACAACGCCCTCGGCGACCGTGAAATAGGTCTTCAAGTTTCTGACTTCCAGCAGTGCCATGCACGGTCCTATTTGTAACGTGGATCAAACGCGTTGCGGATACCGTCTCCGACGAACGTGAGAAGAATCAGCAGACCGGACAGGGCCACGAAGGTGGGCACGATGATCCACCAGGCTTCGATGTTTTCCTGCCCCTGCGCCAGCATCTCGCCCAGACTGGGGGTTGGGTATTTCAGCCCGAAACCGAGGAAATCCAGTCCGACGAGCGCCATGATGCCGCCGGAAACGGAGAACGGCAGGAAGGTTACAATGGGAGTCAGCGAGTTCGGCAGGATGTGGCGGTACATGATGCGGGCGGTACCGGAACCCAGCGCCTTGGCGGCCTTGACATAGTCGAGATTGCGCGCCCTCAGGAACATCCCCCGCATCTGCGCCGCCATGCCCATCCAGGAACTGAGATTCAGGATGAGGAACAGCATCAGGATATGCTGGTTCTGGGACAGGGTCCCGCGGCGCGACAGGAAATCGCTGAGCATCATCATCAGCATGAGTTGCGGGATCGAGCCCCAGATTTCGGTGGCGCGTTGTCCGGCCAGATCGATCATCCCTCCGAAGTACCCCTGGAGGGCGCCCAGAACGCAGCCGATCAGCGTAGAGGTGATCGCCAGTGCGAAGCCGAAAAACAGCGATAGACGCAGCCCGTAGATCAGGCGGGCGAGGACGTCCTTGCCATAGGTGTCGGTGCCCAGGTAGTGCCCCTCGGCAGAGGCGCCCGTCACGCGCTTGCCATCCTCAATGCGGTCGAAAGGTCCCACCAGGGACTGGCGCGCAAGGCCCTTGCGGGTGTCAAATGACTTGTACGAATGCCGAATCGGCGCACAGAGGGTCCAGACGCGGGCGGGTGTAGGCCGCGTCGGAACGCTCACCTCCGCTGCGCCGCCCGCCGGCCTGCGATAGATGGCGGCCGAGTCGAGCTCAGGCGCCTCGCCGGCGAGGAAGGCCTGGAAGAGACCCGATCGGTAGTTCACCACCGGCACGTCGCGCGTGCCGCCGAAATCCCGATACGTGTACGCCTTGAAGGCCGGGAAAAAGAACTTGCCGTCCACTCGCATCACCAATGGCTCGTCGTTGCAGAGCAACTCCGCCGGCAGCACGCCGAGGAAAACCGCCGACAGGATCAGCAGACTGTAGAACGCCCGCCGGTTCTTGCGGAACTTGCGGCAGCGGGCGCTAAACTCGGGACCGATGAACGGCATTACGATCGGTGCTCCTCGAAACTGATGCGGGGGTCGACCACCACGTAACCGATGTCGGACAACAACTGGCAGAACAGGCCGATGTAGGTGAACACGAAGAGATTGCTGATCATCAGCGGATAGTCGCGTTCGACCAATGCCGTGTAACCCAGCAACCCGATGCCATCGATCGAGAAGATCTTTTCGATCAGCACGGAGCCGGCAAAGAACATCATCACGAAACGCTCGGGGAACCCGGTCACCAACGGGATCAGGGAATTCCGGAGGATATGCTTGAACAGCACGCGCCGTTGCGACAGGCCGCGGGCGCGCGCCGCCACGGCGTAGAGCTGGTCGAACTGTTCCAGAACGCTGTTCTTGGTAAGCATGGTGAGGCCCGCGAAACTGCCGACGGTCAGGCAGAGAATGGGTGCGATCAGATGGTGGATGTTATCCCATAGCTTGCCGAACAGTCCCAGGGCGCCATAGATCTCCGGCGGCGAGTGCAGGCCGCGCAAGGGAAAGGCATGCACCAGCGCATCGCTGCCCGGACCGAACATGGTGATCAGGAAAACGGCGAGCACGAATCCCGGCGTCCCATACCCGATCAGCACCAGAACGCTCGTGGCGGCGTCGAAGCGCGTACCGTTCTTCACCGCCTTGGCGATCCCCAGCAGCAGGCACAGCGAGTAGGTCAGAAAGAACGACACGATCCCCAGACGCATCGAAACCGGCAACCGCTCCGCGATCAGTTCGTAGGACTTCTTGTTCTGGGTGATCGAATCCGGGAACTTGAGCAGGAAATAGCCATGCCAGTTATCCCAGTCGGCCAGGGCTTTCCAAGTCGACTCAGCCAGGTACACCTCCTGCCGTTCTTCTTTGACCACGGTGCGCCCTTGAACTGCGTCGTAAGCGAATTCGTTGAAGCGCTCGTTCCGCACCTCGACGGGAACACGCCGCAGTGCAAGGTCACCGTCCAACTGCCGGCCGGTGCGCGGGGCGAACCGCACGCGGCTGTCGAGCGTACTGACGAAAACACCCCCGCCACTATCGAAAGTCAGTTCCCCATGCTGCCTGCCGGCGTCCAGGACATTCTCGTAGGCAAAGAAATCCTGGCCGGCACGGTAGACGATCAGGCGCTGGCCGCGGAAGCTGACCCGGCGCGATTCGCCGTCGCCGATTTCACGGGACGAGATAAACGAATCGCGGCTGAACCAGACCAGCATGCGCAAGTAGCGCTCGAACGCGTTATGGTTCAGCCCGAGCTTGCGCTTGATCTGCATGCGGATTTCCGGGTCGATCGTGAGGCCGCCCGCGCCCTGGCCGCCAACACCGCCAAACGCGGCCCCGCCTTCGGCCGACTTACGGGCCTCGTCGAGAATCATCGCCTCGACTTGGTCCAGCGGACCACCCGGCACCAGTTCGGAGAATACGAAGAAGACGGTGACGATCCCGATGCCGGTCGGGACGATCAACAGCAGCCGCTTAAGGATGTATGCCCACATGTTATGGCCGATTATCGAAGGGAACCCCTTTGTCCCTGGCCGCGTTAAGCGCGGCATGCCGCTGGGGGTCTTCCCACCAGAACCACATCACGTTGTAGAAATACCACAATCCCGAAGCGTAGACTTTGGGTCGCTTCATGAAATTCCAGTAGGCGCCGTAGTCCCCGCGCGGCCAGAACTTGGGCACCAGATACCAATTGGCAAACATGATTCGATCGAAGACCTGCCCATAGACGCTCACCGTCTCGTGGCTGTCGGAGGCCATCAGCACATTCAGCACCTCATCGATTGCCGGGTTTTTGAGTCCCATGATATTGGAGGCGCCGCGGATGTCCGCCTCGGCGGAGAGGAAGTTGCGCGCCAACTCGCGGTCCGGCGCATTGCGGCCATCATACCAGACGTGCATCATGTCGAACTGGGCGTTCTTGTAACGACTTTGCGATTCGAGACTTGAGAGCCGCGCCGCACGCGCCCGGATTCCCGCCATGCCAAGAATCTCGGTGAAGTGGTAAAGCCCGTTGTCGATGCCGTCGAGGATTTCTATATCGAGAAGTTGATCGCCCCGGCGCCGGGTCCCGGCGTTCGCATCCCAGGTCCAACCGAGTCGATCCAATTCCAGGTTGGCGGCCTGGATTCGGGACTCGATCGGGATGGGCGTCCCGTCCGGCGCAATGCCCGGGTCATAGGGGCCGATGTCGATGGCTTCGCGCGGCACGTAGACGACGCCCTCCGCGGGGCGATTGTGCCGTTTCGCGAGATCGAGCAGGATCTCGCGTACACGTCCCTCGGCGGGTCCCGGCCGTGCCCGTAGGTGGGGCTGCCGCAGGAAATAACTGGTCAGGCGGTCCTGGCTCTCGAAGTAGTAATTGCGGTTGATAAAATCGAAATCGTAAAGCGAGGCGATAATCTTGCGAACCTGTAGGTCTTGGAATTTGGGAAGGCGCAGGTTGAAGGCGAGGCCCTTCATCGCAGAGGGGCGTGTCAGCGGGAACGGTTCCTTCACGATATATCGCTTGTCGACGTAATTACCGTTGATCTTGCGAAAGGTTTCCGGATTCCAGGCTGCCAGGTAGTCGATGTACCCACTCTTGAGAGCCTCCATCTGGGAGAACTGGTCGTAGTAGACTTGGTACTCAATGCGTTTCCAGTTAAAGAAGCCCTTACAGTACGGCAGGTTTCTTCCCCAGTAGTCGTCCCGGCGTACGTAAACGATCCGTTCGCCAATGGTGTAGGACTCGACCGCGTAGGGCCCGCTCCCTACCGGCAGCACCTTATCGAAATCATGACCCAGGTTTTTGCCGGGCAACCCGTAGATGTGTTTGGGGTAAATGGTCAGGTAAGTGACCGCGATCGGTAAATCGCGCGTGTATTCTTTGAATAGGAATCGCACGGTGTGGTCGTCCAGACGCTCCACTGTTCGCACGTTTTGCAGCGACAGACGTCCCCCGGGATTCATATCCGGATCGAAGAGAACGTTGAATGAAAAGACAACGTCGTCGGCGGTAACCGGGACACCATCCGCGAAACGCGCTTCCGGTCGCAAATAGACCGTCATCGACAACTTGTCGTCAGCCAGTTCGAAATACTGGGCGAGGAGTCCGTACACGGCAAACGGCTCGTCATCGTCCCACGACTTGATTCCGAGCGTATCGAAGACGCGCTCCGTCAGAGGCGCGGGGGTCCCGGTGAGACCAAACGGCGACAACTTCGTGAAATATCCCCCGGGCACGCGTAGACGCCCCCCGACGACCGCATTGGGATCCAAGTAGGCGAACGGCTCGCCCTCCTTGTATTTCAGCGTTTCGGGTCCGAAGATGGACACCCCATGCGAGCGGACAGCAGCATCCGCACTCCTCAAGAGGAGAAGCGCGGCGAAGAGGGCGGTCAGGGATTTCGTCATGAGGAAAGCCGAGCGTTTGATCGGCGAAAAGATGTGATGATTGCTCTCATGTCATTTCCCTAATACATAACACAATGATGAAAATAACCTTCACTATCAGAAATGGCAAGACGCTTTTTTTTACGGCCGATTCTTTCGCTGACGCCCTGATCGGCGGCCACTGAACATCGAAGTGGAACAACGCAGGCGCTTCCCCTCACTTCGCCGACAATTTCCGAATGGTTCACCGCTTGACTCTTGATGTGAACCAAAATATAACAATAAAGGAAATTCACGTAAGGAGGGGAGTGAGCCGAGGCACTCCGCCACGCATTCGCAGAAGAGAAGAGAACATGAGAAACAAGTCGGTGCCATCACTGCCGAAACAACGACCAGAAAGCCGTCGGGTGCTTTACCTGGCTGGCTGGAATGTGCAGGCGGTTCACGAAGGCATCGCCGATTTTGCCCGTGAAGCAGGCTGGATACTCGACAACACGATGTG
>Ga0209697_10004793_pt1 | contig 17287 bp, 12 predicted proteins | sample AliMusrvi5mmetaG_FD_184115 | JGI IMG/M metagenome (GOLD analysis project Ga0209697, IMG submission 184115) | Freshwater lake bacterial and archeal communities from Alinen Mustajarvi, Finland, to study Microbial Dark Matter (Phase II) - Alinen... | ecosystem: Environmental > Aquatic > Freshwater...
GGGGCGGGGTCAGATTTCAGACGAGTGATGAGTTTCACGCAAAGACGCCAAGGCGCAAAGAAAAGCGTTTGATGGCGAAGCTCTCCGCGTCTGCTTTCGTCATCACCCCAGCATCCCCTTCCACCTTTCCAACTGCCCCTTCACGTTCGCCGTGGCGGGTGCGCCGACGTTGGTTCGGGCGTCGATGGAGCGCCGGACGTTGAGCAGTTCGAACACGTCCGCCTCAAACGCGGGCGAGAGGGCTTGGTAATCCGCCAGCGTGAGCTCGGCGAGGCCGGTGCCGCGTTCGCCGCAGAGCGCGACGGTTTTGCCGACGATCTCGTGGGCTTTGCGGAACGGCACGCCGTGTAATACCAGATAGTCGGCAAGATCGGTGGCGAGCAGATTCCAGTCCGCCACGGCTGCCGCGCACGGCGCGGGGTTCACCTGGATTTCCCGCAGCATGGCGGCGTAAATCTGGAGCGAGGCTTTGACGGTATCGACGGAATCGAACAGCGGCTCCTTGTCCTCCTGCATGTCCCGGTTGTAGGTCATGGGGAGGCCCTTGAGCGTGGTGAGCAACGAAACGAGGTTGCCGACGAGCCGCCCGCTTTTGCCGCGCGTAAGCTCGCACACGTCCGGGTTTTTCTTCTGCGGCATGAGGCTGGAGCCGGTGGTATAGGCGTCGGAGAGGGTGACGAACTTGAACTCGGCGCTGGCCCAGAGGATGAGGTCTTCGCTCAGGCGCGAGAGATGGATGCCGATGAGCGCAAGCGCAGAGAGCAGCTCCACGGCGAAGTCGCGGTCGCTCACGGCGTCCATGCTGTTCTGCGTGAGCGCCGGGAAATGGAGCAGGCGGGCGACCAGCTCGCGGTCGAGATTGATGGTGGACCCGGCGATGGCGCCCGAGCCGAGCGGCAGGACGTTGAGCCGCTTGCGGGCGTCGGCCACGCGACCCGCGTCGCGCGCGAACATCTCCACGTAGGCGAGCAGATGGTGGGCGAGCAGGACGGGCTGGGCGCGTTGCAGGTGGGTGTAGCCGGGGATCACCACGTCGAGGTTGCGTTCGCCGAGATACACGAGGCTCTTTTGCACTTCGGCGAGCAACTGGCAGATCGCCTCCGCCTCGTCGCGCAGGTAGAGCCGGATGTCGAGGGCCACCTGGTCGTTGCGACTGCGGGCGGTGTGCAGCTTCGCGCCGGGATCACCGATGCGCCGGGTCAGCTCGGCCTCGATGTTCATGTGAACGTCCTCGAACTCCTGCTTCCACGCAAATTTGCCCGCGTCGATCTCGTCGCGAATGGCGAGCAACCCGGCGCGGATCGCCTCCAACTCCTCTGCATTGATCAGCCCCGAGGCCTGTAGCGCCGTGGCGTGGGCGACGGACCCGGCGATGTCGTGCCGGTAGAGTCGCCAGTCAAAGGAGATCGATTCGCTGAAGTCTTTGAGCAGTTGCGCGGTGTCAGTTTTAAAGCGGCCTTTCCACATGGGGAAGGATCATGCCAGAGTGCGCGGGAGAAGAGAATGGGAAAAATGGGACGGATGGGGCAAATGCAGGGAAGCCATCAGACCCATCAGTCCCATCAGACCCATCAGACCCATCAGACCCATCAGTCCCATCAGTCCCATCAGTCCCATTCCGCCTTACCCGTAGATGATGAGCTGAATGTCCTCCGGCAGACCCGCCGCCACCTGGGCGATAACATTGCCCTTGAGGATTTTGGTCATGCTCATGCGGTGGGAGGAGCCGAGCATGAGGTAGTCGATGCCTAGAGTCGCGGCGAGGTCGAGAATGATACCCGCCGGGTTGTCGCTGACGGCGTAGATGGGCATCACGTCCACGCAGCGGTCGGCGCCTGCCTTCATCACCAGCGACATGATGGCGGCAGCCTGCGGGTCGTCCTGCCATTTGGGGCGGCCGCGCCCGGTGGTCGCGGGACCTTGGGGGATGAAGACGGCGAGTTCCTTGACGTAGATGACGCAGAGGGTGGCCTTGCGGAGTTGCGCCTCGTCGAGCGCGTATTGGAGCACCGGGGTGACGCCCCGAGCGGCAACCATGATTTTCTGGCCTTCGGCGAGGCGGGGGCGCAGCTTTGCGATGGACTCCGGGGTGACGATGTCAGCGAGTTCGCGGCTGACGGTGACGCTGGTGAGCCCGGCGCGTTTCTGGGCGTAGGTGCGCAGGGCGAAGCCGAGGCCGAGCACGCACAGGACGAAGAAGAGGGCGTCCGGTTTGGTGCGCGCGAGGGTGATTTCTACTGCGAAAAGGATGAGGAAGGTGAAGGCGAAAAGAACCCGGTCATACCAGGTGAAACCGATGACGCGGTTGGTGGCGCAGGAGCCGAGGTTGACGGTGATGGCACCCACAACGCCGATGGCGTAGAGGCCGGCCAGCGCGGCGAAATCCGAGGCGGTCAACAGAACGGCAATCGGCAGGCCCACAGAGATCAACACCGGAGCCAGCGGGACTCCGTGCCGGTTGAGCTTGGTGAAGGCGATGGGCATTTCGCCATCGCGGGCCATCATGAACATGAGGCCGACCATGGCGACGATGGCGGTGTTGGCTGCGCTCAGAAGCAGGAGGGCCATCAGGATGCCGACCACCCATCCGAAAACCGTTCCAAACCAGGGGGCGACGGTTGCGGTCCCGAATTGCTCGGCCATGAAGCGCAGGATATCCTCGTTGCGCTTGTCCATGATGGCCAGCCAGCTTGCCTTGTCGTGCAGGCCGAGGTTGGTTCCCAGCACGGAAGGGAGTGAAAGCATGGCCCAGCCGAGGAGGGCGGTGGCGAAGACGACTTCAAAGGCGATGGGCCAGATGGCGCGGGCGGATTCGCGGTGCACCTTCGGGTGTTCGTTGGTGGAGCCGGGATCGAGCTTCATGACGCCGGTCATGTTGGCGATAGCTTCCACGCCGCTGAGCGCGAGGATGACGCCCACGAACTGCACCCATACCTTGCTGGCGCTCTGGTGGGGAGGTTCGACGTATTGGAGGGTCAGGTGGGGGATGCTGATGCCGATGAGCACCAGCACGATGATGATGACCGGGACCGAGAGCAGCACGGCGAGGCTGCCGCTGTGCTTGGGGCCATACCAGTTGAGCCAGCCCATGAAGAGGAGGACGCCGATGGTGGCGAAAACGATGTGTTCCTTGAGGAAAGCGATGGCGGGGTAATGTTCCGCCCCGGCGGTCAGATAGCTCAGGCCCGCCCAGCCGCTGAGCGCGGCGGTGACGGTGAGGTCGGCAATGAGCAGCAGCGCGCCGATGACCGCCAGCGAGCGCCCGTGGGAGCGCGCGGCGGAATAAACACCGCCGCCGTCGGGGAAATAGCGGCAGATGACGGCGTAGTTGGCCGCCACCAAGCCGGTCAGCACGCAGACGGCAAGGATGAGCCAAAGCGAGGAGAAACCTGCGGCCAAAAAGGCGAGGCCGGTGACATAGGCTTTGCTGGTGCCCCAGTCCCCGTAGAGAAGGGCTGCGGCGCGTTTCCAATCGACGTTTCTAGGGCGATGCCCTTCGAGGCTGATTTCCACTGGCGGTTTTGTTATTTGGATTCCGCGCGGCTATTTTGCCACAGGGAATGTTGCTTTTAGGGCAACAGCACGCCGGGGTCAACCCGTATCAACTAGGCGCAGACCAGCAAATGGATTTCCTCGGGCAGGAGCAGGGCGACCTGGCGAACCATGTTACCGCGCAGGATGTTGAGGAGCGTGTTGCGTTGCGGGGCCCCCAGGAGCAACCGGGACGTGCCCACCGTGGCGGCGATGTCCACAATGGTATCCGCAGGCGATTCACTCACGGCGTAACAAGGCAGCACCGTGTGACCATCCGCTTTCTCGCTGGCGTAGGCAAAGATTTCACGCGCCTCCGGGTCGTCCATCCATTTGCGCTTGCGGTCAGCGGCGGTGATGATCGGCTGTTCGCGGATGAAGAGCAAATAAAGAGGCCGGTTGCTTTCGCGCGCTTCCTCGATGGCGAAATCGAGCGTTTTGCCGATGCCGCGAACAGCGCACATCATTGGTGAGCCGGAGGCGGCTCCGGTGTTCACGTTAAAGAAAGCCGGCTCGGGGCGGGAGGTGGTGGCGGAACCGGCAGCAGCCAGAGCGGGGACAGGCAGGGCGGCTTTGCGGCGCTCGGCACGCTCGCGGGCGAGGCCGCGCATGATCAGGCCAAAGGCGAGGATGGTGACGGCGAAGATGCGGGCGTTGGGCTTATCCACAAAAAGGGAAATCTCAATGGCCAGCATGATGAGAAACGTGCAGAACATCAGGATGCGCTCCCACCGCGCAAGACCGAGTTGGCGATCCGTGGAACTCGCACCCAGGTTCGTGGCGATGGCTCCCACGACACCCACGGCGTAAAGGTCTGCCAGCGCGGCCACATCTTTCATGGCGAAGACCAGCGCGGCGGGCACCACGGTGGCCGCGATGACGCCCAGGTTGGGAACGCCGAATTTATTGAGCTTCTGGAAGACCGAGGGAAGCTCCTCGTCCCGAGACATCAGGAAGGAAATGGCCACGAGATCGACAATGGCCGTGTTCACCGCCGAGAGCAGCAGGAACCCGAAAACGAGACTCACGGCCACCCCCGCGAGATGCCCGGCGTTAACGCCGAGCGGTCCGCCCACAAAGGTCTCCGCCATGTAGCGCAGCATGGAGTCGCGCACCTCCTCGCCACCGGGCGAAAACACCTGGCCCTCAGCAATGCGCAGCCCCTTGAGGGCTTGCATCCCCAAGCCAAAGAGCGCGGTAAAGATGCACACTTCCAACATCACCACGATGAGCGCCTTGTTGGAGGTCTTGGTCACCATCGGCTTTTCATCGGTACTGCCGGGATTGAGTTTCATGACCCCCGTGGCGTTGGCGATGGCCTCCACCCCCGAGAGTGCCAGCACAATGGCGACAAAGCCGTTCCAATTGGGAAAGAACCCGCCATGCATCGGTTGCATGTTGTGAACGGCGTCGTTCAAGTGCGGCACTGTGAACACCGCCAGCAAACCGACGACGATCCACGCAGGCGCTGAGACAATAAAGGCCAGGCTCCCGGTGTGCTTGGGGCCGAAGAAATTCAGTCCGCCGATGAAAAGGATGGCGATCCCGGCGAAAACCGACGCATGTGGGAGCCGGAGATATTCAAATGCGGAGAGCGCGCTCAATGCGGCGGTGACGATGTAGTCGGCGATCAAGAGAAACGCGCCGACGATGGAAATCACCTCCGAACGGTGCCGCACGCTGGCATAGACGCCGCCGCCGCAGGGGTAGTGCTTGCAGATGGCCAGGTAGTTGATGCCCACCAGCGCAGTAAGCACGCACATGGCGGCGATCATCCAGAACGAGCTGTAGCCGCCCACGGCGAACGCCAACCCCACGACATAGGCTTTGCTGGTTCCCCAGTCCCCGTAAAGAATGGCGGCGGCGCGTTTCCAGTCCACATTACGTGGACGCTTGGTATCGGTTGCGATCATGATTCGAATTTTTTTGCCACCTATGCGGAAGGCGGACGGCTCCGGCAAGAGAAGGGGGAGCCGCTCGAATCATCTTGGAATCCGGACAGGCGTCCCTTGCATTGTTTAATGAAAAGCTGACGAGGTTAGCTGTCGGGCTAGGACCATTAAATATCCCCGGTGCCAAAACACCGTGCGCCCCGATTTGCGGTGCCTTTTGATTTCGCAAAAAACTTGCCGCAAGAGTGGTTCCCCCGCTGGCCCGAACAGGTCCGAGCCATTAAGCACTGCAAAGAACTGGAGGATGAGTTAACAAACCGCCTCCAAAAAGGCAAGACGCCTTTTTTGACGGGAGCCCTTCCAGGGCGTGATACCAACTTTCATCAATAGACGGACTCTTGAGCGCCAAAGGGGCGACCGCATAACAGCCGGCAACGCCCCAAGGAATCGGCCAGCAGATTGCTTCAGATCGCCCCGAGCAACTTCGGTTTTCGGGTTCAAAGCAGTGGGTGGGTCTGCTGAAAATAGCCCAGCCATTTATGGCTGGGGGATTCCGCATCAAGGCAAAGAGTTGGTCCCGGAACTTGCCGGGATTCTTGAGTTGGCGGCGACACATGGAAAACCGGGTCAAAAGAAGCAATCCATAAAGTGAGCGGAGGCGCATCGCGACACGGAGATCGCAATTCCTCCCCCCCCGGCTTCCGGAGTATGATTGACAACCCGGCATCCCTTCTCTAAACCAGCAACATCCGCCGCTTTTGGAGACTTCAGGTGACGCCCCCAGAATTTCCGGATGCATCCCAAAACCAAGAAAAAGGAAACAAACTTATGCGTCGCATCATCATCAGCGCCCTCTTATTGATAGCCACAAATCTGGCGGCATTTTGCGCGGAATCTCCCTTTAAGGCCAGCGTGGGAGGGCAAACCATCCTCATTCCGGCTCCGTCGAATTACGTCGAAGTCGGTCTTGAGAAGCGCCAGATTTTTCCATCTGACATTCCCAACCGCCTCTTAGCCTGGTTTGCCCTGCCTCAGGAACTGAAAACGCTCGGAACGAGCAAGAACGAAGGTCTCACGCGCCACATGCAGGTGCAGGTTTCCAAAAAGATCGAAGACCAAAACCTTGGGCCGTCGGATTTTAATGAAATCGCCACAATGCTCACCAAGCAGCAGGACGAAATCTTCGCCTCCGCAACCGATGAGGTGAACAATATCCTCAAGAAAATGACCTCGGGGACGGGAATCTCGGACTTGAAGCTCTCGCAGCCGAAATCCCTGGGCTCCTTTTACAAATCAGAAAACGTTGCCAGCTTTTTGATGTTGATGTCCATGGAAGTAGCCACCAAACAGGGCAAGAGAACAGAAAAAGTGGTCTGCGCGACGAATTTGATGCGCGTAAAGGACCGGCTTTTGTTCGTCTACGTCTATTGCAATGCCGAGGAAAAAAACTCCCTCGACTGGGTTAAAGACGTTTCCAAAACCTGGACGCAGGCCATCCTCAACGCGAATCAATAGGGTCCTTCAACCGGCCTGAGGAGGGAACGCCGCTCCTCTAAAATCCACGGGGCAAACGCCCCGAGGCAAAATATCCCTGCGTTTTTTATGGACAAACGGGCCGGATTCGTGTTTGTTCCACCCCTCCCAAGCGCAGAAAGAACGTCGCCGTAGGTCCCTGGGCCGCACCGTTAGGTGGCTGGCCGCACGCGCCAGGGGTAACCCGGTGACACCGAATAGAATCAGGCAGCAGAGAACATCTTCAAAAAGATTTGAGGGCATTACCGCCCTGTCCCGGCTCCTGTTTACCTTGATACCATGCCAGTACGTTTAGGCCGTTTCGAAATGCCAAAAACTCTCGTCAAAGACGAGAGCACAGCCACAGACACTTACGCGCGGTTCGTTGCCGAACCCTTCGAGGCCGGATACGGCCACACCATCGGCAACTCGCTGCGCCGCGTGCTCCTTTCCTCGCTGGAAGGCGCCGCCATCACCACCGTGCGCATCCAAGGCGCGCAACACGAATTTGCCACCCTGCCGGGCGTCGTTGATGATTGCACCGACATCGTGCTCAACCTCAAAAAGGTCAAGTTCAAGAGCGTGGACCATGACACGCGCCGCCTCTCGATCTCCATCAACAAAGAAGGCGCCGTCACCGCCGGGGACATTCAGGAAGTCACAGGCATCGAGGTGCTCAACAAGGACCTCGTCATCTGCACGCTCGACAAGAAGCAGAAATTTGAGGCCGAGCTCGAAGTCAAGGTGGGCCGCGGTTTCGCCACCGGCGACGAAAACAAATACGTGGACATGCCCATCGGCGTGATCCCGATCGACTCCATCTTCTCGCCCGTCACCCGCGTCAAATACGCCGTGGAAGCCACCCGCGTGGGCCAGCGCACAGACTACGACAAGCTCGTGCTTGAAATCTGGACTGACGGCCGCATCAAGCCCGAGGATGCGCTCCTGCAAGCCTCGGCCATCATGCGCCACCACCTCGATCCGTTCGTCAACTACGACGAAAACGCCGTTGAGTTTGACGAGACGCCGAAGGAAGTCAGCCAGGAGAATGCCGCCCTCAAGAAGCTCCTGAACATGAGCGTCAACGAGATCGAACTCTCCGTGCGCGCCGCCAACTGCCTCAACAACGCCAACATCACCACCGTCGGCCAGCTCGCGCAGAAGACCGAGGCGGAGATGCTCAAATACCGCAACTTCGGCAAGAAATCGCTCAACGAGATTAAAGAAAAGCTCACCCAACTGGGCCTCAGCCTGGGGATGAAATTCGACACCAACCTGATCGAATCCCCCCTCGGCGAAGCCTATGCCCGCTAACCATTCCAAAGGTAATTAGACATGCGCCATCAGAAAAAGACCGTCAAACTCGGGCGGACCACCTCGCATCGGGACGCGCTCCTGGCCAACCAGGTTTGCAGCTTGATCGAACACACCCGAATCACCACCACGCTTGCCAAGGCCAAAGCCGTCCGTCCGCTCGCCGAAAAGCTCGTGACCATCGCCAAGAAGGGCACCCTGCACGCCCGCCGCATTGCGCTGGCCTACCTGCACCACAACGAAGCTGCCGTGGCGAAACTTTTCGCCGAAGTGGCTCCGCGCACTGCCGCACGCAAAGGTGGCTACACCCGGATCATCAAGACCGGCCCGCGCCAGAGCGATTCCGCGCCCATGGCCTTCATCGAATGGGTGGACCAAGCCGCCGCTGAAGCCGCTCCCGCTGCTGACGCGAAAGCCGAAGCCGCGCCGAAATAACGCCAAAAGCCAAAATTGATTCAAAAGGGATTCTGGTTCGCCGGAATCCCTTTTTTGTGCGCTGAAAGCGAAACCCAAAGCCTTGCGCTTTCCCTCTTCCCCGCCTAAGTTCCACGGCATTCAAAAACCACCATGCGAGCCCTTCTCATCGTCCTCGACAACCTCGGCGTGGGTAACGCTCCAGACGACCATGGCGCACCGACTCCCAACACCTTGGGAGACCTCTTCGCCACGGTGCCCGACCTGGAACTGCCCACCCTCTTTTCCCTCGGCCTGGGCGAAATCCTCAAGGGCCGCGTGTTTGACCCGCCCGCCCGCAAATGCGCCGCCAGCTACGGGCGCATGATCCAGCGCTCGGCCGGTGCGGACGCCTTGAGCGGGCTTTGGGAGCTTGCCGGGGCCATCTCCGGCTGTCCCTTTGCAGCCTTCGAGCAACTCCCCGGGGAGTTGCCCGCCGCCCTCTCACTCGAAACCGGGATCGAATTTCTCCTCAACCCGACCCGCAATCCCCTTGATCTGACCGCCGGAGCAGGCGAGGGGATGGAACTGCGCAAAACGCATCTGCAAACCGGGAGCCCCATCCTCACGTTTGGCCTTGGCGCCTCCCTGCACCTTGCCGCTCATGAAAGCGTCCTTGCGCCCGCCCGGTTCGCCCACATTTGCCGCATCGTCCGCCATCAGTGCGACACCTGGCGCATTCCCAAGGTCACCGGGCAGGCTTACACTGGCAAGCCCGACGTTTGGAAGCCCGTGCGCACTGCGGTTCACCTGCCCATGGTTCCCCCGCGCACCATCCTCAACGCCATATCCGAAAGGGGGCACCCCGTGGAAGCGGTGGGAGAGATCGCCGATGCCTTCGCGCGCAGCGGTATCACCCGCGCCCATGCCACGGCGGGTCAGGATGAAAGCCTCGACATTATCGAGCGGCTCTGGAACTCCCCCCAAAGCGGAATGATCGTGTCCCTCCTCTCGATGGCGGGCGTCCCCTGCTGCGGCCACAAGAGCGGACAGGCCGCGGGGTTTGCCCGCGCGCTGGAGGCCTTTGACCAATGGCTGGAGAGATTTCTGAACGGAGTCGAAAGCGACAACCTGCTCCTCATCAGCGGAGCCCCCTGGCGCGCGCCCGGCCCGGACAAACCCCGGCAGGAAGTCCCCGTTCTGCTCCGTTACGGAGGGCGCACTGAGCCGCTTGGCGTGCGTGAAACCTTCGCCGATGTCGCCGCCACGCTGGGCGCCTTCTTCGGTATTGATGAACTGAGCCGCTCCTGGCCCACGGGAGAGTCCCTCATCACCTTCCACCGCCCGCGCGGGTTTGGCGGCCCGTAGAGCGTCAAAGGAGGGGAAGCCCCCCTCTTTTTTTTCACAAGCTCTCAGTAAAACCCCTATTTGTTCTTGGCAACCCGGAACCCCCTTGGCTAGGGTCACCTTCTCCCATGAAAATACGCCTCCTGCTCTTCGCCCTCCTGCTCGGGAGCATTTCGTGCGCACAGGCGCAATTCGGGAGTTTTGGAGACATCCCCGTCGAGATCACCTCCGCTGGCGAAGCCCGCTTTCTGGGTGGCGTGGCCATTTGGGAAAATAACGTCATCATTCATTACGGCGCGAACTCCATTTACGCCGACTATGTCCAGTACAACCCCGAAACCCGCGACGTGCTCGCCATCGGCAACGTGAGGCTTTACCGGGAAGGCAAACTGGTCACCGGGGACCGCGTCCTCTTTAATTTGGAAACCAAGTTGCTGCGCACTGCGGATTTCCGCTCCGGCATGGTCCCGTTTTTCATCAAAGCGGATACCGTCAATTCCCTGAGCGACGGAGTGGGGTATGAGGCCAAAGAGCTCATCGCGACTACCAGCGACTCGAGCAAGCCGGATTCCTATTTCAAGGCCGCCAACGCCCGCATCCACCCCAACGACTACATCACCCTTAAAAACGTCAAGTTCTACGTGGGCGCCACCCCCGTCTTTTGGTTCCCCTACATTTACCAGTCCCTCAAGGAAGACGCCGGGTTCAGCTTTACCCCGGGTTATAGCAGCGATTGGGGCGCCTTCGTGCTCAACCGTTATGGCATCCCCCTGACGGACAACACGCACGGGATGTTGCAGTTCGATCTGCGTTCCAGGCGGGGCGTGGCGGTGGGGTTTGAGACCAAGAGCACCTTCGGCCCGGAGAACAAAAGCTGGGCGCATTTCCGCAGCTATTATGCCGATGACAGCGGCAGCAACATCAACCCCACGGCGCAGGTCATCTCCCCGGTTACTTCCAGCCGCTACCGCCTCTCTTTCCAAAGCCGCACCTATCTTTCCGATGATCTTTACGTCAATGCGGACATCACCAAACTGAGCGACTACCGGTTTTTGCGCGATTTTTATCCCAACGACTACCACACCAATCCGCAGCCCGACAATTTGCTTTCGTTAACCAAGTGGAACGAGAGCTATACCCTCACGGGCGTTATAAGAGCCCAGACCAACAACTTCTTTGACACCACGGAGCGTCTGCCCGAGGTGGCCCTGGATGTGACCCGGCAGCCGCTCTTTGACGTGAAGATTGGCGACTCCCCGCTCTTTTATGAAGGCGAGACAAGTCTTGCCCGCCTCTCCCGGGACTTTGGCACGCTCTCGAGCACCGACGCGCTCAACCCCGTCGCCACCAGCACCCTGCTCAATAACTACAACGCCGCCCGTTTTGACACCTTCCACCAGATTACCCTGCCCCAGACCTACGGCGGATTCCTCTCCGTGGTACCGCGCATCGGACTGCGGGGCACCTACTATTCTGCGGGCGCCCAGAGCACGCTCGACACCCTGCAAAACACCTCCGGGCTGGATCTTCGCCAGAACGTCCAATCCCTGCTCCAGAAAAAGACCAGCGGCTCGGTTTTCCGGCCCGTGTTCAATGCGGGCATAGAGTCTTCCTTCAAGTTCTCCCGGGAATGGGAAGACATCCAGTCCCGCACTTGGGGGATCGACGGCCTGCGCCACGTCGTGCAGCCCTACACGGACCTCTCCATCGTGCGGACCGGAGAGAATCCCACCGGGATCCTGCAATTTGACCGCTTGACACCCTCCACGGAACTTCCGCCCCTCGGGTTTCCCCAGTTCACCACTCTGGATGCCATCTCCAACGCGAGCATCTGGCGCTTTGGCGTTCGCAACACGCTCCAAACCCGCCGCGACGACACCACGGTCAACCTGGTGGAAATGGATACGTTTTTCAACGCGAACCTGGAGAGCCCGAATTACCCCGGCCTGCCCAAAGAGGGCCAGTTTTCCAACCTTTGCAACCAACTCACCTATGCTCCCCTCTCCTGGGTTTATCTTCGCATCTATTCCCAAATTCCTCTGGTGAGCACCGGCTTCACGCAGGTCAACACCGCCCTGCATTTCCTCGCCAGCGAAGACCTCAGCTTCACCATCGGGCACCTGTATCTGGACAACAACCCGTTCTTTCTAAACAGCAACAACGTCCGCTTCGGCGCCTATTACCGTATCAACGACAACTGGGCCTGCAGTTTCACCGATCAATACGAATTTTCCAACAGCTCCATGCAATTGCAGGACTATCAAATCCACCGGGACCTTTCGAGCTGGGTCGCCTCGTTCGGGTTCTCCATGAAGCAAAGCCGCAACAGCAGCACCGGGCAAACCGTCTCAAATGTCGGCATTGCCCTCACCTTCACCCTCAAAGACCTTCCCTCATTACATCTGCCATTTGCCGTGCATCCCTCCGCGGGCGCTTTCGGTGGAAGCGGCGGAACGTCGAAATAAAGCACAAATAATCTCCACAACAGACCCAACACACAACATATGGATATATGCATCATCGGTTCGGGATATGTCGGCCTGGTCAGCGGCGCTTGCTTCGCCGAAGTCGGGCACAACGTCGTTTGTGTCGATAACGACCAGCGCAAAGTGGACGCCCTTCACGCGGGCAAAATCCCCATTTACGAACCCGGCCTCGAAGAACTCGTCCACCGCAACGTCGCCGCCAAGCGCCTCCACTTCACCAACAGCATCGAGGAGGGCGTGGACCGCTCCCAGGTCGTCTTCATCGCCGTGCCCACACCGCCGCAGCCGGATGGCAGCGTCGATTTGAGCTTCATTGAGCGCGTTGCCCGCGAAATCGCCGGCGTCCTCAAGCCCGGCCAATACCGCGTCATCGTGGACAAGAGCACCGTCCCGGTGAAGACCGGCGAGAAAGTCACCGACACCATCAAACGCTACAACAACGGAGCCGATTTTGACGTCGTCAGCAACCCGGAGTTCCTGCGCGAAGGGTGCGCCGTGCCGGATTTGATGAAGCCTGACCGCATCGTCATCGGCGGCAACAGCGACCGCGCCCTGGCGCTCATGAAGAAGGTCTATGAGCCCTTCAACGCGCCCATCCTCGTCACCGACATCAACTCCGCGGAGTTGATCAAGCACGCCGCAAACTCCTTCCTCGCGCTCAAGATTTCCTACATCAACGCCGTCTCCGCCATCTGTGAAGCCAGCGGCGCGGATGTGGAAAAAGTGGCTGACGGCATCGGCATGGACCGGCGCATCGGGCGCAACTTCCTCAACGCGGGCCTCGGCTACGGCGGTTCGTGCTTCCCGAAGGACATCGCCGCCTTCATCGCCATCAGCGAAGACCTCGGCGTCCCCTTTACCCTGCTCAAGGAAGTCCAGCGCATCAACGCCGACCAGAAGGAACGCTTCATCAAGAGCATTCGCAACGCCCTCTGGGTGCTTCGCGACAAAAAAATCGCCGTCTGGGGCCTCACCTTCAAACCGGACACCGATGACGTCCGCAACTCCGTGCCGATCGACCTCGTCAATGACCTCGTCAAAGAGGGCGCCATCGTCACCGCTTGCGATCCCAAGGGAGCCGAGAAGGCCAAGGAATACAACCTCTGCCCCGGCGTGAAGCTCGTGGACAGCCCGCTCGAAGCCGTGGAGGGAGCCGAGGTGCTCATCCTCGCCACCGAGTGGAAGGAATTTGCCTGCGTGCCCCTTGACGAAGTCAAAAAGCGGATGCACACCCCGCTCGTCTTTGACGGACGCAACTTCTTCGACCCGAAAACCATGTCGGAACTCGGCTTCACCTACCGTGCCATCGGACGCCCCGTGCTGGCTCCCAAGCAATAACACCCTTCCCGCAATTAGGGAACCACTGATTTAATCGCCAAGGGCTGTCTGCGGGCGATTTTCACTGTCTGCCATCGCCGCTCGCAGCGTCAATATCTTCTGATATTGCACTGCTCCCCGCTTCGGCATCCAGCAAAACTTGACCACATCCAGCCGCATGTCGCTTTAATCAGTGATTCCTTAGAGCGGGTACCTGGTAGAAACCGAAGCGCCCATGCGCGGCGCGGTTCTTAAGCGCCAACGGCGCACCCCATAACCACCCCAGCCCGTCAAGGGCTGGGTTTTTGGCGTGGATTGTGGCAACCGCTCGCCGGTGAACTCGCCGTCCGAGAGAGCAAAGAGTTCCCGTAATCCATCACGGCATTTGCTTTTCGCACCAAGCATCAATTTCCGGCAAGTTGCGGGAGGCGAATTCCGCATTGAACCGTATTTCATCGGCGGCTTTGGCCACATTCGGAGCCACGGCTGCCGGGAGATTTTTGACAGCGAATTTTTCCAACTCCTCCGCACGAGATGCGTCGGCGAAGTTGCGGAAAATGTTGGGAACATAAGCGTTGCTGCCGAGCGAAGAAGAAACCTTGGCGAGAAGGGCTGGAAGATGTTCCCGCGCGAAACGCCACGCCGTGTCCGTCTGCGTTTCGTCGTCGGCAACTGTTTGCACCAACCGCGCTGCGGCCGCCGGGATCAATTCGTCAGTCAGAGCAAGCGCGAGAGTTTTTGCAATAAGTTGGGGGTCTTCCGTGCGAGCCATCGCCTTATAGAGCATCCGTTTCTGTTCAAACGAATCCTGTTTGCGTGCCATTTCATGCAGTTGATTGAAGCGTGACTCACCGCCCAAGCGACCGGCGATTCCTAAGACGGCGGAGCGCAGGTCACCCGGAAGTAATGCGGGGTCCGCCGGGTTCTTCGCAAACCGCTCGAATTGCGCAACGGCTTCGCGCTGGATTTCCTTATCCCCAAGACTGCCTAGCGTGGCGACGAGAGATCCGCGCAATTGCCCGTCTAATTCCGACTCTCCGGCGCGCGATTCCCAACCCAACCGATTGAAGGGCTTGCGCAATACGGCAATCGCCCACCGGTCGAAGGCTTCGCCTGCGTGCTGGGTGGGTGCTCCCCATCGTTTCGCCCGATAGAGGTGATGGATAAAACCAAGCGTGCCTCCGAAGGACTCGATCACGGAGGGAGATCGTTCATCCGACAACGCCGCGACCAGTTCCAGGTATTGCGTAACCGGTCTTTGGCCAGACTGAACCAGCGCCCAAGTGTCGTTCAATAGATTGAGCCGATCCTCCTCACTGAGCTTCATCACAACCTCTTGAAGCGCGCCAAAAAGCTTGGGCGAATAAGCCGTGCGGAAATAGCCATCCGATCCGAAGTTAACCTTCAGCGGCCAGCTCGCACCGGCCGCTTCTTGCGGTTCATTTTCCAACAGCAGCATCTCCCTTTTCTCCGGCTGGCCGATGCATCCGAGCGCCACAGGCACTTTCCAGCAAAGCGACGCCGGGTTTTGCTGATGAATAGTAAAGCGCGATTGCGAGAGCACGATCTTGCCGTCCGAAGTTTCCCGCGCGTCAATCACAGGAAAACCGGGCTGTTCCGTCCAGCCGGACGCCATGGCCCGAACCGGTTTCGAAGTGCTCTTTTCCAGCGCGTTCCACAAGTCTGCGGTTGTCGTATTTGAATAGGCGTGTTCTTGGATATAACGGCGAATGCCCCCGCGGAACGTCTCTTCTCCCAGCCAGGCCTCCAGCATTCTCAGGAACGCCTGTCCTTTGGAATACGTAATCTGATCGAAAGCGTCGTCTGTCTGGGACTCGTCTGTCACCGGCTGCTGAATCGGGTGCGTGGTTGATAGCGCATCCAGTTTCATGGCGCATTCGCGCGATTCGGCGGCACGCACCCAAATTCTCCATTCGGGATTAAAACGCTCTGTCGCCTTGGTTCCGAGCCACGAAGCAAAGCCTTCGTTCAGCCACAGATTGTCCCACCACGCCATCGTGACCAAGTTTCCGAACCATTGATGGGCAATCTCGTGCGCGAGAACACTAAACACTCGCTCTTTGGTTGCATGAGAGCTGCTGGACGGGTCGAAAAGCATCGTGTTGTCGTTGTAAATGATGGCACCCCAATTCTCCATCGCTCCCGCTGATGTGTTTGGAAGCGCTATCTGATCGAGTTTTTTCAACGGATAGGGCGTGCCAAAGTAATCGTTGTAGAAGGGGAGAATCTTCTTTGTTGCTTCCAAGGCGTAACGTGCCTGCTCTCGTTTGCCTGGGGTTGTCAGCACACGCAATCGCACACCCTTAACTTCATCACACAACTCCTCGAGTTCGCCGGATACAAAGGCGACGAGATAGCTGGCCATTGTCGGCGTTTCCGCGAAGGACACCTCCTTGCGTCCCGAGTCCAACGGCCGCTCACGTTCAATGGGCGTATTGGAAACGACGACATGCTTCGACGGCACTACTGCGGTAAGCTGAAAGGCTGCACGGAAAGCCGGTTCATCCCAGCAGGGAAACATCTGGCGGGCGTAGGTCGCCTCCATATGGGTCGCCAAAGCCAGCTTCTGTTTGCCCCCGACTTGGTATCTCGCCAGGTAGAGCCCCCCGGGCTGTTCTGAAAGCTTACCCCGGAAAATCAGCCTTACCGAGTATTTCCCCGAGGGAAGCGGGCCAGGAGGCGTGAGAGTGAGCGTCTGATGCGCTTTGTTCAGTTTCGGCGTGAGCGGCGTAGAAGCGCTTCCCAACAGCTCAGCTTTCGTGATTTCCAGCCCGGACGAGTTGAGAACCAACGCTTGAGCCTGGGACTTCACATCTATCTGAATCGTTTCCTCGCCCTGAAATGACGCGTTCTCGATATCGGGTTCTATCCGGATTGCATAACGGATTGGCCGCACAGCCTTTGGGAGTTGCCCCGGCGTCGTTTCAAACCGAAATGGGGCATCCCCGCGCACTGTCGTCACAGAGAAAACCGCCATGATGCAGATCCAAAACCAAGCAATCTTCATCGAAATCTTATATCGAAGACTCAAGGGGGTAGAAAGCCCATTTTGCAAGGTAGGGATTGTGGAACGGAAAAGGGCTACAAGGCCCGGCGCATCCTTTCTGCGTTTTCTTGCTTCGGGCTTTCGGCCCTTGTGCCAATGGTTGCCGGTACTTTGGGCGTTGCCCAAGGGCGGTTCGGGAGTGGCAGCAGGTTTTTGAATCGCGCAAGTCTTTAACAAGCAAAGACTTGAGCGGCTTTGTTTCCCCGAGTCTCGGGGATTCCAGACAGTGGTTTTCCGTGTGCATGACAAAAAATTGACATGACCCGGAAAGCATGAAATCTCCCATCGAAATCAGCAACGGGCGGGACTCTGTGAAGATTTATCGCGTCACCAGCAGAGGCCGTCCCTTCTTTCAACTCTCCTATTACCGCGCGGGACGGCGGGAACGGCGAACCTTCGCAGACAAGGGCAAGGCCAAGCAGGAGGCC
>Ga0209697_10004794_pt1 | contig 17286 bp, 16 predicted proteins | sample AliMusrvi5mmetaG_FD_184115 | JGI IMG/M metagenome (GOLD analysis project Ga0209697, IMG submission 184115) | Freshwater lake bacterial and archeal communities from Alinen Mustajarvi, Finland, to study Microbial Dark Matter (Phase II) - Alinen... | ecosystem: Environmental > Aquatic > Freshwater...
GTCCGGGTGCACCGCCACGGCGGTGTCGCCGAGCATCGTCTCGGGGCGCGTCGTGGCGATGGTCACGCTGGCGCCGCCCTCCACCGGGTAGCGGATGAAGTTCAGCGTCCCCGGCATCTCCTTGTAGGCCACCTCGAGGTCGCTGATCGCCGTGCCGCAGCGCGGACACCAGTTGACGAGGTAGCTGTCCTTGTAGATGTAGCCCTTCTCGTACAGGGCGACGAAGACGCGCGTGACCGCCTTGACGTAGCCCTCGTCGAAGGTGAAGCGCTCGCGCTCGTAGTCGCAGGCGCAGCCGAGGCTCTTGAGCTGCCGGATGATGTTGCCGCCGTACTCCTTGCGCCACTCCCACACGCGCGCCGCGAACTCCTCACGGCCGAGGTCCTCCTTGGCGAGGCCCTCCTTGCGCAGCATCTTCTCCACGACGTTCTGGGTGGCGATGCCGGCGTGATCGGTGCCGACGAGCCAGCAGGCGTTCTCGCCGAGCATGCGGTGGTAGCGGATGAGCACGTCCTGGATGGTGCCGTTCAAGGCGTGGCCCATGTGCAGGTTGCCGGTGACGTTGGGCGGCGGGATGACGATCGAGTACGGCTTGCGCGCAGGGTCAGGCTCGGCGTGGAACAGGCGGCTGCCGAGCCACTCGTCCATCCAGCGACCCTCCACCGCGGAGGGCTCGAAGCGTGTGGTCTCGCGGAGGTAGTCGATGCCGGCCTGAGGGTCGGCGTCCTGTGCGTCGGGCATGGGGCCTCTGTGCTCGCGGGTCGGCGGTCCGGCCGCGGGACCGGCGGCGCCGCCCGCGACCGAGTCAGAAGTATACCGGGCGCCGCCGCGACGGCGATAGAGAGCGCCCGGCGCGAGCCCGATTCTACTCCCGCACGCGCTCCTCCTGCGCCTGCAGCGCCTGCTCGGCCTGCTGCGCCGGCTCGGCCTGCTGCGCCCGTTGCGCGGTCACGATCCGCTCGATGCGCCTGTCGGGCAGCAGCCACATGAGCGCGACGGCGGCGTAGATCCCGTAGGCGAGCCACGGTTCCACGTACGCCAGCGGGATGGCGGCGGCGTAGAGGACCATCGAGGCCTTGCCCTTGAACTCCGCCCCGACGGCTCTGGCGAGCAGCGAGTCCTCTCCCTGGCTGCGGATGATCGTCCGCTCGAGGATGAAGTAGGCGGCGCCCGCCATCAGCAGCACGACGCCGTAGACGGCCGTCGGCGTCTTGGCGAAGTGGTTCTCGCCCATCCAGCCGGTGACGAACGGCACCAGCGAGAGCCAGAAGAGCAGGTGCATGTTGGCCCAGAGGATGCCGCCCGTCACCCGCCCGGTGACGTAGAGCATGTGGTGGTGGTTGTTCCAGTAGATCGCCAGATAGGCGAAGCTGAGCACGTAGCTGATGAAGATGTAGCGCAGAGGCCAGAGGTCGGCCAGCCTCGGCCCGTGAGGCACCACGAGCTCCAGCACCATGATGGTGATGAGGATGGCGATGACGCCGTCGCTGAACGCTTCGAGCCTGTCCCTGGTCATGCCGCGATTCCTTCCCGCCCTTCGCGCCCGCCAACCTCCCGGCCTGGCGGGACGGCGGCGTGACGGGAATCGGTCACGCGGTGCTGGCCGGCAGCTAGCGAGCGGCGGTCAGCGCCAGGAAGGACACGACCGCCGCCAGCGCCGCGCGGGCTGCTCGCGAGCCTCTCGCCGTTGCCGTCCAAGGACGTGCGTCCATGACCCGCCTCCTAGGCAAGCAGCGCGTTGAGGGCGAAGAAGGTCATCATCGCCGCGACGAGCAGCGTGAGCAGGAAGCTCCGCCAAAGCCGCGCCGGTGATTTCTCCTCATCGCTGAAGTACCGGTAGCCGTGCAGGATCGCCGCCTGGAAGAGATAGAGAGCGAAGCCCAGGACCGTGAGCGCCTGCGCGTGCACGCCCCAGCCCGCGATGACCGCCAACAGCCCCATGCACCCGAAGGCGAGGTTGGCGGACCCGACCTCGAACATCCAGTCCGGTCGTTCGGTCTCCCAGCCGAGCCGCTTGGCGTCCGCCTTGTGGAAGATCACGTGTCCCACGAAGGCGAGCAGGCCGACGATGCCGACCGTCGTGACCGCCACGACCGCGATCGCCGTCTCCGGGTGGCCTCCGAACACGAAGTAGAAGCCGAAGAAGATGCCGACGGTGGCGACTGCGATGCGCGCCAGGCTGATCCATCTGGCCATGCGTCTCCTCCCCAGGTTGCCCCGGCGTGCTATGCGCCGGCTGATACCTTCAACGACAGCGACGCGCAGGAACTGGAATCTGGGCCTGCCGTCGGCGGGAGGCGCGCCGGCGGGAGCCCGCAGCGGGCGGGCGGCCGTGGGCTCAGGACCGGGCGGCACCGCCGAGCAGCCGCCGCCAGGTCTTGCCGGCGCTGCGGCCGTCGCCGATGTCGGCGGCCTTGGATGCCACCAGCGACAGGGCGGCCACACTGCCGAGGGCGGCCCCGGCACGCGCGACCGCGTACTCGGCTCCGTTGGGCCGTACGAACGAGAGGCGGTACGCCCGGCCGGCGGCGCGGAGCTTCACGCCGCCGCCGAAGTAGTACCAGGGGAACGCGACGCGGGTGATCTCGGCGAGCGGGACGTCGAAGACGATCTCTTCCGGAGTCGCGAAGCGCAGGCGCCCGGACTGCAGGTCCATCCAGCCGGGGATCGAGCGTGTGGCGCCCTCGAGGCGCCAAGCATACGAAGCGTAGTCCGCGGCCGTCACGGGCGTCAGCCGATCGGCTCCATCGCGGCGATGAGCTCGCGCAACATACGCTCCTCGGCCCAGTAGGTCGCTTTGAGGCCGCGGCGCTTCATCTCCGCTTCGAGCGGGGTGAGCACCACGCGGGCGGCGCCCATACGGTGAAGGCCGCTGGCCTCCCACACCTGGCGCTTGGCGTGCTTGTGGGAGCGCCGCAGATCGGCCTCGGGTACGGCGGCGAGGTCCGGCAACTCCACGTTCGTGAAGTTGGTCCAGGACAAGCCGAGGAGCTCCGTCTCGCCGCGCCAGTATCGGACTCTCATGCCGAACCTCCTTCCCGCGTCACTTGCGATCCGTCTCCTGCAAAGTGTACGCGCCGCGCCGGGGACGGCCAACCGCGGCCTTCCTGCAGACTTCGACCTCAGGCCTCGCCGCGGAGCCTCACGGCTCGCGGCTGATCCTCCGCCGCAGCTCGGCGACCCGGCCGCGCATCGGTGCGGCCTCCATGTGGCTGAGGTTCAGCGGCGGGTCGAGTCGCTCGAGCACGGCGAGCTCGAGACCGCGGAGCGTGGCGCGGTCGTCGTGCGGGTGGACGGCGACCGACAGGTGCGCGCGCATCCACTCGGTGAGGGCCTGTTCCGACGTCGCCGTCATGAGCATGGCGGCCTGCCCGCGCAGCTCGAGCTGGTCGAAGAGGACGGACGCCAGCGTCCAGCGGAACGTGGACATGCGCACCCTGCCGGCGAGATGGACCTCGCCGACGCGCCGCGCGAGCGTGTCGTCGCTTGCCCGGCCGGAGGGCCACTTCGTCGCTCCGGCCTGCCCGGCATAGACGCGGCCCGGCGCGACGGTCAGATCGCGGCCCGGCGCGAGCCCCCGAGTGAGGTCCGCCGCGCCCGCTTCGTCGACCCACAAGGCGAAGAGCCCCGGCCGGTCCGCAGACGTGCCACCGGCCGCCTCAAGGCCGGCCGGCCACTCACCCGCCGGCACGAGCGCCGGCGACACGTCGAGGTCGTCAAGGGCCGTCCAGGCGTCGCGCTCCTGCCACTTTGGCGGCTCTGCCGCGGCACCCTCAGGCACGACGGGTCGGTCGTCGTTCGGCTCGGTCATGGATCCTCCGGCATTGGTTTGCTGATGCGCATCACGTCTGCAACGTACCACAGGCGGAAAGCCGGACCTGTCAGCGCGGCTCACGGGCGCGCTCCGGCACGCAGATCGAACGCGGAAGTCAGGTACGGGCGACGCGGAGCCGATAGAGTCCTGAGGCACTGGCGCTTTGCGCGCCGCTCTGCGAGGGAGGGACCATGAGGCCGATGCGTTGCGTGCTGATGGGGGTACTGCTCGCCGTCACGCTCGCCGCGGGCGCAGTCCAGGCGAACGCGTCCGCGGCGGACTCCGCGGGCACGACGGCAGCGGCCGCGGCCGGCGCGTCTCTGGTCGCCGCGACCGGCGCGTCCGCGGCGATCGCGGCGCCGGCCACCGCGGCCGCCTCCAACGCCCGTCGCGACTGGTTCTTCATCCCCCACGGCGCCCACGTGCGCTCCGGCTTCCCGTCCGACGCCGTCCGGCTGCTGCGCCGCTACTCGGACCTCTGGATCGGGCCGCGCCACGCCCGCGTGATCTACCTGACCTTCGACGAAGGCTGGGAAGCCGGCACCACGCGGCGCATCGTGGGGATCCTCGACCGCGCGCACGTGCGCGCCACCTTCTTCGTCACCGGCCAGTACATGCGCGCCAACCCACCGATCGTGCGGCTGCTGGTCAAGCACGGCCACCTCGTCTGCAACCACAGCTACTCGCACCCGTACATGACGGCGCTGGCGGGCCGGCCGCAGGCCTTCGCCCGCCAGCTCCGCGACACCGAGAGCGCGTACCACGCCGCCACCGGCGGCCGCCTCGCGCGCTTCTTCCGGCCGCCCTACGGCGTCTACAGCGCGCGCGTCCTCCAGCTCGCCCAGCGGCTCGACTACACGACCGTCTTCTGGAGCTACACCGGCGTCGACTACAACGAGAGCGCCCAGCCGCCGGCGAGCGTGACGCGGGCCCGCGTCCTCGCCGCGTCCTACCCCGGCGCGCTGCTCCTGCTGCACGCCTCCTCCCGCAGCAACACCGCGGCGCTGGCCGGCATCCTGCACACGCTCAAACTGCGGCGCTACCGGTTCGCGACGGTGGACCAGCTGCGACCGTGAACCCGACTGGACACCAGGCTGCTGCCCGAGCGGCGGACGCCGCCGAGGCGCAGGCCGCGGCGGACGACGCCGTCTGGGTCGCCCGTGCGCCGCGTATCGATCCAGACTGGTTCGCGCGCCCCTGGTCCCTCCACGGGATCCGCCACACGCAGCGCGTCCACATCCACGCGCAGCGGCTCACGCGCGAGCTGGGCTGGGCGGAGCTCGACGCCCAGCTCGCGCTCAGGGCCGCGCTCTGGCACGACATCGGCCGCACCAACGACGGCGTGGACGATGGCCACGGCGAGCAGAGCGCCTTCCGCGCCGGGCGACTGAGCCTCACCGATGCGCTGGCGCCCGCCGACGCCGGCGCCGTCCTCTTCGCGGTCTTCTTCCACAGCCTGCCGGACCAGACGGCACGGGAGGAGGCACCGCGCTGGCACGACGAGCTCGGATGGCCCCGCGCAGGCCGCCTTCAGGATCCCGAGCAGGCCCTGCGCATCCTCTGGCTGCTCAAGGATGCGGACGCGCTCGACCGCGTCCGCCTCGGGCCCTGGGAGGCCGCCGACCCGCGGCTGCTGCGTCACCAGGAGACCGCGTCCCATCTCCCCTTCGCCGCCGCGCTCTTCAAGCTTCTCAGCTGACGACGAACGCGCGCCCGGCTGAGGCGTGCGGCCGCCGGCCGGGGCGCGTGACTACGGGCCGACCCGCCCTACCACGACCACAAGCGCATCGACGGCTCCGGCGGCTCCACGTAGTGCTTCACCGTCGGCTCGCTGCCCGGGCGCAGGTACTGCCACACCTCCTCCTGCAGCTCGAGGTCGGTGACGGTGCGGCGCTGGTGCTGGCGCACGTGCTCCTCCCAGCTCGCCAGCACGTAGGTCTCGATGAAGCGGTGTTCGCGGTCGGCATCGCGGTACGCGTTCCAGCTCATCGCCCCGGTCCGCCGCCGCGCGCGGCCCACCATGCGCAGCGCGCGCAGGAAGTCGTCCTCGCACTCCGGCCGCACGTCATAGCCCACGACGACGAGCGCCGGGCTGCTCGTGGCCTCGTCGCCCTCGATCAGGCCGGCCTCGGGCGCGGCCATCGGGGCCGGCCGCAGGTCCACCTCGGCGATGCGGTCGAAGCGCCAGCGCCGCGTCAGGACGACCGAGACGACGACGGCGAGCGCGCTCCAGGCGTAGGTCGCCTGGGTGCCGTCCACGTTGGCCAGTCTGCCCCACAGGATGGCGCCCAGGGCGATGCCGGCCGAGATCGCCGTGAGGTAGAAGGCGAGGCCGCGCGCCCTCACCCAGCCCGGGAGCGCCTCCTGCGAGGCCACGTTGAGCGTCGAGAGGCAGAACAGCCAGCCGACGCCCGCCACGAGGCTGACGAGAAACGCGGGCAGGAGCGCGTGCACGAGGGCGAGCGCCAGGAGCGCCGCCGCGACGACTGCACTGCCGACCGCGAAGACGCGGTCGGCGCTGAGATGCTCGCGCACTCGAGGGATGACGGCGGCGGTCGCCACGGCCCCGCCGCCGATCCCGGCGTAGAGCAGGCCGAGGCCGCCCGAGCCCGTGCCGAGGACGTCCTTGGCGTAGACCGGCAGCAGCGCGAGCAGGCCGGCGCTCGCGGCGCCGTAGACGAACGAGCGCAGCACGACGCCGTGCAACACGTGCGAGAACATCGCGTAGCGCACCCCGGCGCGGACCGCCCCGGCGAAGCGCTCCGGCGGTCCGGGGTCCTCCTCCACCGGCCGATGCCAGCGCCACAGCACCGCGAGCACGAAGGCGAAGGAGGCGGCGTTGAGCGCGAAGACGAGCCAAGGGCCGGCGGCCGCGATGAGCAGGCCGCCCACCGCCGGCCCGATCGCCCTGCCCAGATTGATGTTGGCGCCGCCGAGCGTGACCGCCTGCTTGAACTCCTCCTTGGGCACCAGTTCGGGCTGGATCGCCTGCCAGGCGGGGTAGTTGAACGCCATGCCGAGGCCGAGCGCGAAGGTGAACGCGAGCAGCGAGAGTGGCGTGACGGCGCCGACGGCCGTGACCACGGCCAGACCGGCCGCGGCGACGAACATGAAGAGCTGCGTGATCAGGAGCAGCAGCCGGCGTTCGACCATGTCGGCGATCGCGCCGGCAGCCACGCCGACGATCACGACCGGCAGGTAGCTCGCCGTCTGCACCAGAGCGACCACGGCCGGCGAGGCGTGGAGCTGTACCATCAGCCACGCCGCGCCCACCGCCTGCATCCAGGTGCCGATGTTGGACGCCAGCAGAGCGATCCACAGGTAGCGGTAGACGCGATACTGCAAAGGCGACCAGGCCGACATGCCCTCAGCCTACCGCAGGATCCGGGCGCTCGGCGCTCCCGGCCGTCAGAGGCCCGGACCGTCAACGCTCCGGGCGCTCAGCGCTGCCGTCGTTTGGCCGGCCCGGCTACTCCCTCGTCGCGGCAGGCCGGCACCGGCTCTTCGGAGACGCCGTCGAACACCCACAGGACGACGCCGACGTCTTCGTGGCCGTACACGCAGCGCCGCGTGCGCACCCCGGCCGCTTCTTAGGTGCTGCGCGCCATCCGCAGCGAAGGACGAGGGCCATCCGTGACTTCGACCTCGTCCATCAGGTGAGAGACGAGGTACAGTCCGCGGCCGCGCTCGCTCATGCCGGGGCACGGCGCCGCGAGCCGCGACGGGTCGAAGCCCCCGCCGCCGTCGCGGACGGTGGCGGTGACGCGCCCGGCACAGACCTCTATCTCGACCTCGGCGCGGCCCCCGCCGTACAGCAACGCGTTGACCACGGCTTCGTGGAGAGCGAGCACGACGTCGCGCACGCACTCCTCGCTCACGCCTTGCCCGAGAAGGAACCACCTGGCGGTGCGGCGCACTCCGGCGAGACGGCCGCCGGCGTGCTCCCCGCGGACCGAGAGAGTGCATCTGGCCGGCGGCGCCAGGATGAGCATCACGCCGCCCGCTTCGGCTACCTGCATCGCCATCGCCCCCCGCCCCTTCGTCGCCCACGCGCCCTGCGCAAGCCTCGCCAGGATCTGTCGCACTCACGGGGGGACTTCCATGCCGGGCGCGTGCTTTCCTCTTCCGGGCGTTGGGGACCCGTCCCAGGCAGCTGCGAAGCGGCTCGAACCATGCGCCGCCGGTCCGCCCCGCACCGAACCCCGCACGTGCAAGGGGCGGCGGCGCATCCGCGCCGCCGCCCCCGAACCGGTCTTCGGTCGCCGGGCCTCAGCCCGGCGAGAGGTCACGCCTCGTCGAGCTCCGGCGGTACGTCTCCCCCGCTGGCCTCGATGGCGCAGACCTGGCAGAACTCGGCCGAGCCCTCGATGTCCACGCCACACTGCGAACAGTGACTCTCGAGCTGACCCGTTCCCGCGTCGACGCCGGGTTCTTCGCTGGTCCCCGGCGTCTGGTGATCGTGCTCGTGCATGTGCTGATGCTCCCTCGGCCCGACTGTTTGGCGACTTCCGCGATGAAGTGTACCCCGCGACCGGCCGCATTCACTCCCGGCTCGCCGCTCGCCGAGTCGGGGCCGCGCTACAATGCCGCCATGCACGGCCACATCACCATCGGCCGGTTCGCCAACCTGACGGACCTCTCCCCACGCGTGCTGCGCAAGCTCGACCACCGCGGTCTGCTGAGCCCGGCGCGCGTCGACCCGGACACCCGCTACCGCTACTACGACTACGGCCAGATTTGCCGGGCGAACCTGATCCGCCTCTGCCGACAGCTCGGGATCCCGCTCGGCGAGATCGGCGAGCTCGTGCTCGCCGACGACCCGGCGGCGCTGCGCCCCCTGCTCGAGAAGCATCGGGCGCGCATCACCCGCCGCCTCGCCGAGCAGGCGCGCGCCCTCGAGCTGCTCGAGCAGGAGCTTGGACGCAGCGACCAGCCCCTGGCCTATGAGTGCTTCGTCAAGAACGTCCCGGCGCTGCTGGTGGCCGGCGCCCGCGGCAGCGCGACGCGCCTGCACCCGCATGATCCCTGGGGACTGGAGCGGGCCATCGAGCTCGCCGGCGCGGTCGTCGTCGCCCGGCTCGCCGAGCACGCGGCCAAGCCGGCCGGCCGCGCCGTGATCGTCTACGACCTCGACTTCGAAGAAGGCGACGACCTGCGCTTCGAGGTCTGCGTGCCGCTCGCGGCCCCGGTGCCTGACGGAGGCGGCGCGCGCTGCTTCGAGCTGCCTGCGGCGCGCCTCGCCTGCACGACGCACGTCGGCGCCTACGAGACGCTGTGGAACGCCTACGCGGAGCTCAGAGCCTGGATCGCCGACAACCGCTTCCGCGTGACGGGCGCTGTTCGCGAGATCGGGATCGTCGACGACGTGGACACGCCTGACCCCACCAGGTGGGTCACGGAACTCGGCATCCCCATCGCGTCCTGACTGCCTCAGCGCCTCGTCGTCTTGACCTTCCCCCGGGGGAAGGTCTTAGCGTGCCGGTCGAACGGCGCTTCGGGGCGCCGCTCTCATCTATTCGGAGGGGGTACTTCTTGACCAGACATCGCACCTTGTGCCTGCTCGTCCTCGCCGTGCTGACGGCGGGCCTGCTCGGGGCGCCCGCCGCCCTCGCCGGCAAGGCCGGCGACACTGCCTACGTCAACGGCAAGATCTTCACCGCCGACGCAGCCAGGCCGATGGCGCAGGCAGTGGTCGTGCACAACGGCCGCATCGCCTACGTCGGCTCCACCATGGGCGCCAGCCGCTACGTCGGCGCCCACACCAAGATCGTCAACCTGCACGGCAAGCTGGTGCTTCCGGGCTTCTTCGACTCGCACACGCACAGCAGCATGACCGTCAGCATGCTCTTCTCCGTCCAGTTGTACGGCATGAAGTCCGTCGGTGAGTACACTGCGGAGGTCGCCAGGTTCGCCCACGACCACCCCGAGTTCCCCAACATCAAGGGCTCGGGCTGGAGCAACACCGTCGTCCCGGACGGCGGCCCGCTGGCCAGCTCTCTCGACTACATCGTGAGCGACAAGCCGGTCTCGATCATGTCGGAGGACGGGCACTCGTACTGGGTCAACACCAAGGCCCTCGCTCTCGCCGGTATCACGGGCGACACGCCGGACCCCAAGGGTGGCAAGATCGAGCGCATCCCGGGCACGGCCGGGACTCCGGGCAATCCCTACGGCACGCCGTCTGGCACCCTGCGCGAGTTCCCCGCCAACGACCTCGTCAACAACAAGCTCGCCGACTACACGGTCGACCAGTACAAGCAGGGCATCCTGTCCTACCAGGCGAACGTCGCCGGCCCGCTGGGCATCACCAGCATCTTCGATCCGCTGCTCAAGGTGGGCAGCAACAGCATCCAGGCATACGAGGAGCTTGCCCGGTCGGGTCAGCTCACGATGCGCGTGCGCGGCGCCCTCTCGCTCACTCCCGAGGACGACCTCAGCACCTGGATCCCGATGGCGAAGGCGGAGCGCGCGAAGCACACGACCGCGCTGTTCCGCACCAACGCCGTCAAGTTCTTCGCCGACGGCGTCATCGAGGGCCACACGGGCTATCTCAAGAAGCCGTACAAGGACGCCTTCGCCTACGCCGGTGACAAGTCCTACCGCGGCACGCCGGTTTGGACGCAGGCCAAGATGACCGCCGCGTTCACGGCGCTCGACAAGGCCGGCTTCCAGCTGCACGTGCACGCCATCGGTGATGCCGCCACCACCGAGGCGCTCAACGCCTTCGCGGCGGCACGCAAGGCCAACGGCGCCCACGACTGGCGTCCCGGCATCACGCACCTGCAGCTCGTCGACCCCGCGGACTTCGGGCGTTTCGCCCAGCTCGGCGTGACCGCGTTCCCGGACCCCTACTGGTTCCTCATGGACGACTACTACTGGAACCTGCAACTGCCGTACCTCGGCAAGTACCGCGCCGATCACGAGTACCCGATGAAGAGCTTCTTCACGGCAGGCGCGCTCGTGGCTTCGGCGAGCGACTTCCCGGTCACCATCCCGCCGGACCCGATCGTCGGCATCCAGACCGGCGTCATGCGCTGGGCGGCAGGGTGGAGCATCCCGATGAAGAACGTCCTCTGGCCCGCGCAGAAGGTCGCAGTGCGCCAGATGATCCGCTCGTTCACGATCAACGGCGCCAAGGCGGATTTCACCGACAAGGTCGCCGGCTCGCTCGAGAAGGGCAAGAGCGCCGATCTGATCGTGCTCGGCAAGGACCTTCTGACCGTGCCCGACGTCAAGATAGACACGGCGCACGTGGTGCTCACCGTGTTCCAGGGCAAGGTGGTGTATCAGAAGTAGGCGGCCGAGCGGACAGACCACACCGGGAGGCGCGAGCGCTTGCGGACGCTCGCGCCTCTCCTGCGTACGGGAATCGTCTTCAGCCCCCGCGGACGGCCGGGTCAGGCGCGCGGCGGCGCCGTGCGCCGGCCGCCGAGCACGTGCGGCAGAGCGTCGGCAAACTTGTCTACGTAGACAAGTTTGAGCCTGCCGACGACGTCGGCCGGCAGTTCCGCCACGGTCGCCCGATTGGCGGCCGGCAGCAGCACCGTGCGGATGCCGCTGCGGTTGGCGGCCAGGAGCTTCTCCTTGAGGCCGCCGACGCGCAGGACGCGGCCGCCCAGCGTGATCTCGCCTGTCATGGCGACGCGTGGCTTGACCGGCACGCGCGCCAGTGCCGAGAGCATCGCCACGGCGAGGGCGAGGCCGGCCGAGGGGCCGTCCTTGGGGACCGCGCCCTCGGGGACGTGCACGCGCACGTCCTGGGTGGCAAGGTCCAGGCCCTCCTTGGTCAGGTACGGTGAGCGGCTGATCAGAGCCCTGAGGGCAGCATCACGCTCCACGTTGCCGAGCAGATGGCCCCAAGCGGCCGAGGCCGACTCCTGCATCACGTCGCCGAGCTGCCCGGTGAGCACCAGCTCGCCGCGCCCGCGGGCGATCGTCGCCTCGATGGTGAGGACCTCACCACCGTCGGAGGTGTAGGCGAGGCCCAGACTCTCCCCCACGCGCCCGGCGCGCGGCAACTCGGTCTCCAGCCAGACTGCCTCGCCGAGGTACGCGCCGAGGGCGCCGGCCTCCACGGTGGCCGGCAGCGGCGCGCCGTCCTCCAGGTGCTTGCGCGCCACCTTGCGGTCGATGCGCCGCAAGGCGCGCTCGAGCTCGCGCACGCCCGCCTCGCGCGTGTAGCCGCGCACGATGGCATGCAGCACGCCGCGACCGAACCTGACGTCTTCGCGGCGCAGCCCGGTGTCGCGCGCCACCCGCGGCAGCAGGTGCCGGCGCGCGATCGCCAGCTTCTCGTTCAGCGTGTAGCCGGTGAGATAGATCACTTCGAGCCGGTCGTAGAGCGTCGCCGGGATGCCGTCGATGTCGTTGGCGGTGGCGATGAAGAAGACGCGGCTGAGGTCGTACTCGCACTCGAGGTAGTTGTCGCGGAAGCTGTGGTTGTGCGCCGGGTCGAGGACCTCCATCAGCGCCGCCGCCGGATTGCCGCGCCAGTCGTTGTCGAGCTTGTCGAGCTCGTCGAGCAGCATCACGGGGTTGTCCACGCCGGACTTGGCGAGTCCCTCGATGATGCGCCCGGGCATCGCCCCGATGTAGGTGCGGCGATGCCCGCGGATCTCGGCTTCGTCGCGCACGCCGCCGAGAGCGACGCGCACGAACGGGCGCCCGAGCGCGTCGGCGATGCTCTGCGCGACGCTGCTCTTGCCGGTACCGGGCGGGCCGGCGAGGCAGAGGATCGTCGCCGGCTGGTCAGCGCCGGCGTCGCGGCGCCTCGCGGCCACACGGGCGGCCGTGCCCGCCCGGCCGGAGCCGCCGCGGCCCACCGGCACGTCGGGGCCTCGGCGGGCGGCGGCCTCGCTGCGCATGCGGCAGACCGCGAGGTACTCGAGGATGCGGTCCTTCACTTCCTTGAGGCCGTAGTGCGTGCGCTGCAGGTGCCGGTCCACGGCCGCGACGTCGACGTCGGCCGCGGCCAGCTTGCCCCAGGGCAGGTCGAAGATCGAGTCGAGCAGGCCACGGATCACGGCGACCTCGGGGCTCATCGAGGGCGCCTGCCGGAGCTTCTTGAGCTCGCGCTCGACCAGCTTGTGCGCCACCGGCGAGAGACGGCCCTCGGCGAGCCGGCGGACGTACTCGCCGACCTCCTCGTCGGCGGTCTCCCCGCCCTCCTCGATCTCGTCGCGGATCACGCGCAGCTTCTCATGCAGGAACATCTGGCGCTGCGCGCTCTCGATGCGCTGCTGCACCTTGAGGCCGATCTCCTGCTCGATCGCGAGGACCGCGTTCTCCTCCGCGAGCAGTTCCAGCAGGGCGAGCAGGCGCTCCTGCGTGGATTCCATCTCCAGGAGCGCCTGCTTCTGCGCCGCGTCGACCTGCAGGTGCGCGGCGACGATGTCGGCCAGCTCCTCGGGGTCGCGCGTCTGCTCCACGACCCCCAGAAGCTCCTCGGCGAGCTGCGGGTCGTGGCGCGCGTAGGTGCCGAACTCGCGCGCCACGCGGCGCGCCAGCGCGCGGCAGCGGGGCAGCGTCCGGTCTGAGGAAGTCAGTGAGCGCGCGCGCACGACGAAGCACGGCGACGTGGCTTCGTAGCTCTCGATGCGCACGCGCTGCTCGCCTTCCACCAGAGCCTTGACGCTGCCGTCCGGCAGCTTGAACAGCTGGAGCACCTTGACGCGCGTGCCCACGGCCATGATGTCGGCGGCGTCCGGGTCTTCCTGCGCGGACTCGCGCTGGGCGCTCAGGATGAGCGCCGAGTGCTCGCTGAAGGCGCGCTCGATGGCTGCGATGCTCTTGACGCGCCCCACGAAGATAGGCGCCACCATGTGCGGGAACACCACGAGCTCTCGCGTCGGGAGCAGCGGCAGGGCCGCCACCTTCACGCTGTCGCCGGCAGCCGCCTTCTCAGGCGGATTCGGCGTCACGCTCAGGCTCCGCCTTCTCCGCCACGGTCACAAGCGTCGGGTCGATCCCGTCCTTCTCGATGCTCTCGCGCGTGATCACGCACTTGATGACGTCGCGCCGCGACGGCAGGTCGAACATGACCCCCATCAGCGACTCCTCGATGATGGAGCGCAGCCCGCGTGCGCCGGTGCCGCGTTCGAGCGCCTTCTCCGAGATCGCGAGCAGCGACTCGTCGGCGAACACCAGCTCGACGCCGTCCAGGCTGAAGAACTTCTGGTACTGCTTGGTGAGCGCGTTCTTGGGCTCCGTGAGGATCTTGCGCAGATCGGCCTCATCGAGGTTGTGCACCGCGGAGACGACCGGCAGGCGGCCGATGAACTCGGGGATGAGGCCGAAATTGAGCAGGTCCTCGGGCAGCGCGTGCGTGAAGATCGTGCCCGGGTCCTTCTCGGCCTTGCTCACGATGTCGGCCATGAAGCCCACGCCCTGGCGGCCCATGCGGCGCTCGATGACCTTTTCGAGGCCCGAGAAGGCGCCGCCGCAGATGAACAGCACGTTGGTCGTGTCGATCGTCAGGAACTCCTGATGGGGGTGCTTGCGCCCGCCCTGCGGCGGCACGCTAGCCACGGTGCCCTCGAGGATCTTGAGCAGCGCCTGCTGGACGCCCTCGCCCGAGACGTCGCGCGTGATCGACGGGTTGTCGGCCTTGCGCGCGATCTTGTCGATCTCGTCGATGTAGATGATGCCGTGCTCGGCGCGCTTGACGTCGAAGTCGGCGGCCTGGATGAGCTTGAGCAGGATGTTCTCGACATCCTCGCCCACGTATCCCGCCTCGGTGAGGGCCGTGGCGTCGGCGATCGCGAAGGGCACGTTGAGGATGCGCGCCAGCGTCTGCGCCAGCAGCGTCTTGCCGCAGCCGGTGGGGCCCAGCAGAAGGATGTTGCTCTTCTGCAGCTCCACGTCGGTCTCGCCGCTGGTGACGGCCTGCACGCGCTTGTAGTGGTTGTACACGGCCACGGCGAGGGCGCGCTTGGCCTCCTCCTGGCCGACGACGTAGTCGTTGAGGGTCGCGTAGATGTCGCGCGGCTTGGGCAGGCTCTCGAGGTCCAGCGCCACCGGCGCGGCGAGCTCCTCGTCGATGATCTCGTTGCAGAGATCGATGCACTCGTCGCAGATGTACACGCCCGGGCCGGCGATGAGCTTCTTGACCTGCCGCTGCGACTTGCCGCAGAAGCTGCAGAGCAGCTGATCGTTGCCGTCGGTCGTTCCTGCCACCACTCGCTCCTTTGAAGTGACGCGCCCCGCCCGCTCTACCGGTGGGCGATGACGTCGTCGAGGATGCCGTACTCCTTGGCTTCCGCGGCAGACATGAAGTTGTCGCGTTCCGTATCTTTGCGTACCTGCGCCTCGGGCTTCCCGGTGTGGTCCGCGAGGATCTCGTCCAAACGCTTGCGGAGGTCGATGACCTCCTTGGCGTGGATCTCGATGTCCGTTGCCTGACCCTCGTAGCCGCCCATGATCTGGTGGATGAGGATGCGCGCGTTGGGCAGCGCGAAGCGCTTGCCCTTGGCGCCGCCGGCGAGCAGCAGCGCCCCCATGCTCATGGCGCTGCCGACGCAGATCGTGCTCACGTCGGGCTTGATGAACTGCATCGTGTCGTAGATCGCGAGACCGGAGTAGACGCTGCCGCCTGGGCTGTTGATGTACAGGCTGATGTCCTTGTCGGGGTCGTCCGACTCCAGATGGATGAGCTGCGCCACGATCAGGTTGGCGACGTCGTCGTTGACCGGCGTGCCCAAGAAGATCACGCGCTCGTTGAGTAGCCTGGAGAAGATGTCGAACGAGCGCTCGCCGCGGCTCGTCTGCTCGATCACGAACGGTACAAGTGGTGTCACGCTGTCACCCTCTTCTTGCGCTTGCACGAACCGGTCACTGTGATGTTCCCGCCGCGAAACGTATGGCCTCGCGCGCCGGCGTTGGCGCGGGCCTCCGCGGCCTCATCCCTCTGCTACGCCTCGTCGGCCACGTCTTCGTCGGCGGCATCCGCGGCGGCCTCGGCGGCGGCCTCTTCCTCGGCCTCCGTCATCGGCACGGGCTCGGCGGCGTCGGCGACGAAATCGACGGTCTTGGCCAGTAGCATTTCGTCGCGGAGCGCCTCACGCCTGCCCGACTTCTCGAGGTCGGCGAGCAGCTGCAGGTGGTCGCGGCCCAGGGCCTCGGCGTCGCGCTTGACCACCTCGGTGATCTCGTCGTCGCTGATCTCGAGCTTCTCGGCTTCGGCGATCGCCTCCAGCACGAGGCGGCGTTTGATGATCAGTTCGGCCTGCGGGTGCAGCTCCTCTTCCACCTGCTCGACGGTCTTGTCGAGCACGCCGAGGTAGACCTCCATCGTGAGACCGCGCTCGCCGACGCTCTCCTCGAGCTCGTGGTAGAGCCGGTGCGCCTCGCGGTGAGTCATGACCTCGGGGACGTCGACGCTCGCGTTGCCGGCCGCCTGGTCGACGGCCGCGGCACGGTAGTCGCGCTGCGCGCCCGCATCGGCGGCCGCCTCGAGCCGCTGGCGCACGTCGGCGCGCAGCTCGTCCATGGTCTCGAACTCGCTGACGTCGGCGGCGAAGGGGTCTTCCAGTTCCGGGACGACCTTCTCCTTGATCTCCTTGACGGTGACCGTGAAGGTCGCCGGCTGGCCCTGGAGCTCCTCGGCGTGATAGTCGTCCGGGAACTCGACGTCGAAGCTCTTCTCCTCGCCCTGCATCACGCCCACGAGCGCCTCTTCGAAGCCGGGGATCAGGTTGCCGCGGCCGATCTCGAACATCTGGTCCTTGCCCTCGGCGCCCTCTATGGGCTCACCGTCTCGGGAGCCCTCGAGGTCCATGAGCACGAAGTCCCCGGTCTGGACGGCGCGGCCCTCGACGGGTTCCAGCTTGGCGAGGCGCTCCTGCAGCATCGCCAGCTGCGCCTCGACCTGGGCGTCGGTGATCTCGACTACGCGCCTCGGCACCTTGAGGCCCTTGTACTCACCCAGCACCGGCACCGGCATCGTCTGCACCTTGAGCGAGAAGCTGTAGTCGGCGGACTCGTCCAGCTTCTCGGCCTTGAGGTCTGAGGTGCCGACCGCCTTGTCCATGAGGCCGGCCTCGCTGAGGGCCATGTCGCCCCACACGGGCACCGCGTTCTCCAGCGTCTCAGCGCGCACGAAGTCCTGGCCGACCTGCTGGATGACGAGCGCCACCGGCACGTGGCCCTTGCGGAAGCCGGGCAGCGTGATCTCACCGCGGATCCCGGCGAGGGTGCGGTCGTACGCCTTCTTGACGTCGGAGGCCGGGACCTCGACGGTGAGCTCGACTTCGTTGTCGCCTATCGCCTTGACGTTGGTCTTCACTGTTTGGTCTCCGTCTCTCTCTTGGGCGAGCCGCCGGGACCGGGGGCGCGAACGGCCGCCATATGTGGTGTGCGGGAGTCAGGCAGAAGCCTGTGGTGCGGGTGAGAGGACTTGAACCTCCACGAGCAGAAGCTCACCAGATCCTAAGTCTAGCGCGTCTACCAGTTCCGCCACACCCGCACGCTGTTAA
>Ga0209697_10004800_pt1 | contig 17269 bp, 17 predicted proteins | sample AliMusrvi5mmetaG_FD_184115 | JGI IMG/M metagenome (GOLD analysis project Ga0209697, IMG submission 184115) | Freshwater lake bacterial and archeal communities from Alinen Mustajarvi, Finland, to study Microbial Dark Matter (Phase II) - Alinen... | ecosystem: Environmental > Aquatic > Freshwater...
GTGTCGCCCTGGTACCTGCGCTTTGAAGTGCTGGATGTGCCCGGCGTCCTGGCTTCCATCGCCGGAAACCTGGCCGATGCCGGTGTTTCCATCGAAAGCATGATCCAGCGGGTGCGCGCGCCGGGCGCACCGGTGGCGATTGTGATGATTACCCACGAAACGTCACAGGCCAGCGTGGAGCGCGCCTTGAAGGCCATTGGCGCTTCCGACAAGGTGCGGGGCCGTCCCTGCATGATTCCCATGGAAACGGCTTGAGCAGCCCAATAAGAGAATAACGAGATGACCGAAGCCCGTCCGCCCGCCCAGAGCAAACCGCTGGACCGGGCCTTTGCGCTGGAAGCGGTGCGCGTCACCGAAGCCGCCGCCATCGCCGCCTATCACCAGATCGGGCGCGGCAACGAACATGACGCCGACCATGCGGCGGTCGAGGCGATGCGGCTGGCGTTCAACGCCTTGCCGATCGACGGCACCGTGGTGATCGGCGAAGGCGAACGCGACGAAGCCCCGATGCTGTTCATCGGCGAGAAGGTGGGGCAGGGCGGTCTTGCGGTCGACATCGCGCTCGATCCGCTGGAAGGCACCACCTTGACCGCAAAGGCGATGGCCAATGCGCTGGCGGTGATGGCGATGGCCGAACCCGGCACCATGCTGAATGCGCCCGACACCTATATGGACAAGATCGCCATCGGTCCCGGCTACAAGGAAGGCTTGATCGACCTGGATGCCGAACCGGCCGAAAACATCAATGCCCTGGCCAAGGCCAAGGGCTGCCGCGCTGACGAGATCACCGCCCTGGTGATGGATCGCCCGCGCCACGAAGCGCTGATCGCCAAGATACGTGCATCGGGCGCCAAGGTGAAGCTGATCACAGACGGCGACGTGGCCGGCGTGATCGAAACCACCGATCCCGCCACCGGCGTGGACATCTATATCGGCACCGGCGGTGCGCCCGAAGGCGTGCTGGCCGCGGCGGCGCTGCGCTGTGTCGGCGGCCAGATGCAGGGCCGTCTGGTGTTCCGCAATGACGACGAACGCGCCCGCGCCGCCAAATGGGGCGTGAAAGACCTGACCCGCAAATACGGCCTGCACGAACTGGTGGCGGGCGACGTGGTGTTTTCCGCCACCGGCGTCACCGACGGCTCCATGCTGCGCGGCGTGCACCGCGAAGGCGACTTCATCACCACCGAAAGCGTAGTGATGCGCTCGGCCACCGGGACGGTGCGCTGGATCCGTACCCGCCATCGCCGGGGTGCTTGAGGCACCGATAGAGAATGGCGCCGCGGCCTTCGGGGTCGCGCGGAGCTTTTCGGGCCGCCGCTGGCTGCTGAAATCCGTCGACGAAAAGATCGAGCGCGAACTCTTGCGCGAAATCTCGCCGGTGCTGTCGCGCCTGCTGGCGTTGCGCGGCATTACCCTGGCTGAGGCCGCCGACTACCTGACGCCCAAGCTGAAGAACCTGCTGCCCGATCCCTATGTGCTGAAGGACATGGAAAAGGCTGTTGCGCGCGTCACTGCGGCGCTAACCGCAGGCGAGCGCATCGCGGTATTCGGCGACTATGACGTGGATGGCTCCACCTCCGCCGCGCTGCTGTCGGATTTCCTCACCGAACTGGGCGCCGCCCCGCGCGTCTATATCCCCGACCGCATGACCGAAGGCTATGGTCCGTCGCCCATGGCGATGAAGGTGCTTGCCGCCGAAGGCATGGCGCTGGTGATCACGGTGGACTGCGGCGCCGCCGCCACTGCCGCGCTGGAAGAAGCCAGGGCGCTGGGCCTGGACGTGGTGGTGCTGGACCACCACCGCGTGGACAAAAGCCCGCCCGCCATCGCGCACGTCAATCCCAACCAGCCGGACGACACGTCGGGCCTCGGGCATCTGTGCGCCGCCGGCGTGAGCTTTCTGTTCCTGGTGGCGCTCAACCGGCATCTGCGCGAAACCGGCTTCTACGAAGAACGCAGCATGGCCGAACCCGACCTGCGGCTGTTTCTCGATCTGGTCGGCCTTGCCACCATCTGCGACGTGGTTCCGCTGAACGGCGTCAACCGCGCCTTTGTCCGTTTCGGCCTGGGCCAGATCGGCGCCCTGGCGCGGCCGGGGTTGGCGGCGTTGGCCGGCATTGCCGGCGCCAAGGGCCCCTTCACGCCCTATCACCTGGGATTTGTCTTCGGCCCGCGCATCAATGCCGGCGGACGGGTAGGGCGTTCGTCTCTGGGTGTGGACCTGCTGACGGAACGCGATGCCGACAAGGCGGGCGCGTTCGCCGCCCAGCTTGATCTGCACAACAAGGAACGCCAGGCGATCGAGAAGATCATTCTGGAAGAAGCCGTCGCGCTGGGCCAGACCCAGGCCAATGCGCCGTTCCTTTTGGTGTCGGGCGATGGCTGGCATCCTGGTGTGGTCGGCATCGTGGCGGGGCGTTTGAAAGAGCGCTTCAGCAAGCCGGCGTTCGTCGCAGGGTTCGAAGGCGGCATGGGGCGCGGCTCGGCCCGCTCCATTCCCGGCATCGACATCGGCGCCATCATCCGCGCCGCCGCCGAGGCCAAGGTGATCGAATATGGCGGCGGCCATGCCATGGCGGCGGGCTTCTCGCTGACCACCGCGCAGCTGGAGGGCTTTCGCAAATTCATCGAGGCGCAGTTCGGCGGCACCGGTCCCGCCCTGGCGGCGGCCAGCGATCTGTATCTGGACGCGGTGTCTTCGCCGGCCGGGGCCAACATCGCCCTGGCGCAGGAGATCGCCCAGGCCGGTCCTTTCGGGGCAGGCAATGCCGAGCCGCTGCTGGGACTGCCCGATGTCCGGGTGGCCTTCGCCGATGTGGTGGGCAAGGCGCATGTGAAGCTGCGCCTGGCGGGCGGGGACGGCACCATGCTGGACGCCATCGCCTTCCGGGCGGTCGGCACGCCCCTGGGAGACGGCCTGCTGGGGTCCAGAGGGAAGCGGATTCATGTGGCTGGGCGCCTGCGGCAGGACGACTGGAACGGCCGTATCCGGGTCCAGCTGGAAATTGAGGATTCCGCGCCCGCAACCGCCTGATTTTGGGGTGAGGCCCGACCGGCTTTGCCGGTCAAATCGGTCCAGTGGACCGATTTGAGGGCCGAACGCCGCGAGCCAAAGCGAGCGGCCGGGGAGCTGTCGAAACGGGCTTCGGCCCCATTGCACCGTCCCCTCCAATTTTGGGTTGCCAAACCGGGACTTGGCCGTTAAATCCCCGCCCTCCGGTGGCGCCCTTCGTCTATCGGTTAGGACTCAGGATTTTCATTCCTGCAAGGGGGGTTCGACTCCCCCAGGGCGCACCAAAGTCCAATTTCGCTACCTAATAGTGGCGGATATACTTGGGCGACGCCGGATTCTTTTGCGCAAACGAATCTGCCATCGGAGCGGGGCCGATGGGCGAGCCGTCCAGTTCGAATTCGAAGCCAAGCCTGACGCGCCGATTCATTTCCCGGCGATAATCAGGGTCGAGATAAATGCTCGGCTCATACGGTGACTGCGTAAGGCCAGCAGCCTTGCCGAGATATAGCAACGCGTCCGCATTCAGACCCGCCAGAAGCCGCTCAAACTGGTTGATGATTTGGGATTTTTTGGCTTCCGTAAATGATGGCGGAAATTTGAACTCATCCCGGGAAATGACGTCGCAACCCGGTCGGAGCATCCCTTCTTCTACCGAGCTTCCCCTTACCGGAGTCACAATCGCCGGAGTTGGCCAACTTCTGACGGCCTGCTCAAATTGTTCGGTGCAGGCTTTCGTGGTGAAGCCCGTGTACATCTCCACGACGAATGCCGTGTTGGGGTACTTTTTCTTAACCAGCGGGAGCATCGGCATGTGCCCGTCCAGCGCATAAAAATGGCCACCCCCGTAAATCACCAGCGCCTTTTTATGCTTCGCCAGAATTTCTCTCTCCAGAATCCCAGCTGGGTACGTCTCGCGCTGGGGATAGTGGCGGACCAAGTCGGCCTTGTTCTTGATCCTGGACCAGTCGATAGGAGGTTCGCCAAGCCAGACATGGATGCGTTGGCTTTTGGGCAAGGTTCGGTTCACGTCCCGCACTTGAACGAAGAAATTTATGTAACCTGTCGCGTAAGGGATGTTGAAACCGACAACGTCGGACCAAACCTTGCGCAAGTCTGAAAAGGAGACATTGCCTCCATTAAGGTAGCGATTGATAGTGTTCTGATGCGCACTCGCGCCGAACTCCACAACGACATTTCCCACCTCGCGTGCGAAGCGCGGGTCGCGGACAAGCGCCGCATAAAAATCCTCTTCCTGGGCATAATCCTCGTGGTTTCCGATGGCGACCAGGGGATGGTTCTGAAAGCTTGCGAGTATGCCGTCTATAGCCGGACGCACCGTCGGCGCTGGTAACGTGTCGCGTGGTTTCTGCGCGCTGGCTACCGGACAAATGGCCAACAACAAGACGCCAGCAACCATGCTCGAAAACAGCTTGCTCATGGCCCGGCGCCCAGACGCGTCAATGCTTCCTTCGCTGATCGCATGCCTGGATCAAGCTTCAGCGCCGCGCGATAATCCGTGATGGCCGCATCGACGAGACTCTTATGTTCATAAGCCTCCGCGCGATGGCCATAGGCGACGGCATACCGGGATGTAAACGCGGGATGAAGCGGCAGATCCTTGGTGTTCAGCGCAATCTCCTGCGTGAAATCGGCGATCGCCTGGTCATACAGGCCCTTGCGCGCATAGGCGGTGCCGCGCATGTCGTAGGCGCTGGCGTCGGTGGGCGCGAGTGCAACTTCCCTGGTGAGGTCGGCGATGGCCTCGTCGTGGAGCGCTTTGTGCTCATATGCCAGGGCCCGGTTGTAGAGGCTGGTGATACTGCGCGGATCGAGGGTGAGGACCTTGCTGAAATCCGCGATGGCCAGGTCGTTGAGCCCTTTGTGCAGATAATCATTGCCGCGATTTTGGTAGGCCGGTTCCAGGTTGGAATTCAGTGAAATGGCCTTGGTGAAATCGGCGATGGACTGATCATAGAGCCCTTTGCGTTCATAGGCATTGCCGCGAAAGTCATAGGCATCGGCCAGTTTGAAATTCGGGTCTTCGCCCGTGGGCGTGAGCGCTATCGCCGTTGTGTAATCGGCGATGGCCTGGTCATCCAGTCCCTGGTTGCTGTAGGCGCCGGCCCGGTTGAAATAGGCGATGGGGAACGTCTTGGGCGTCAGGGAAATCGCCTGGTTGTAATCGGCGATGGCCTCGTCATAGAGCCCCTTGCGCGCATAGGCCACGCCGCGCGTGTCATAGTCGGTTGCCAGATGCGCCGCGGCCGCCTGCATAAGGCCCCTGCCGGATTGCAGGTCCGCGCTGCCGGACTGAATATTCCTGGTGCATCCGGCGATGCTGATGTCGGGATCGGGATCGCCACAATGACCCCGCAGGCTTTGCGCCGTGGCCGGCATGGCATTCAGCGCCAGGCAGCACAAGGCCACAGCGATATCCAACCTGCGTTCTTTCATGAGCCCCTCCATTGGTCATTTGGGCCGCCAATTCGGGCAAAATAGGGGCATGCGCTTTTGCGGCGTCCCGCCATGAATTCAAAATACAAATGTATCTTGACTCCATAGTACGCGTGTATCATGGTCCCGCAATGAAGAAGGCTATCAGCATCTCTGCAGCAGAAAGCCAGGTCATGCAGGCGTTGTGGCGCAAAAGCCCCCTGACGCCGGAGGAGATCATCGCCGCGGCGGGTCCGCCCAATGGCTGGGCGGCCGGTACGGTACGCACCCTGATAACCCGCTTGTTGCGGAAAAAAGCGCTGGTCGGCGCGCGCAAGGACGGCGTCTATCTTTATCGCCCCCTGATCGCCCGCGCCGATTATGTCCAGGCGGAAAGCCAGAGCCTGCTGGACCGGTTGTTCCAGGGCCAGGTGGCGCCCTTGGTGGCGCATTTCGCCGAAGCGCGCGCCCTGACGGCCAAAGATATCCAAAAACTGAAAAAGCTGATCGCCGAACTGGAGAATGATCATGACTGATTTCCTGTTCCTGCTGGCAAAGGTCAATCTGGCGATGGCGGCCGGGATCGTGGCGGTCGCGCTGCTGCGCCGTCCGGTGCGCGCGGCTTTCCATGCGTCGGTCACGTATGCCCTGTGGCTGCTGGTGCCGGTGGCGGGACTGGCCAGCCTGTTGCCGCCGCGTGTTGGCGCCATCGTTGCGCCGCCAATTGCTGCGCATACGGTCAGTACGCAAATTCCCGCCGCCCTCGGCTCGGCGCAGATGGTGGTGCAGGCTGCGTCGTTTGCCGCAAGCACGGCGCTGCTCGCTGCATGGCTGGTGGGCGTGGGCGCAATGCTGCTGCATTTGGCGCGGGTCCAGCAAAAGTTTCACAACGCCGTACGTCTTGGCGCGGCGGGACCGGCCGTGGTGGGTTTCTTCAGGCCGCGCATTGTCGTGCCGGCCGATTTTACGATGCTGTTCAGCGTCCGGGAGCAGGAAGCGATCCTGGCGCATGAAAAGGTGCATCTGGCGCGGCAGGACGCGCGCCTCAACGCCATCGTGGCGCTGCTCCGCTGCCTCAACTGGTTCAATCCGCTGGTCCATCTGGGCGCGCTGTGGTTCCGCCGCGACCAGGAACTGGCATGCGATGCGGCGGCGCTCAGCCATGTATCGCGGGTAGATTACGCCAACGCCCTGTTTAAATCGCAGATGCAGGCCGTGACCTTGCCGCTCGGTTGCGCCTGGCCCGCCTCCGAGCATCCGCTGACGGAACGGGTCGCGCTGCTCAAGCGTCCAATGCCGACCCAGGCCCGCCGCTGGACCGGCGCGGCGTTGATCCTGTCGCTGACCACGCTTGCCGGCCTCGGCGCCTGGGCCGCGCAGCCTTCGCAGGTCGCGCCCGCTTCGCCCAACCATAATTTTGTTGGCGGGATCGTGTATGCCCAGCGCAATGGAAACGGCGGACCGGCTTCCTTCCTGACCCTGGAAGCCGGCAAGCAGGAAAAGTCCAAAGGCTTGTGGTCAAGCCATGTGACAATGCATTTCCCCTACGGAATGGCGCTGGCGGACAGCGCAATCTATGATTTCGACACGCAAAGCGATGCCGGCGGCAAGACCATCACCCTGGTCGGCCATGTCAAACTGTTGACCGGCCAACTCGACATGGATGGGTTGCCCGGCCAGAGGCTGGTATTCGATGCCCGCACCGGCTTGTTGGACCTGGATGGCAAGGTCATGCCCAGCGGCATGCCGAAATTCGTGCTCTGCCGGAAGGACTGCAAGTTCACCGACCGGTAAACATCCGTGGTCAGGCCCTAGACTCGGCTCCGGAAACGGCATCTGCTCCGCCTCCAACATTCCAAGGAGGACCCGATGCTTCGTTCCCGCTCGCTTTTCCTGTGCGCCCTGTTGTTGTCCACCAGCGCCGTCATGGCCCAGGCGCCCGCGCCCAGGCGCATGGGCCTGAGCAGTTCATCCTTCGCCGATGGCGCCGTCATTCCCGACAAATATACCCAGGCCAGCACCGCGCCGGTCTCGCCCCAGCTCTCCTGGACCGATGTGCCGGACGGCACCCAGAGCTTTGCCCTGATCATGCATGATCCCGATGTCGCCATGCAGAAGGCGCCTGTCGATGTGCTGCACTGGATGGCCTTCAACATTCCGGGCACGGCCACGTCGCTGCCCGAAGGCGTGCCCAATGTGGCAACCCTGCCGGACGGCACGGTGCAGCCGCTGAACACCGGCAAGAAGAACGGCTTCATGGGATCGGGCGCGGGCTGCTGCGTCTATCATCACTACACCTGGGAATTGTTTGCGCTGGACACCAAGCTTGCGCTGGGCCCCGATGCCACGCGCGACCAGGTGCTGGCGGCGATGAATGGGCATATCCTGGGCAAGGCGGTGCTGGTCGGCCGTTTCCACAAGCCGCCGGCCTGAAGTTCCGCAAGTTCCCTGAAGAGCGGCGCTCTCTAAATCGTGCGCCGCCTTTTCCTTGCCTCCGGCGCGCCACAATAGGAACACCGCGCGGGACGTTCATGGTTCACCTTCAATCAAGCCCACAGGCAACAAGGAGAACAACATGAACTTTACCGCAGGAAAGATGGCGATTGCCGCACTGGCGATCGGCGTGGGCTTGGGCGGTTGCGCCACCCGTGAGTCGGTTGAGAATGCGCAGAACTCCGCCAATGCGGCCGACCACCGTGCCGGCGCGGCACAGGCGCGCGCCGATGAAGCCTATGGCATTGGCAACCAGGCGCTGGGCGTGGGCAACAATGCCATGGCGTCTGCCGAAGCCGCCAATGGCAAGGCTGATGCCAACGCCACCGATGTCTCCAAGCTGAAGCGCCAGGTCGCCTATCTGCAGTGGAAGGTGCTGCCGCACCACGGGAAGGCACGCCACCACCATAAGGCGCCGTCCGTCGAGCAGAAGCCCAACAACAGCTGACAGCCATAAAAATTCTGAACGTTACGCCTCCGGGCCAGAAATGGTCCGGAGGCGTCGTTCTGTCTGGAGCTATTTCACCCAGTCGCGCTTCAGGCGATAGGCCAGGGTGACGACGATGGCGACGATGGATGCGCCGACAAAGGCGATGCCCAATGAGCCGAAGATCGTCGCCAGGTACGATCCGATGACCGGTATCGCCGAAAGTGTTTCGGCGCCGAGTATCAGGACAATCGTCATCAGGAAATTCTTGGAGTTTTTGTCGGAATTGTTCTGGAGGGCGGCGATGCCGCCAAGAATGAGAAGCAATGCCGGTGTCAATGGAACAGAAATAAAAGCGGATGCGATCGCCAAAATAATGGCGAGCGCGCGTGCTGCTGCGGTTATGACGTTCATGTCTTCCTCCCTTTGATTATTATTATTAAAAGCCGTGACAAGGCTGATGGGGGCTTGCCGCAAGCCTCCTCCTGTTTGGGCGAAGATGCAATGCCGGGCTCGGCCGAATCGGACCCGCCCATTTGCAAAAAAAAATCCCGCAATGCGCTCGCGCGGCCTATGGCTGACAGCGGCGCGCCCTTCTAAGCTGGCGTCAAAGGGCTGGTCAAAAGCCCGCGCGCCCCGGGGAGGGAAATATGGGTTTGAAGCAGCGTTGCATGCTCGCCGCCGCTATCGGCCTGGCCGGCATTTCGCCCGCTTCGGCCGCGCCCTGGACCCGCGGTTTCGTCGTCGGCTCTTATGAATATGCCTTCCGCTATGGCGGCCGGGCCGATTACAGCCGGGCTGCGGAGATCGAGCCCGGCGTGGACTGCCCGCATGGCAGCACAACCCATTTCGCCAATCCCGACAAGACAAAGGCGGCGGTGGCGCGCCAGCACTGGCGCAGCCAGCAGGAAATAAACTCCATCACCGAACCGCCCGGGCTGGAGCAGGTGCGCGGCCCGGCCATCACCCGCTTCCTCATCTGGAATCGCGCGGTCGCGTATCGCGGCTACCGGCGCGGCATTGAGACATACGTGAATCCGTTCGCCGCCGAGGATACCGGCCAGCCGCAGGTGACAAGCCGCATCGGTGACGGTTTCAACCTGGATGGCAAGATCAAGGCCGGCGGCTTTGTCAGTCCCGACGGCGAGAAGGGCGTGGACAACAACCTGTACCGTGCCTGGGGCTGCGACGCACCCTGGCGCGGCAACGGCAACGCCACGCTGGACCTGCGCGCCAACGACAAGATGCAGGACGGCCTCTACACCATGGTCATCCGCGTGTCGGGCAACAAGGACCCGATGAACGATCCCGATGCCATCGTGGAAATCGGTTATTCACCCGACAAGATCATCAAGGATGCGCGGGGCGGCATCGCGGTGGACTATTCCTACCGCATCCTGCAGGCGGCCCAGTACACCAGGCTCAAGGCCAGGATCGTCAACGGCGTGGTGGAGACCGAGCAAGTGGAGCATCTGCATACCCCGCGCATCGCCTGGTTCTATGACCAGACCGGCGACACCAATTTCGCCCGGGGCAAGATCCGGTTCAAGATCGCGGCCGACGGCTTGTCGGCCGCCGGCCTGATCGGCGGCTATCGCAACTGGCGCGACCTCTATACCGAGAACACCTTCGCCCAGGACGGCGGCCAGCAGGGCGTTCGCGAGCATGAAGATCATGTTGCGCTGTATTACGCCCTGCGCCGCAATGCCGACGGCATGTACAATGCGGCAACCGGAAAATATGACGGCATCTCGACGGTCTATCGCATCAGGATGTCGACCGCCTATGTGGTCGATCCCGACAAGCCGATGGAGATTCCCATCCTGGTGGGCGATGAGCCGCGCCGCCAGTCCTTCATCGCCATCAAGGACAATACGATAAAGGGCATTGAAACGCGCACGCCCCAGCCGGTCCCGCCCGGCACCACCGAGGCGGCTCTGCCTTTTGTGGAGAATATTCGCGACCTGCCCAGCAAGGCCTATTTCCTCAAGACCCTGGACCGGCCGCACTATCCCGACGAGGACGAAAAGGGCATCCCGCCCTGGGCGCACAGGACCGGGCCAGGCACCTTGCTGCCGTCACAGCCGCCGCCGAAACCCAAGCAGGAAGCGCGCAACGGGACGGATGGCTAGCTGTTTTTCAGCGACGCCATATCAATCACAAAGCGATACTTCACGTCGCTCTTGAGCATGCGGGCATAGGCCGTCTCGATATCCTGCATCTTGATCATCTCGATATCCGAAGTGATGCCGTGCTCGGCGCAGAAATCCAGCATCTCCTGGGTCTCCGGGATACCGCCGATCAGCGAGCCGGCAATGGCGCGGCGCTTGAACACCAGGTTGTACACCCCGGGCGAGGGGTGCGGGGTAGGCGGCGCGCCCACCAAGGTCATGGTGCCGTCGCGCTTCAGCAGGGCGGTGAAGGCATCCAGATTGTGCGGCGCCGCCACGGTGTTGAGGATGAAGTCGAAGCTGTTGAGGTGCTTCTTCATCTGAGCTTCGTCCTTGGACACCACCACATCATCGGCGCCCAGTGCGTGCGCGTCGGCCACCTTGTCGGGCGAAGTGGTGAAGGCCACCGTATGCGCGCCTAGGGCATGGCTGAGCTTGACGCCCATATGGCCCAGCCCACCGATGCCGACGATGCCGACCTTCTTGCCGGGACCGGCGCCCCAATGTTTCAGGGGCGACCAGGTGGTGATGCCGGCGCAGAGAAGCGGCGCCACCGCTGCCAGGTCCTTCTCGGCATGCTTGATGGCCAGCACGAAATGCTCGTCCACCGTGATGGCGGCGCTGTAGCCGCCATAGGTGTTGAGGCCGCCGCCGACCGGACCGTTATAGGTCTGGGTGAAGCCCACCGGCCCGTCGCAATATTGCTCCAGGCCTTCGCGGCACTGGTCGCAGGTGCGGCAGCTGTCCACCATGCAGCCCACGCCGACGATCTGGTCCGGCTTGAAGCGCGTCACGCCGCTGCCGACCTTTGTCACCTTGCCGATCATCTCATGGCCCGGGACGCAGGGATATTGGGTGCCATGCCATTCGCCGCGCACGGTGTGCAGGTCGCTGTGGCAGACGCCGCAGAACAGGATTTCGATAGCCACATCCTTGGGTCCCGGCGCGCGGCGCTCGATGGTGTGGGGCGCGAAGGGTGTGGTGGCCGACTGGGCGGCAAAAGCTTTGGTCTGCATGAATTACTCCGGCAATAGCGGGGGAATTGATCCTTTACCAAATAGGGCAACATTGTGCCGCTAAAAGGGGCCCCGCGTCGTTTCGTCCGGAACTTTGTCCGAAGGTTGACGGGGCGGGGCATTAAAATTACCACGCCCCCATAGTTTCAGGATTTCCCATGCGCGTAGACCAGATTCCCGTCGGCAAGAATGCCCCCGATGACGTCAATGTCATCATCGAGGTCCCGATCGGCGGCGAACCCATCAAGTATGAACTCGACAAAGCCTCGGGCGCGCTGGTGGTGGACCGCTTTCTCTATACCGCCATGCGCTATCCGGGAAATTACGGCTTCATCCCCCATACCCTGTCAGGTGACGGCGATCCGGTGGACGTGTTGATCGCCAACTCCCGCGCCATCGCGCCCGGCGCGGTGATGAGCGTGCGCCCGGTCGGCGTGCTGCTGATGGAAGACAATGCCGGCATGGACGAGAAGATCGTGGCAGTGCCGTCCTCGCACATCACCCAGCGCTTCGACGGTGTCACCAATTACAGCGACCTGCCGGACATCACCGTCAAGCAGATCGAACACTTCTTCGCCCACTACAAGGATCTGGAGCCCGGCAAATGGGTTAAGATCATCCGCTGGGGCGATGCGGACGAAGCCAAGAAGATGATCATCGAAGGCGTGGCGCGCGCGAAGAAAGCCTAGTCCCCGGCCGCTCGCTTACGCTCGCGGCGTTCTTCGCTCTCTGCCCTTCGCTTATGCTCCGGGCGTTCAGCACTCAAATCGGTCCACTGGACCGATTTGCCCGGCAAGCCGGTCGTGCCTCACTCCGCTGGACATGCTCGTCCGCCTCGCTGGCGCGAGGCGGATCGCTCATTACCCCCATTTGGGCGGCGGCGGCAGCATCTTCACCAGGCCCGACAATCCATCGCCATAGCCGTTGCGCAGGCTGTTCCAGTACGGATCGTCTTCCTTCAGCATCGTCATGTTGCCGGTGGAAAAGCTGTCGGTCTCGTAGCGCATGATGTCGATGGGCGGGCCGCAGGACAGGTTGGAGCGCAAGGTGGCGTCGAACGACAGCAGTGCCAGCTTGGCGGCCTGGTCCAGTTGCATGTCCGGCGTGAGGGCGCGGTCCAGGATCGGCTTGCCGTATTTGGTCTCGCCGATCTGCAGGAAGCAGGAACGCAGGCTCGCTTCGATGAAATTGCCCGCCGAATAGATCTGGAACAGCCGCGGCGTCTCGCCCTGGATCTGGCCGCCCACCAGGAAGCTGCCGGTGGGATCGCCGTACGGTGTCACCGAAGGGCCGTCGCGCGCGATCACATCGCGCAACTTGTCGCCCACGATGCGGGCGACTTCATACATGGTGGGCGCGGCATGCAGGTCATGGGCATAGCCGGTGCCCAGCGCCTCGCGCAGCTGGGTGGTCACCGACTGGGTGGTGGCCAGGTTGCCCGCCGACAGGATGGCGATGACGCGCGAGCCCGGCTGGCTGATCAGTTCGAACTTGCGGACCCGCGCCACCTGGTCCACCCCCGCGTTGGACCGCGAATCCGAAGCCAGCACCAGGCCGGCCGGCAGCACGATTCCCAGGCAATAGGTCATGAACGCCCCTCTTTTATTGGCCGAGCCCCACCCGGCAGGGGGAGTTTGGACAGGCCGGGCGGGACAGTGCAAGGTCAGATGCGGGGAAATTTCCGGCTTTGGACCGGGGGAAACGGCTGTCATGGAAAGTACGGATTATCTCGACGATATCGTCGCCACCGTGCACCGCGACATGGAAGCCCATCTGGGGCGGGGCAAGGTCGCTGACTACATCCCGGCGCTGGCGCGGGTGGACCCCAAGAATTTCGCCATCGCCATCGCCACCTGTGACGGGCGCACCGCCGGCGCCGGCGGGGTGCATCTGCCCTTTTCCATCCAGAGCATTTCCAAGATATTCACCCTGACCCTGGCGCTGAACAAGCTGGGCGCCAATCTGTGGGAGCGGGTGGGTCGCGAACCCTCCGGCTCGCGCTTCAACTCCATCGTGCAGCTGGAGGCCGAGAAAGGCATTCCGCGCAATCCCCTGATCAATGCGGGCGCGGTGACGACCACCGACGCGCTGCTGGACGGGGGCGATGCGGATGCCACCATCGCCGAGATTCTGGGCCTGATGCGCAAGCTGGCGGATGACACCACCGTCGTGATCGACGAGGAAGTGGCGGAGTCCGAGGCCCAGACAGGCTTCCGCAACGCTGCGCTCGCCAATTTCCTGCGCGCCAATGACAATCTGCGCAGCAAGGTCGAGGATGTGCTGAAGGTCTATTTCAACCAGTGCGCTATCCGCATGAATGTCCGCCAGCTGGCCCGTGCCGGACTGTTCCTGGCCAATGCCGGCCACGATCCCATCACGCATGCCAGCGTTACCACGCCGTTCCGCGCCAAGCGCATCAACGCGATCATGATGACCTGCGGCCATTACGATGCTTCGGGCGATTTTGCCTGCCGCGTCGGCCTGCCGGGCAAGAGCGGGGTGGGCGGCGGCATCCTGGCCATTGCGCCGCGCAAGGCGTCGATCTGCGTGTGGTCGCCGGGGCTGAATGCGCAGGGCAACTCCATGGTCGGCTCCATGGCGCTGGAGCGGCTGTCGGCTCTGACCGGCTGGTCGGTGTTCTAGAAACACAGGGGCTTGAACCGGCCGGCGCGGCCTGACGTCTCATCGCCATAAATCCCGTTGATATTCCGGCCGGGGCGGGCTTTCTGCCGTTTGTGCGTTATTGGTTTTTGCGACGGGAAGTTTGCGTGCGGCTGGGAATTCTTCTTCTGTGCCTTTTTGTACCGGGCGCGGCGTTTGCCGCGGACGAAGAAGTCCCCTCTGCCGAAAATTGGGCCGTTCACGGCCAGGCCACCTTCGTCGAACAATTCCATCCTGCTTTCCGCGCGCCTTATGCCGGTCCTTCCAGCATGTTTGGCGGGGCGCAGGGCCGCGAGACACTCGACGCCACACTCTATCTCGGGGTGCGGCCCTGGGACGGCGGCGAAGCCTGGGCCGACATGGAGATGGACCAGGGCTTTGGCCTGTCCAACACATTGGGCGCCGCCGCCTTTCCCAGCGCCGAGGCCTACAAGGTCGGCAAGTCCGCGCCTTATGGCCGGCTGCAGCGCCTGTTCTTTCGCCAGACCTTCGACCTTGGCGGTGAAGAGCAGAATGTGAAGGGCGAGGCCAACCAGTTGGGCGGCAGCCACACCGCCGACAAGCTTGTTTTCACCGGCGGCAAGTTTTCCGTCACCGACATTTTCGACACCAACACCTACGCCCATGACGCGCGGGGCGATTTCCTCAACTGGGCCATCGTGGATGCCGGGGCCTTCGACTATGCCGCCGATGCCTGGGGCTACAGCTATGGCCTGGCCGCGGAGTGGAGCTTTGACGATTGGACCTTGCGCGGCGGGTTGTTCGACCTGTCGCGGGTGCCCAACACCACCCAACTGGAAACGGATTTCAGCCAGTTCGAACTGGTGGGTGAGCTGGAACGCCGCATCGCGCTGTGGGGCCATGACGGCAAGATCAAGCTGCTGGGCTTCGTCAATCGCGGCCGCATGGGCGCCTACAAGGATGCGGTGGCATTGGCAGCGTTGAACCGGCTGCCGGCCGATACCGCGCTGGTGCGTCGCTTTCGCTCTCGCCCAGGCGGCTCATTCAACCTGGAACAGGGGATCACTGAAGACCTGGGTTTTTTCCTGCGCGCCAGCCTGAATGACGGCAGCCAGGAAACCTATGAATTCACGGACATGAACCGCAGCGTTTCCACGGGCTTTTCGCTCAAGGGCACAGCATGGGAGCGTGGCAAAGACACGGTGGGCCTGGCCATCGAGACCAGCGCGGTATCGCGCGCTGCGCGATCCTATCTGGCGGCGGGCGGGCTTGGTCTTTTGATCGGCGATGGCCGCCTCACTCGCTATCGCGACGAACAGGTGATGGAAGCTTATTACGACGCCCAGCTGATCAAGGGCGTGAATGCGGCGCTGGATTATCAGCTGATTGCCAACCCGGCCTACAATGCCGACCGCGGTTCCATCTCGGTGCTGGGCCTGCGCCTGCACGGCGAACTCTAATCGGATTCTTGGCGATAGCGCGCCGCCGCATGGCGGAGCGACAGGTTGGGTGACAGTTTCAGCCGCGCCGCTTCCGCATCCGTCAGGTCCTGCGCATCGGGCAGGGAAGGAATGGTGATGCGCTCACCCATGTCCAATCCCTTGAGCGCGGCATCCACCATCTCGTCCACATCCATCACCCGTTCGGGCGGCAGCTTGTCGACATCGGCGCCGGCGCGTTCCCAGATCTCGGTGCGGGTGGCGCCGGGCAGCACCGCCTGAATGGTGACGCCATTGTCGTTCAGGTCCTTGGTCAGCGCCTGGGACAGGGCCAGCAGATACGCCTTGGAGCCGCCATAAACGCCATTGAAACGTTCGGGATTGACCGCGGTGATGCTGCACATGTTCACGATGATGCCGCGCTTTTGCGCGACAAAGGCGCGGCCCGCCGCCAGCGCCAGCCGTGTCGCGGCGGTGATGTTGAGGGCGATCAGGTTCTCGATGGTTGCCAGGCTGGTCTGCAGATGCCGCTCCACCGTGGCGATGCCGGCATTGTTGAGGAAGAAGCTGATCGCCGCATCGCCCTCCAGCTTCTGTTCGATGCGCGCCACGTCGCCGCTTTGTGTCAGATCTGCGACAAGCACTTCGGACACCGCGCCATCTTGGCGCAATTGCTCCGCCAGGGCGTCCAACCGCGTCTTGTCGCGCGCCACCAGCACCAGGTCATAGCCGCGCCTGGCCAATCGCTGGGCATAGACTTTGCCGATGCCGGTGGAGGCGCCGGTGATCAGGGCCTTGGGTCTGGACATGTCGAAAACTTGAGGCCCGGCGGACGGCTTTGCAAGCCCGGCCGGGCATGCGAGATTTCGCGCGATTTTTCGAAACGAGTCCCATGCGCCGCATCCTGCTGTCCGCTCTTCTGCTGTTGTTGCCGTTCCAGGCCCATGCCGCGGGCAAGGAAGGGTTGTGGACCGTCACGACCATCTGGAAGTTCGGCATGGACAAGGTGCCGCCGGCCATCGTCGCGCTGGCGCGGCAGCAGGGCCTGAAGCCCCCGGTCAACGGCCAGCCTTTCACGCATCACATTTGCATGACCCCTTATGAGGCCGATGGCAGCCAGCCGCTGCATCTCAACAGCCGCGACCTGGATTGCACCAATCGCACCGTCAGCATGCGCCGCGGCGTGATGGTCACCGAAAGCATCTGCTACGGGCCCCTGGAAGGCGTCACCCGCGGCCAGGTCACCTGGCGCGGCAACACCCATTTCGAGGGCAGCTCGGAGTTCAAAGGCAAGTATCGCGGCGATCCGGCCCGCATGAGTTCCACCTTCAGCGCCGACTGGGCGGGGGATGATTGCCGGGGCGTCAGGCCCTATGTGGCCCAAAATAATTGACAGACTGATCTGGCCTGTCAGATTTGCGTAAATAACGGACACACTCCAAGGGGAATGATATGCCGCGCAAGCTCGCCTCGACCCTCATTGCTGCCACCATCCTGATGCCCGCCGCCGCACTGGCGATGCCGCACGGCAAGCCGGGCCTGTGGAACATCACCACCACCATGCAGATGGCCTCGATGCCCAAGATGCCGCCCGAGGTGATGGAGATGATGAAAAAGCGGGGCATGAACATCCCCACACCCGGCCAGCCCATGAC